>ERZ780168.1192-NODE-1192-length-28513-cov-14.641120_pt1 | contig 28513 bp, 27 predicted proteins | sample MGYA00510981_ERZ780168 | MGnify/ENA primary metagenome ERZ780168 (study PRJEB29588, sample SAMEA2158769) | human gut metagenome | biome: human gut; feature: human-associated habitat; material: faeces | place: Denmark | collected 2008/2010 ...
CTTCATGCGCGAGTGCATACCGCCAAATCTGCATGACCCACAGCGCGCCAAGGGGCCCTTAGACCGTAGGTCTAAGCGACTTTCTTTCCCACATTTCTTTCTTCGCAGAAAGAAATGTGGCCGCCGGAGGCCGCCTCCCCGTCAGGGGGAAACCGACTCGCCGCCGGGGCGGCGAAACCTTCCCCGCGCCCGCAGGCGTATGTCAAAGGCTTCCCGCAGGGAAGTCTTTGCGTGGTTTTACAGTTCGATCTCGCAGTCCGGCTCCACCTTCTTGCAGGCCTTCAGCACCGCCTTCATGGTGGCCTTCTGGTCTGCGCCCTCCGCAAATTCCACGATCATCTTCTGGGTCATAAAGTTCACCACGGCGGAGGCCACGCCCTCAGTCTTCTGGGCAGCTTCCTCCATCAGGTTGGCGCAGTTGGCGCAGTCAACTTCGATGCTGTATGTCTTTTTCATAGTGATGACTCCTTTCGCAGCACTTAAAGTATTAAGTACTTGTTTAATCGTTCTGGGCGTAGTATACTGTACCTGACCGCAAATGTCAACGGTCCGGCGGCACTCTCTGCCGCCCGGGCGAAAACCATTGCCTTTCGGGCGAAACGGAGGTCATTATATGGAAAACCCGTCCCTGCCTCATTACCACGGCGAAGAACCGGCCCACACGGAGGTCGTCCGCCAGATGCTGGAAAAAGAGGACACCTTTCAGGAGCTTTCCGATATTTTCCGGCAGCTGGGCGACGCCAACCGCATCCGCATTTTCTGGCTGTTGTGCCACTGCGAGGAGTGCGTGGTGAACATCGCCGCCATGATGGATATGTCCAGCCCTGCCGTCTCCCACCACCTCCGCATCCTCCGGGACAGCGGCCTGCTGACCACCCGCCGCGACGGCAAGGAGGTCTACTACCACGCCGCCGATACCGCCCAGGCCCGGCTGCTGCATGAGCTCGTCGAGCAGGTCATGGACGTGGCCTGTCCCCAGTGGCGCGCCGAGGCAGAGCAGGTCCGGCTGATCCGGGAGATCCACGACTACCTGCTGTCGCACATGGACCAGCGTATCACCATCGAGGGCCTCTGCCATCTGTACCCCATCAACCCGACCACATTGAAAGAGGTGTTCAAGGATGTGTACGGCACCTCCATCGCCGCCCACCTGAAAGAGCACCGCATGGAGAAGGCCGCCCGCCTCCTCCGTGAGACGGATGCCAGTGTGGCGGAGGTAGCCCGCCGGGTGGGCTATGAAAGCCAGAGCAAATTCACCGCCGCCTTCAAGGACCAGTACGGCTGTCTGCCCACAATGTATCGGAAGATGTCATAAGCGTGAACTGGAAGTATCATATAGGTATAAAAAAGGCGCCCTTCGGCGCCTTTTTTGCGTACATAAAGGTATCCCCTTTTGTATGGGTTTGTTCACATTTCCCGGATATATCGTGTTCACATTTCCTGGGCCTGTAATTGGAGGCGATCGGCGATCATGGCGATGAATTCGGAGTTTGTGGGCTTGCCCTTCGCGGAGTTCACCGTATAGCCAAAGTATTTCTGCAGCGTTTCCAGGTCGCCGCGGTCCCACGCTACCTCGATCGCGTGGCGAATGGCGCGCTCCACCCGGCTGGGCGTCGTCCCGAACCGCTTTGCGATCTCCGGATACAGCACCTTCGTCACCGCGTTGATGACCTCCATGTTCCGCACCGTCAGGATAATGCCTTCCCGCAGGTACTGGTAGCCCTTGATGTGCGCCGGCACGCCGATCTCGTGGATGATGGCCGTGACCATCATCTCCAGCTGCTGCAGCGGCAGGTCGCAGCGCGGGCCTGCCGCGTGACGGATATGCTCCAGCACTGAGGTGTCGTCTGCCGGCTTGGGCAGGAATACATAGGCGCCGGCATCCCGGATGTCCCGGGCCGCCTCGGCGGTGCGGAATTCCGTCACCACAATGCACCGCGTCTCGGACTTGCCCTTTAGCCGCCGCAGGATACCTGTGCCGTCCAGCCCGGGCAACACCGTGTCCAGCACCAGCACGGCGGGGTGCTGTGCCTCCACCATCGCCAGCGCCTCACGGCCGTCGGCAGTGTCGCCGATCAGACAGATATCCCCCTGCTTCTTCAAGAAATCGCACAGCTCTGTCCGATACGCCTGGTCCGCATCCGCAACGCATACAGTGATCTTGTTCTCCATATTCACTTTCCCCTTTAACATAATTTTAACGGCACGCAATTCCCCATATACACACCACGAACCGCTTTGACGCTATCAAAAATACCACAAACAGACAGCAAATGCAAGGGCAATTTGTCGAAAACCAACATTTTCGTTCGACACCCAGCGACCGCATTCGACAAAAAGTGGTGCTCACGAGATGAAATGCTCCATTTTGCCGATATTCCGCCTCTATAATTGCGCATAGATCGGCAGTTGTGTCCGCTAATCGGCATTTCATGTGCAATGTATCGAGTTGCCGTTTCTCCACATGTCTACGGCAGCCCCAAGGAGATGCAGGGAGTGCCGGTCAGACCGGCGCAAAAGGCAAAACAACTCCGCGCGGAAATGGTTGTGTTGGCGGGAAAATCGGCGTATAATAAATTGAAAACGATCACAAAACGGAGGCTCACCTATGAAACTGATGGTTCTCGACGGCAACAGTATCGTCAACCGCGCCTATTACGGCGTCGGAAAGGCGCGCCTGCTGACCACACGGCAGGGGCTGCACACAAACGCCATTTACGGCTTTGTCACCATGCTGCAGAAGCTGCTGGACCAGGAGAAGCCGGACGCCGTGTGCGCTGCCTTTGACCGGCGAGAACCAACATTCCGACACAAGGCCGATGCGGCCTATAAGGCCAACCGAAAGGGTATGCCCGAGGAGCTGGCCGAACAGATGCTGCCGCTGAAGCAGGTGCTCGACGCCATGTCCGTGCCCTGTTATGAGCTGTCCGGTTACGAGGCCGATGACCTGATCGGCACGATCAGCCGCAAGTGCGAGGCCGCCGGATGGGACTGCACCATCGCCACCGGCGACCGCGACAGCCTGCAGCTGATCACCGCCCACACCCATGTGCGTCTGCTGACCGGCGGCAAGGGACCGGACAGCGACCGCTGCATGACCGAATCCACTTTCCGGGCGGAGTACGGCTTTGACCCCATCCACATGATCGACCTGAAGGCCCTGGCCGGCGACAGCAGCGACAATATCCCCGGCGTGCCCGGCATTGGTGAAAAGACCGCCATGGCGCTGGTACAGCAATATGGCTCCATTGACGCCGTGTACGCGAACATCGACAGTGTGCCCCTGAAGCCAGGATTTTTATGTAAACTCAAGGAGGGTGAGGCCTCTGCCCGCCACAGCTACTGGCTGGCCACCATCGACACAAATGCGCCGCTGGATTTCGACCCGGAGGCCAATCTGCGCCAGCCCTTCAAGCCGGAGCTGTACGACCTGTTTTTGAAGCTGGAATTCCAGAAGCTCATCGATAAATACCAGCTCTCCCCGGCCTGCGTGGCAGAGGAGCTGCCCACATATACCGCGGAGGCGGAAATACTGGAGACGGCCGAGCGTGCCGAGGCGTGCCTGGCCCTGTGGCGCGAGGCGGCATACGTGACCGTATACGGTACACCGGATCTGGCGGCGCTGGCGGTGGAATGCGAGACCGGGGCAGACAGCTCTCTGATGGTTGAAATTTATGTCAACCGGTATGCCGGTGATTGGCGGGCGCTGCTGTCCGCCCTGTTTGCGCCGGATATCCGGAAGGTTGGCCACAGTGTCAAGGACATGATGCGTGCCCTGCTGGCCCAGGGACTGCCCGCCGATGGTTTCATCTTCGACACGGCGCTGGCCGCCTATCTGGTAGACGCCACCGCCGGCAGCTACGATCTGCAGCGGCTGTTTGTCACCTACTATAACGAGCAGCTGCCCCAGCCCGACCATCTGACGGCGGATGCCTTCAATCCCCTGGCTGGGGAGAACATCGCCGCCCAGACGGCGCTTATCAGCTACACCGCCGCCGTGTCCGCCCTGCACGGGACGCTCGCGCCCAAGCTGCGGGAGCTGGAGATGGAGGAATTGTATTATACTGTGGAGCTGCCTCTGTGCCGGGTGCTGGCGGATATGGAAACGGCCGGATTCCTGGTGGACCGGGAAGCCCTGGCGGATTTCGGCGCAGCTCTGCAGAAGACCACGGACCGCGTGGAGCAGGCTATCTACGATGCCGCCGGAGAGACTTTCAATATCAACTCCCCCAAGCAGCTGGGGTATATCCTGTTCGAGAAATTGCAGCTGCCCCACGGCAAAAAGACGAAGACCGGCTGGTCCACCAACGCCGATGTGCTGGAAAAGCTGCGTCACGCCTATCCCATCGTGGACGACGTACTGTGCTTCCGCCAGTACACCAAGCTGAAGAGTACCTATGTGGACGGGCTGATGAAGGTCATCGATATGGACGGCCGGATACGCACCAGCTTCCAAATGACCGTCACCGCCACCGGACGGCTCAGCTCCACGGAGCCGAATTTGCAGAATATCCCCACACGCACCGAGCTGGGCAGCCAGCTGCGGCGGATGTTCACGGCGGCGGAGGGCTGTGTGCTGGTGGATGCGGACTACTCCCAGATCGAGCTGCGCCTGCTGGCGCATATGTCCGGCGACAAGGTCATGCAGGCGTCATTCCTGTCCGGCACGGACTTCCACACTGCCACCGCCGCCAAGGTCTTCCACGTGCCGGAGGAGGATGTGACGCCGGAGCTGCGCCGCCGGGCCAAGGCAGTGAATTTCGGCATTGTGTACGGCATTTCCGCCTTTGCACTGGCCCAGGACATCGGCGTCACCGTGGCGGAAGCCAAGGCGTACATGGACCGCTATTTCGAGACGTACAGCACCCTGCGGCAGTATATGACCGACGTGGTGGCACAGGCGGAGCAGGACGGCTACGTGCAGACCATGATGCACCGCCGCCGCCCCCTGCCGGAGCTGAAGAGCAGCAATTTCAACCTGCGGGAATTCGGCAAGCGGGTGGCGCTGAATATGCCGGTGCAGGGCAGCGCCGCCGATATCATGAAGCTGGCGATGGTGCGTGTGCATGACCGGCTGAAGCGGGAGGGCCTGTGCGCCCGGCTGCTGATGCAGGTCCACGACGAGCTGATCGCCGAGTGCCCGGCGGAGGAGCAGGCGCAGGTGAAGCATATCCTCACGGAAGAGATGGAACACGCCGCCGTGCTGTCCGTTCCCCTGACGGTGGACGCCCACTGCGGAAAAAACTGGCTGGAGGCGAAGGGATAAAGCTATGAAGCACATCAAGATCGTACCCATGGCGGCGGAGCATTTGAACGACGTGGCGGCGCTGGAGTTGGCCTGCTTTTCCCGCCCCTGGTCCCGGCAGATGTTGGCCGAGGAGCTGGACAACCAGTGCGCGGCCTTTTTGGTGGCGTTGGAGCCGGAGACGGAGAAAGTTATCGGCTACGCGGGATTGCTGGTAGCCGCCGACGAGGGCTATATCACCAATGTAGCGGTGGACCCCTCCCGTCGCCGGCAGGGCGTGGCGGCCCAGCTCTTGCAGGTGTTCGACAACTTTGCCCGCGGCAATCAGTTGGCGTTCCTGACGCTGGAGGTGCGGCCCTCCAACACCGCGGCTATCGCGCTGTATCAGGGCTTCGGCTTCCGCGAGGTGGGCCGCCGCCGCAACTATTACGACCTACCCAAGGAGGATGCCCTGATCCTGACGAAATACTACACGGAGGAGGCGGCGCAATGAACATATTAGCTTTCGAGTCCTCCTGCGACGAGACAGCGGTGGCCGTGGTCCGGGACGGGCGGACGCTGCTGTCCGACGCCATATTGTCCCAGGCGGATATGCACGCCCTCTATGGCGGCGTGGTGCCGGAGATCGCCTCCCGCAAGCACGTACAGGCCATCGCTGCCCTGACGGACAAGGCGTTGGCCGACGCCGGACTGGCCAAAAAGGACATCGATGCCGTGGCCGTCACCTACGCACCGGGGCTCATCGGCGCGGTGCTGGTGGGCGTCAGCTTTGCCAAATCCGCCGCCTACGCGCTGGGTGTGCCCCTGATTCCGGTGCACCATGTGCGGGGGCACATCGCCGCCAACTATCTGGCCTTTCCGGAGCTGGAGCCGCCCTTCGTGGCGCTGGCCATCTCCGGCGGCAATACGCTGATCGTAGATGTGGCGGACTACACCGATATGACCGTGCTGGGGGCCACCCGCGACGACGCCGCCGGTGAGTGCTTCGACAAGGCGGCGCGGGTGCTGGGGCTCCCCTACCCCGGCGGCAGGCCTATGGACCAGCTGGCGCAGCAGTCCGCAGGCGGCGTGTACGACCTGCCCAGCGCCCATGTGGCCGGGGCAGAGTTGGACATGAGTTTTTCCGGCCTGAAGACCGCTGTGGTGAACCTGGCGCACAACGCCCAGCAGAAGGGCGATCCACTGGACGCCCCGGCACTTGCCCGGGACTTTGCCCGCGCCGTGTCCGGGGAACTGGTGCCCCGCGCCATGCGCGCCCTGGAGCTTACCGGCCGCAGGACCCTGGTGGCCGCCGGCGGCGTGGCCGCCAACTCCGTTATCCGCGCCGACCTGCATGCCGCCTGCGGCAAGGCGGGCGTCAGGCTGTTTCTCCCCCCGCTGAAGTGGTGCGGCGACAACGGGGCCATGATCGGTGCCCAGGGCTACTATGAGTATCAGGCGGGCCGCACCGCCGGGCTCGACCTCAACGCCTACGCCACCATGGACCTGGGCGCACCCCTACTGTGACCAAGCACCCCCGTTTTCGGGGGTGCTTTTTGTCAACCAACCGCCGGCGGCGGTGTTATGGAAATCATCACGCCTATATCCTTCGTTCTTCTCCATGATATGACATTATGTTAAGCTAACGGCGTGTGTTTCGCGGGTGAAAGAGGTGTTTTTCGGTACTTACATTTTCTTCCATAACAAGAAAATTCAGCGTATTTAAAAGGATTTTCGCAGTGTGGAAAAAGTGGTGGAAAATGTGGATAACTCATTGTAAAAATTATGTCATGTAGAATTATGTCAAATTAACGTAAAGGCCTCCGGGTTGCTGTCGGCGTGCTGTTTTGTGTGAAAAGTATACCGGAACGGGAAAATATGCAGGGGATTTCCCGTAAGTGTTCGCCGCCGCGCAGCGCACCGCCGGCGGCGTTTTCCTTACTTTTCCGGAAGATCTGCGGCCGTTGTCAGCAATCGATTACATTATGTATTGTCATTCCCGGTACGTACCCACTTTGGAAGTAGGCGGAGCAGAAAAAGGCTCTCTTCGCCGGAAAAGCGGTTGACGGCGCCGGCGAAGTATGCTATACTACCATCTGCGTTGATGCTTGTGTGGCTCAGCTGGCAGAGCAGCTCACTCGTAATGAGCAGGTCGCCGGTTCGAATCCGGCCACAAGCTCCAGACTCCTCGCGGATGACGCGAGGAGTTTTTCTATGTGCAAGAACACTGACAAGCGATATACGGTTCCCATGAAGAACGCGGAAGCCTCCGTCCGCATGGAGGGCTGTCAGGTGACGCCTCAGATGCGGGAGCAGTGCCAGCGGGTGCTGCGTGGCGAGGTGACCACGGCGGAGCTGCTGCGGCATTTTTCCAAACCAGCCGAAAGGTGACGATGATATGGCGTACAGCATCGATCCCATTCAGGACAACTGCTACCCCGGCACAACGGTGCTGGTGAACAAACTGCATATCCATGACGAGGCCGCGCTGCAAGAGGCGGAGGCTCTCGCCACCTATGTCAACGCCTCCAAGCTGGAACAATGCCCGCTGGAAGGCGTTTTTGACTTCGCCCACTACAAGGCAATCCATCAGTTTCTTTTCTCTGACCTGTACGATTGGGCAGGGCAGATCCGTACGGTGAACCTCAGCAAGAAGGGGACAGACTTCTGCCCTGCTGAGGAGATTGAATCGCAGGCCAAGCTGATTTTTGACCGGCTGAAAGAGCAGAATTACTTCAAGGGCTTGTCCCATGACGCATTCGTGGAGGAGATTACCGATTTTTACTGCACGACCAACTATCTGCACCCCTTCCGCGAGGGCAACGGACGTACCCAACGGGCGTTTCTGGCGCAGCTCATTCGCAGCGCGGGATACGACCTCAACTGGTCGGAGGTGGATGGTGACCTGCTGATGATCGCCACCATCCAGGCCGCGCAGGGTGTGACAGACCTGCTGCGTCAGGTGCTTGACGAGGCGATAAAGTGAGTATAGCAAAAGGGCTGGCGCAGGGAATTCCCTGCGCCGGCTCTTTTGCTATTGACTATAGTTACAGCAGTTCTTTTTGAGCAAACTCGAATGCGGCAGTCGTTATACCCTCAGATGCAGCTTTAATTGCAGGTTCTAACACCTTGAGCAATTCTAATTTCTTATAATGCTTTGCTTGGGGTGTTGCATCATAATAGGTTACGTCATCCGTAGTGCGCCTGACTATGTAGCCAGCTTCAACCAAGCGATCAACATATCCGTTGAACTCGTCCTCACACAGACCGTACAAGGCCGGCAGCACATGAAAGTGATTTCGGGACGCATTGACAATACTGCAATAAATGGCATCGCTGGTTTTTGCTCTTGCTTTCGTATAGGGTTTTCTTGCCGAAGCAGGAACACAATCCTCATTAAGATTTGCCCCTGGGATATATTCTTTTTCAATCCACACCCTAACCGTTCGTTCGCTTATAGTGTGCTTCGTTGCAAAATCAGAAATTGTCATTTGTTTCTCCTCATGCCATTGGTTGTTTTGTGGTGATATTCGTCCAGTCAGACACATCGCACTGCCTGTTTCTATCACTTCCCGTTGCCACCAGTGTGCCGTCAGCTTTCAGGCCAATTGTATGGTTGTGACCGGCTGACACAGCCACAATATCAACCCAGTCGGACACGTTGCACTGACCAAAGTGATTTCTACCCGCTGCCACCACCGTCCCATCAGCTTTCAGACCAATTGTATGATTGTGACCGGCTGACACAGCCACAATATCGACCCAGTCAAGCACATCACACTGCCCGTACTCATTATAACCTACTGCTACCACCGTACCATCGGTCTTTAAACCGATTGTACAGTCGTTACCGGCAGACACGGACACAATATCGGTCCAGCCAAGCACATCGCACTGTCCATATTCATTGTAGCCCGTTGCTACTACTGTACCGTCAGCCTTCAGACCAATTGTATGATTGTGACCCGCCGACACAGCCACAATATCCTTCCAGTTGGACACATTGCACTGTCTGCTTGCATTATTGCCCGTTGCTACCACTGTGCCATCTGCTTTCAAGCCAATTGTATGGTTGTGACCGGCTGACACGGACACAATGTCAACCCAGTCGAGCACATCGCACTGCCCGTACTCGTTATAGCCCGTTGCCACCACCGTGCCGTTGGCTTTTAGGCTAATCGTATAATTGTAACCGGCAGACACATCCACAACATCCTTCCAGTCAGATACATCACATTCCCCATATGCATTATAGCCCGTTGCCATTACCGTCCCATCTGCTTTTAAGGCAACGGTATGGTTTTTGGCAGAAAGACTATCAGAAAACAGTTGGAACAGCGGTATGCACCGATCTCTGGCATCCTTGTAATTGCCAAGCGAACCAAAAGTTATCGCAGCCTCTGCATAGTCGCCGGAATCAAGCAAATGTATTGCTTTATTATATTTTTGCTTGGGGATAATTACCGTTGTCAGAACGATTACAAACGCTATGCAAGCACACACAATAGGCGCACCGATGACAAATGCTTTTTTGCGCTTCCTTCTTGCCTTGTTAGCCGCAATTCTGCGCTCTTCAGCTTTGCGCTCTGCTTCAAGCCGCTCGGCCTTTTCTTTTGCCTTGATTTCTTCAATTCTCTTTTGACAAGCACAAATTTGTTCGTCCGCATCCTTCCAGCCGGAAATAGATTGGAACATCTGAATCGCTTCTTCACAAGAAGCTGTACTATCCTCGGTTATTTTGGATTTTGCGGAGGAGTAAATTCCGTCCTTGCGGCAGATTTCCGCCTTATCAAGACAACTCTCAGCAAGGGCGTTGGCATCCTTAAAGCCGGGAATGCTCTTGAATCTATCAGCAGCCGATCGGTAGGCATCCTCCGAATCTGCGCGGCTCATTGCATTTGCGGCATCGTTATAAATTCCGGCTAGGCGGGCGTTCTCATTGCGGTCGTTGATCTTGGTGATATAGCCCTCCAGCGTGTCGCGAAGTGTTTCACCCCCGAACCGCATGACTTTGCGATAGTTGTCCTTGTCATCAAATGACTGCTCACAGTTTGCAAGTTCATCAACCTTCCGCACCCGCAGCTCCGCCATCAGCTTGCCCAAATACGCTTGTGCACACTCCGGGTCGAGGTCAAGCACCTTTTCGCAGTACTCGTCGGCACTGCTCCAATCGCCGTCCTCCAAGAAGATGAAAGCTCGTTTCAGCAGGGGCGCGGTGTTGGCGGCAGTCTCCTGTACCACTACGGTTTCTTTGGCCGCGGGCTTGTCAACTTCCGTCAGCTTCTTGATGCCACGAATCAAGTCCTGCATGAAGCCCAGCTTAGACATATCCTGCGCCTGTAAATGGGAAAACTCCTCTGGCAGATCGTAGGGATCCATATCGCGGTAGGCGGGGATCAGTACCTTTTTCGCACCGCCCCGGATCAGTGCCAGATAGCGACTCCACTCGTTCTTCACCCACACGGCGTTGAAATACTCCGGCTTCGTGCCCAGTACCACCATGACCTTGGCGCTGTTCAGTGCGGCGAATATGTACGGCTCGTAGGCGGTACCCAACTTGTCCTCCAACGTGATGCGGGAGAAGAACACCTTGAAGCCCTCCTGTGTCAGCTGGTGGTAGAGATCGGTAGCCAGCACGCTGTCCGGTGTCCGACGGCCATTGGCATCTGTCTCCTTGTAGCAGATGAATACATCAAAAAGTTCTTCCTTCTGGGAAATCTCCAGAATGCCCTTCTGAATTTCGTTGATTACTTTAGCCTCGGCCTCGTAGACCACCCGCTGGGCGGCGTCGGCGTACTGGATGGCGGCCTTGTAGTCCTCATCATCGAAAATGGAGGTGTACTGGGCTCGGTTCACCGTAGGCACGCGCTTGTGCGTGGCCGGATCCTCCACGTACTCAATGCCATAGCGGCACAGCACCAGCGACCAGTACGCCTCAGCGTCGGTCTTGTCCTCGTTGAGAATCTGCTCATAGATGCCTGCCGCCTTGTCGAAGTCGTTGTTGCGCCGGAAGTGGTTGGCGCGGTCGTAGAGGTTGGCGCGCCGGTCGTCGTCCAGCTTAGGCAGCGTCTGCGTGGTGCCGCAGTATTCACACACGGCTACGGACTCACCGGGATTGATTTGCAGCTCTCCGCCGCACATTTTGCATTTGAAGATGGACATAGTTACTCTCCTTTACTTGCCTTAATCGCAGTATAGAGATTGCTCGCAATAGTTTTTGCTATGCCTCCAAATATAGGAATACACTCACCTATAAGGTCGATAATCAACTCGGGACTCTGTTTAATAAGTGCTTTGCCAAATGGTTCATTGTCTAGGCATTGAATATCCCTTTTGTCGCGTTTCGTATTTTCGATGATTTTCTTTCTAAGTTCACTACGTGATGCTCCATCATCAATTGCAAGGATTAAATCAAGAAAATAGGACAACTTTACTTGGAGTAGATTAGATGTCAATTGTATCTCAACAAATCCTCCCGCTTCTTCTATAGCATTTTTTATTTCAAGGAATAAGTTTTTGTCAGGAATATAAATCTTGATTTTCCCATTTTCAAATGTTGCCTTTTTAGATACTAATTCAAAAGACTTCTTCCAAGAAAAATCTTCGTAGGGATAGACCAATTCTTTTCTTACTTTCAAATTGCTAACCCTCGCTTGAGTAATACATAACGCCTTTGATAATGTGTAATCACTATAGGACTTAAAATTCTCTGGACCATCCTCTTTTAAAATTCGTTCAATAAAAATTGAAAACATAAGGGTCTCAATATCGGCTTTTGAGGTTGAACCAAAATTGCAATTGTAGAACAACTCTGCGATTTTATCAAATGCCTCGGCCTTTACCGCTTCCGTTGGAAACAGATGCCTATATGTTAACGCAGCTCTGTCTATCACGACTCAAAATCCCCCTTATTTATTCAGCTTGCACAGTCGGTTTCGTTCCGTCAGGGTGGCGGCGGCGCGGCGGCAGAGGACGGCTGCACTGTCCAAATCGCCATCGGTGAGACTGCGCTGCAATTCGTCCAAACAGGCAGATAGAGACATCTCCACATCCGCCAGCGCATCGCTGCTGACAGGATCGCTGAATCGGAAGTCCTCCGCCAGCTTTTGCAGTGCGGCTCGCAGCTCCGGTGCATCGCACTGGTTTACCAGCGCGTTGGCCTTGGACTGCATGGCGCGCATGGCAGAGACATCCTTTTTCAGCTGCACGTCCTGCCGCTCCACCTCGTCGCGCATCATATCGGCGGCAATGCAGCCCACCGCCGCAGCCGCCAGCGTGACGGCAAAGAGAATCACGCCAACCCATGTGGGTACCCACTTGGCCAGCGCCATGACCAGCAAGCCCAGCACAAGCTGCACCGCCAGATACACCACGCCGAGGCGGGCGATGGGGAAGCCGTAGAACTTGCTGCGGACACTTTCGCCGTTGCGGAAGGAAATTTTGAAAATATGGAGCTGTGCGAGAAATGCGATGAGGGTAAACACAAAGCTCAGCCAGTAGGCCCCGTTTTTCACAAAGGGTACGGCCAGCACGATGACAAGCCATGTCGCCAGTACGATGCCGAGAATGACCAGCCCGCGCACGCTATTCTTGTTTTTCATATCCATGCTCCTCCTTTATGTAAGCCACCGGCTCATTCGCCCCGCTTCTTTCCGCAGTTGGGGCAGAAGTTGCTCTTGATGTTCGTCTGACCGCAAGCACAGTCCCAGCCCGCGTCCGGCGCGGGCTTTTTCGCGCCGCAATCCGGGCAGAAATTGCTGGTGATGTTGGCCGCACCGCAGCTGGGACAAGTCCATCCGTTCTGCGGAACAGGCTTTTTCGCGCCGCAGTCGGGGCAGAAGTTGGAGGTGATGTTCGTCCGCCCACAGGCGCAGCTCCAACCACCCACGGGGGCGGCTGCATCAGGAGCAGGCGGGGTGATCCCGCTGAAAACGGGGTTCAGGGCGTCCTTGGTCATGTTGACCACGCCGCCCATGGCACCCAGCGCCACACCCAATCCGGCAATGTCGCCCAGACCGCTGCCGCCGCCGTTGGAGCCCATCTCGCCCAAGCCTGCGGCGTAGGCCTTCTGCACCTCGGATTGCAGCACGTCCTTCTGGGTGTAGCCCTTGGCACGCATGATCTCCGCCTCGGTAAGACCCGCCATACGCTGTGCCTGCGCCTCCGCCTGTGCCTTGATGACCGTCCGCTCCGCCTCCCGGCGTGCTACCTCTGTCTCGGTTGTCTGACGCTCCAGCTCCACCTTGCGCTGGGCGGCGGTAATGGCCGCCTTGCTCTCCTCCTGTGCGGTGCGGTAGGCCGCCTCGCTCTGCGCCTGCACGGTCTTGACCGCTGCCTCCGCCTGGTAGGTGCGGGTCTGAAGCATCACGGTGTGCAGCTCCCGGATGCGCTTGAAATTGGGGTCATCCTCCGGCAGCACGATGTGGGTCACATAGAACTGCGGGATGGTCAGGCCGTACTCCTCGAACCCCGGCAGGATCTTCTGCCGCAGGTCGGCGGAGATGTCGTCCACCCGCTCGTCGATCTCCAGCAGGTCGATCTGCTGGTTCTTGATGATGGCGGGCAGATTGCTGCGCACCGCGTTGACGATCAGCGGGCGGAAGGCGTTCTGCACGGACTTGCTAAAGCCCGCCTGGTCACCCCATGCGATGCCACTCATGGTGCCTACCAGCTTCAGCAGCAGCTTGCGGGCGTCGGACACCTGCAAATTCAGCTCGCCGGAGGCTCCGATCTCCAGCGGTACGCTGGTCAGCGGGTCGATAAACCGCACCTTGTCCGGCGTGCCCCACTTAATGGCCATCTGCACCGTCTTGTTGATGAAGTAGACCTCACTGTGGAAAGTCCCCTCGGTGTCGGTGGGCAGTTTATAGAGCTTTTCCAGCAGGGGCAGCTGCTGGGTCTCCAGCGTGTAGCGTCCCGGCCCGAACAGATCCAGCGCCTGTCCGTCCCGGAAGAAGATGGCCTCCTGACTTTCGTGGACGATGAGCTGAGAGCCGAAGTTGAAGTCCTCAATGGGGTGCTTCCACACCAGTGTCTCATTGTCGCCCTCATACTTGATGATGCTGGCAAGACCGTCCTTGCGGATGTTCTCTTGCATGATCTGGGCGGCCACGTCGTTGTCGTAGTCGCACACGGGGCAGACGAAGTGTGCCGCCGCCTTGGATGTACGCAGCCGCACGCCGCACTGGCCGCAGGAGAACTCCGCCATCTGGTTCTGCTCGTCCATGGTGTTGATAGGCTCATGGCAGACGGGACACCGAGCCTTGTCACCTGCGGTCTGGTCAAAGATCACCGTGTTGCCGCAGTGGGGGCACTGCCGCGACGCCATCTTATCCGTGCGGACGTTGATGGTATATCCGCAGGCGCAGTCGATCTTCTTCCGGGCAAAGAACCCGGTCTTACCCTCGGCAAACTTGCCGCAGTTGGGACATTCTATTACAAATTTAGCCATGATGTTTCTCCTTTAGCAGCTCTTTTGCAGTATCTGATTCCATCAAAGTAAGTATCTGGTATAGCTCTTGCTGCAGTAATTTGTCGAATTTGTCACAAGACGGCATTGATTCTTGAATTACTCTTTTCGCTATATGAAATTTTGAAGAAAAACCGAGGAGTTCATTATCAAACGCGGACAGAGTTCCGTTTTCCGTTCTTTCTCGAAAGACTTCATTATATTTCTCCAATGCATCACAAGTGCGCTTTAGAAATACAGCAATTTCTCCTTCTTTAGATGTCACACTTTCTCGCGTAGTCTTGTATCCTGACGCATCAACATCTACAATTCTACAGGTGTCACAAACCCAGTATTTCCCCATCTTGCGGAGAGGAGCCTTGCATTGCAAGCATGTATAATCTTTATTTTCCATTATTAATTCCAGCCTTTGTTCTACTGTGTTCGTTTCAAGGACGTTATAAGCGTATCACTCTAAGAACAATTACAAACTTACAACAATCCTTGTTTTATCCTTTTAAAGCATAGTGAGCATCTTTCGTTTGATGCATACTGCCATCTGCGTTATAAGTAACAGAATGAGATGTTTTCGTTTCCAAATCAAAAGAAAACTCTCTATAGTAGTTTTTCCCGTCAGAGGAGAATGTATCGGTTGCTTTTACAGTGGTCCCATTTACGCTGCATGCTCTGCTTCCTATATCGTACACACCCCACAAATCGGCAGTTACAACTCCGTTTGGGGCGATGTAAAATCTTGCAGGCTCTTGGCCTTCGTATGGTGAGAAATTCCAGTACATTGTTTCTACTTCACCCGGCGTTGTATAATCCCAACCTGTACCATAAATGGTCGTGAATACTCCGTCTAATCCCCATAGTCCATCATATTTATCATAGAATGTGCACAAATTGTAATACTCATCTGCCTTTTTATATCCTCTTACAGTTGAAAATGCGTTGCAAGCATCTGTCAAATCACCACTACCCATTTTCAAAATGCCAACTTGATAGTATGCCTCTTCATAGTTTTTCGGATGTGTTCCAGTACGCTCACAGAGCGCGACAAATCCTGCGTATTGTTTTTTGTTGAACAAGTTTTCGCTGTTTTTATCAAAGTACTCCGTAAGAATTTCGTCAATATTTTCCGTATCCCTTAAGGAATCAAGGATTTCCAATGCTTCGTCAAATTGTCCAGCCTCTAACTGCTGCATCTCTTCAGCGAGAGTCATTTTTTCCTCGCTATCCTTATAGTTCAAACTCGAAAAAACGGCATACGCTTCGTCATATTTTTGCTGCTTTAGCAGTTCTAATCCCTGCTTGTATTTATTTGATGGAATGATTACCGTCGTAACCACTATGGCGATAATAGCACAAACGCTAACAATAGGTGCAGCAATAATGACTATTTTTTTGCGCTTTTTTGCAGCCTTTTCTGCTGCTATCTTGCGTTCTCCCTCTTTTCGCTCGGCTTCCAAACGATTGGATTCTTCTTTTGTTTCGATTTCCTCTATTTTCTTTTGGCAGATGCTAATTTGCGCCTCTGCATCTTTCCATTCTGGAATGGATTGGAACAGCGCAATGGCTTCGCTGTAAGTGGAAGCATCTCCACCGTCCATTTTAGACTGGGCTTCTGCGTAAATGGCATCTTTGCGAGCATTTTCCAAACGGGCATTGATATGTTCAATGGCCGCTGTAAGCTGCGCTTTTAACCTTTCATCCCCAAAACGCATCACTTTGTGATAATTGTCCCTTTCATCAAAGGGAAATTCGTATTCTTGCAATTCATCTATATGGTGAACCTCTAACTCCACCATCAGCTTATATAAATATGCCTGCGCGTTTTCGGGAGTGATATCCAGTACCTTTTCGCAGTATTCGTCAGCGCTATCCCAGTCCCCGTCCTCCAAGAACATCTCGATGCGCTTTAGCAAGGATTCCACTGTGGCACTGGCTGCCACTGTGCTTGTGACTGTGGGCGCAGGCGCGGCCTTATCCCGCCCCATGATCTTGTCCACGCCCCGCAGAAGATCCTGCATCGCGCCCACCTTGCCCATGTCCTGCGCCTGAAGCTTGGCGAACTCCTTGGGCATATCGTAGGCGTCGATACCCTTGTAGCAGGGGATCAGGTGCTTGCTCTTGTCCTTGGTCATCAGCTGCAAATAGCGGCTCCACTCGTTTTTCACCCACACGGCGTTGTAATACTCATAGTCCGTGCCGAAGGCCAGCATGATTTTGGCGCTATGTAAAGCCGCGAAAATATACGGTTCATACTCCGTGCCCAGCTTGTCCTCCAGTGAAATGCGGCTGAAAAACACACGGTAACCCTTCTCCGTCAGCGCGTCGTACACATCCTGCGCGATCACGCTGTCCACGGTGCGCTGGCCGTCCTCGGCAGTCTCCTTATAGCAGATGAAAATATCGTAGGGCGGCTCTTTGCCGGACACCTCCACGATGCCCCGGCGCAGCTCTTCGATGGCCTTGGCCTCGTCACGATAGACACGCCGCGCCACGGCGTCGGCGTTCTCCAGTGCCTGCTCAAAGTCGCTGTCCTCCATCACGCTGTCAAAGCTGGAGCGGTGGCAGGTGGGAATCTTCTTTCCTGTGGCGGGGTCATCCACATACTCGATGCCGTAGCGGCACAGCACAAGACCCCAGTAGGCCTCGGCCTCCGTGGGGAAGTCCGCCACGATGCTCTCATACACACCGGCGGCCTTGTCGAACTCGCAGGCAAGGCGCAGCCGGTTGGCGCGGGCGAATAGTGTCAGCTTTTTTTCATTGTCAGCGGCGGGTACCGTCTGCTGAGAACCACAGTATTCGCACACGGCGACGCTGCTGCCCTCAATCAGCTCCAGATCTCCACCACACATTTTGCATTTGATAACAGACATGCTCTTTCTCCCCCTCGTTTATTTCTGTGGACGGTCAGTTCCGTCCTGTCGTTCTGAAACTTCCATGTGTTCCAATGCGAACTCGAAGCACTTGACCATGATCTCGTTGCGGGTGCAGCCTACATACTTGGCGATAGCGTCAATGTTGCGAATCATATCCTTGGGCAGACGCATGGAGATCACAGCAGACTCCTCCGTATACTTTTTCGGCTGAATGATCAGTTTTGGCACAGCCATAGCAACACCTCCCGGGTGGTCGAAATTACGCACATTGATTATACTACGATTGTATTCTGCTGACAATATGCGCGGAGCATAGGGTGGCGAATAATGGGAAAATTCGGCGAATGATACATAAAAGCCACTCTAATTTGTGCATATTTAACGCCATGCGTCCGGAGCCGAATTGACGATAAGAAAGAACGGCACGAAGGAATACCCTTCGTGCCGTTCACTGTTTTGCATTTTCTGATTTGCGTTTGTTCTTACATTTTGTCTCTGTTTACAAAATCTTCCCTAATAGCCTTCAGAGCGTCTTTCTCGGAGAGCTTTCCTGCAAGGTACGCACCCCGTGCTTCCGCTGCATTTTCCAACCACTCATAATACTCCGCATAGCTCAGATCCCTTTTGGACGCTTTTTTATTTGGATCCAGCGCACGCTCATAGCGCTTGTACATCCGCTGCTTTGCACGGTCAAATTCCTCCACGACCTTTTTATTCTGCGCCTGCAGCTTATGCTTTAATGCGGGGCCCAAGTCCTTGCATGTTTTATCGTCCTTCAGTACTCTGTCGCAATACAAGGTTTTCTTGGCGGTCTTTGGAATGAAGTATCTGCCGCAGCATTCACACAATGCTACGCGCGGTTCGGCAGCGATAAAGTGGAGTACCAGAAACGTGTAGTAGTCAGCCGCAGAACGGAACAGATACTCTGGGGTATGCAGATTTGAAAAGCTGGAAATCTGTGTGAATTCTACCTCCTGCAAGCTCCGGTATTTCTTGTCCAGATCGATGGGGACATGGAAGCGCATATCCCGCAGGATGTTGTTCACGGAAAACTGTGTAAGCATTACCGCGGACAATTCTGAAATGATTTTCTCCACGGCAGTCACGGGATATGTGCCGCTCCCGTCAGCAGCGGGGATTCGGTCTTCCATGATGGTTCTCGTAAGCGTTCCATATAGGGGATCGTCTTCTTCAAACTCCTCGATCAAATCCTGCACCGTATCCTGTATGAACTCAAATACGCGCATATCGACGGTATCCTTCCCGTCGCCGTCCTGCGTGACCAGATATGCAGCGGACAGCCGGATGCGATCTACGATAAAGGCATAGAAATCAAAAATGAGTTCAGAGAACAGGATGACCTCGTCATTCAGCGTTGTCGCCTCCAATTCTGTCTCGCCAGATATGGAAACCGACGTGCGTTTCAGACTTCCGTCGTTACCCAGCGTGACATATAGGCCGAGTTTTCTCTCCATTGGCGTACCTTCCCGTTTTGTCCACAAGTGATCTTTCTTCGCAGCGGAGAAAGATCACTTTTTCATGTATAGCGTCCTGCATTCATTATACCATGAACACACTGGGTCGTACAGAAAAATAAACTTTAGATTGGAGATGATATGCATGACGCATCAACAACTGCAAACCATCGACGCGGACACGCTGCTGTCCACTACATTGCCGCCCACACGGTTCATCATAGACCGGCTGCTGCCGCAGGGGTTACACATCCTTGCCGGAGCACCGAAGGTGGGCAAATCGTGGCTGGCGCTGTGGCTGTGTCTGCAAGTGGCGCAGGGAACAAGCGTGTGGGACTTCCCGACCCATAGAGGCACTGTGCTCTACCTCTGCCTGGAGGACAGCCTTACCCGTATCCAAAGCCGCCTGTTTCAGATTACCGACGACGCGCCGGAGGCACTGCACTTCGCCACCCTCGCCGCAAGCATCGGCGAGGGGCTGGAGGAGCAGCTCACCAACTTTCTTACACAGCACCCCGACACCTCGCTGGTGGTCATCGACACATTACAGCGCATCCGCACCGGCAGCGACAGCGGCAATCCCTACGCCAACGACTACCGTGACATCTCTGTACTGAAAGCGTTGGCGGACAAGCACCACATCGCTATCCTGCTCATTCACCATCTCCGTAAGATGAACGATGATGACCCCATGAACATGATCTCCGGCACGACGGGCATCAGCGGAGCGACAGACAGCAACTTCGTGCTGAAGGAACGTAGGCGCGGCAGCGGTGAAGCGACCCTGTACTGCACCGGACGGGACATAGAATACCGCGAGCTGCCGTTGGTATTCGATAAGAGCGGCTACACATGGCGGCTGACAGAGCCGGTGGAGGGGGAACGCACTTCCATCGACCCGGAGGCAATTTCCCTCTCTGTCTTTCTGCGGGGGCTGGGCAGCTTCGAGGGAACAGCTACGGAGTTGAGTGCGCTGCTGGAAGCAAAGACAGGGGAGAGGCTAACGCCCAGTGTGCTGTCCAAGCGGCTGGTGAAGTACGCGGAGGTACTGGAGCAGAACGGTATCCGCGTGGTCAGCGAACGCACACGGACAACGCGGATGCTGAGTATCCTTTGCCTTCCGTGTGACGGGAGTGACGGCAGTGACGGGAAAAACTGATATGGTACCTGTGTTGAATTTGCCGTCACACCTGTCACAGCCGTCACAGAGCGAAAATGTACCGATTTTTGGCAGAGGTACACGATGCTATTTTGCTCCGGAAAAATCACGATTTTGGAGCAAACCCAGGGAAGGAAAAGGAAAGTTCACAGCCACACCGCGCCTCGCGCCGGTTGCCCGCGGTGTTGCCGCCTGTGGGCCGATGTGTGGCCTCGCAGGGCGGAGGTGGGGTACGGATACCACCCGGCCCATTTGGGCGCGTGTTGGGGAGCTTTTCGGTGCGCCGAAAGCGAAGCAGGAGAAAGGGGCGGCGTCGTGGACGCCCCCACCCCGGTCACTTCTGCCCGCAGTGCGGGCGGTTGCGCCGTTCCACCAGCGGCGTCGTAGAAGGGAATTTTCGGCGGGCGGTGGGGTCGAGAACAGAAATGATCCCGCAGTTACGGGAAAAGCTGCGGGGTCGCGGCAAAAATTCAAGGAGGAAAGCCGAGATGACAAATAACAAGGAAAAGTACGCTTTTTGGCTTATGCCGGAAGCGAAGAAAATGATAGAAATAAACGCGCCGCTGGCTAACTGCGGCAGCCAAAGTGAGTTCGTGGAAAAGGCGGTTCGGTTCTATGACGGCTACCTGAAGGTGCAGAACGCCGGTGCGTTCCTGCCTCACGCAGTGGCTGACGTGCTGGAAGGTTCGCTGGGCGTGTTTGAAAACCGCATGGCCAAGCTGCTGTTCAACCTGGCCGTGGAGCACAGCATTACCAACCACCTGCTGGCAGCAGACGTGGACATGACACGCGAGGAGTACAACAAGCTGCGCGGCGGCAGCGTCCGCGAGGTCACCAGCACACGCGGCACGATCTCGCTGAAGGATGTGATTCAGGAGGACTATTATGACTGAATACGAAGAATACAAGCAGACCGGTATGCTGGGCAGCTACCAGCCGGAACGTACTCTGCTGCGTGAGACAGACGATGGTGTGCAGCCTGTATTCCGTGATACAACTTATCACTATGACGAGGATGCTGTCATCGTGGAGCGTGACATGATGGTGGGCAAGCACTGCTTCCATGTCACCTCTATCTTCCCCGGCCAGCCAACAACTACCGCCACGAAGAAGTTGCTGGTCTGCATCGACTCAAGTATAGAGAAGGAAAAACGGTAATTCTTTCAGTAGACTTTGGACGAGCCTTGCGGTATGGTGTGTGTACCGCATCGGCTTGCCCTTGAGAAAGGAGGAAACATGGCAAGTCAAATCACAGCCAACATCATCAAGAACGGAGAGCCGGTGGACATCCTGTATGGTCGCTTGAGCCAGGAGGACGACCACGCTGGTGACAGCAACAGCATCGTCAATCAGCGCAGTTATCTGGAGAAGTACGCCGCCGACAATGGATTTCAGAACCCCGTGTTCATGGCGGACGATGGTTACAGTGGCACCAACTTTGACCGTCCCGCGTGGCAGGACATCGTAACGCTTATCGAGGCCGGACTGGTGCGTACCCTGATCGTGAAGGATATGTCCCGCTTGGGTCGCGAGTATCTGAAGGTCGGTGAGCTGACGGAACTCTACTTCCCGTCCAAGGGTGTCCGCTTCATCGCGGTCAACGATGGCGTGGATTCACTGGTGGAGAGCAGCAGTGACTTCAACCCCATCCGCAACTGGGCCAACGAACTCCACGCCAAGGACACCAGCCGCAAGGTACGTTCCGTGAAACGGATGCAGGCGGAGAACGGAGAACGCTTAGGTGGCAAGCCGCCCTACGGCTATCGCAAGCGAGACAATGATAGCAAGCGACTCGTACCGGACGAGGAGACAAAGGGCGTTGTCCAACGTATCTTCAAGCTCTGTGCTGAGGGGAAAGGGCCGAATCAGATCGCCCGCATACTGCGGGACGACCATGTGCTGAACCCCACTAATCAGTACTACCAACAGACCGGCGTAGCCTGCACACGGCTGGATACCACGCGCCCGTATAACTGGTGCGGCGCAACGGTGGCGAACATCTTATCCAACCCTGTGTACCTTGGTCACACACTGAATATGCAGAGCAGCACCCTGTCCTATAAGAACAAGCAGATATTCCACCGTCCGCCGGAGGAACAGGTGTTGGTGAAGAACACCCATGAGGCCATCATAGACCAAGAGCTGTGGGACACGGTACAGCGCGTTCGGGAACACAAACGCCGTCCGCCCAAGCACATGGATGCGCCGGGACTGTTCGCCGGATTGGTCTACTGCACTGACTGCGGCGGGTACATGGTACTGTGCCGCACGGGGAAAATGAAGCCGGAGCAGTACTACTTCCGCTGCTCCACCTACGGCAAGCGAGGCAAGGATGCCTGCACGGCTCACCATATCACGGAAGCCAACCTGAATGCTATCGTACTGGATGACCTGCGGCGGGTGACGCATTTTGCGAGAACAAAGAAGCACCAGTTCGCTGCTTACATCAACCGCAAGAACACGGCACAGCTCCGCAAGGAGATGACCGCCACCCAGCGGGAGCTGGACAAAATGGTGAAGCGAAACTCGGATTTGTCCGTCCTATTCAAGAGGCTCTATGAGGACAATGTGCTGGGCAAGATCAGCAACGAGCAGTTCCGAATGCTGTCTGCCGACTACAATACAGAGCAGAAGCAGCTGGCCGCAGCCATCCCGGAGAAGCAGGCGAAGCTGGAGAAGCTGAAAGCCTCCGCCGCCAACGTGGACGCCTTCATTGAGAAAGCCAGCCGGCACACGGAGATAACCGAGCTGACGCCGGAGCTGTTGTGGCTGTTCATTGAACGCATCGACATCGGCGAGAGGCCCGGACGCTACAACCGCAATGGTATGCAGGAGGTACGAATCATCTACCGCGACATCGGTGTCGTAGACAGTGCCATGTCCGCAGAAGATGCCGAGAGTGCCGAAGTCCACTTCATTCCCTCTCTGGAAATGGTCGTGCAGCAGATGGCAGCGCAGACGCAGGTGTCGTAAGCGCAGAAAATCAAGACAGAAAAAGAACAGGCAGGCAGCGGCTTGCGCCACTGCCTGCCCATACAAAAGGTCATGTCACTTTGTGTACCTGTGAGAAACAACCCCAGGCGGTTTCTTTTTTTGTCAGTCGCTGTCCAGCTTGAGGACGGCCATGAAGGCTTCGGTAGGCACCTGGACGGTACCGAGGTTCCGCATCTTCTTCTTGCCCGCCCCATGAAATGCGGATACATTTCATGGGGACCCCTTCAGGACATGACATCCTCGGCGGAAATGAATTCCGCCTGCGGCAAGGTTTTGCTTCGCAAAACGCTTGTAACGCCGCACCGGCGGCGGTGAGGGCAAGAAGATCAATCGCTGTCCAGCTTGAGGACGGCCATGAAGGCCTCAGTAGGCACCTGGACGGTACCGAGGTTCCGCATCTTCTTCTTGCCCTCTTTCTGCTTCTCCAGCAGCTTCTTCTTGCGGGTGATGTCGCCGCCGTAGCACTTGGCCAGCACGTCCTTCCGCATGGCCTTGACGGTCTCACGGGCGATGATGCGGCCGCCGATGGCCGCCTGGATCGGCACCTCGAACAGCTGGCGGGGGATATTCTCCTTCAGCTTCTCGCACAGCCGCCGGGCGCGGGGATAGGCCTTGTCACGGTGGGCGATGAAGCTCAGCGCGTCCACGCCGTCGCCGTTGAGCAGCAGGTCTACCTTCACCAGATCACTGGTGCGGTAGCCGGACAGCTCGTAGTCCAGGCTGGCGTAGCCCTTGGTGTTGGCCTTCAGCGTGTCGAAGAAGTCGTAGATGATCTCGTTCAGGGGCATCTGATAGTGCAGCTCCACCAGGTGGGTGTCCAGATACTGCATGTCCTTGAACTCGCCCCGGCGCTCCTGGCACATGGGCATGATGTTGCCCACATAGTCCTGGGGACTGATGATGGACACCTTGACATACGGCTCCTCGGCGTGCTCGATGGTGCCGGGGTCGGGGTAGTTGTGGGGGTTGTCCACCTTCACCATGGTGCCATCGGATTTGTAGACGTGGTAGATGACGCTGGGCAGCGTGGTCACCAGGTCCAGGTTGAACTCCCGCTCCAGACGCTCCTGGATGATCTCCATGTGGAGCATACCCAAAAAGCCGCACCGGAAGCCGAAGCCCAGGGCTACGGAGCTCTCCGGCTCGAAGGTCAGGCTGGCGTCGTTCAGCTGCAGCTTTTCCAGCGCGTCCCGCAGGTCGGGGTACTTGCTGCCGTCCTCGGTGTAGATGCCGCAGTATACCATGGACTGCGCCGGGCGGTAGCCGGGCAGCGCCTCGGCGGCGGGGTTCGCCGCGTCGGTGACGGTATCGCCCACCTGGGTGTCCTTCACGTTTTTGATGCTGGCGGTGAAATAGCCCACCTCGCCGGCCTGTAAGGCGTCCGTCGGCTCGTTGCCGATGGGCTTGAGGTAGCCGCACTCCAGAATGGTGTACTCCGCGCCGGTGGCCATCATGCGGATGGTCTGCCCCTTCCGCATAGTGCCCTGCTTGATACGGAAATACACCACCACACCCACGTAGGGGTCGTACTGACTGTCGAACACCAGCGCCTGCAGGGGCGCCTTGGGGTCGCCCTTGGGCGCGGGCACGTTCTTCACCACGTCCTCCAGCACGGCCTCGATGTTGGTGCCCAGCTTGGCGGAGATCTCCGGGGCCTCCAGTGCCGGCAGGCCGATGATGTCCTCCACCTCCTGCTTGGCCTTCAGGGGGTCGGCGGCGGGCAGGTCGATCTTGTTGAACACCGGCAGGATCTCCAGGTCGTGGTCCATGGCCAGATAGGTGTTGGCCAGGGTCTGCGCCTCCACGCCCTGGGTGGCGTCCACCACCAGCAGCGCGCCCTCGCAGGCGGCCAGAGACCGGCTGACCTCGTAGTTGAAGTCCACGTGGCCCGGCGTGTCGATCAGGTTCAGGGCGTAGGTCTCCCCGTCATTGGCGGTATAGAAAATACGCACGGCTCTGGATTTAATGGTGATGCCGCGTTCGCGTTCCAGGTCCATGTTGTCCAGCAGTTGGTTCTCCATTTCGCGCTCAGGCACGGCGTGGCACTTCTCCAGCAGCCGGTCCGCCAGCGTGGATTTACCGTGGTCAATGTGGGCGATGATGGAGAAATTGCGGATATGGGATTGGTCAAACATACAGAAAACCTCCTTACTTCCCTGCCCGTTCGTCCACGTTGTGGATGACCTGGGCGGCGCTCTGCCCGATGCCGGGCAGGGTGGTCAGCGCGTCGGAGCTCAGGTGGGGCAGCTCATCCGCCTCCGTCAGTGCCCGCATATAGGCTCCGCGGCTCCGCAGCAGCGCCGCGTCCACTGCGCCGGCATCGAAGTCCACCGCCTCTGTGGCGAACAGATCCTCATTGCCGCCGCTTTGCCGGTACAGCCGCCGCAGCAGATCGTACAGCGTGGCGCCGAGGCAGTCTCCGGCGGCGGTGATGGCCTCCCGGCTGTTGGTGCGGCTCAGCAGGTCGAACAGCAGCCCTGTGGTGTTCACCGCCAGCTTCTTCTGCAGCGTGGCCATGATGCTCCCCCGCAGGGAGCCCTTCTCCGTGCTGCCGTCGTACAGCATCTCCGAGTCGATCATCGCGCCATCCCGGTTGGCGGTGCGGCCCAGCAGAAAGTCCGCCGATACCCGGTAAAAGTCACACACCTTACACACGAAGGCCAGACCCGGCTCCCGTATGCCGTTTTCATAGTGACTCAGCAGCGCCTGACTGATTCCCAGCGCCGCCGCTGCCTTCCGCTGGCTGATGCCCTTCTCCTGCCGCAGCAGGCTCAGTGTTCTGGAAAAATCCGTTGCCATGTTTCTCTCCCACCCTATCTTGTCTTGGCTCCGGGGCGTATCCTACCCGGAAATAAAATACAGCTTGTAAAGTATATCTTATTTTATACAGCTTGTAAATGCTTTTTTACGCTTCGCCGCAGAAATATTTGCACCTGCCCGCCCGAAGTGCTACAATAGCAAAAAAACACCGGAGGTGCACGATGGAAGAACTCATGCTGTATGTCCGCTACCAGGCCAAGCCCGGCTGCCGGGAGAAATTTGTCCGCCAGCTGGTGGAGGAGGGCATCCTGACCCTTATTCGCCAGGAGGACGGCTGCCTGGCCTATGATTACTACTTCTCCGCCCAGGACGAGAACGAGCTGCTGCTTATCGAGCGCTGGCAGAGCGCCGAGCACCAGCGCGTCCATATGCAGCAGCCCCACATGGCCCGCCTGAAGGCCATCAAGGAGCAGAACGTGGACAGCACGACCCTGGGCAAGGTCCGTCTGGAGGCGTGAGCCATGCTGTTTGACACCCACGCCCACTACGACGATGCGGCCTTCGACCCGGACCGCGAGCTGCTGCTGGAGAGCCTGCCGCAGCGCGGTGTCGCCCTGGTGCTGAACCCCGGCTGCGATCTGGACAGCTCCCGCAAGGCGGTGTCCTACGCCGCTGCCTACCCCCATGTCTACGCCGCCGTGGGCATCCACCCGGAGAACTGCGCCGGCTTTGTCCCGGCGGATATCGACGTGCTGCGTGAATTGGCCCGACAGCCCAAGGTGGCGGCCATCGGTGAGATCGGTCTGGACTACTACTGGGCTGAGAACCCGCCCCGGAAGCTCCAGCAGCAGGTGCTGCGCGCCCAGCTGGCGCTGGCCCGTGAGCTGCGCCTACCGGTCATTTTCCACGACCGCGAGGCCCACGGGGACTCGCTGGCCATCGTTCGGGAGTTCCCCGACGTCACCGGCGTGTTCCACTGCTTCTCCGGCAGCGTCGAGATGGCGCGCGAACTCCTAAAGCGCGGCTGGTATCTCGGCTTTGACGGCCCCGTGACCTACAAAAATGCCCGCAAAACGGTCGAGGTCGCGCTCGAGTGCCCGCTCGACCGGATGCTGCTCGAAACGGACAGCCCCTATATGGCCCCCGTCCCCGTGCGCGGTACGCGCAACGACTCGCGCAGCGTCCGCTATATCGCGGAAAAGCTCGCGGCGCTGCGGGGCCTGGACACAGACGAGCTGATCCGCCTGACCGCCGAGAACGGCAAACGGCTGTTCGGGATCGGATAAGCGCAAAAAAGGAACGGCGCAGCCGTTCCTTTTTTTCTTTTTTACTTCTTGCCGCCGTGGGTGGCCTTCATGCGCTTTTCGTGGTTGAGGATGGTCTTGCGGATGCGCAGCGCGTGCGGCGTGACCTCCAGCAGCTCGTCGTCGGCGAGGAATTCGAGGCACTGCTCCAGGCTCATCTGCTTGGGCGGGACAAGGCGCAGCGCGTCGTCCGAGCCAGAAGCGCGCATGTTCGTCAGCTGCTTCTTCTTGCACACGTTGACCGTGATGTCCTCCTGCTTGGGGGACTGACCGACGACCATACCCTCGTACACGTCGACACCCGCGCCGATGAACAGCACGCCGCGCTCCTGCGCGTTGAAGAGGCCATAGGTGATAGAGGTGCCGGTCTCGGACGCGACGAGAGAGCCGGTATTGCGGCGGGCAAGCTCGCCCTTGTAGGGTGCGTAGGAATCAAACACGCTCGCCATGATGCCCTCGCCCTTGGTGTCGGTGAGGAACTCGTTGCGGTAACCGAACAGGCCGCGCGCGGGGATCAGGAATTCGAGCTTCATGCGGCTGCCGATCGGCGTCATCTCGGCGAGGTCGCCCTTGCGGGAGCCGAGCTTTTCGATAACTGCGCCGACATACTCCTGCGGCACGTCGCACACAAGGCGTTCGATGGGTTCGCACTTCTTGCCGTCGATCATCTGATACAGGACGCGCGGGGGCGAGACCTGGAACTCATAGCCTTCGCGGCGCATGGTCTCGATGAGGATGGACAGCGACATTTCGCCGCGGCCCGCGACGTTGAACGCGTCCGTCGAGCCCTCGAGCTCGGTGACGCGGAGTGAAACGTCCTTGAGCGTTTCGCGGAAGAGACGGTCGCGCAGCTGGCGCGAGGTGACGAACTTACCCTCACGTCCGGCGTAGGGAGAGTCGTTGATGGAGAACGTCATCTCCATCGTGGGGGCGCTGATCTTGACGAACGGGAGCGGCTCGACGCACTCGGGCGCGCAGATCGTATCGCCGATCGTGATGTCACCGATGCCGGACAGGCAGATGATGTTGCCCGCGGTGGACTCGGTGACGGGGTTCTTGGCAAGGCCCTCAAATTCGTACATGGAGACGGCCTTGGCCTTCTTCGGTGCGGCGTCGGGGTCGTGGTAGTTGCAGACCATGACCTCCTGGTTCTGCTTGAGCGTGCCGCGCTCGATGCGACCGATGGCCATGCGGCCGACATACTCGTTGTAGTCAATGGCGGAGACCAACATCTGCTCCGGCCCCTGGGAGTCCCCCTCCG
>ERZ780168.1193-NODE-1193-length-28478-cov-3.568413_pt1 | contig 28478 bp, 20 predicted proteins | sample MGYA00510981_ERZ780168 | MGnify/ENA primary metagenome ERZ780168 (study PRJEB29588, sample SAMEA2158769) | human gut metagenome | biome: human gut; feature: human-associated habitat; material: faeces | place: Denmark | collected 2008/2010 ...
TTCGGACAAACGGTTTTCAAGACCGCCTCGTTATGACCGCTTCGATACCTCTCCGTGTGTGAATTCAAATCTCGGTAACTCCCGAAATCATCTCAGTTTTTGGCTTGTCAGCTTTGCGTTTTTATCTCTCTCGCTCAGCGACATTCGTTATTATATCAGCAGTGTTTCAGAATGTCAACCACTTTTTTGAATTTTTTTTACATTTTTTTCAATTTCTTTTTCGTTTTCGCTGTTTTTCCCCGTTTTACAATTCACACATTTGTTTTTATCTATTTGTAGTTTGCTTTCTGTATTTTGCTTTTTTCTATTTTTCTGCCAGAAAGCTCTCTGCAACGAGCAGATCCTCCGGTGTTGTGATTTTTATATTTTCATAGCCGCCTTTTACCATCACTGATGCGATTCCCATCTCCTGCTCCACAACCATGGCATCGTCGGTGATTCCTTCTGTGGAATGCTGCATCAGTTTTTCGAATGCCGGAAACAGAAGCTCTGCTGCAAAGGCCTGCGGGGTCTGTGCCTGCCATACGAGATCTCTTCGCGGGCTTTCCCTGATTTTTCCGTTTTCATCGGTAAGCTTGATGGTATCCTTGACCGGCATGCCAAGGACACAGGCTTTTTCTTCTTTTACACATGCGCAGAGACGTTCCAGCATTTCCTGGTTTAAAAACGGGCGGGCGCCATCGTGAATCAGAACGTAATCGGTCTTCTGCTCCTGTTCGCTTTCCAGGCTTTTCAGCGTCTGCAATGCTTTCCAGACAGATTCATACCGTTCCCTTCCGCCTGCGCATACGGAAACAGTTTTCTTAATTCCATATTTTTCGATAATCTCTTTCTGACAGTATTCTATTTTATCCGCACCTGTCACAAGAATGATCTGGTCAATCTCCGGCGAATGTTCAAAAACCTCCAGCGCGTAAACCACGACTGGTTTTCCTCCGATTTCCAGAAACTGTTTTGCTACGTTTCCGCCCATCCGGGTTCCCTTTCCGGCTGCCAGGACAACCGCAGTGTATTTTTCTTTCTTCTCGCTCATCTTTTCCTCCGTTTTCTACAAATACAAAAACTCCGCAGCAGATCTCTCTTCTCCGTTCTGCTGCGGAAGTTTCTTTTTCTTATCGTTCTCCAAGCTTCAGGTTCGGTACGGCATTCAGGTCCCAGCCGTGGCGGGTTCCCTTCCGGTACTCGTAGTAAGCTGCCACACCGATCATGGCCGCATTGTCGGTACAGAAGATCGGGGACGGACGGTAAAAGCGGATGCCCTCTTTTTCACATGCTGCTTCCATCGCCGCGCGGAGTGCCCCGTTCGATGCAACGCCGCCGGCGATCGCCAGACGGTCCATATGGTAATCTTTGGCCGCACGGATGGCATTATCCACCAGAACGTCCACAACGGCCTGCTGGAAGGACGCAGCGATGTCTGCTTCGACAATTGGTTCGCCTGTCATCCGGCATTTGTTCAGATGGTTTAAAACGGCAGATTTTACGCCGCTGAAGCTGAAGTCATACGGCGCATCCTCCATGTGGGCACGCGGGAAGTCGATGGCGTGCGGGTTTCCTTCTTTTGCCAGCTTGTCGATCTTCGGTCCGCCCGGATAGCCGAGTCCGATGGCACGGGCTACCTTGTCGAAGGCTTCTCCGGCTGCGTCGTCTCTCGTTCTTCCGAGAATTTCGAAAGAACCGTAATCTTTTACAATGACAAGATGGGTATGGCCTCCGGAGATGATTTCACACAGGAACGGCGGCTCCAGATCCGGGTGTTCGATATAGTTCGCCGAGACGTGGCCTTCAATATGGTGAACGCCGACCAGCGGTTTCTTTTTTGCATAGGCGATCGCTTTTGCCTCTGCCACGCCGACGAGAAGTGCGCCGACAAGGCCAGGGCCGTACGTAACACCGATCGCATCAATATCATCCAGAGTGACATCGGCTTCTTTTAAGGCTGCTTCTACAACCTGGTTGATTTTTTCGATATGTTTTCTGGATGCAATTTCCGGCACAACGCCGCCATACAGGGTATGGATGGCGATCTGGGATGAAATAATGTTAGACAGCACACATCTTCCGTTTTTCACGACGGAGGCTGCGGTTTCATCGCAGGAGCTCTCAATTGCAAGAATCAGGGTATCTTTTTCACTCATTTTTCGTTTCCTCTTCAAATAACAGTTCTACTGATCTTCCGTCTTTTCCAAGCTCTGCGGCCGGGAAAATCTTCTGTACCTCATCCATGTACCGCTGCGGGCCGACGAGCGACGGGGAAAAGTGGGTCAGCCACATTTCGGCAGCCTCGGCATCTTTTGCCAGTTTTGCCGCCTCGTAGAAGGTCATATGCTTAAATTCTTTTGCTTTTGCCTGTTTTTCCGGCTCGCCGTACATTCCCTCGCAGATGAAAAGGTCGGAGCCTTTCGCATGTTCGGAGATCGACGGAATCGGGCGGGTATCGGTGCAGTAGGTCACCTTCAGTCCCTTTCTGGCAGGGCCGAGGACCATGTCCGGCGTATACGTCTTTCCATCCAGGGTGACAGTCTCGCCTTTCTGCAGCGGATTCCAGCATTTAATCGGAATTTCCTGTGCTTTAGCGCGCTCCACATCGAATTTTCCCTTGCGGGAGATCTCCAGCGAATAGCCGTAGCAGGTGATATTGTGCTGCACGCGGAAGGCTGTGATTTTGTAGCCGTTCATCTCGATCACTTCCTCCGGCGCTGTCACTTCGTGAAATACAATCGGGAACGGCAGCTCCGGGCAGATGACACGCAGTGAATTGACGACGCGCTCCAGGCCTTTTGGGCCGATCATGGTCAGCGGTTCTCTCCGGTCAGTGTTTCCCATCGTCAGGAGAAGTCCTGGAAGGCCGCTGATGTGGTCTGCGTGGTAATGGGTGAAGCAGATGGCATCAATCGGCTTAAAGGTCCAGCCTTTTTCCTTGATGGCAACCTGGGTTCCCTCGCCGCAGTCGATCAGAAGGCTGCTTCCGTTGTATCGGGTCATCAGGGCGGTCAGGCGTCTGCCTGGCAGAGGCATCATACCGCCTGTTCCCAGTAAACATACATCTAACACGTTTTTCCTCCATATTCTATCCGGCTTTTTTGAAAGCCGGTCAGGTATTTTATGTTGAAAAAGCGTGTCCAAAACGGTTTGTTTCAGACACGCTCTCATCTTAACACAGTTTTTTCAAACACGCAATGACGCGGGTTTTATTTATTTGCTGTCATGACAGCTTCCTTCATCATGCGGACATACGTATAGATGTGCTGCTCCGCATGAGTGTCGTACTTCGCAATCATTTTGACGATAGCGCTTCCGACGATGACACCGTCCGCAATTTTTGCAATGTTGGCCGCCTGATCGGTCGTGTTGATGCCGAAGCCTACGGCTACCGGAATATCGGTTACTTTGCGGATTGCGGCGATCATGGAATCGAGGTCTGTCTTGATCTCGCTTCTGACACCGGTAACGCCCAGAGACGATACGAGGTAGACAAAACCTTCGGCGTCTGCGGCAATTTTCCGGATGCGCTGCTCAGACGTCGGCGCAATCAGGGAAATGACATCTACCTGATGGCTGCGCGCAATATCGTTTAATTCGCCTTTTTCCTCATACGGCATATCTGGGATGATGATGCCGTTGATTCCGACTTCCTCACATTTTGTAAAGAACGGCTCGTATCCGTAATGGAACACCGGGTTTAAGTAGGTCATAAACACCAGCGGAATGTCTGTTTTTCTGCGCACGGAGGCTACCATATCGAAAATTTTATCGGTGGTGGTTCCGGCTTTTAAAGAACGGAGGTCTGCCTCCTGGATGACAACGCCCTCGGCGATCGGATCGGAAAACGGGATGCCGATCTCGATCAGGTCTGCGCCTGCTTTTTCGAGCTCCAGAATATAATTCTCTGTTTTTTCAATGTTCGGGTCTCCGGCTGTCAGAAACGGAATGAATGCTTTGCCGTTTGAAAATGCTTCTGTTACTTTACTCATGAAGGTCCCTCCCTCTGTATCTTGCAATGGCTGCTACGTCTTTGTCTCCGCGTCCGGACAGGCAGATGATGATGGAGTCTTCCGGATCAAATTCTTTTGCGATCTTCATCGCATGGGCTACTGCATGGGCACTCTCGATCGCACAGATGATACCCTCGGTTCTTGCGAGGTATTCAAAAGCTTCTACTGCCTCATCGTCCGTTACCGGAACGTATTCGGCGCGGCCGATGTCATGCAGATATGCATGCTCCGGTCCAATGCCCGGGTAGTCAAGGCCTGCGGAAATCGAGTAAACCGGTGCGATCTGACCGTATTTATCCTGGCAGAAGTAGGATTTCATACCGTGGAAGACGCCGAGTGTTCCGGTTGCAATGGTTGCTGCAGTCTCTGCGGTGTTGACGCCGCGTCCTGCTGCCTCGCATCCGATCAGGCGGACATTTTTGTCATTGATGAAGTTATAGAACATACCCATCGCATTGCTTCCGCCGCCGACGCATGCCATGACGGCTTTCGGGAGTTTTCCTTCTTTTTCGAGGATCTGCTCTCTTGCCTCTTTGCTGATGACAGCCTGGAAATCGCGGACGATGGTCGGGAACGGATGCGGGCCCATAACGGAACCGAGAACGTAGTGGGTGTCATCGACACGTGATACCCACTCGCGCATCGCCTCATTGACGGCATCTTTTAAGGTCATAGTTCCGGTAGTAACGGCATTTACTTTTGCACCGAGAAGCTCCATCCGGTATACATTGAGGGCCTGACGGTCGGTGTCTTCTTTTCCCATGAAGATCTCACACTCAAGTCCCATCAGCGCTGCTGCCGTTGCGGTTGCCACACCGTGCTGGCCGGCTCCGGTCTCTGCGATGACACGGGTTTTTCCCATTCTTTTTGCGAGGAGGCACTGTCCGAGCACGTTGTTGATTTTGTGGGCTCCGGTGTGGTTCAGATCCTCTCGTTTGAGGTAAATTTTTGCTCCGCCGAGATCCTTTGTCATTTTCTCTGCGTAGTAGAGAAGGGACGGGCGGCCCGCGTAATTTTTCAGCAGGTCATCGAGCTCCTGGCAGAACTCCGGATCGTTTTTATAATAATTGTACTGTTTTTCCAAATTGATAATTTCATTCATCAGAGTTTCCGGTATGTACTGGCCTCCGTGAATACCAAATCTTCCGTCAGACATGTCTTATCCTCCTTATGCATTCTGTGATTTTTTTCGGGTCCTTTACGCCGTTTGTCTCGACACCGCTGCTGATGTCGACGGCGAAGGGATGTGTCTGTAAAATCGCCTGTTCCACATTTTCGGCGTTCAGGCCTCCCGCAAGGAAATACGGGCGGTCCATATTTCTGATCAGTGACCAGTCGAACGATTCGCCGGTACCGCCTTTTCCGTGGTCGAGAAGGATGTAATCGGCGCTGCTTTTTTTCGCCTTTTCGACGTCCTCCCTGGTTTTGATGGAAAATGCCTTGATCAGTTCCCCGCCGGTGCGGAACCGGAGCGAATGGATATATTCTTCACTCTCATTTCCGTGGAGCTGTGCCAGATCGATGACGCCCTCTTCGAGGTATCCTGCGACAATCGCCGGAAGCTCGTTCGCAAAGACGCCGACCGCCTGGATTTCGGGATCCAGATAGCGCCGCAGCGTCACGGCATGTTCTTTTGTAATCTGTCTGCGGCTTTTTGCAAAGACAAAGCCGACATATTCGGGCTTCAGCTCATTCACCGCATCGATGTCTTCCAGCCGTGTGAGCCCGCAGATTTTGATTCTGGTCTGTTCTTCCATAACGTTTGACTCCCCGTGCGCTCTGTTTTGTTTTGCACACTTACGTTACCACTTTAACACATTGAAGAGAGTTTTTCAAGCTCTGCTTTTTTGTTGCTGCTCCGCATCAGCGTTTCGCCGATCAGAACGGCATCGGTTTTATTCTGATACAGTCTTCCGACATCCTCCGGCGTTTTGATGCCGCTCTCGGATACGAAAACAATGTTTTCCGGGACAAGCTCCCGCAGCCGCTCACTGTTGTGGATATCGACCGTGAAATCTTTTAAGTTGCGGTTGTTGACACCGATGATCCTTGCTCCGGCGCGCATAGCCTGTGCAACCTCCGCCTCATCGTGGGCTTCCACAAGAGCGGAAAGGCCGAGGGAATGCGCTGTTTCCAGATATTCTTTTAAGGTTTCCTCCGGCAGCAGCGCACAGATCAGAAGGACAGCGGTGGCTCCGAGCACCTTTGCCTCGTAGATCATATAGGGATCCACGGTAAAATCTTTCCGCAGAACCGGGATGGATACGGTTTCTGCAATTTTTTTTAAGTAACGCTTATCGCCTTTGAAGTATTCCGGCTCGGTCAGGCAGGAAATGGCGGAGGCACCGGCCGCTTCATATTCCTTTGCGATCTCCAGATAGGGGAAATCTTCTGCGATGATGCCCTTCGACGGGGAGGCTTTTTTTACCTCGCAGATAAAGGACATGCCCGGCTTTTTCAGCGCCTGTTCAAACGGGAATCCGGTGTCCGGGTTCATCGCCGTTGCCTTTTCTTTCATTTCTGCAAGAGAACACTTCTCTTTTTCTGCAGCGACACGTTTTCTTGTGGCTTCTGCAATCGTTTCCAGTATCATATGTTTATTCCTTTTCTGCCAATTTGTTGGTGAGTGACACAAACTCTTCGAGTTTTTTCTGTGCTTTTCCGCTGTCGATCAGCTCCTCTGCCAGTTTTACAGCATCCTGCATCGGAATTTCTTTTGCTACATGAAGGGCTGCGGCGGCATTCAAGACAACAGCGTCTCTTGCCGGGCCTTTCTTTCCTGCAAGAATTTCTTTCGTAATTTCAGCATTCTCCTGCGGAGTTCCGCCGACCAGCTCTTCTTTGGTGCAGCGGGTCATGCCGAACTCTTCCGGTGTGATGACGTATTCCCCAAACGTTCCGTCCTTGATCTCGCAGACGCTTGTCGGTGCGCTTAAGGAAATTTCATCGAGGCAGTCCTGGCCGTAGACAACCATGCCGCGTTTGACACCAAGATTGGAGAGAACTTCTGCCATCGGGCGGACAAGTGCTTCCTCGTAGACACCCATCACCTGCATCGTGGCTGCTGCCGGGTTGGTCAGCGGTCCGAGGATGTTGAAAATGGTCCGGATGCCGAGCATCTTGCGGACCGGTGCCACGTATTTCATGGACATGTGGTATTTCTGTGCGAACAGGAAACAGATTCCAAGTTTTTCCAGAACTTCTTTGTTTTTCTCCGGCTCCAGGTCGATTTTGACGCCGAGCGCTTCGAGACAGTCGGCTGCGCCGGATTTGCTCGATGCGGCGCGGTTTCCGTGTTTTGCAACTGCGACGCCGCCTGCAGAGATCACAAGGGATGCTGTTGTGGAGATGTTGAAGGAATTGGATTTATCTCCGCCGGTTCCGACGATTTCCAGAACATCCTTGTCATGTTCCATGTGAATACCGTGCTTTCTCATGCCGTTGGCACATGCGGTGATCTCTTCGATTGTCTCGCCTTTCATCGTCATGGCAGTTAAAAATGCGCTGATCTGGATCGGATCGGCTTTTCCTCCCATGATTTCATCCATGGCGCCCTCTGCCATCTCGTAGGTTAAGTTCTCTTTATGTACCAGTTTTACAATCGCTTCCCGAATCATATTCCGTTCCTCTCTTTCTTTGCTGTCCTGTGATCTATCTTGTAATTTTTAAGAAGTTTTCTACCATCTGTCTGCCCTGCGGGGTCAGAATGGATTCCGGATGAAACTGGACTCCGTAGATCTTTTTCTTACGGTCCTCGACTGCCATGACCTCGCCGTCTGCAGTTCTTGCCGTTACCTTTAAAGTTTCCGGCAGTGTCGCTTCATCAGCTGCGAGGGAATGGTATCTTGCAACCGGAACGGTTTCCGGCAGCCCCTGGAATAATTCCGAGGTAAGATCCAGCGTTGTCTCGGACTGTTTGCCGTGCATCAGCTGTTTCGCATAGGTGACGGTCGCGCCGTACGCGGCACAGATTGCCTGATGGCCGAGGCAGACACCGAGGATCGGGATCTCGCCGCCTAATTTTTTTACAATCTCCATGCATCGGCCTGCCTGCTCCGGACGGCCCGGTCCGGGAGATAAAATGATGGATGCCGGTGCCAGTGCGCAGATTTCGTCGATCGTCATCTCGTCGTTTCGGATGACCTTCATGTCCGGATTGATCGAACCGGCGAGCTGATACAGGTTATAGGAAAAACTGTCATAATTATCTACCAGCAGTATCATAAGTTACTTCCTCCTTCTGCCTCTGCAAGTGCGACCATCACGGCCTTTGCTTTGTTGATGCATTCCTGATGCTCTTTTTCCGGTATGCTGTCGGCTACAATGCCGGCACCGGAGCGGACGAACACTTTTCCGTTTTTCTTAAACGCAAGCCGGATTGCGATGCAGGTGTCCATATTTCCGGTGAAATCCAGATAGCCGATCGCACCGCCGTAAATGCCGCGCTTGTTGTTTTCCAGCTCGTTGATGATCTGGCAGGCACGGAGCTTTGGTGCACCGGAGAGGGTTCCGGCCGGGAGAACGGAATCGATGGCATCGACTGCGGTCTTGTCTTTCCGAAGCTGTCCTTTTACAGTGGAACCGATGTGCATGACGTGGGAGTAACGTTCGATTGACATGTATTTTTCTACTTCCACGGTTCCGAAATCACAGATCTTTCCGAGATCGTTTCTTCCCAGATCGACCAGCATATTGTGCTCGGCACGCTCTTTTTCATCGGCGAGGAGTTCTTTTTCCAGCCGCTGGTCTTCTTCATAGCTCTTTCCTCTCGGCCGCGTTCCGGCAAGCGGGAAGGTCCGGACCTCTCCGTCCTCGACTTTTACGAGAGTTTCCGGGGATGCACCGGCGATCTCAACATCATCACTCGAGAAGTAGAACATGTACGGCGACGGGTTCGTCGTGCGGAGGACGCGGTACGTATCGAGGAGGCTTCCCTCAAAATCAGCTTCGAGCCGATTGGAGAGAACGAGCTGGAAGAGGTCTCCCTCGTGGATATAATGTTTGACCTGCTCGACTTTCTCACAGTACGCTTTCTCATCGAAGAGCGGGCGGAACTCGGATTTCAGGTGGCCGTCTTTCGTCTCGGCCGGTTTTCCGAAGCGGATCAGCTCTTCCATTTTTTCGAGTTCCTGTACGGCTTTTTCGTAATTTTCTTCGAGATTTTCGGTTTCGATATTAATCATCAATACGATTTTCTGACGGTAATTATCATAGGCGATGACCTTATCGAACAGCATCAGGTCGACATCTTTGAAATGTTCCTGATCTTCTGCGTCCAGCTTTAAGGTCGGCTCGCTGTACTTGATGTAATCGTAAGAGAAGTATCCGACGAGGCCGCCGGTGAAGGTCGGCAGTGTCGCGATCTTCGGACTTTTATTTTTCTCAATCAGGGTTTTGATGACGGCTCCCGGATGGGCTGTCTTTGCGGTCAGCCGGATCTGTCCGGTCGGAAGATGTTCTTCGTGGCTTTCCGGAATGTCTTCTACTTTTTTCATCTCTGCCGCATCGGCGGTGATTGTCAGGTTTCCGTTGACACAGGGGAGTTCCAGCGACGGATCGTAGCCGAGAAAGGTGTATCTTCCCCACTGTTTTTTATCCTCCACGCTTTCGAGCATATAGCAGTGGCTGCTGACACCCTGCAGGACTTTCAGTGTTTCTACTGGTGTACGGATATCCGAATAAATTTCTCTGCTTACCGGGATTTTCCGAAAAGTTCCCGATGCGGCTGCTTTTGAAATTTCTTCTAACGTCATCTGTTTCATCTTGTTATCTCCTCTCCTTGTGTCTGCAAAGGCTGTCATCAACACTGGTCCTCAGAACCAATTTCTGATATACAAAAAACCGCCCCCGGCAAAGAATCACTTTGTTCTTTGCCAAGGGCGGGTATATTTTTATACTCGTGGTGCCACCTTGTTTTGCGATTGCTCACACGCTCTGCAGAATACGATCATATTCCTGGCAACTAACGTATGCCTGCACGTTACAGAATACTCAGACGGTTTCCCGCTTTTCCCTGTACCCTCCGTGGTCCATTTGCTGATCCGCTTTCTGTCCGGCTTCCACCTGCCCGGGCTCTCTGTGAGTGCGCTTCCAACGTTATCTCCACTTCATCGGTTTCGAAGTATTTACTTTTTTCTTATGCGCTGTATTATAGTCCCATTCTTTTTTGCTGTCAAGTAATTTTTTTGTTCTTTTTGTTCAAAGTCCGGTATTTTTATGATATTCCCGTGTCCACGCCGTAAGAGCTTCGTCCAGATCGTGCGGGAGCTCGACCTGCATTGCCTCGGTGATCTGGCGGTCCATCTCCCGTTTCGTCTCGGCATCCACTTTCCGCTCGGTGCACATCTGCTCATAGGCGTCCTGTCCTTTGCTCATGTAGACCGCAAACAGCCAGCTCTTTAACGATGCTTTCGTGTGCAGCTCTTCATTTGCTTTCTGAAAGCACGTAAGTGCTTCATTCATCTGGAACAGACTTGCGTAGGCACAGCCCATGTTGTTGTAAATACTTCCGGTGAACTGGCTTCCCATGTTGGTTTCGTTTTCCTCGGTATCTTTCAGCGTTTCCTGGTAAACCTGGATCGCATTGATATATTTTTCGTGGTCGACAAGGTAGTCTCCCTTGATTTTTTTCCGCACAATCTCCGGCTGCTCCTCGAACCGTTTCAGGCGCTCATTCATCTCACGGAACTGATCGTGGGAAAGATAATTGATCTCCTTGAAGATCGGCAGGATAAACTCACCGATGTTCTTTTTCTCCTCCAGAAGGACGTAGAGACGCTGGTACAGTCTTCTTAAGTGGAGTTCTTCTTTCATCCACACCAGCAGCTGCTCGTTAATGATGGTCTCGTCCAGCAGATAGATGTTGTGGTACAGATAATAGCACAGTTCCTCGATGGAATATATATTTGTGCTGATGTTGGAAATATAATACGGATTTTTCGCCCGTTTGACCTGACATAAAATATAACCGCTCATCGTTTACACCTCCCCCATCGTCTCGTGCCAGATTTTGTGGCTTGCCGGGAACATATCGCCAAACCCTAAATCCTCTGCGGTGATCTGACACGTAACCGGAGAATCATACTCCAGACGCAGACGGATCCGTGTTGTCTTCGGCGGCCGTTTGGGCAGCCCGTCCAGCTTCATGGTATAGCGGTTTCGTTTTCCGCTTTCCATGGAGCTTACAACAAATTCCAGCTCCTCCGTTCCGTCGAGGATCAGCTCACATTCTTTTTCTGCTTCATACCAGTTCACACCGGCTGCAATCAGCGCATAGTATGCCGGAGAACCATTGATCGTCATCTCCATGCCGATGTTGTAGCGCACGAGGTCATTTCCGAGGAAGAGATAGCCCTTTAAGCGGCGCTCCTCCACTTTTTCGCGCGCGGAAAAGCAGGCGCCCTGTGCAAACAGGTTCGTTCCGCCGAAGATTCTTCTCTGGTTTTTCTTTAACTGACGCAGAGAGTTGTCGGCCCAGGCAAGGTCGAACTCCTCGCTCACCAGAAATACGCTGGAATAAATTTCATTCCCCATCGCTTCTCCCATCAGATGGCAGAAATCGCGGTCGCGCTCCATCGGCTCGATCGAAAGTGCGGCTTTTGGCCCTCGTTTTACGGTCACAGTTGCCGGCTTCGTTTTACGGCTGATGGAAAGTTCAGAAAACGATGCCTCCTCATCTTTCAGGAAAAACAGACCGACTTTACGGCTCCAGAGCTCCGGCTTCTGGTTCAGCACATGGCAGTAAAAGCTCTCGTCATGCTCCTGCAGGTAGGCTCTGCCGCGCGGCAGTCCGATTATCTTGTATGCTTCACGCACATTTTCCACAAATGGACGGGTCAGATGGCCCGTGGTGATCATCATCGCCTGGATCTGCTGGTCCGGACGCTCGATGCCGATCATCTTCAGTGCTTCGCGAAGGAACGTGCCAAGGACTTCTCCCGGCGTGTAATCCCGGTTTTCGATCTGGCAGATGCGGGATCCCATGCAGATCTCGTACAGATTGTCCAGCCAGATGCCGTTTTCCGCGTGAGCAGATTTTTCTGCATCCGGTCCTGTTTTCCACGTTTCCTCATTCCGTTTTTTGGCAATGGCGGTCGGAAATTCCACCGCCTCTTCTCCTTCTTTTACCGGGATGGAGACAGCCGTATGGGTTCCCCTGTCATAGCAGCAGAACTGGGAATATTTCTCTCCAAAATCAAATCCTAAAATCAAATTTTTCTGTTCCATGTCGTATCCTCCTGCTGCTTCTTTTCCTCCACAAGTGCAAAACAGTTCCGAACCAGAGCCTCCTGCTGCAGATACTTTCGGAATACTTCTTCTGCCTTTGCCGTATTGCCGAGGGTTCGCGCCGCAATCATCTGATTCAGCAGCTGGTACCGCGTCTTTCCTGCTTTTGGTTCGCCGGTCATGGAGACGGTTTTCACCTCTGTTTTTCCCTCACCCTGACGGTTCGTAAAGGTCAGGTAATACTCCATTTTCTCGCCGTAGAACAGCAGAAACTCTTTCACAAAAATGCCCTGATACATATTGCGCATCGGTTCGCTCTTCCATGTTTCTTCGGCGTTTGTCCGGTAATGAATCGTCACCTTTGCCTCCGCTCTCTGGCGCTCCTCGATGAACATGCGGTCGCCGATCTGGAAGCCTTCGGTCAGGTGCTCCGGCAGATCCTTATAGAAGGCAAAGCGGAGTCCCTGTTTCGTAAACGCCAGAAGCAGGGTATGCGCCTCTTTTTCTTCCTCCTCAGAAAGCTGCGGCTTCGTGGAAAGATGTTTCAGCATCGCAAGATGGCAGATCTCGTCCAGCTCCCAGCCCTGTTTCCAGGCGCGGTCCAAGTAGTCAAACATCTGATCCGAAAGCGGTTTTCCGTCCATAAAATAGCCGATCGCAAGATACGTCAGGTATGCCAGAATGACATGCTCTTTTCCGCTCTGGCGGATGTAGCTCTCCAGCATTTCCTGCTCCCACTTCGGGTGGCTGCGCACAAAGACGGACCAGGTCAGAATGCGCTCCTCCAGCTTGTCGCTCTCCATCTGAAAGCCGCGGATTTTATCCCATAAACTGCACATATCCTCAATAGAACCGGTGAAATAATCTCTCAGATAGCACAATACAATTTCATCGTAAATGCCCTGTTTTACCACGTAGGATGCCAGATAGAGAAGCTCCTCGTCCTCTGTAAACTCTTTTTCCAGAATCATCGCATGCGCCAGACGGAAGAGACACGACACCGGGATCTTTTCGTAGCCGTACCGATCCGTCAGGGCAAAGGCGCGGCTGTAACAGCCGTAGCGTACCAGAAGCTCGATCGTAGAAATACGGTCCACCTTTGCGTAAGCGCTGTCCTCCAGCTCTGCAACAGCCGCCTCGGTCTCACGCTCATCCGGATGGGCAAGATAGTATTCCAGCAGTTTCTGACGCACTGTTTTCCGGTAAGCACTGGAAAATGCGCTCGTGCGCGCTGCCTGCTGATACCAGGCAAGATTTTCTGCAGTAAGCTGCATCTCCTCTTCCTGCTCCCCGCACAGGTGTAGCAGCAGACCCGGATTTTCAATGGCAAAACCGCCGCAGGCACGGGCAAGCTCTTCATCCGTAAACAATGGCTCTACGCGGCAGGTTTCTGTCACCGCATATCTTCTGCGCTGCTCATCTTCGAGAAGAATCCGCGCTTTTTTGCCGTACAGACGGATATAAGCACCCTGTTCCGTCATCGGATAAGACGTTTCGCCCGCCATCGCCGGATGGCAGACGATCACACGCGTGATTTTCGGATTTTCACACGTTACATGATGGGTAAACAGCACATTTGCGATCGCTTTTGCGCTGTCGGGATCTTCCGGTTTTTTCAGAAAAGTCCGGTACAGTGCGGCGTATTCGCGGTTCATGCGGCCTTTCTGGATCTGTCTTGCCGTGAAAACCTCCATCGCCGGGCGGTAGCTCTGGAATGTATGGCGGTCTTTTTCGCGGTTTTTGATCACGTTGGCGTAGATCAGCGCTTTCTTCTGGCCTGCCAGTGTGTTGCTGTAGGAGAAATACATCCGGATGACCTGCGGAAGGACCTCGTCGAACGACGCATCCATCGTTTCGATATAGTACTCGTACAGGCGCGTGATGCGGATGTTCCGCTCCACGGCTTTTGCATACCACGGGAAATATTCCTTCCGCACCGGGCGGCCCTTCATCACCAGTTTGCAGATGGCTTCGAGCACTTCATCGGATGGAAAACGCTCATAGCCCGCAGTCAGAATCTGATAGACATTCTCATCGAACGTTTTCATCGTCTCTGTAAGATAAGCGGCCCGTTTTAACAGTTCCCCGCTTAAAATGCCTTCTTTCTGCGCAAATTTCAGCACCTGAACGGTGAACGGCGAAATCCGGCGGAGCTGTCCCTCCTGGCGGAGATAGAGCTGTGCCGCATCCAGATACAAAAGCGGGCTCTTGCACCCGCACTCATAGCAAAGTTCCATCGCGTAGAGCTGACGGGTCAGCGACTGCTGCCAGGAATCGTCGGCATCAATGGCAAGCTTTAGCAGAAAATAGCTTGCACTCTCCTGCCGCATCAGTGTTCCAAGGCGTGATACCAGATCGGTATGGCCCACTTCCATTTTCAGCTTCCATGCCAGATACAGGTACGCTCCTTTTTTCTCCGCGGTGTCCAGCAGTTCCTGATGCTCTTTTACGTAAGAAAGCGTTTCTCTTGCTTTTCCGGTTTCCTCATGGCTCTCGTACAGCCATGCTTTTCCCAGCGTCACCCACGCCATGTCTCCGCCGGCTTTTTCGAACTGCTCGATGGCCTCCCAGGTATCCTGATACCAGGTACGGTAGTCGCGTTTATGGACTGCCAGATCGAGATAGCCGCGCGCGATGGCAGTTATCTGACGGTCGCGCTCCGTATTTTTCCTGCTGGTCACATGCTTTTCGCTGTTTGTCACTTCCAGTTCAAAGCGAAGCTCCTGTTTTCCCTGACGCACCGTAATTCTGCCGTAATGGCGGCCGTTTCCGATTTTCTCCTGATGGATAATGTATTCCACACCGTAGACGCTTCCGATGAAATCTTCTGAAGTGACGACTTTCTTTTCCACTTCCAGAAAGTCTCCCTGCGCCTCGATTTCCATGCGGACGTAGCCCCAGGTATTTTTATACAGATACAGTGTTTCCTTGCGCGGCTGGTCCACGGTAAGCACAGTTTTCTCCGGCTGTTCCGCCGAAAGCATCACCGGCTCTTTCTGACCGAGGGCAACCAGAAATTCCTCCAGATGCTGAAATGTCACCGGCTTGTGGGACAGTCCCTGATAAAGTGCCATCTGCTCCGGTGCCTCTTTCTGAAGAAGACGTGCAAACTCTTTTTTTACAAAGAAGCGGTACGCTGCGCCGAAATCATGGCTTGCCAGATGCACAAAATCTGCCAGGGAATGAATCTCCTGTCCGGAAATGTTCATTGTCTTTCCCGCAATCGAGACGTGTACCCGCACGCAGCGTTCCTCCAGATTGCTGCTGACGGTGATGTTTCCACAGATTTCATCGCCTGCTTTTAATCCGCTGGTATCCACGCCGTACTCAATCGTACTCGCCGTTCCCTGGAACTGATTTTTCGCCAGAACGATTCTCTGATGATCTGTGGTCACAATTCCTTTTACTCTTCTCCCGTCTTCCGCTCCGATATTCAGCTCTCCGCGGAAATTCTGCCCCGCGTCCAGCGTCAGGGCCACCTCCGTCTCGGACAGCAGCAGATGGGGAACCTCATATTCAAATCTGCCGTTCAGCAGTTGTTCCAATCTTCTTCTCAATGTTTTTCACCTTATTTTATCTAAATCGTTTTCGTTCTTTTCCACAACGTCTGATTATACCCCAAGACGCACGGGATTGCAACGGAAAGGGGACGCTCCTTTTAATAGTCGAACAGCGAAAACTGGTTGCTTTCGGGCAGATCTCCGAAGACACCTAGGTCCGCCATAAAGTCGATAATCGTCTTGCTGACCTTGGTGCGGTCGCGGAAATCATCTTTCGAGAGGAATTTTCCGTTTCGTGCCGCAAGGACAACGGCGTCGGCCGCCTTGTCGCCCAGACCCTCGATCGAGTCGAGCGCCGGCATCAGATGTTTGTCATCGTAGACCTGGAAGCGGTGCGCCTGTGCCTTATAGAGGTCCACCGGCACAAAATCGAAGCCGCGGGCGTACATTTCCTGGACAATCTTCATATCCTTGACGGTTGCCTGCTCCTTCTGAGTCAGCGTGTCTTTCCGTTTTTCGTAATCTTTCATATAATATTCCAGCCGGTCGCGTCCCATGCACATGAGCTCGTAGGAGAATGCGGACGCACGAATGGAGAAGTACGCCGCATAGTACGCCAGCGGATAGAAAATTTTATAGTAAGCGATGCGGTACGCCATCATGACGTACGCCGCCGCGTGGGCTTTCGGGAACATGTACTTGATCTTTTTACATGACCAGATGTACCAGTCCGGCACGTCATGTGCCTTCATCTCCTCTTCCCACTCCGGTTTTAAGCCCTTTCCTTTTCGCACACTCTCCATGATCGTAAAGGAAAGCTCACTTTCGAGTCCCTTGTCGATCAGGTAGATCATGATATCGTCCCGGGTACAGATGGCGGTGGAAATCGTCGCCTTGCCCTCCTCGATCAGGGTCTGCGCATTGCCGAGCCATACGTCGGTTCCGTGCGACAGACCTGAGATACGGATCAGGTCGGAGAACGACTGCGGCTTCGTGTCCAGAAGCATCTGGATAACGAAATCGGTACCGAACTCCGGCACGCCAAGACATCCAAGCGGACAGCCGCCGATGTCCTCCGGCTTGATGCCGAGCGCCTCGGTGCTCTTGAACAGCGACATGACCTCCGGGTTATCGAGCGGAATCGTCTGCGCATCAAGGTGCGTGATATCCTCGAGCATACGGATCATGGTCGGATCATCGTGTCCGAGAATATCGAGCTTTAAGAGGTTGGCATCAATGGAGTGGTAATCGAAATGAGTCGTAATAATGTCGGTTGTCATATCGTTCGCCGGATGCTGCACCGGGGTGAAGGAGTTGATATCCTCACCGAACGGCAGAACGATGATACCGCCCGGGTGCTGGCCGGTGGTACGGCGGATGCCGGTGCATCCTTCCACGATACGGTCGATCTCGCAGTTCCGTTTGTGCTGGCCGCGCTCTTCGTAATAGTTCTTCACGTAACCGAACGCTGTTTTATCCGCCAGCGTACCGATGGTTCCCGCACGGAACGTCTGACCGGCGCCGAAAATAACCTCTGTGTATTTGTGCGCCTTACTCTGGTAATCACCGGAGAAGTTCAGGTCGATATCCGGCTCTTTGTTTCCCTTGAATCCAAGGAACGTCTCGAACGGAATGTCAAATCCGGCTTTTTTCAGCGGCTTGCCGCAGTTCGGGCAGACGGCGTCCGGCATATCGCATCCGGCACGGCCGACGTACTCTTTGACGCGCGGCGAATCGAACTCGCTGTAATGGCACGACTCGCAGTAGTAATGCGGGCTCAACGGGTTTACCTCCGTGATTCCCGCCATCGTCGCAACGAACGAGGAACCGACGGAACCACGCGATCCTACGAGGTAGCCGTCCTCGTTCGACTTCCACACCAGTTTCTGTGCGATGATGTACATAACGGCATATCCGTTGGAAATAATGGAGTTCAGCTCCCGCTCGAGGCGCGCGGAAACGATCTCCGGAAGCTCCTCGCCGTAGATTTCATGCGCGCGGTCGTAACAGATTCTCCGCAGTGTCTTGTCGGAATCCTCGATGACCGGCGGGAATTTTCCGGCACGGATCGGGGAGATTTTCTCGACAAGGTCGGAGATTTTGCGCGGATTGGTGATGACGACCTCCTCCGCTTTCTCACTTCCGAGATACGAAAACTCTTCAAGCATCTCCTCGGTGGTGCGCAGGAACAGCGGTGCCTGCTCATCAGCGTCGTCAAAACCTTTTCCGGTCATGATGATGCGGCGGTAGATCTCGTCCTGCGGATCCATGAAGTGGACGTCGCACGTTGCCACAACAGGCTTATGGAACTGCTCGCCAAGTTTGACGATGCGCCTGTTGATCTCCTTTAAATCCTCCTCGCTCTCTACGGCAGAAACGTCCTCTTTTTTGATCATGAACGCGTTGTTGCCGATCGGCTGGATTTCCAGATAATCGTAGAAGTCCACGAGACGCGCAATCGCCGCATCCGGTTCACCGCGCAGGATTGCCTGGTAGAGTTCGCCCGCCTCGCAGGCAGATCCGATCATCAGACCGTCCTGGTATTTCAGGTAGACGCTCTTTGGCAGCTTCGGCCGGCGGTTGTAGTATTTCAGGTGGGATTCCGACACGAGGCGGTACAGATTGACACGTCCCGTCTCGTTCTTTGCCAGAATGATCGCATGGTACGATGGAAGCTTGCGCACAGCCTCCTCCGATACTTTTCCCTGCGCATTCAGGTCATCCAGAGTCAGAATATTGCGCTCCTCCAGCATTTTTACGAATTTCACGAAAATTTCCGCCGTACAGCCGGCATCGTCCACCGCACGGTGATGGTTTTCCAACGATACGCCGACCGCCTTCGCAACGGTATCCAGTTTGAAACGGTTCAGGCCCGGCAGCAGGAAACGCGCCATGGCGACGGTGTCCGCCGTTGTAAATTCCCGCTCGATCCCCTGCAGGACACAATTGTGCTCGATAAAGCTCATATCGAACGAAGCATTGTGGGCAACCATAACGGCTCCCTCACTGAACTCCAGGAATTTCGGCAGCACCGTTTCGATGTCCGGCGCGTCAAGAACCATGTTGTCGTTGATGCCGGTCAGGTTCTCAATCCGGAACGGGATCGGGACTTTCGGGTTAACGAAGGTGGAAAACTTATCGACAATCGCTCCGTTTTCCACACGGACGGCACCGATCTCAATGATTTTGTTGACAACCGGGGAAAATCCCGTCGTCTCGATATCGAAAACAACGTAGCTTCCGTGGATGTCCTGTCCTTTGCTGTTGACAACGATATCTTTCAAGTCGTCGACGAGATAAGCCTCCATGCCGTAGATGACCTTGAACGGAGCCGAAACTTTTTTCAGCTCATCTTTTGTCGCATCCGGGTGCTCTGCCTGGTATTTTTTCCGGTAAGCGCCGTCGATCGCCTCGATCGCATGGTTTGCCTCCGGGAAGGACTGCACCACGCCGTGATCGGTGATCGCGATCGCCGGATGGCCCCACTCATAGGCACGCTGTACCAGACGGGCAGCATCGGTGACACCGTCCATATCGCTCATCTTTGTATGGCAGTGCAGCTCCACACGCTTCACCGGACTCGTATCCTGACGGCCGGTACGGAAATCGGTGATCTTCTTGATGCCCCAGACAGACATAACCGTCAGATCGTGGTCAAATGCATCAACCGTCGTTTTTCCTTTTACTTTAATGAACGCGCCTTTTTTGATCGCATCCTTTAATTCCGGCACTTCCGCGTTCTGGACGAAAATCTTGACGCCGATGGTATCCGTAAAGTCGGTGATCGTGAACATGAAAATCGTACGCTCATTCCGGATCTCGCGCATATCCACACTCTGGACTCTTCCTCGGATGACAACATCACCGATCTCATCGCCGATTTTCAGAATCTCCACGCTCTCATCCTCGAAATCTCTTCCGTACAGCACATCCGGATTGGAGGATTTGCGCGGCTGATTGTCCGCATTCCGGCCGAAACTGCCCTTGCCTTTTTTGAAGGAACCGCGTCCGCCGCCGAAAAAACCTTTTCCCCTTCCGCCGTCTGCTGCTTTTTCTTTTTTCGCCTCGCCGTCCTTGGCTGCTGCGGATGCTTTTGGCTGTTCGCCTGCTGCTTCCGCCTGCTCTTCCATCCGGTTCTGCTCTTTTTCGCCGAGCATCTCACCGTAATGGGTATGCGCCAGAACGTGGCGCACTTCCTCCCGGATGCGGAGCTCGGAATTTCTCATGGCGCGGCTCTCGCCCTCCGGCTTTCTCATCTCGGTTTCCACGATCAGGTCGAAGCCGCACCGCTCACAGAAGATTTTCTCGAGAATGTGGACCAGCTCCTCCTCGCGCTCCTTTGCCACAACGGAATCCACGAGCACCAGGTGCATTTTGTTCGTCTCCGGGAAGGTAATCTCGGCAGTCGAAAACAGATGATTCAGAAAGACACTGTGGTTTTTCAGCTCGAGCAGGATACTCGGACGGTACACCTCCAGAAAGTTTTCCGGCGTATACTGGCGCGACAGATAGAACCGCTCAATAATCTTCACGCGCAGCGGCACGTTGGAAAAGAGCTGCTCCTCGATCTGGCGCTCCAGCTGATAAATATATTTTTTGTGAATCCACTGATGGCTGACCACATAGATCCGCAGCAGATCTTTTTTCTTATTGATCGATACCCGCGAAACCTCCACGGTATCGAGAAGCTCTGCCATGCCCCCTTCGATTCTCAAATCCGGAAATACTTCCTGAAACTGTTTTTCCATTCCTATTCCTGCTTTCTTTTCTACTTGCCCCAGTGATCCAGCTCGTCCTTTAAGACGGACAGCAGCTCGCTCTCCGGTACTTTTTTCACGATTTCACCTTTTTTAATTAAAATGCCGACGCCTTTTCCGCCTGCAACACCAAGATCCGCCTCTTTTGCCTCGCCCGGTCCGTTGACCACGCAGCCCATGACGGCAACCTTGATATCAAGATCGTAGCTCTGCACCAGTGTTTCCACCTGGTTTGCCAGTCCGATCAGGTCAATCTGGGTCCGTCCGCAGGTCGGACACGATACGACCTCAATGCCGCCTTTTCGAAGTCCCAGGGTCTTTAAGATCCGTTTTGCGGATTTGATTTCCTCGAGCGGATCGCCGGTCAGGGAAACGCGGATCGTATCTCCGATGCCCTGATATAAAATAATACCGAGCCCCACTGCCGATTTGATGTTGCCGGAATACAGCGTTCCTGCCTCCGTAATGCCGACATGAAGCGGATGATCCGTCTGGTTCGTGATCAGCTCATGCGCTTTTGCACACATCATCACATCAGACGATTTGATGCTGATGACGAGATTGTCATAGCCCATCTCCTCGATGATCCGCACTTTGTCGAGCGCGCTCTCCACCAGGCCCTCTGCCGTTACGCCGTTGTATTTTTCCACCAGCTCTTTTTCGAGTGAACCGCTGTTGACGCCGACGCGGATCGGAATCTGGCGTTCTTTTGCTGCATCTACAACCGCCTGGATCCGGTCGCGGCTGCCGATGTTGCCCGGGTTGATGCGGATTTTATCGGCTCCGTTTTCGATCGCGGCGATCGCCAATCGATAGTCAAAATGAATATCTGCTACAAGCGGAATCGAGATCTGTTTTTTGATCTCGGACAGCGCCTTGGCTGCCTCCATGGTCGGGACGGCGCATCGGATAATGTCACATCCGGCTTCCGTGAGCGCCTGGATCTGCTTTACGGTTGCCTCCACATCTTCTGTTTTGGTATTCGTCATGGACTGGATCAGAATCGGATTTCCGCCTCCGATGACCCGGTCGCCGATTTTCACAACTCGTGTATTTGCTCTGCTCATTTTCTTTCCTCCATTTATTTTCTCCGTGATGGCATAAAAATCTTATTTTATTATAAGACAATTTTTTCTCCGGCACAACCGTCTTTTCTCTTGCAATTTTTTTCCAAATTTTCTATAATGCTAGGAGTGATTTTTTTTATTCAACTGGAAAGGAAGACATACAAACGATGAAAAAGATGATCCTCGTAACCTCGCCGCCGGCGTGCGGAAAGACATACATTTCAAAACAGCTCGCCAAGGAGCTGAAACACGTTGTTTATCTCGACAAGGATACGGTCATTCCGCTGTCGAACCGCGTTTTCAAAGCGGGCGGACAGGAAATCAACCGCAGTTCTGATTTCTTCGAGGAGAATATCCGCGATTATGAATATGAAGTAACGGTCAATTTCGGACTGGAAGCACTCGAGTATGACGATATTGTGCTGATCAACGCACCATTCACACGCGAAGTGCATGATGAGAAGTTCCTGAAAGACTTCTCCAAAAAGCTCGCTGACCATGGGGCAAAGCTTGTTGTGATCTGGGTTGTCACAAAACCGGAGATCTGCCACCAGCGCATGATCGACCGCAACTCCGTGCGCGATACGTGGAAGCTGGAGCACTGGGATGAATATGTGAAAACGATCGACTACTCCATCCCGGAAGCACTGAAGAAAATGAGCAACTGCCTCGATCTGATGCTGTTCTACAATTCTTCGGATGAAGAATATCAGAAATCCATGGAGATGGTTATCTCCCGTCTCGAAGACGAATAACGACTAAACGAAAAAAGAGAATTTTGCCGGACCTCATTTTTACAGTCTGCAAAATTCTCTTTTTATTTATAGAAACTATTTTCACATCCGATACAAAAGATAATCCGCCGCTGCCGCCCACAGCACCCAGGAAACGCAGAGAACTGCGAACACACTCTTATATCCGAGCACGGCAAAGTGGACGCGCCATTTTTCCTTCTGCGTGAATTTCTCCGGGTTTTTGCCTTTTACCATCAGCATTCCGGCGATCACGAACATGCCGAGGGCCGCGATCAGCAGCAGGCCGTCTTTCGCCGCCTCAAGGGCAGCGCGGAACGTGAATCCCCCAAAGAGGAATCCTCCCAGCAGCAGCACAGCTGCCGCAGCGCCGCCAGAGAGCAGGCCGATTGTAAATGCTTTGCCGAGATCACGGCAGATGTTCTTTATCTTTTCCATGTTTTATAATTCCTTATTTTCTTCTAATGCATCACAGAAATGACATGCCACAAAGTGATTGTTGCCCACGTCTTTTAATTCCGGCATCTGCTGTCGGCAGATGTCTTTTGCGTACTTGCATCTTCCCTGGAATTTGCAGCCCGGCTTCGTGTTGATCGGGCTCGGCACCTCGCCTTCGAGGCGGATTTTTTTGCGGTCGCGCTCTGCCTCTACTTTCGGGTCCGGAATCGGAATCGCGGAGAGCAGTGCCTGTGTGTACGGGTGGCGCGGGTTGGCGTACAGCTCCTCGGATGTCGTCAGCTCGACGAGCGTTCCCAGATACAGAACCGCCACACGGTCGGAAATATGTTTGACCATCGACAGATCATGCGCAACGAAAAGATAGGTCAGACCCATCTTCTTCTGTAAGTCCACAAGCAGGTTGACGATCTGCGCCTGAATCGAAACGTCGAGTGCGGAGATCGGCTCATCGAGAACGATGAACTCCGGCTGCACGGCAAGCGCACGCGCGATACCGATTCGCTGGCGCTGTCCGCCGGAAAACTCGTGCACGAAACGGTTCGCATGCTCGCGGTTCAGTCCGACCAGCTCCAGATATTTGTAGATCATCTCCTGGCGCTCTTTCTTATTCTTTGCCAGATGGTGAATGTCGATGCCCTCGCCGATGATGTCGGCAACGGTCATACGTGGGTCGAGCGATCCATACGGATCCTGGAAGACCATCTGCACCTGTTTTTTGAAGGCAAACCGCTCTTTTCCGTTTAATGCATGGACATCGGTTCCCTTGTAGAGCACCTGTCCGTCGGTCTTGTCATACAGGCCGATGCAGGTACGGCCGCACGTCGTCTTTCCACATCCGGACTCGCCAACCATTCCAAGTGTCTCACCTTTGTAGATATCGAAGGAGACATCATCCACGGCCTTTAAGGTCGCATGGTTTCCGACCTGAAAATATTTTTTCAGATGGGAAACGGAAAAAAGCACTTCTTTTTCGTTATTTTCCATTACAGTTCTCCTCCTTCCAGATTTGGCATTTCTACTTTTGGTGCCATCGGGTGATGGAGCCAGCAGGCAGCCTTATGCTCGCCGCCGAATTCCGTTACCTCCGGCATCTCTTCCTTACAGATCGGCATACAGTAGCTGCACCGCGTGCAGAACGGACATCCGACCGGCGGGTTTAAAAGATCCGGCGGAGTTCCCGGAATTGTCGCGAGTTCCTGCTTGTTTTTCAGATCCAGACGCGGTACGGAACGGATCAGCGCCCAGGTATACGGGTGACGCGGACGATAGAAAATGTCCTCACACGTTCCGCTCTCCACGATGATGCCGGAATACATGACAGCAATCTTCTGTGCGATATTTGCCACAACACCGAGATCATGTGTGATCATGATGACGGATGTCTGATTTTTCTTCTGCAGATTCTTGATAATATCGAGAATCTGTCCCTGAATTGTCACATCGAGCGCGGTCGTCGGCTCGTCACAGATCAGAATTTTCGGATCACAGGCAAATGCAATCGCGATCATAACACGCTGACGCATACCGCCGGAAAATTCGTGCGGATACTGTCTGACACGTTTTTCCGGCTCCGGGATGCCGACCATGCGCAGCATCTCGACAGCCTCCTTTGCCGCTTCCTGTTTTGTCATGTTTTTGTGGCCCATCAGATTTTCCATAATCTGTTTTCCGACACGCATCGTCGGATTTAAGGAAGCCAGCGCATCCTGGAAAATGATTGCACACTCGCCGCCTTTGTAATGCTGCCACTGTTTTTTGTTGTATTTCAGAATATTCTCTCCATGATAGAGAATTTCACTGTTCTCTTTAATCTCACCCTGCGGGGCCTTGATGAGGCCCATGATGGATTTCGCCGTTACAGATTTTCCGCAGCCGGATTCTCCCACAATTGCGAGCGCCTGACCTTTCTCGAGAGAAAACTGTACACCGCGGACTGCCTTTACTTCACCGGCATAGGTGTGATAAGAGACTCTTAAGTTTTTTACTTCCAGAATCGGATTGTTTTGTTCGTTCATATCGTTATCTCCCACTTATTACTGGCGAAGTCTCGGATCAAGGGCATCGCGAAGGCCGTCTCCCAGAAGGTTGAATGCCATAACGATGATACAGAGCACGAGACATGGGAACAGAAGCTGTGACGGATAGAAATCCATGTTCTGCTGTCCCATTGAAATCAGGACACCAAGGCTGATCGATGGTGCCTTGAGGCCGATGCCGAGGAAGCTAAGACCTGCCTCCGTAAAAATAAACATCGGGATTGCCGTCGCCGTATCCAGAATCAGGATACCCAGCATATTCGGTACATAGTGTTTTAAGATGATGCGGAGCGGTTTTGCACCGAGCACCTCCGCCGCGTAAACGTATTCCGTCTCACGGAGCTGTTTGATCATACCGCGCACCTGACGTGCCGTGTTACACCATGCGGTGACACTAAGCGCGACCAGAAGTGCAAACAGGTTATTTCCAAGAATCATCATGATCAGAATCGTAAGAAGCAGAGACGGAATCGAGTTGATAACCTCGATGATCCGCATCAGAACCTCATCGACCCAGCCGCCGAAATGTGCCATCAGCGCGCCATATACCGTTCCGATGATGAGTTTGATTGCCGTTGCAACGATCGCGATGATCAGTGATGCCCGCGCGCCGACCCAGACTCTTGAGAAGAGGTCACGTCCCAGGTTGTCGGTTCCAAACCAGTATTTTGACGATACGCCCTGGTTTTTCTCGGCGATATTCATGGATACATAATCATATCCTTTGATATGCGGTCCGATGATGACCATGACAAGCAGAATGCCGAGCACAACAAGAGATCCCATTGCGATCGGATTTTTGCGGAGCCGTCTCCAGGCGTCCTGCCAGTAGGAAATGGTCGGGCGGTCAATCCGGTTCGCATCTTCCTCGGTGTATCCTATTACTTTAAATTTTTCCGGTGTTAATGCTGCCATAATATCCTCCTTATCTGCTCTTTCCTGTCAGACTGATTCTCGGGTCAACGACCACGTACAGCAGGTCCGTGATAAAGAGAACACCGATGTAAAGTGCTGCGATAATAACCGTCTCTCCCATGATAATGGAAAGATCCTGGTTATTGACCGCCGTCACATAATACTGTCCGATTCCCGGGATGGAAAAGATGCTCTCGATGAAGAAGGAGCCTGTGATACACATGGCAACCGACATCGGAAGCTGTGTGATAACCGGGATAAACGAGTTCCGAAGGATATGGCGGCGGATAATCTGTCCGCGGCTTAAGCCCTTCGATTCAGCAGTCAGCACGTAATCCTGATTGATCACATCGAGCATCGAGGTTTTCAGCAGACGCGCATACGTTGCGATATAAGAAAAGCATCCTGTCAGGGTCGGAAGAATCGTGTATTCCCATCCTCCGAACCACAGATCCTTTCCCGCAGGCCAGCCGATCGTCGGCAGAACCTTCAGGTTGCCTGCGAAAATTTTCTGAAGCATCAGACCAAAGATCAGGTTCGGAATGGAAATCAAGAGGACCGACAGGGCGATCACCATATAGTCCCAGAAGCTTCCCCTCCTCATTGCCGCAAGAATTCCAAGCAGCAGACCGATCGTGATACCGACCAGCACCTGCTGGATACCAAGGCGGGCGGATACCGGAAGACGGTCATGAATCAGCTTCTGTACCGTCTGTCCCGCATAGACAACAGATTCTCCGAACTCTCCCTTGCAGATTCCCTTCATTGTGATCACATAGCGCTCCATCATCGGCTTGTCGAGGCCGTAGCGCTTATGGAGGTTTTCCTTTACGGTCGGCGAGAGCTTGCTCGCACGCTCCGTCAGCGGATCTCCCGGAACCGCTTCCAGAAGGAAAAACGTGGCCGTTGCAATCAGAAACAGTGTGATCAGCATTTCTGCAAAACGGCGCAGTAAATATTTTGGCATAAAAATCCTCTCCCTGTCCGGTCTTTTCCGACCGGAATTTTATTATGATAGCGAAAGAAGAGCCTATTGTTTCATAAGCCCTTCTTCCCTCATTTCTTCTGTTTTGCTGCTTTTTTTATTTCTCTACAGTTGCTCTGTAAAGCTCCTGGCTTGCGCCGAAGGAGGATGTGTAGAAATCTTTTACCCAGTTCTGATAATAGTAATGTTTATCAGAGTAGTACAGCGGTGCAACACCACAATCCTGTGCAACCAGCAGATCTTCCAGCTTCTGGTAAATCTCAAGGCGTTTTGCGTTGTCGTTCTCTCCGGTCAGAGAATCGATCAGGCTGTCGTACTCGCTGTTGCTATAGAGGCCGTAGGAATCATAAACGCCTGTCTTCATGACGTTCAGGAAATCCAGCGGATCGTTGTAATCGCTGAACCATCCGCCTACAAAGATATCGTAGTTCTTGTTATCGCGCTCGTTTGCAAACATCTGGTAATCGCCAACGGTGTTCAGCTCTACCTTTACGCCCAGATTCTGAGAAATGGACTGCTGCAGGTACTCTCTCTCGAGCTGATTCTCGGTAGCAGAACCCTGGGACAGCAATGTAATGGTGATGTCTTCCGGTTTGTCGGTGATACCAAGCTCATCAAGGCCTTTCTGGAACAGTGCTTTTAACTTGTCTGCATCTCCTGCATACTGCTCATATTCCTCTTTCATGGTCTCCGACGCCTGCTTGCGGTAGGAAGTTCCGTCGAGCGTGATCGCCGGGGAAACGAAGCCGTAAGCTGCGGTGTATCTTCCGTAAACAGCTGATACCATCTCCTCACGGTTGATGGAGTAGGAAATTGCCTTGCGGATGTTTACGTTTTTCATCAGACCGGATTTTCCGCCCTCAGACTGCTCGTAGCACAGAACCATAGTTCCCGGGTACTCGGTGGTCATGGTCTGCATATTGCCTGCTTCTACTTCTTTGTCATATTTTGCAATGTAATCGCCTGCTGCATCGAAAACGTCCAGCTGTCCGTTATCGAACATGGTTGCTGCTGTTGCGTTCTCTGCTACACAGTACCAGTTTACCTGATTCAGTTTTACGTTGTCCTTATCCCAGTACTGGTCATTTTTCACCCATGTCATGGAGTTATCTTCTACCAGGTTGGTCATGGCAAACGGTCCGTTGTAGACACATTTTGTCCAGTCTTTTCCCCACTGGTCTCCGGCTGCCTCTGCGACATCCTGACGGGTCGGGTAAAGCGGAGTTGCTACCAGCTTGGACTGGAAGGTCGGATCCGCTACCTTTAAGGTAACCTCGAAGGTGTAATCGTCCACTGCCTTGATTCCGATCTCATCGGCAGAGCCCTGTCCGTTATAATACTCCTCTGCTCCTACTACGTTGAACAGGTAGAAAGAATAGGAATAGCCGTATTCCGGATTTAACAGACGTTTCCAGCCGTACTCATAATCTGCTGCGGTAACCGGCTGTCCGTCGGACCATTTGGCATCCTTTCTCAGATGGAAAGTGTAAACCAGTCCGTCATCGGATACGTCCATGGATTCTGCACCGGCATACTCGAAACGGTCTCCGTTTTCATCTGCTACGTCACGCATCAGTCCTTCGTAGCACTCTCCCATCATCCAGCGCCATCCCATATCCTGCACATCGAAATTGTTTCCAAAGGCTACTGCACGAAGATTGATCTGTCCGTCCACTTCGCCTGCAGTCTCCGGTGCTGCTGAATCTGCTGCTCCAGTACTGGTTGATGCCGCCGTGGCATTGTCAGCAGTTGCTACGCGGGGGTAAAAGTGGATGAGGATTTCAAG
>ERZ780168.1204-NODE-1204-length-28286-cov-9.411002_pt1 | contig 28286 bp, 22 predicted proteins | sample MGYA00510981_ERZ780168 | MGnify/ENA primary metagenome ERZ780168 (study PRJEB29588, sample SAMEA2158769) | human gut metagenome | biome: human gut; feature: human-associated habitat; material: faeces | place: Denmark | collected 2008/2010 ...
ACAAGTGTATGAAAGAACGAACACTGAGGCTGAGCTTCTGGCAGGTTAAAATGGGAAGAAATTTCTCATTTTAACTTGTACTAAATCTTGACATAGGACCAATTCGCCCAAATTTGAGGATACTTTTCTTTGTACTTTTCTTTGATTTCAGAAAAAATTTCTATTGCAGTATCTCTTTTTTGTGGTATCTCTAGATAGTACATTTGTAGAACATATAGTGTATTGATATATTCTTTGCTTCCCTCTTTGGTTTGTAACAAAGCCTTCTCTAATATATTAACTGCTTGGGTAACCTTTCCAATGTTATTGTAACTTTTTCCTAAATAAAAATAATAATAATATTTTGCCTTACAGAAATGTAATATTTCAGGTTGGAGCAATTGTAATTGTTCAATAGCTAATTGATAGTTTCCCGTTTCATATGAATTGATTGCTATAAATAACACTTGCATCACATGAAGTGTTGACAAATACTGATTCAAATGTATAAATATTTTTTGCGCATCATAATATTGTTTTTTCTTAGCCAAAAATTTTCCATATTTAAAATTCAAATTTTCCCACCCAGGGATATAACATTCACAAGCGTGTTTGCATATTAGATTTTTTTCCTCTGGATAGTTGGTAATTAAAAATTCATAGGCATAATGATGAAACATAGAATTCAATGGAGAACTTTCAAAAATATCCAATAAGTCCCTATATCCACTATCATGATACGCCGAAATAATATCATTAGGATGATATTTCAAAACCTTATTAATCACTAATATGGCCAATTCTTGTTTAAATTTTTCCGAATCAAAGGCACTGAATAGGAAAAATTTTTTTGCTAAAAACATTGCGCATTCTTCTAACTTGTTTATTTCAACTTCTTCTGAAAGACAAAGATAAGAAAAAAGAATCCATTGCTGAATCTGATTAAAATCTTGTTCTTCAAAATATATCCGTTGATTTTGTAATATTGAATATAAAATATTTTTGTTAATTATAGCTTTCCCAGATTCTCTTATCGTAATTCCGCTTTTATCTAATAATTTATAAATAATTGTTGATAATTTTTGTGGACTTCCATTACATTTTTGATATATATATTGCAAATCTTCATCCTCAATATTACTTTGGTCAAAAATAGAATTCAATATTTCACCAAAATAAGCATATTCTTTCAGTTCCGAGATGATGATTTCTGTGTAAGGCAAATTATGATATATTGCTTCTTTTAATTCGTCCTTTAATTCTTCTGTGGTAGTAATAATACAGGATCGAAAATAATCTTTAGATAAAAATGTTTTAAATATTTGGAAAAAGAAGGAACTAGTTGTCGAGTCGCATCTAGAAAAATTATCTATACAAATGCACAATTTTTTATTATTTAAGATCTCTCGAATATAATTCAAGACGATGTCTATACAATTTCGGTTTTCATCTTTATTTGTTATTATTGTATAACTAGCATCAAATAATACAGAAACAATATTACCAATTTGGGGGAATGCCAATTTCGTTATTTCTTTAAACTCATTGGAAATGCTATTGTATAATCTTTTGTATTGATTCTTAAATTGAGTGACAAAATCTTCCTGAGCATACTTTTGTAATTGAATTATGAAATTTGTAATAATATCCATTGATGTATTATCTGGTTTTATATCTATATAACATAATGCATATTGATTACAATTTTCAAACATATAATTAAAGAATGTGGTTTTTCCAAAACCACTAGAGCCTTTAATCCATAATGTTGTTTCTTTTTTATTATTAAAAAAATTGGTAATAATATCTCGTTCATGTTCGCGGTCAACAAAGCGAAAATTAAACAATTCAGTCGTATTCATTTTAGCGTTAGCTCCCTATGTATATACATGGACAACAGGATAATTTCTTATTATCCTTGGAATTTTCAACCGATATGTCTAAAATTATCCGTCACTTTTTTACATTATACTCTAAAACTCGCCCTTATTCAAGCTATTCGTTTATATTTTCCATGCTATTTGTTTGCATCTTACTAGACAAACTATTTTCTTAATAACCAACATTCTTAAAACTTTATTTTGACTATAAACTGCCTGCAAATTCTCTTTCTACATTTTGAAAATCCATTGCTGTCTGATTCATATATTCTGCACATTTATCCAGCCTGCTTGAAAGCATAGGTTAATCTCCACTTTTAATCACACTTTCATTTTACCATAAAGCCTTTTCCATACACTCTGCAGTTTCTTTGCCTTGTCTATAATTTACTCTACTGCATTATACATCAATTTTCCAATAACAAAATACTTATCTCCATTAAGACAATTCTTGATGTCTTCCTTCAATATCAAAAATTATCGTCCATTATTCTCCCCATGTACTCAGTCATCCTACCATTTCATGTGTAATGTTTCCTTTTGAATCTTCATAATAGGTATTTTCCTTAGAGATGGATAGTTCGATGAATTTATGTATCAATTTTTTCATTGACAAAACAGCCTAAATCCTTATAAATTAAGATATATATTTATTCTATTTCAGTTTTTCCCCAAGGAACATTATACTCTGATGTTTCTACCTTTTTCCAATATTCTTGTGGTATATGTAATCTTGATAAAACCTCTTCATTAGCAACCAATGCCATGCTAAACAAATTTTTATTACTAATTCCATGGTCTACCAAATGTTTTGTTAATTTCTCTATTGTTTCTCCTGAATTAGTCAGGTCGTCAATAATTAAAATTTTTTTATCTTTATAATTTAACACCTCATCAGGCACAAAAATAATCCATTTTGATGTGTCAAAACTCGTCCAATTTTGGGGATTAAGAAAAGAATCATTATATCTTCTTTTTAACAGACACATATACACCGGATATTTATTATCCAACTCTGCAATGACCAAACTGCATACGATTGAACCTCTTCCAGAAAATGTAACAATATAGTCAGGATTTATTTTTTCTACTTTTTTAATTAAATTGGTTATTCCTTTCTTCATAATTTTGTTCCAAGATATATTTTTTCTGTTTTTTATCTTTTTATATATAAAGTATATTGCACTGGGAATACCCAAAACAGAAGCTATCCCCCCTATCACACTCAAGATTCCTATTATACCCATGTTTAAACCTCCCTAAAAGTATATTGAATTTCTCTATTATTCAATTCTTTTAATAATCCAGCTATCTCCCTTGTCTGGTTTTTATATACCATAAATAATATTTCTGCAATAATATTCATTTCTTCAACTCCCCATCCATATCTTGTTACTTCTTGTATACCAAGTCTAATCCCACTACCTTTAAATAATTTTTTATCTTTTTTATTTAATGAAATTCCTAATTGATTTGCTCTGCCAAAAAAAATATCTCTTTCCACTCTGGGCATATGAATAAATAATTGATGTGTCTGTGAATATGTTCCTCGACGATTGATTACCTCAAACCCAAATTCATCTAATTTTTTCCCCAAGTAATTACTATTTTTCGTCATACATGTACAATATTCTTCGGCATAGTACTCCATTTCAATTAAAGTTAAAATCAGGCTGGCAACATTTTGCATATGTGTGTTTCGTAAATACAATGGATTAATTGTCGTATCAATTTTATAAGCCAATTTCTCATCATTCGTCATAATAAGCGCTTTTGCTACACCTGGTATGGTTTTGTGTGTTCCTCCCATTAATATAACTTTATTATTTAAATACAAAGGGTTGTCACTTATATTATTGATATAATATGCCAATACTTGCGATGCATCAAATATTAAAACCGTATCAGTTGGCAAATGCAAAGCATTAAAAGCTGGAAGAAATATTATGTCTGTAGGTGCAAGCAAAACAAAATCAATATTCTGTTCTTCTAAAATATTATTAATACTATCATAATCATAATCACTAATATTATAGTTAAATGGTGCCTCAATATAATTTATCCCTAACCTTTCCAATATATTAGGTAATGCTGCATGACCTCCACTTTCTGCTGACAAAATTAAAACATTATCGTTCTGTTTGACTAATGATAATAAAATATTTTGTAGTGCATTCATTCCTGATAATGAACGACAATCTGTATAATATGCACCAAATAAGTTTCTACATTGTTCATTTATAATTTCATAAAACGGTAATAATCGCTTACTTCCCACCATATTTTTATCTTCATCATAGTCAAATAATCCACCCAATATATATCTTTCCTGCAAGCCATATGACAATGGTTTTTTAGAAAATTCAGAAATAATATTTTCAGCTGCACATAATGGCAACACTGTTTTTCTATATCTTTTAAAGTCTTCAACTGCATTTTGATATTTGATATAAAATTCGTTTTGTAACAAAATAGATTCATCATTGCATATATTTTTATCCATTACTTTTCCTTTGCTCTTATTATAAATCTGTAAACATTATGTAATATAAAAAGCTGTGAATCCTCACGCAAACCTGTTCGTAACATATTCCTTAATCTTCGAATATGTAACCTTTTCCTCTAGTATAATGAAAATCCTCTATACATATTTTAGCTTAAAATCCTTTCAAAGAATTTTAACTAACATTTTAAGCTGTTCTTCCCCCTCCTGCTGAGATTATCTTTCCAAGGTTTTTCTTATGCCATGGGGCACCAACCATTGTTTTATTTACCCTAAAACCTATCGAACCATTTGCTGTAATTATTTCCATTTGATAACTCAGAAAATTTTTTGCGAATTGTACTTTTTGAATTTTATCCCTTGAAATATATAAAAATGCTTCCGGACGCAACTTTCCTGTTACATTATCAATGCCAATAACTGCGACTCCCTGACTGCTAATATTGATAGCATAATATTGTGTGCACATTGCAGCTGCAAGAGGCGCATTCTCCCCTGCAAAATACGTTATTTTGTTTGGCATAATAACTCCTACAATTGAAGATTCGTCTCTAAAGCCTACTCCTTTTTCGTTCAAATATTGTTCAATTTCTTTTTCGTTTAACATCTTTTACATGCTCCTTTTTTTATATTTTTATGTAATTATATTACAGCGGACGATAACCCAGCATAACCTTGAGGTATCGTTGATGCCTATCTACTATATGATAAAATGGTGTTGCAATTTCCATTCCGGCCGCCTTTACAAATTCAATCAATGCAGAGTACGTCATTTCCATTTTTTTATCATAATCGTCAAACACTATTGAAGATACCATATTTTCAACTGCATAATATGTATGAAACAGCAGTTCTTCATCACAAGGTATCACAGCCTCTTTTAATGGCATTAAAAACTCCACATCAATTTTATCATCCTGCGAAAAGCTATGAAGTATATAACACAAAGGTCCCACTTTTTGGATACCTAATTTATCAACCTTTGCATTAAAATCATCCAATTCTTTTTTCATTTCCAAGTATGGAAATACCTTTCTATAAGCTATTACATTTTGATAACGAATATTGTCATCCAATCTAATCATTTTTCTTTCCCCTTATCGGCACATAAAAATCCACCATAGTGCCACCATACACATTCAATATAATCTTATAATAATTATCTGCAAGTTCTACTCCCATATCATCTGCTATCTTTCTTACCAAAATAAACAATGATTCTTCTACAACTTTTTCCTCACCACACCTATAGTAAATTCCATCCTCGACATAAAGTTTTTCCAAAAAGTCAAAATCTCCCTCAATTTTCACTTTTGTATTTAATGGAAGTAAAAAATAAGTATCTCCCACCTGCCACTTTCCTTCCACAATGATAGGTCCCGTTGGATATACACCTCTTTGCAACATTTTAATATCAATATTTTTTGAAAATACCTCTTCATCGTTTACTTTTTTCTTGATCAGATTATAAAATTCTAACGGTTTTCGCTGTAAATTCATTTTCTTTCTCCTCTATTTTTTTTAGATTTTTTCCAATGTCTAAGATCTTCCCACCTCATAAATTCAGCTACATATGCGTCCAGAAGTTCTGTTGTCTCTATCAATTCCGTTACACTGTGGGTTTTCATATATTCCTCATACATTTTTTTCATACTCGGCTCCACGGAATCATATGCATGCCGTTTCTGGATCCTGTCTGGAATCATTTCTGTTAAAGGAATTAATGCATCGAGCATCGGATAATTGTCTACCCACTTTCCTCTGTTTGGTCCAAAAGTCGGTTTATATATTGGAAAATAACCATACTCGATAATGTCCTCTCCTAAAATTGTACGAATTTTAAGATTTGTCCCACTTCTTTCTGTAGGGTGATTCCATCCTCCCATGTATACAATGATATTCTTTGGATAATAATGTCCATCCACACACAGCCATTTTTCGGACGACCATGTTTTAGGAGCCACCTTCTGAAAAGTCTCCTTTTCAAGACTTTTTTTTAATTCCGAAACATTCAGCCACCTTGATACCGGCAGACAACGGCATCGGCATTTCAAATATTCTTTTGTTCCATATCCTACTGCCAACGCCCAAAGAGTATTAAATATTATTAATTGTATTGCCACATCTTCATGTAAGACAATTTTTTCATACATCTCTTTTACTACACCGTATATCAACAGATACTCTGCTCCCACCAAAAATAATTTTCTGAATGGACCACCATTTTTCAATTCTTCCCAAAAAAGTTTTACTTTCTTCTCTTTCATTGCAGCTACCAATTAAACATATCCTTCAATACACTATCAACACTCTTTTTTGCCACATCAACCGCACTATCTTTTTTTCCATCTCCATCACAATCAAATATGCCAACATTATTTATTACATAATCCGCTGCCATTCCTGCTGCTGCACCAACAATAGTACCGACTGGCGGCAGAAAAAAAGAGCCTATGGCAGCGCCAGCTGCTGAAGATGCTGCACCAAACGATAAATCTATTGTAAAATCTGTTAATGTACCTGTTATCGTTTGCGGAGTAAAAACCCACTCTCCAATGTCCTCATTATAAATATTATCATAAATATCCGTTACCGCTGTTAGTCCTGTACCCAATATTCCTAACGTTTTTGACGCAGTGGTACTTCCATCATAATCTATACCAAATCCGTCTTTTATATTTCTCTCAAATGATTTTTTAAAATTCTTTCCTACATTTGCGATTTTACCATGAACAGACTGATTCTTTAAACCCTCCACACATTCTATAAAATCTAAGCCATCTTTCGCTTTAATTTCATTGACAATCTTATCAGAAATTTTCTTCCATTCACTTGTCTTACTTCCACTCTTATTATAAATAGGAATGCCATCATTAATGAACCGGCGTACATCATAATTTGTCCAATTAATTTCACTGAAATCATTCTTTAGTACCTCAGCAAGTTCCTTTTTTGTATATTTATTTATATTTTTTAATGAAAGAAATATTTTTCCACTTGTGTCTGTGTGCTCACAGAAAATCAATCCTTTGCTAATTAACTCTCCCGCAAAAGATGTATCCAATATGCAACTGATCATCTTTAATTCAAAATCTGCATATTGTAGACAATGTTCAAATAAATCAGTTCCTAAATTTCCTTTTTTGCTAATTTCTGAACTTTGTGAAGTAAAATAATATGCATAACTATTCGCTTCTGTTCCCGTCTGTTTTACATTTACCCCAAGAATCTGTCTGCCCATGCCAATTACATTTGCTTCTATACTTTGATATAATATAGCACCATTTTCCACTGTTTGGCAAATGGTTCCAATTTTGTTTCCTAATTGTTCAACCTGGCTTCGTGCATTTTCAAGTCTTGCACCAATACCATTACTATTTAAAATTTGACCATCCACCCCTCCTCTCGTTAATGAAATTCCTAAAGCAACATTCATTACTGCACTATGTACATTACTAGCCTTCGCAGATGCATTTATCACATCTGCTGGAATAATTCTTGTTCTCGCCATATCATTTGCTCCTCAATTTATCTTCTTCCTCTTGCTTTTGCCGCTGCTGTAACTGCCTGGATTGTTGCCTGAACCTCTGCCTGTGCTTCTGCCTCTCGGCGAGCTCGTTCTTCTGCTTCTCTTCGCGCCCGTTCTTCTGCTTCTTCTCTTTCTCGTATCTGTGCTGCTGTAGTTGAAATTGCATTCGCTATAGAATCTAATTCTGCTGCAATCTGATTTGACCTCTCCTGCATTTTTTCAACTGCACTAGAATAATATAATACTTCTGTTCCATCCCAGCTTTCCCCTATCATTGATTTATACTGTGAAAGCCCTGTTCTTGCACTTCTTAATTGATTTGCATACGAACGTAATTCATTGGCTCTCGCATTTGCACTTCCCACATCAATCATTCTCTATCATTCCTTCCCTTTCATCTCAATGCCGCACTTCACCACACACCGGACATTTTTGTAAAGCTGCTGAATATTTACTGTTACATTTTCTGCAAAACACAATTCCAGTTCCCTTTGAGTCCTGTACAGACTGATTTAACATACGAAATTCATTAAATTTAACTTTTCTGTATATTACTACATTGAAAACAAGATTTAAAATTCCTAAAACAACTGCAACACATGATAAAATTTCAAATACACTCATTTTTCCTTTTCCTTTACTTCTCTTTTTTCAAATTAAAGAACAAACCTAATACTCCAAATAACATAATACCAATTGGTATTGCAATCGGAACAACAATATCAATCAAGTTTATCTCTCTGCTATTTATAAAATTGTACGGATTATCAGGGTTAACCCAAAGTGTTGTTTTTGTACCTTCTGGCACTGGATCTGTCTTTTGGTCTGTTATTGTCAATGTAATTTTTTCATTATCAACAGTATATTCAACAATTTGTCTATACCTATGCACAGACTCTCCATCCCCTGTAGTTGTCCAATAAGGCTCATTCTCTATAACAACCGCCTCAACTTCTAAAGTACATACTTCTGCATTATGTGTCATTGCCGGAAGAACCACAAATAATACAAATAGTAACATCCCTATCCCAATGATTAAAAAAACAAGACTAACAATTACATTTTTTATATTGATACCATTTTTCATTCCATCTCTTTCACTTTCTATTTTATTATTCATAAAACACAAATTTCTCATTTGCAAATTCGATTTGAGTTTCATCCTGCAAAAATTCTGGTATGTCTGCATTTATTTTTTTCCCATTGACTTTTGTACCGTTAGTAGAATTCAAATCAACCAGATAGTATTTTCCTTCCTTTTTTTGAATCATTGCATGATGTTTGCTTACAGCCGGATTATCTGCAATTTCGATCTCGCACTGTCTTTTTCCAATTGTCACCTCATTACTATTTAAATAATATTTCTTACTTGTACGCAATTGCTTAATATAAGCATTTGAAGCGGTACCTAAAAGAACCGTATCAGAGCTGCCAATGTTACTTAAAGATTCTGTCATTCTCGTACTTCTACCGATTTCAAGATTTTCTTTTTCTTCTTTCCTTTCCTCCACTGGCTGCTCAGCTTTCTTATCTTCAAATGTTAAAGTATACTCCTTATGAATTAAATTCATTGGACTGCTGTTCTTATCTGGCTCCTTTTTATCTGAAAGTATTGTTTTCAGATATTCCTCCATTTCTACTGCAGAAAAATTCATATTCCTTTGCAATATATTCAGACATTTTTCCACATAAGATGTATCTTCCGAACTGTCAAACGTCGTCTGATATGTAATTTGTGTTAAAAATTCTTTTACGCTACAACCACTGTCAAAATATAAAATTGGTATGAAAATGAAAAATATGGTTTCTGTGCTTGGGTTCATATACACATTATCAAGATTTAAAATAATATTTTGCGGATTATAATAAGCCTCTGACATTGTTCTGATAATTTCAAGTATCTGAAGCATAATTTGTGCATACTTTTGTTTCGTGATAATCGTGTGCAAATATTGTTCCATTGACATATAATTTGTGATATCGTATTTAAGAACGAACCCTGATCTTTTCATATCTACTTCTAATGGAATAACATTCTTCAAAATTCCATTCTGAATATCTTCCACCTCACGCAAATTTAAATTTTGCCCCTTGATACTATCAACAGTAACATATATTCTTCCTTTTTTCTTTATTTTTTTATATTTATTAGTTTTCATTGTTAACTACCGCCCATTCTTATAATGAATGAAATTCAACCTCCTCATCATCACTCACGATCACTGTACAGTTGACACTATACGTTCCATCTGATGTAGATACTTTTATCTGTGTGCTTCCAGTAGAAATACCTGTCACCTTTCCGCCCTTTACAGTAGCGATTTCATGATTCTCACTCTCCCATATCAGATCCGCTTCCGTATATCCTTCTGGCAAACTAGAAACTATAATTGTCTCTGTAGTACCAACGTTTACAGAAATCATATAACTATCAATATCTAAAATATTAGAGCCTTCCAGAATTTCATTTTCTTCCGATTGCTCAGTTACTTTATCTTCCTCCAACTTTGTCTCTGTATCTTCTATCTGTTGTGTGTCTTCTATTTTCTCACGATCTATAACATCCTCTCCGATATTAAATCTCTCATTTAAAAATTCCTTTTTTTGTACTTTAACTAAGCCTTTTTCGCCCACCAATTCCCAGTTCATGTTCAATTTCAACAAACACTTCTTACTGCTTCCTACTTCCAGTTTTACTATTGGAAATGTCTTTGTTCCACTTATTTCCCACATCCAGCTGCGAATTGTCAAAATTTCATTCTGCGTTTGCTCAGTTCTATCCTCATAAATGGCATTTGGTATAAATTCAAACCCTATACCACCCTTGATTTTTACATCTGTAATTTCTTTTCCCAAAATGCAAGGTGCTGCTTTTATCGCGGCTCCACATTCTATTTTAATCGCCATTGTAATATCCGGTGCATCTGCTGTGCTTGTATTTACTTTTTTTATTTTTCCGTCAGAATAACTTAATGTGTTAACACTGCTTGTTTTAAATTTAATTTCTAGTTCACCATCTGCATTAGCATATAAAATCACCTCAAGCTTTACTGTCAAGCCAGGAACAGGGGTTTGAATATGAAATGTAGAAATTGACAGTTCCTCTTTCAGATTTCCCTTAAGCTTCAAAGTCGACTCTGTGTCATAGTTTGTTGTAATTGCAAAATCTTCAATACCAACTGGAACTCCAGCTACCTTTTTTGAATGTGCTTCAACATCTATATATAAATTTTTAATTGCTAAACTTCCGGTAATTTCATATCCACCAGTGAATTTATTGTCAATCTTATCTATAACTCTTGATCCATCGGCCTTATTTTCATACAAACAACTCGATTTTTCAAATAACTCTCCTGCCTTTTTATCTCCCGGCTGTGTCTCAGGCTCCTGTTCTTCTAAATCTGCTTTAAATTTTCCAAATGACGTCTCCCATGATGGATTTAATTTTACAGAACCCTTTGTAAAATTAACCTCAAATCCATAACTTGATCCTGCGCTTAACAGTCTATTATTTGCACTGTTATAATTATCAGTTTCTATTTGTAATCCATCTGATAAATCACATGTTGTTGCATTGGCAAAAGCCATGCTGTTACCATCATCTACACTTGCAAGCGTTACTCCATCCGACACGATGATGTCTGAAGCTTCTGGCACTGCACGAACTGCAAAATCTAATTTATTATATATTTCCTGTAACTCTGGATCTACTGTCTCAACAATCTGGTTTCCATTTTCATCATAGCTTACTGAAGCAACCTTCTCAGCCACTCCGTCCGGTGCATCAATAGTTGCAGGCGTAATAAACACATCTCCCTCATGCAATTCCTGATTTCCTTCCGGAATAACTACTGTATTCTCATCTACTTGGATATTACTGGAAGTCATATCAATAATTTCTTCGTTCATCTCGACATCAGAATATTCTACAAATTCTCTATTCTGATATTCGTCGACTGCCCAGTCTAAGATTTTCTGACCTTCTTCATAAGTAATACTCTCTGCCAAATAGTCTTTTTTATCAGAAGTTAATATACCTTTCTTTTCAGCGTAAGATATACACTCTTTATAAATGCTGTCGTCTGTAATATTTTTTAAAACTTCTGATGCAATAACTGCTGTCTGAACAGCATACTCTCTTGTCGTTTTCCCTTGTGGATCAAACTTTCCACCTGTTTCCTCAAAAATCCCCCACTCAGCACAGGACTGTAAAAAAGGATACACTTCCTCTGTACTATCTACATCCGTAAAAAAAGCCTGCTCTGTCACATAATCATTCATTCCAAATGCTGAGCCTAACCCAATGATCCACTGCTCTCTTGTCAGTATCTCATCTGCCATTTCTGTTCCCTCTGCATTTTCGGATGATGTTTCTTTGCCACAAGCTGCACTTGTAATAAAACTTACAAGCATTATCATTGCCATTACTACTGATATAAATCGTTTTTTCATAATTTCTTATTCTCCCTGTGCTTTTATAATTTATGTTAAATATCGCAATATTTGTTTTCTAGTCCAATTTTATTTTGGACTGGTACCTTAATTTTTCAGTACCAGTCCTTGAATTTACTAATTTTTACTTAAACTGACCTGCATTTGTCTGTACTGTCTGCTCTGTTGATTCATAGCTTGAAGCTGTTGTATCCAAAAATTTTGCATAAGATTCGATTACTTTTTTGTATTCCTCAAATCTTGGTTTTAATGCATTCATGGCTGCCCGGATGTCAGAAGCCGCATCACTCTGCCATGTGCTTTCCAAATTATTCATTGACTGATTACAATCAGCAAGATCCTGATCTAACTTTGTATTCAGAGTTCTGACTTCCTGTGCAGTACTTGTCAGTACTTGAGTGCTAATTTTTATATCTGCCATCTTTCTCCTCCTAATTTACCAGTGTCTTTGCCTGTGCCACAACCTGTTCCTGCGTATCACGGTATGCTTTGGCGCTTTTTCTCAAAAACTCTGCATACTGATTCATCAGATTGTACATTTTCTGAAAATCATCTTTAAATCCAGCAATCTGATGTACAAACGCAGCGTTGTCTGCTCCCTGCCAGGTACTTGCCAATGCGTCAGTCTTAGAATAAAGTGCATTATACTGAGACTGATAATCTGTTGCTAATCCTTCGATTTTGGCTGCAGCTGACTCTAACTGCTCCGGTGTTACCATAATGGTTCTTGCTCCCATTTTTTTGTCCTCCTTTGTTTTTTTATATTAATACCAGCTTAGACCCGTTATGAATTCCAAGTTCATAAGCTGAAAAATTAATATCAAGAATATTTCCGCTGTCTTTCTCACATAAAATCTCTTTATGATTTGATCGATATTGTCCCTCTGAGTACTGTTCCACCGCTTGACTAATAAACCCTATAATTTCGTACAACCGTAAATCCTTTGGGATAAAAATCTCAAATGAATCTTCCAGGGAAGGAACATATACTTTAATCAAAACTTTATCCATAAAACTATTCCTCCATGTCACTCATAGTAATTACCTTTACTAATGTCGGTTTTCCACGATTCACAAGATATCCGAATTGGTCTCCTATTTCTTGATATAAGCTACTGTTATGCTTAGATATTTTTATAAAATACTGATCTGCAAAACCATCACCAATCCAGATTCCATTGCCAGCGTTTACGTTTTGTCTATACCATCCTTCTGCTGTATATGCACTTAACTGTCTGACCTCATCAGCAATAATAAAGTGTATCTTATATTCACTCTGTCCTTTTTCTAAAAATACCCTTAATTTATCTTTTCCATCATCAGACAATGTGGAAAATAATTTATCTAATCCACAAATGACTATAACTTTTTGTTCATAAGATTCTAAGACCGATAAATCCATATCCGCCTCTTTATAAAGATTATTTCTCATTACAAGTTCGTTAAAAATCTTTGATACAGCAGATTCGAACTTATCATTCCAAATCTTTACATTCTGCCAATCATTCTCAGCTATAGTTTTTTCAACATCCCAAATTTCCACAGATAAACCTGTAATATAACTGCATACCTTACCAATGCCGATCGCGGTCTTAACAGCAAGTTCTCTCTCTTGAGAAGTGATCATATAAATGTACTCTTTCAATAAAGAAACTTTCTGCACATCTAATCTTTCTTTTCCAACACCTACCGGTACCTGATTTAGATTTTCTATATATTTCCGCATCACTTCCGCATCTACAACTTCAGGAAGAATTGGTATTTCTCTTGCTCTTACTTTTGTTGTACCAGCTAATTCAAGACAAAATTCTCTCAGGCATTCTTGCTGCTCCTCTGCAAAACAATACGCTGTCTGGAACTCATACACCTTATCAAAACGCACTAATCCACGTCCTTTTATCTTTGCTGGCAACACTCCTTCTGTATTGCCAACAATCACTGAATAATCAGACGGATCATTTTGTTGTAATGTAAATATCTGCGCAAAATTCTGTGAAGCACGATATCGAATTCCATTAGTGCCATTTACTGTCACACAGAAGTAAATTCCATACTTTGTTCCATCACGAAACAGATAAATCAGTTTTTCTTCCAAATCCTCATAAGCTTCATTTAATCCTGTATAGTTATTGATCACCACAAGAATATTCGGCACTATCTCATTTGTGTTTTTCAAATATGATTGAATATCTCCTCCGTAATCTGAAAATAACCGTTTTCTATTATCCATTTCTTCATAAAGCATTTTTATAAGGTTTCTAATCTTTTCTTCTTCATGTGAAAGTAATACTCCACCAACCTGTGGTGCCTTTTCGAAAATCTTTAATGTTTCTGATCCAAAATCCAGTAAATATAAATTTAAATATTCTGTTTTTTGGTGCAACAGCATGGAATATATCATAGATGTAATAAAAGTTGCTTTTCCTGCACCAGCTGCTCCATATATAAGACAATTCCCCTTCTCACTGAAATCAACCTGTAAAACAAACTGCTTTTGATTAAAAGGATCATCATATTCTCCTATAACAGGATTCAATTCTCCATCGTTCTCTTTTATTCCATACTTTTCATATAAATCTGCAATAAATATTTGTGCTGGAATTGCCGGCAGCCATAATGGTCGTACAGATATGTGTTCTTCCTCTGCAAGGTCAGATAAATATTTTACAATTGCCACTACCTGTTTAATTTTTTTCTCTCCATTGTTGGCTATTTGCTTCTGAGGTTTTATCTCCTTCACAACACGTCCCAAATGATCTACCATACAAATAGAACGATCTACTTTCTTTTCAACCTGATCTGTAGGCATATAATCAGCTCCACACCAGGCAGACTGTCCCATCGCAAAGTACTCGTTGAAACCTACTTGTAAATAAAACCTACCTGTCTGGGATAATTCAGCAGCATCTGGTCTTTTTATCATATCCATGCTATCTGCTTTGTCTTGTACTTTAAGACAAACTCTGAATTTACTATTGCTCCAAATTTGATCATCAACAACTCCTGCTGGTTTCTGTGTTGCAAGAATCAAATGAACGCCAAGGCTTCGCCCTATTCGAGCAGCACTGATTAACTGTTCCATAAATTCAGGCTGCTGTGTTTTCAACTCTGCAAACTCATCCGAAATAATAAACAAATGAGGAATTGGTTCACTCACAATATGATTGCGATAAAGAGTCTGATATTTATAAATATCCATAGTACCTTCATTTGCTATCTTTCTTGCTTCATTAAATATTGCCTGTCTTCTTCTAAGTTCACTTTGAATTGAAATTAAGGAACGTTTTACTGCTGCACCATCTAAGTTTGTAATCGTTCCTGCAAGATGAGGTAACTTAATTCCTCGTTCTTCATCTTCAAACGCTCCTGCTAATCCCCCACCTTTATAATCAATCAATATAAACGCCACTTCGTCTGGATGATAATTCACTGCCAATGACAAAATATATGTAATGATAAATTCTGATTTTCCAGAACCCGTCATACCGGCTACCAGACCATGTGGTCCATGATACTTTTCATGTAAATCAAGATATGAAAGTTCGCCATTCGCATCAACACCTACCGGTGTCTGAAGCGTAATTGCAGGATTATTCTCCTTCCATCGCTGTAATGGATTTAAATAACTGACCCTTCCAACACCAAACATCTCCAAAAATGTAAGTGCATTTGGCATTGTATAATTTTCATCTGATAAGTCTAGTTCAATATTTGCTAATGTAACAGTTGCCTTTTCAAGTTCTTCTTCCTTTAAGAATTCCGGTGTAAACTCCAGGATATTTCCAGATATGTCATTTTTATCATATATTTTTCCATCTGATTTATGGACTTCCACTACATTTGACGTTTCTTTTGGTAAATTCTGTAATTCATCATATAACATTACAATCGAATATCCTGCGTTTTCTTTATTCTCCATTAGTTTTTGCAGGATTTCACTTTTATCTGCCAACTGTTTATCCGCTGCAACAATCAGATAGTATGGAAGCTGCATGTCCTCTGTTTGAGTATCACTTTCTATTCTTGGTAACAGTTCCTTTTCCATATATGCAGATAAAGCTTTCATATCATCTGTAGTAGTTGCAAGGAAACGAATACTTTTATCTTTATTCCATATATGAAAAGTATAAAAAAATTCCTCCCATTCTTGCTGTTCTGCTTCATTTACTAGCAGTACTATTTTTACCTCATCATAACTATGAAGCGCAATCGTCTGTAAAAGCAGACTTTTCATTAATGCAATTGCATCTTCTCTTTCACCCACTATGCCAAGTTTATTATCCTGTTTCAGGGAAATCACAATCGGAACATTTTCCAATATTTTTTTCTCTTTTCCAAGCATAAACATTGCATCCTGTAAATTATCTTCCTGCAAGTCAAATTTGCGCTCTTGGTATTTAATATCTGCCTGTAGCGAAAGTTCTCCTATTCCTATTCTAAGTTTAAGAAAATCATCATGAATTGGCATCCGTTCCCATAAATTTCGCTCCCGATGCATGATTCTGTCAACACAATCCTGGCTGGAAACAAAATTTTCCTCCAGAATACTTTTCTGCTCAATACAAGCACGTTTAATTTGATCTTTTACCTCATTTAAATATTGGAAATATTTTTCCTGACGCATTTTTTCATATGCTATTTTTTCTTTTTTCTCGTGTTTTTTTGTTAAAATCGGCCATAATACCGTTCCTAACAACATACTGCCAGACATAATAACAGTCGGCATGGCTGTCATCATTGAGCCATTATTATTTAACGTATTCACAACTGAAATAGCACCTGTACCCATAGATGCCATTCCCATTGTTACAGCTGGTCCAAGCATTAATGACAAAGGAACGGTATCCAATTTTTCTCTCTGTGGTGGTGCATCAATTTTTATATTAAGTGGTTCTATCTCTCTTCGAAATCGTGGTGAACGATAAAAATAATCTTTCTTTTCATCTTCTATCTCACAATCTGACAATTTCTGATTTCTAAACGGTGCCAAATTAGATGTATTTAGCTTTAACCCTTCATCTGGATTATTTATGGCTATAAACTGTTTGCCAATAATTATCTCTAATCCCATAATATATATGAGATCGCCAATTTTTAATTCCGTTTTATGAGCTCTTTTTCCATTAACATAAGTTCCATTTGTGCTATTTAAATCTTCAAGACCCCATTTTCCGTCATGAAATTCGATTTTTGCATGATGCGAAGAAATATACTTATTAGAATGAATTATCTGATTTTTTTCAGACCTTCCTATTTCTAAACTACTGTCATCTTTTACCAGATATTTTTCAAAAATCTGTCTGTTATCTTCCACTGCATGAGTGACTAAAATAATCCTTTCATCACTTCCATGAAATCTCAAATTTAAAAATATATTCTCTTTTAACGATACATTTTCCAGCATTTCATTATTTTCACCAATAATGGAAATCAAATGATTGCCTTTAATAACCCATGTACCATCAATTGCTTCTATTCCTATTAACTCCCGACTTTTTCCATCCTCGTCAATATCTTTTATCCAATACTGTCCCTTTACTTTTGTTGGCAATTTTGACGAAAACATCTGCTGTTTTTTTATCAAATTTACAATCATCGGTATATCTCCCCTATAATTATTTTATTTCAATACAAAACTCTTCGTCTGCTAATACAATTTCATCCCCATCCATAAGTTTTTTTTCTATTCCATTATCAATTCTTTCACCATTTACCAATGTTCCATTTGTTGACCCCAAATCTGAAAGATAGTATTCGTCATCATTATATGAAATAACTGCATGTCTTCTGCTTACCGCACTATTTCCAGTAATACAATAATCATTAGTACTACTTTTTCCTATATAAAAAGTTGTTCCTGTCATGGCAACTCTTGATTCATCACTTTTTCTTACTAAACATAAACATTTTCTATTTTTCTTCTCAAGAACCGTTGTTTCTCCACATTCTTCTTCTTCCAAAGCGCCTAATACCACTGTTCCCTGTTCATCCAGACAGACCGTGTCATCCGAATTCATTGTTCTCTCATCTTTCTCATAATGTTGTCCATAAGCAATTGGATCCGTTGTTAAATATCCACTTTTCCCTCGTTCAGCATCATAGATTATTCCATTAATCGCTGGGCATACTCTCATTAAATATTCTTGAATCTGTTCAATACGATAATTATTTCCTTGATTTAGAAATGTCTGGAAATTTACCAAGAAATCGTCTTGCATACCCATATGCTTCTTTATTTCAGAATATGTAATATCGCTTATAACAGCAAATGCATTCCCTATATTTCCATTCTCTTTTAATGGCTGATATATAAAATATAATTCTAATGTCGTTTCATTAATAAAAATAACGTTTGTATCCAACCATAGATTATCTTGATATAGTCCACATAATTCCACTGTCTTTGTACATTTGACGATTTGAGCTATAATTTTCCAAAATGTATTTTCATCAATCACTCTGTTTTTTAAATATTTATCTAGTGCAGTTGCCATAGGCGCTGTATATTCAATATATTTTTTTCCATCATATGCCACCTTGAAAAGTCCGCCTGTATAATTGTTAAGCAAGTATTCCATTTCTCGTTCATTTATTTTATCTGTTCTGGATAACTTACTTTTAATCGTAACCAAGCTTCCCTTTGATATTACGCGATACTTTGCCAAATCTCTCATTCCTTATCCGGTGCAGCATCTTAATCAGATACTGCACCTGTTTTTCTATTATTTTCTCTTACGTCTTATTTTGATACGTCCGCTTCGCAGTGCAATCACTGCGCCAACGCCACCGCCTGTTACTACTGCTGCACCCGCAATAGAACCTACAAACAATGGCTTATTGTTATACCAACGGATGAATGTGTTGGTTGTTACAAGAATTCCATTTAAGACATAGTTTGTTTTATTGCCAGCTGCATCCACAGCCATAATTGTGACATCCTGTTTTTTCGTATTGTTTGGGATATTGAACTGATAGTTTTCACCATCCACTGTATAATCACATTTTTTATCACCAATATAAATCTCAACACTATCTAATACCAGGTTGTCGTTGACTGTCACATTCGCTGCTTTCGTATCCACAGGATACTGGGCATTGCTCTCAACATCAATCGGAATAACGACAGGAGCTGTTTTGTCAACACCGAATGAAATCTCTGCTTCTTTGGATTCATCAATGTTCTCATTGACATTTCCTGCAATATCCTCTGAATACAGCGTTACAATGTAGCGTCCATCCCCGGCAAAAAGAGACTTGTTGATGGTGTAATCATACTGATACCATTGTCCGTTTCCACCAGATTCCTGTACCTGATAATCAATACCTTCTTCTAATGTTCTCGGTGTTCCGTTTGTATCTACTACTACTTTGATTTTGTCATGTTCCAGACTGTCTACGTTCACTTCTTTTAACTTGACATCAATCTCGTTCTGAATATAAGTTCCTTCAATATCCTTTAAGGTCTGATCAAACACGTAAACTGATCCAAAGCGATTTACGGAGAACGTAACTGTTGCATTGCTCTCATTTCCAGCCATATCGGTCAATGTGGCATTTATCGTATAAATGTCGTCATAGCTTTGCTCTTTCGGGAAGTTCTGGAATGTAAATGTCTCTCCATTTCCCTGATTCGTATAAGAGCCTTCCGGTGCCACACTTCCCTGATTTGCACCAACCAGTTCAATGTTCACACCATTGGTATCAAAGTTTGTATCTGACATTACGATCTGTGGAATAACATCTCCATTATTTGCCGAATAATCTTCGACACCAACAATTTCAATTTCCGGTTCAGTGAGATCCACATAGTATTCTTCCCCTGTATAGGTTTCAGCTATGTTTCCTGCCATGTCCGTGTATTCCACATTAAAATTGTATAAACCATCTGTACCACATGTAATGGTCGCGGTATGAACATCTCCATTTCCGGTAAATCCGCCAGACTGTGGGAATGAGATTCCTGCTCCGTTATCAGTTGCTGTTCCTGTTATCCTTACTCTGTTTTCAGAGAAATTATGTTCTTCAATCTGAATCGTCGCTGTACGCGCTGCTGCATAATAATTGCCATTTACTGCATTATTGTTGTCATAAGTAACCGTAATCACCGGACGGGTTTTATCGATAGTAAAATCATCTGCTTTTACTGTCTCTGCCTGATTTGCTGCCTTATCCTTTCCACTGACAGAAAGCGTATAATCACCATCTTCTGCAAATGTAATGGTTGCAGTACTTACACTCTGATCCGGGTTTTCCGTATTTTCGGTTGTCTGCCATGCTGTCAACTCAGGAATCACACCATCTGTATTGGTAATATCTGCCTTAAAATCTGCCGCCTCAAAGTTGCGTTCTGTAACTGTAATGGTAGCAACTCTGTTCTCTTTGAACATGGTTGTATTTTCAGCATCCGGTGTCTCATTATCAAATGCAATTTTGATTTCCGGTTTTGTCTTATCAATACTGAATATCTGTTCGTCTTCTGATGTATTTCCTGCACGGTCTGTCATTTTGATATGCATTTTTATCTCATTGCTGTTATTTTTTACAGTGAATGACTTTTTCAGTTCTGTAACAAGGTTTTTGTCTTTTTTTGTCTGACTCCAGCCATCCGCATTTCCACTGGAAAATGCACCCTGATTACTGATCTCCACATTTCCTGACTGATTGTTTTCCTTATCATAAGGCGATTCCACTGTCCATTCCACAGAACGGATTCCCGAAAATGTATCTGTCACTGTAACATCTACCGTTACATCTTTTTCATACAGTTCATTTCCCTTTGCATCCTTGCTTGCAGCTGCCGCCTTGTTAAAATCAATATGTTTCTCACGGGCATGCTGCTCGGCTGTTTCAATGATCAGACTGCTCGGTGTCACATATCTTTCTTCGTGATTATTCAACATATCGTAAGCGCAGGCATAAATCTGTCCTTTAAATCCTGCCTGAACCACAAATGTCACTTTTCCTTCTGCATCTGCCTGTACAATCTGCTCACTGCTTTTTGTTCCATTGGCATCTACCGTATAATAGTGGATCTCCTTTACACCGGAATCCCCTTCTTTGGATCCGTCCGTAGCCGTTACAGTCACCTTTGTATTTTCCACAAAATAATAACCATAATCCGTCTCTGTATAAGAAACACTTCCATCTGCTTCTTTATTTCCTGCTGCTTCCATATCAATGCTTAAAATTTCCGGAGCTGTAATATCCTTGTAGACACGCTGTGTTTTGGAATATTCATTTCCAGCATTGTCAATGGCAGTAATTACCATATCATAGCTGTTGGTATCTGCATTAATGACAGCATCCTTTGTGTTGATCTCATAGCTTTCCGTAACCGTTTTCTGATCCGGATAAGAAACGTTCACTAACTCCTTGTTATTAACGGAGGCTTTCACATTATAAATTCCAGAATCTTTATCTTCTACTTTTATACTGACTCCAGTATCACTGTTGTTATAGATGATTCCATTTTTTCCAACATATCCTTCTGCGGATAAAACAGATGTAATGGTCGGTTTCACTGTTTCAATCATTAAATTGCTGTTTTTCACATTCGAATTTGCTGTCGTCACAAGTGTCTTTTCAGACTGGTTGCCAACGTTATCCGTAACTATTGCACTGATTTTTTTATCTAAATATACTTTCTGTTCATTTAAAACAGTCTCTGCCGGGAGTTCAAATACCGCTGTATTATCGCTTCCGACTGCCTTGGTCTGATAAGCTTCTTCACCTACATATAATGTAATTTCGTTCAGTCCGGCTGACGGTACTTCTGAACCATCGTCACTGTGTAAATCATCTGCTGTTACAGTAACTTTGATCACACCATTTCCATAGTTACCAAAGGTAAAAATATTTAAAATTTTTGATGCATCTTTCTTTTCAATATTAAATCTTGTTACATCTGGCTTATGTGTATCAAGACAGATTGTTTTTGTGTCAATTGTTTTATTTCCTGCGATGTCCGTATAGGTGGTGACAACTGTATTTTCACCTTCCTGTACATCCTGCAAATCGCTTGCTGAAAGTGTAAGAGAATCCTCCTGCACAATCTGATCACTACCTGTAATACTTTCCACAAAGTTCTTTGTCTTCGAAGTAAGTTCAACTCCGTTTACGGTCACAGTTCTCGCCGCAAGACCACTTCCGTTAGTCTGATCTTTTTGATCTGTAACCTCGCATACAATCGCTGGAATATCTTTGTACCAATACTCTGTCTTTCCATCTTTTGCATTTTCATATTTGCCATCTGCCTGTGGTGTCACCTTTATTACAGGTGCATCTTTTTCCAGCATTAAAACATCCGATACAATACCATTATGATTCTTAATTTCTGTTAATTTATATGCCTTACTCTCATTGCCCAATGCATCCACTGCTTTGATATGAACCTTTTTCAGGCTTGCAAATGTACCAGCTTCTTCCAATGGAATCGTAACTTCTATCGTTGCATCACTTGTTCCACTTACTTGTGTACTTACAGTTCCCGTATACACTTTTGTATCATCATCACTGTATACGCGAATTTCTTTCACACCAACTGCCGGATAATCCGATTTGCTGTCTTTTACATCCACATCTTTTGCAGTAACTTTTACTGTCATATTTGCATTGTAATAATTTCCAAAATCGTATTTTTTTATTGTATCAGCAGGAATCAGAGACACTTCCGTAATTTCAGGTGCTGCACTGTCCCGATATACAGTAATAACTCCGGCTTCTGAACACTGTTTTGCTTTATCAATGGCATAAACATAGATTTTATCAATGTTCTGATTTTCTGCTAATTGAATGCCGCTTATTTCAAACTTACCATTTTCATTTAATACTGCTTCCTGTTTTTGATTCAGTACAACATCATCCGGTGTAAGTTCTGTTGCTGACCAGACAACCTTTTTCAAATTTTCATCCACGGCTGTACCTGTGATATCCACCGTCGTGTCTGCTTCCGTTTTCCAAATTGTTTTCTCATCGTCACTCAGTTCAATTGTTGGTTCTGTTGTATCAATCACAATTTTCACAGACGGATTGAGACTTATTTGCTTTCTGCCAATAATTCCACCTTTATACACTGATGAAATGATAGTTGTTTTCGTTAAGTTGAGTTCCGTTTTGCCCAATCCCCATTGCGAAAGACTGATTTTAGCTCCATCCTTAAATTTTAAAATGGCTGATGATGAATAATAGTTTCCATCCTCATCCGCTTTTATTTGATTATCTCCACTATCTAACAGATTCAGACCTGCATGAGCCAACGAATCTTCATTTTCATTTTGAATATCTTCAAATTCAGCAGTTACATTCTGGTCACCATTTACGTTTTCAATCTTATAGACTGCTGTTCCATCTTCATCCTCTGTTAAATTATTTTCCTGTATCGGCGTACCATTGATCGAAAATATTTTTACTGTTTTACCTTCATTTGGTTTTACAATGATTGCAACTTCTGCTCCAGAATCTACAATAATATTTTTTTCACTGGAACCATTAACCTCAACAATTCCTCCATCATCAGTTGTAACAGAAACTGTGTACGTATCAATTTCTGCTGTCACTTCTATACTATGTGCCTGTTTTATTCCTTCTGAAAATATATATTCTTTCTCTTTTAAGCTGTTATTTATTTCGTTTTCATTAAGCTTTTCATCATTGTCCACTCTAAAACTTGTAAGATGATACTTGTTGTCTGTAACAGCTGCTTTTATTTTGTACTCAGAATCTGTATATGGAACATTCCGGCTACCGTCTTCTCCACTCTCGGTTGTGATTTCAACTTTATCATTTTGTGCATCACTATTTAAAATTAGCTTTCCATTCTGACTAATTTTATAGGTGATTGTGAACTGTTTCTTTGCGAATGTGATTGTAAATGCATAATTTGCATCTAATGCTACATCCTTAAGACCTTCAAATTTAAATGCACTGTTTTCATCTTTATAATTTTTCCACCAATTATCGTTGGTTTCTCCATCCGGTTTCCAATCTACAGTTTCTTTTTTCACTGTTACAGCAGTGATTTCATAACCTTGCTTTGGTGTTGCTGTTACTACATTATTTTTTACTGCTACATTTCCTGCATCACTTGTTGCTGAATTATCAGAAGTTTCTACATTTGCAGTAACTGAATATGGAACAGACTTTTCTTTAAGTGTAATTGTACCTAACTCAATCTTTTTTGTTTTTACCTGATCTTCTGTGACAGTTTTCTCTTCACTGGAATAACTGTCATATGTACCTTTATCCACATCTGCTGGCTCAACTTTAACCGTATACTTATTATCCGTATTTAATGTCCAATTACCAATAGAAATATTAAATTTTCCATCGTCTGTTGTAGTCGCTTCATTCGTTACAGGAGTCGAACCGCTTTGTGGGTATGTTACCGTCACCTTTGCACCTGCATATGGAGTTCCATTATTCGTATCTGTGTTTTCATCATCATTACCTGGAACCATCACCTGTCCTGTGATTGTGACTGCATCACTTTCATCTGTTGTAGTATCATCTGCTGATGCACTGATGCTTCCAAATGGTATTGTTGTTGCCATAATTAACGCGATCATTAACCATGCTGCAATTCTTTTTCCTTTTGTTCTCCAAAATGTTTCCATTTTCTAAATTATCTCCTGCGTATGTATGATGATTTCATTCAAAACCAGTTCATACCTTTTATCTGTGTTTTTTATATTTTCATCCAGCACAACTGTTTCATCTTCCTGTAATACAGTTGTAGTTTCTTCTAAAACAGTTGTTTCCTCCTCAACCATCTGAAGCGGCATAGTGGATTCTTCCTGCAATAATGTAGTCTTATCTTCATCTATCTTCGGAAGTGTCTCCGTTCTGTCGTCATTTTTCAATTTCAGTGTTGTGCGTTCTGTTAAACCGTTTTTCTTTGTTTCAGACGATTTTCCGCTTCTTCTGGACAATGGATTTTTCTGTCTGTTATTTTCCTCTCGCATTGCCATAATCTGACGTTCTGCCGATTTACCACTAAGATCATCTATGATTCCCCGTACATCCATTTTAAAAAAAAGATAAATGGCTATCAGTGTTAAAACTCCTGCTAATGAAAATGCAATGATGGATATGAGTTGTAAAGTACCTGCATTCATGATGCTTTCACCTCCGTATCTTTTGCATATGCATTTTCCACTGCTGCCTCTGCATCCTGCAAACGCTTTAGAATATCATTTTTCATTTCTTCTGTTTTGTCTGTTGTCGTATCAACCTGCTCCGTACCAGCTTTTACCTGTTCCAGCAACGCTTTCATATCTTCCTGTGCTACGTCATCTGCCTTAAATTTTCTTGCATAAGTTTCCACAGCATTCATTGCCAGTTTGTATACTTCCAGATTTACAATTTCATTCTCATCCTGACTCTCAGATACGGTTGCTACGAGTTTTGTTATATTCTCCCAATATGGAAGATAGGTTCCTTTATCAGATGCTTCCTGCACATTCAGTGTGATATCGCGGTTAAACTGTCCTATATCACGGTACATTTCAGCCATCGTATAATAACTGCTGTCCTCACCGCCATAAGTACATGCCGCCTCAAACCACTGAATCGCACTTTTCATTCTGGTTATCTGATTGTCTGAATTTTCTGTTTTTCCATAATCGTAGTAATACCAGTATAATTTTCCTATCTCAAAAGCAAGATCCCCATAATCGCTATTCTGCTGCAAAACAGTCAGATTACTGTTTATTTTCTTTTTGAATAATTCCTCTTCTTCCAATGAAAAAACCGCGTCATCCTTAAATGCCTCGATTATTCCAAAATACGCTTCCGAATTGCCCGGCAGAATATCTATTGCTTTGGCATAATAATCGATTTTTTCCTCATCTGTCGCAGATAATTCTGCCTGCTTGATGTTATTATCATAATCGCTGTTGTTCACATGAACCCTCATTCCTGTGCATACACACCCTGCAATCAGAAAAAATACAGCTGAACCTGCTGTAATAAAAAAAATTTTCAGCTTATTTTTCTGTTTCTTTCGATAGCCCTCGTCCATCTCATCATAATGATCCAACGCATATAACAATTCTGCACATGACTGATAACGGTCTTCCGGGTTTAACTGGGTACATTTTTGAATGATTGCTTCTAATCCACTGGACAACTGCGGATTCCAATATCGGATTGGATATATCTCATAAGGAGGTTCACATGGGTTCTGTCCTGTGAGTAAATGGTATAGCGTCACGCCAAGACAATATACGTCTGTTCTGGCATCCGTCTGACCTTTTCCTCCAAACTGCTCCGGCGCAGCATATCCTTTTGTTCCAAGACTGACTGTATCTGCCAGATTCTGTTCTTTGTATTCCCTCGCAATCCCAAAATCAATTAACTTGATATTTCCATTCGGCTGCAGCATAATGTTTGCCGGTTTCATATCCCGGTAGATAATTGGCGGATTCTGCGTATGCAGATAATCCAATACCCTGCATAGTTCCTTTGCCCACTCAATTACAACTTCCTGTGGCTGTGCACCTTCTTTACTCAATACACTGCTTAAGGTTTCTCCCTCGATGTAATCCATGACCGTATAAACAACGCCGTCCTCCTGGACAAAATCGCTGGAGACACCGACGATTTATAAACTGCATCTGGACAATGGAACGACAAGGCTGATGCTGATCACAGGTCTGCCAAACTGGGGAAATGGTGAGACGGATGCGAACGGTCACATTGGCGGATGGAATACTTCCTATTCTGACGATGGCGGAAAGACATGGAGCGAATATAAAAACTGGCATGAAAAGAAAAAAGACGGAACCACAAACTATACCATCGTTGCGATGGCAAGCCTTATACAGTTAAAAGATAAAAACGGAAACAATATCCAGAAATGGATGGGCGTTTACCATGATGTAAACTATGTCAACTACAAAACCTATCTGACCTTTGACGAGAGCGGAAATGAACAGTGGTCCGATCCGGAACCTTATCTGAATGAATATCGTACAACAGAGAGCAAGTATCAAATGTGCGAGATCGGAATGTTCCGTTCACCGGACGGAAAACGCATTGTCGGGCTGGCAAGAAGCCAGTCCCATAACAATCCGTCCACATTGATCTATTCAGATGATGAAGGAGAAACCTGGTCTGAGCCGATGGATCTTCCGGGATCCCTTGCCGGAGAACGCCACAAAGCACTGTGTGATCCGATCAGCGGCAAACTGGTGATCACATTCCGTGAAATCCAGTATGACCTCAATAAAAACAATCAGTTTGACGGTGGGAATGACTGGATGGCAGGTGACTGGGTTGCATGGGTAGGAACTTATGAAGATCTGATGGAACAGAATGACGGTCAGTGCCATATCCTGCTCTGTGAGGACTGGGCAAATAACCGTTACTCCGGGGATACCGGATATACCGGAATGGTCGTTTTACCGGATGGAACTTTTGTTATGGATTCTTACGGACACTGGGACAAAGAATTTTCACAGAGCTGGCAGGGTAGTGACGGCAGCGGTTATAATGTCAAGACTGACTTATGTTACATCAAGCAGGCGAAATTTAAACTGGCAGATGTGATCGGTGAGTCTATTGTTGCTGTTAAGGATGTTATGCTGAATCCATCGGAAGTGAAACTGACAGAAAAAGGCCAGACCGTACAGCTTACAGCAACCGTGGCACCGGAGAATGCAACAAATAAGCAGGTAAACTTTTCGAGTGACAGGGAAGAGGTGGCAACCGTGGATGAAGAAGGCAAAGTTACCGCAAAAGCAGACGGAACAGCTGTTGTAACGGTTACAACGGTAGACGGAAATAAGACGGCAATCTGCAGCGTTACGGTAGAAATTCCAAAAGATCCAACGCCAGATCCAGATTCAAAACCAGATCCAACACCGGCACCGAAACCGTCTGTTCCGGATAACCAGGAATCGACAACGGATTCCACAATGACGGTTGGCAGTGAACAAAAGTCAGG
>ERZ780168.1205-NODE-1205-length-28265-cov-8.526055_pt1 | contig 28265 bp, 22 predicted proteins | sample MGYA00510981_ERZ780168 | MGnify/ENA primary metagenome ERZ780168 (study PRJEB29588, sample SAMEA2158769) | human gut metagenome | biome: human gut; feature: human-associated habitat; material: faeces | place: Denmark | collected 2008/2010 ...
TTGAAAAACGCTTTGTCAAGGTTCACGCTACGACTTATTTTCGTAGCAAGGTGCAGGGCAACTTACCGTTGACAAGCTGTCTATGCGGTGCTAGACTATGATAAAATAATTTAGACAGCTTTCTGATTTTAAGGTAACATAGAGCTATATTTTTGTCAAGACTATTGCATTTATAATTTACAATTAGTCCATATTTGAGGTGACGACTATGTGGTATGCAAAGATGTATTTCTCCGGTGAGAGGGAGTTTTTTGAAAACGATGCGTTTGGAATGCAGGGCCTGCCGTCCAAGCAGTTAGAACTTCCGTTTTTGGAAAGTCTGCTGACGTTTCTGGAACTGGACGAAAAAGAAATCACGCCGATGCTGGAACGCATCAGCGTGAATTGGGAACGCTTCGTTGAGAGCCGCGCCCGCGAAGCGTATACAGCCGCGATGGTGGAGCTCGGTGTGCTGGCCGAGAAGCACATTTATCTTCGCCTTTTATATACGCGCAGCTTCGGCTGTTTTTCCGTAAATGGCTACGATCAAGCGGAAATTCAGGCGATTGCTTTGGACTTAAAGGAGTTTGTAACACAGTTTTCAGAGACAAGGAAGCAGGTCGAGAAGTTTTTGGAATGTGTGCTGGACGTGGATTCCGCCGGGCGTGAACCGCAGAAACAGGCGGCGAAAAACTATCATTACGACCAGCCGCGAAATCCGGAGCTGTTCCGATTTAAGCCGATTCCTCTGAGCTTTGAGCCGGTCGAACCGGGCCGCTGCGCGCCTGTTTTGTATTCCTCTGCCGTGCGGGACATGATCGATTATTCGCTGCGAAGCTGCGTCGAGCGCGGCGTGACCGTGCGCCGCTGCAAGAACTGCGGCCGCTGGTTCCCGCAGACTGGACGTGTGAGCGCGGAGTACTGCGAGCGCCCGGTAAAGTACGGTGAGCAGCGCTGCCGCGAGATCGGCGCGTTCCGGCAGTGGACGAAAAAACAGACCGACGACCCGATTTTCAAGGCGTACCGCAAGGAGTACAAAAAGCGCTTCGCATGGATCAAGGCCGGCCGCATCACCGACGAGCAGTTTTACGCCTGGAGCGAGAAAGCCAGAGAAGAAAAGAAGAAATGCGACCGCGAGATCATCTCGCTGGAGGATTTCCAGCAGTGGCTCCGTGACTCGAAAATATGAAAACACGCTGCCGGTAAATGCACTGGCAGCGTATTCTTTGTCTATAGCGGAGCAAAATTCAGTCCTTTTACGCAAACGTTTTCACCAGGTCGGAAAGCTTTTGCAAACGGAAATCCGCAAGCAAAAAATTTGCTGCGGGTCCGATGCCAGCGGCGTAGAAGCCGCCGGCCTTTGCAGCCTGTATGCCAGCTTCAGCGTCCTCCACAACGAGCGCATCATCCGGCTTTACGCCAAGGAGCTTTGCCGCCAAAAGGAACACCTCAGGGTCTGGCTTGGAGTGAGTGATCTGTGTTCCGTCGGCAACGGCATCAAAAAAGCTGCCAAGCCCAATGCGCTCCAGAATTAGCGGAGCATTCTTGCTGGACGACCCCACGGCCAGTTTATGACCGTCCGCACGCAGCTTCAGAAGTGTGCTGCGCACATCTTCGTCCAGATCGGCTGGTGTCATAGTTTGCAGATAACCACGATAAATTGCATTCTTCTCCTTGGCAAACAACGTCTTTTGCTCCGCAGTGAAAGCGTCTTTCTTCTCACCCAAGACAATGTCAAGACTCTCCATACGGCTGACACCGCGCAGCCGGTCATTGACAGACGCATCAAACGGAAGATCAAGTTTCTTTGCCAGCGCAGCCCACGCCGCAAAATGGAATTTGTCGGTATGGCAAAGCACACCATCCAAATCAAAAATATATGCAGTAAATCTTCTCATAATTTTAGCAAATGCTGGAGCTGAATCAGCTCCGGCACGTCCTTTCAGAATTGTTTTTCATATCCGCTTCGGATAAAAACCGGGATCTTTCCGTCGCAGTCCGTACAAATCATCTGCTTGCCCTGGTATGGCTTTCGATCAAAGAATCCGATCCATTCACCCTCCGGCAAATAGACCTGCCTACTTTCTGCGTTTTCCTCCAGAAGCGGCGCAGCGAGCAGTGCATCGCCAAGCATATACTCGTCCTCGCAGGCAAGTGCAGCTTCATCTTCGGGCCAGAGGAAGGACAGCGGCCGCATCATCGGCATATTGCCAGCCACACACGCCTGCGCAGTCTCCCAAAGATACGGGCGCAGCCGCTCACGCAGCTTGTGCCAGAAGCGCATCTCATCGACAAATTCGGGCGCGTTGTAGGCGGCAGCCATATTCCACGGGCTGCGTTCGTTGTTGCCCTCGCCGCCCGGCATCAGCTCCTTAAACTGCCCGCCGTCCGGCTCTGAATGCCATTGCATGATCGGGCAGAAGCAGGCCATCTGTGTTGCGCGGCGGTAGAGGTCCAGCGTCGGAAGCGGGCCTGCAAACCCGGCAATATCAAAGCCCCAGAACAGAATACCGGATGCCGCGGCCGAAAGCCCGGCGTGAAGCTGGCTTCGCAGTTCTGCGTTCTGTGATTGCTGATCGCCGCCCCAGTGCATCGGGACAGTGTGCTGCCCGGAAAATCCAGCTCTGCTGAACAAAACCCGCTGCGAACCGATAAAATCGCGGTATGCGCAGGTATAATCGCGTGCGTAGCGATTCTTTCCGGATTTCCCGTCGCTGCCATCACAAAAACGCACATCTGGGCGATAGATAAACTCGCCGCCATCGGTTTTGAAGCCGTCCACGCCCATATCGAGAAGATATTGACGTTTGTCAAACCACGTCCGAACGGTTTCCGGGTTAGTATAATCCGGGATCATGGAACCGGAAAACCAATGTCCGTCGGGGATGGTATAGGGTGTTCCGTCTGCGAGATGGACGCATAAGCCGCGCCGCACAGCATCCTCACGGTCAAGCGTATTCTGTACGTTCAGGATCTCGTCGGGCCCCTGCTTTTTGTAGACAGGAATCTGCCAGAGAACAAGATGCAGCCCGGCCTTGTGCAGTGCATCCACCATGTCCTTGGGGTCAGGCCATGGGGAACCCGAAAAATCGAAATCGTCATATCGGAGCGCAGCTCCGTCTGGCTTCGGTTGGCATTTTGCACCGTTCCAGATATAAAATGTCGCTTCGTCGCTCCATGCTTCCAGCACCAGAATACTGGCCGGGAAATCGTGCTTTTTCAGGTTCTCGATCTGCTGCTCCGCGTCTTTCTGGCAATTCCAGCGATTTGCTGAAACCCACACGCCAAACGCCCATTCAGGCGGCAGAACAGCCTTTCCGAACAGCTCCATATATGCGCTGACAATTTGCGCCGGTTCACCGGAAAAGGCCACAACGGGGGCAGATTCCGGCAGATCGATCGTCACAGAGTTCTCGTCAAAATGGAACGTTGTAGTTTCACAGGTATCAACATACAGACCGAATCCGCTGTCTGTCCAGAAGAACGGAGCCGGGCAATATGTTTTTTCACCTTGGAAGCAGAACTTTTCTTCCACCTGATTGACAACGACATGTCCTTTTTGATTCAGCGCGTCATATTTCTCGCCCATTCCGTATGCGCCTCGATAGGACAGGCTTACCGTCAGGACTGCGCCGTGACGCACAAGCTGCACATCGGTGCGCGGGCAGGATATATGTGCCTGGAATGCAGAACTTTCAAATCTTTGCATGGTTTACCCCTTGATACCACCGGCCATCATGCCGTTCTGGAAATACTTCTGCGCGAAGCAGTAAATGAGAATAATCGGGATCATGGAAATCAGGCTGCCCGCCATCAGGACGTTATACTCCGTTGCGAACTGACCGTTCAGTGTCGAGAGGGCAATCGGAAGCGTCATTTTTGTCTTGTCTGTCAGCATAAGCAGCGGCCAGAGATAGTCATTCCAAGATTCCATGAACGTCGTAATCGACAAGGTCGCAAGCGTCGGCGCACAAAGCGGCAGTGCAACCTTAAAGTAAACTGTAAAGGTTGATGCACCGTCAATGCTGGCTGCATCCAGATAGTCGTTCGGGATCGTCCGCATTTGCTGAACGAGCAGGAACACGGCAAACGGCCGGAAAATAGACGGCAGAATGACGCTGGCATAGCTGTTAATCAATGACATCTTATTCATGACGACAAACAGCGGAATGATTGTGACCTGCGTTGGGATCATCATTGTTGCCAGAAACAACTTGAGCAGCAGATCAGCCTTTGGAAACTTGAGCTTTGCAAAAGCAAAAGCCGCCATAGACGCCGAGATCAACGTAATGAACGTGTAGGTCACGGAGATAAATAAGCTGTTCCCGATGGTGCTGAAGAACGGAAACTTTGAAAACACCTTTACATAGGAGGCAATCGTCGGTTCTTTTGGGATCCATTCAATCGGAATACTCATAAGCGCACCGCGCGCCTTGAGTGACGTGCTGACCATCCAGAGGAATGGAATGATCGCCAGTATTGCAATCAAAATGCCGACAACGTAATAGGCTACTGTGCCGATTTTTTTCTTATGCGTCATAATTCACCCACCGTTTCTGTCCGCGCATCTGAATTGCTGTGCAAACCATGATAATCAGGAACAAAATCCAAGAGAACGCTGAAGCGTAACCCATCTTGAAATAGCGGAAGCCGTACTTATAAATACGTTCCACCATAACCTGTGTTGCTCCATTCGGACCACCGTCCGTCATAATCATAATCTGCGGGAAAAGCTGGAACGAGTTGATAAGGCTGACAATCAGAACGTAGAAAATCGCCGGTGTGAGAAGCGGCAGCGTGATTTTCCAGAAGCGCGTCCAAGCGCCTGCGCCATCAATTTCTGCGGCTTCATAATAGGTTCGGTTGATGCCAACCATACCGGACAGAAGAATCAGGCCAAAGAAGCCCATGTCTTTCCATACGGACACCAATACGATTGCGGGCATCGCCCATTTTTCATCCAACAGCCAGCCGGGACCTTCAATCCCAAAGAAAGCAAGGATATTGTTCATAGCACCGTACTGTGGAGCCAGAATGCTTTTCCAAATCAACGATGCCGCGACCCAAGAGGTCAGAACCGGAATATAGTACAGCACACGGAACACACCGACGCCGCGCCGCTGCTGCGACAGAAGCGATGCAACAGCCAGTGATACGGTCATCATAAGCGGCAGATACAAAACGATATAGGTCAGTGTGTTTTTCAGGACTTTCCAAAATTCCTGACTTGTCAGAATCGCCTTGTAATTATCAAGACCGATAAAATGCTCCTGCATGAAACCATCTGCAAACAGTCGGTCAAGACCATTCCAGTCTGTCAGGCTGATGAAGATAGAAACGACCATCGGTGCCAGATAAAAGATTGCCAGACCGATGAGACTGGGAAGCAAAAACGGCGACGCTCGCAGCAGACCCTCTCCACCCGGCTTTTTCAGCCGAGGCCCAGTTTTACTTGTTTTCATCTGTCTGCCTCCTTTATCTTTCGAGCACCTAAAACCTCGTAGAGTTTGCGCCCGCAGGCGCAAATCGATGTAAATCCATTTTTGCCGGGAGCCCCCGCTCTCGGCAAAAATACTGATCGCCGTCAAACGTGAATTTTGTGCGCCATTGGCGCACAAAACTTTGCGATGCAGGCGGCGCAGCCTTTTGCCAAAAAAGCCGCAGCTTTTTTGGCAGACTTGGCGGGCGCATAAGCGCCCGCCAAGAAAGTTGTTAGCCAAGGGTAATCTGTGCTTCGCAGTCAGCCTGCGCCGCGTTCAGAGCATCGGTGACAGTCATGGTGCCGTCAGCCGCTGCGGAGAGGTACTGACCGATAATGTCGCTCATGAGGGCGTAGTCCTCAATGACGGGCGGCATGACCAGATAATCAAGGCTCTCGAAAACAGCCTTGCGGTTGTCAGGAGGCGTGATCTCCAGATAGCTGGACAGAGCGTTCAGATCCTTGAGTGCGGGCAGATCCCAGCCAGCCGCGAGACGAATATCAGCGGATTCGGTGCTGGAGGTCAGCCATGCCAGCCACTCGGCAACTTCCTCCGGATGCTCGGTTTCGGGGTTCATAACAACGCAGTTGGAGAAGAAGTGGGTAGCTTTCTGCGTGCTGCCCGGCTCAACAGCGATGTCCCATGCGAAATCGCAGTTTTCCGTAAAGGTCTGGAATGCCCAGATGCCAGTGGGGATCATGCCGAGACGACCGCTCATAAACATATCCCAATCGCCCATGCCGCCCTGCTGGACGGAGTTCGGCTGCACGTTGCTGACCAGAACGCGGTCAACAAGCGTCTGCGCTGCCTTGATATTTTCTTCGGAGTTGATCGTGAACTGCGTCTTATCCTCGTTCAGCAGGCTGCCGCCGTACTGTGCAACGACCTTGAAGAACTCGTTGTAGGTGATCGGCTGCCAGATACCGAAAATATCGTCGCCCAGCGCGCGAATCTTTTCAGCAGCATTCTGAACATCATCCTGCGTCCAATCATCCGTCGGATATGTAACGCCAGCCTGATCGAACAGATCCTTGTTGTAAATCAGGACGACATTAGAGAAGCTCTCAGGCAGGCCGTACTGCTTGCCATTCACATTGAATGCGCCGAGTGCGGTTTCGTTCAGACCGGAAAGATCCTGACCGGTAATCTCTGCAAGCAGGCCTTTGTTTGCATAGGCTGCAAAGTTCTCGATGTTCAGCTCGTAGCAGTCAGGCGCGGTGCCGCCAGCAACACGGGTCTGCATCTGCGTGAAATAATCATCGTAGCCGATTGTTTCAACTTCGATCTTGATGTTCTCATGGGTGGCTTCAAAGGCTTCGACCATTTTCTGAAGCGTTTCCTCATTGCCGCCAGACGAATTGAAGTTGCAATAGGTGATCGTCACGGGCTCTGCCGGGGTTTGGGCTGCGGCATCATCCGTCTTTGCCGGTTCCTCAGTCTGCTGAGCATCAGCGGGGGTGGTCTGTTCGCTGTCGTTCGATTTGTTGTCAGTGGCTGCGGGTGCGCAAGCTGCAAACACCATCAGCATGGCAAGAACCAGTGCAATCAGCGAAAAAATCCGGGTCTTTTCCATTGTTGTTCCTCCTGTAATGTTGATTTTTTCGCCCTTCTCGCTTAGAATATAGAGTACGGGAAGGACTTTCGCCGAGTTTCTTTCCTGCGGTCTGTATCGTCTCGTCAAAGTAGATGCAGGCCGCTTTTTTACGCCTTGCGGCGTGAAAGACAATTAAATGCTGCGGACGGACTCGCGCTCCACAAGCTGGAGCGGCAAAATTTCCTCCTGCTTTGTAAGCGTCGGATCTTCAATGTGCTTGAGCAACAGCTCAACAGCTTTCTGACCTTTCAGTGAGATTTGCTGCCGGACAGTCGTAAGCCCCGGTGTCAGATATTGTGAAACTTCCAGATCATCAAAGCCAATCACAGAGTAATCCTCCGGCACGCGCAAGCCTTCTTCATATAGTCCGCGGATGGCGCCGATTGCCAGAATATCCGCCGCGCAGACGATTGCCGTTGCCGGGAGCTTTTTGGAAACGAGTTCTTTTGCAAGAGCGATACCACTGCGGTAATCAATCTGTCCCTCAAAAATGTTTTGTTCCTGATACGGAACGCCATATTCCTCTAATGCCTGCCGGAATCCAATCAGGCGTTTTTTCATAACGCCGTTTTCCTTGATTTGGCCGCAGAAGAACGCGATTTCCCGATGTCCGTGTGATAGGAGGTGCTTCGCGGCAAGATAGCTGCCATACGCATCATCGATTCGGATAGAGTGATAATAGTGGTCGCCGCAGTAGCTATCGATCAGGACAATCGGAATCTGCGTCTTTTTCATCTGCTGGTAAAATTCGTCCGGATACATACCGATTACAATGATTCCATCCAGATTCCGCTTCTTGGCCAGCGTCAGATAGCTTTCATTTGCGTCCGTTGCAGAAATCAGAATATGATAGCCGCTCAGACGCGCGTAATATTCAATGCTGCCGAGGATCTCACTGTAAAAACTGTTCTGGAACATCAGACGCTCACCGGGCTCCGTCTGCGGAACAACGACGCCAATGAGTTTGGAATCTCGCATCGTCAGGCCGCGTGCATTCAGATCAGGTACATAATCCAGTTTTTTGATTGCCTCCATGACGCGGGCTTTTGTTTCTTCAGAGATCGAGCGTTTCCCATTCAAGATATAGGATACTGTAGCCGATGAAACACCAGCCTCCTGTGCTACATCCTTGAGCGTCGCGCGTGCCATATCTTCACCCCAGTTCGGTTAACCGCTTAAATCATTTTTCTATTCAAACTATAGCGAATCTTGTCACGTCTGTCAATACCATTTTTGATTTTCTCTAAATTCTCCTTGACAAGACCATGAATTTTGTTATATTTAACATGAACGCACATTTAAGCGATTAACCAATTTTGAACTGAGGGATGCGTATGGAACGTTATTTACCAACCGGAAACGAAATGATTTCGCTGCCAAAGCTGAATGAGCAGACTGCGGCAATCGAGGATTTGACTTTTCTCTCCATGCAGCAGCGCGGCATGATCGAGCTCTGCGGAACGGAAAATGTGCCGCTGATGCAGCCGTTTATCCAGATCGATCAGGAAGAACTGGCGTTTACAGGTCTGCAATGGTCGCGGGAACACTTCTGGATTCCGTCCGGTCATAAGGAAACCAAACAGGCCACGGTCAAATTCACCGTATTGACGCCGGTTGGAGAGCGCGGGTTTGCGATACGTTTGTCTGTCACAGCGCGAACAGATTGCCGCTTAAAACTTGGTGCGCGCGGTCTATGGAGTAAAAGTGTTCATTGCGTCAACGAGGATAAAGAACTGACCGGTCAGGCGTACATTTATGAGAGCGCGTGGAACAGCAGCTTTATCATGGATTACCGCGTCGGTTTCCCGGTATTCGCGCTTGCTCCTATGACAGACCGTGCAGGCAAAAGTGAATGGGCGCAGACGGAGGACGGCATTTCCTATCAGATTTTCTGTGAGCTCAACGCCAAAGCTGGGCAGGAAGAAGCGTTCACGATTTTCTGGGGTCTTGGCTTTGAAGAAGTCGCCGCTGCGACCAGCGCGAAAGAGCAGCTTCGCCGCGGCTGGGATTGGCTGTATCGGAAAACAGCAGACTGGCTGGACAAGTGCACCATGCAGCTCCCAACGCCAGAACTGACGGAGGTATACAACGTCAACCAGTTCTTCTGCCTGTTTTATGCGACCGGTCGGACATTCGATACCGAGGAGTTGATCTGTGCAACAAGCCGCTCCACGCGCTATTATGTCAGCGCCGCTTATTGGGATCGAGATTCGCTCCTGTGGGCGTTCCCGACAATCCTGCGTGCGGACGCTGCGCTTGCAAAAGAAGTGCTGACCTATGTTTTCACCCGCCAGCGGCAAAACATCGGCGTACATTCCCGGTTTATCGACGGGACCATGCTGGAACCAGGGTTCGAGCTGGATGAGCTGGTCGCGCCGGTACTGGCGCTCCAGGCGTACCTTTCCAAAACGCGCGATGAAGCATTTTTGCAGGAACGCTTTGTGCAGGATGGTCTTTCGCTGATTTTGACGCGCCTACAGGAAGTACGCCACCCAGAAACTGCGCTTTACGAAACATTCTTGCAGCCAACGGATGATGAGATCGTGCATCCGTACCTGACGTATGACAATGTGCTTGTCTGGCGTGCGTTGCAGTTGCTGGCAGACTGGCGGCCGGCACAGCGCGGATCGCTGCTTGCGGAAGCAGACGCTGTGCGCGCGGCGATTTTCACGCATTGCGTCAAAAAGGATGCAGACGGACAGCCGTATTTTGCATGGTCGGTCGATCTGGCCGGGCATCACGATGTCTATGATGAGCCGCCCGGAAGTTTGCAGCTCTTGCCGTATTACGGCTTCTGCGAAAGGACGGATGTGATCTGGCAAAATACTGTTCGCATGATCCGCTCAGCAGATTATAAATTCAGCTTTGCCGGGAAGCCCATTGCAGAGATCGGCTGCCCGCACGCGCCTTGGCCTTGGGTATTGAGCTTGTGCAACAGCCTTCTTTGCGGTCACGCAGAGCATGCGCTGCGCGAGTTGACCATCATGCCGATGGATAATGGGATTGCCTGTGAGAGCGTTGATGCAGATACCGGCGAGTGTACGACAGGCAGTGCATTTGCCACCTGCGCAGGCTTCCTGTGTCATGCGCTGCTGACGGCTTGTAAGGAGGGGTCATCATGCGGAACGATTTGAAACTGCTGCCTTGGGAGATTTGCTCTGAGACAGATGGCTGGAATGACGAGTTTTTAGAGAGCGTCTTTTTTCTTGGAAACGGGCGTATGGGTGTTCGAGGGTATTTGCCTTTTGAACCGGATTCGCGTCCGACGCAGCAGGGACTGTTTCTTGCGGGAATTTTCGGGGAAATCAAGGATGGGATTACGGACTTTGTGAATCTTCCGTCTCCAATCTGCGAAACACTTCTTTTGAATGGTGTACCCGCCGTTCTCGCTTCCTCGATTCATCGGACACTTGATCTGAAATCAGCCAGCTTCCATGCAGATTTTACACTGGCAGCCGGAGATACGCGCGCGGACGTGCGATACACACGCTTTTTCCCGAAAGAACTGCCTGCGCTTTTGATGCAGCGGTTTGAAATTCGCGTTCAGAACGATGTAGAAGTTGAAATGCGCAGCGGCATCAATTTTTCAAGCTGCAACAGCCCAATCCCTGACGATCAGGTAAAGGAAAATACGGAGCTGGTGCAGCTCGCCCCACTGCAATTTGTGACGGACAATGGCAACCTTTTCTCCTGCACGTTTGAAACTGTCGAAACAGGCTTACGCATTGAGCAGGAAGTCCAATTTCATGCGCCGGAATTTACGCAGGGAATCGTACAGAACAGCGGTGCAGAAGTCACCTGTCCGCTGACCGCTCATGCAGCTGCCGGACAGACGCTGGTGCTTGAGAAGCTGGTCTGCATCCGTACAAGCCGCGACGCAGATGAACGCATTGCGGCTGCTCCGGGTGATTTGAGTTTCCATGCGCTTTGGGGCGCGCATACTGCCGCGTGGTCGCATACATGGCAGAATTGCGACAGAACGCTTCCCGATGAAGAACTGCAAATCGGTCTGCGCTATTCGATGTTTCAGCTTATGGCAAGCTGCGCCGCACATGATCCGACCGTTTCCATCGGCGCAAGAGGTTTGACCCATGCACGGTATAAGGGCTGTTACTTCTGGGATACAGACCTGTTTATGCTCCCGTTCTTCCTGAAGAACGATAAAACAGCCGCAAAAAATCTGTGCCTGTATCGCGCAAATGCGTTGGATGCAGCCAGGGATCATGCAAAAAAGATGAATGCTGCCGGAGCGCGGTATCCTTGGATGGCGGCGCTCGATGGCAGCGAACAGTGCGAGACATGGGACATTGGGTGCAGCGAGGTTCACATCACGGCGGACGTGGCCTATGCCTTGGGTGAATACTGCCGGGAAACCGGGGATGAAGAATTTTATCTGCATAAGGCCGCACCCGTATTCATTGAAACCGCCCGCTTCTGGGCCAGCCGATACACATGGAACCGTGCGCACACACAGGCGGATCTGATGTTCTGCAAGGGACCTGATGAATACTGCGGTATCACGCGCAACAACCTTTTCACGAACGTCATGGTACAGCATAATCTGGAGCTTGCCATAGATGCGGCAAAAGCGCTGCAAGGTAAACCTGCATATCTGGATCTCGGCTTGTCGGAAGAAGAAATTGCATCATGGCAGACGCTTCACGATGCAATTCCTTGGCCGCACGACCCAGACAGCGGGCATCTTGCGCAGGACGAGACGTTCCATCTGCTTGAACCGGTGGATATTGCAACACTAAAGCCAGATCTCGGCGCAAGCTATCATCATGTTTGCTTCGATCGGTTACAGCGATATAAAGTTGTGAAGCAGGCCGACGTGCTGCTTCTTATGACACGTCTGCCGGAGCTTTTCACAAAGGAAGAAAAAATGCAGGCATGGAATGATTTTGAACCGCTCTGTCTGCACGACTCTACGCTGAGTTTTGCCAGTCATGCGCTCTTTGCGCTGCAAAACGGGCTTCGCAAAAAAGGAATCGAGTATCTGCGCAAGGCGCTGCTGCTCGATCTGCGCGACCTGATGAATAACACCGGCAAAGAGGGATTGCATCTGGCCGGTATGGGCGAGGGCTGGCAGGCGGCGTGTCTCCTGTGATTCCTTCCTGTTCTTTGTTTACAGCGGCGCAGAATCTGCGCCGCTGTAATATATTCAGAACAGGCCTTCTTTTTTCAGCGCCAACTACATAAGCACGCATAGAAAACGCCTTTAATCGGAAACGGACAACCTGAATTCGTCGTAAAAAACGTGATATTTTCCACAAGACTCGTTGTATTTTTTGTGATTCTATGCTATACTATCCTTGAATTATAAGGATGGAGGTGCATATATGTACCGAGTTGCCATAGAAAAGCTATTAAAATGGAAACAAAGCAAGCGCCGGAAACCTTTGATTATTGAAGGCGCTCGGCAGGTTGGTAAGACTTGGCTGATGAAGGAGTTTGGCAGGCAGTCATATGCAGATACCGTATATATCAATTTTGACTCCAATTCCAGAATGGCTGAGCTGTTTGCGTCTGATCTGGATACAGATCGTTTAATTATGGGCTTGGAGCTGTATGTAGGCCATAAAATTGACCCCAACAATTCTCTGTTGGTTTTTGATGAAGTACAGGAAGTTCCACGAGCCTTGGCATCTCTCAAATACTTCTATGAAAATGCTCCGCAGTATCACATTGTATGCGCCGGTTCTTTGCTCGGTATCGCCTTGCATCAAGGCACGTCTTTCCCTGTTGGCAAGGTAGATTTCCTAAAATTATATCCCCTTTCTTTCAAAGAGTTTCTAATGGCAACCGGCAAAGAGCAATTTGCCGCGCTTCTGGATAGCCAAGACTTCCAAATGATCACGAGCTTCAAGCAAACATATATTGATGCTTTGAAGCACTATTATTTTGTCGGCGGGATGCCTGAAGCAGTACAAAGTTTTACAGAAAACAAGGACTTTAATGAAGTTCGTGAAATTCAAAAAAGGATTCTTGCGGCATACGAGCAGGATTTCTCCAAGCACGCTCCCAATGAAATCGTTCCAAGACTGCGTATGTTATGGAATAGTATCCCCTCTCAGTTGGCAAAAGAAAACAAAAAGTTTATATACGGCCTCGTGCGTGAAGGTGCACGTGCAAAAGACTACGAAACCGCCCTTCTATGGCTCAGTGACTGTGGCCTCGTTCATAAGGTAAGCCGCGTCAATACAGTTGGCATTCCCCTGCGGGCTTATGAGGACTTGAAAGCATTTAAGTTGTTTGTGGTAGATGTCGGGCTTCTTGGCTGCATGGCTGGACTTCGCCAGCGTACTTTACTTGACGGCAATGACCTTTTTGTTGAGTTTAAAGGCGCCCTTACGGAGCAGTATGTTTGTCAGCAGCTGAAAACGATTGAGGATTTGGATGTATATTACTACACCAATGACAGAGGCTCCTGCGAGATTGACTTTGTCGTTGATACGGGTGAGCGAATTGTACCTGTTGAAGTAAAGGCAGAAGTAAATCTCAGAGCAAAAAGTCTGAAAACATATCACGAAAAATTTGCACCTGAAGTTTCTGTCCGCACCTCTATGGCAGACTACAAAAAAGAAGAATGGCTTGTGAATCTGCCGCTTTATGCGATAGATCAGATTGTGCAGATCTAAATTTATGTGGGTATAACAAATAATCTTCGTCTATTCTTTGTTTACAGCGGCGCAGATTCTGCGCCGCTGGCTTTCTGATCTGACCAAAACCATGACCCAAAAGAGACGGCAGGCCCAAAGCATGGGCCTGCCGTTCTGCTATCCCTTGTATTCACTGAATCCTGCCATCCTCCGAGTATGCGTTTGTTCTCGCCGCAGAATTTATTCAAATTCGGATTGCTGTAAGGATCATGCCGCTAATAGTGCTTTTTTCGCAGCAACATCGTTTTGATCTGTCATAATGTTCTGGTTTCGAGATCCATAAAGTCGTGGATCACGTCGAGAATATGGATAGGTTCAAGCTGCTGGTCGGTGCATAGCTTTGTCAGCTGCGCGACTGCGGCACGATTGTTGGAAAATGGCGCAGTGATTGCAAGCGTCATCCATGTACCGTCTAGCTGCTGCTGACCCAGAATTCCATACGCATAGAGCATCCGAGCCGGTCCGTGTGCCTCATAGAGCACATATCGATAAGCAGATTCCGGCATATCTGGAACCGGAACCTCAGAAAGCGCGTCCAGTTTGTCCCACTCCGCCGAGAGCCGAAACGCTGTCTGCATAAGCGAAACAGCCTCCTTTGCGAGTCCCTGTGCGCGAGGATGCAGTGTCTGTAGTTCCGCAAGCAGCGCATCCGTGCCGAATAACCCGCAGGCTTCTGTGTATTCCGGCCCGGAGATCAGCTGTGCTGGCGAGATTGAGAGACTTTTTGCTAACTCCTCAATAGAATCTGAGCGCAGACATTTGTCGCCCTTCAGATACTCCTGAAAGGTCGAGCGCGGAATGCCGAGTTCTTTTGAGAATTCCAGCTTCGTTTTTCCCGCCGCTTTCATCTTACGTTGTAATGTGGCTGCAATATTTTTCTCTATTTGCATATACAAAGCCACCTCCTCACTACAAAAGATAAAAAGGCAAGCGCTTTTGGTAAATGCCACGATTCTGGCATAAACGCTGACTTTCTGGCACATCGAAAAAGCTGCGGCGTTCCGCTGCAAAAACATCTGTTCTTCCAGTCCAAAATCCCGCTGACATAGAAAACGGGAAGCATGTTCCCTCTCATTCCTTTGAAAGAAGGTGCGAAAGGACATGCTTCCCTGTTTCATTTTGCGATCAGAAGAGTTTTAAACCTTCCTCGTTCAAAAGCAAGGCGTTTTCTTACTTCATAGCCTCAGCAACTGCGACAGCGACGGCGACGGTTGCGCCGACCATGGGGTTGTTGCCCATGCCGAGGAAGCCCATCATCTCGACGTGCGCCGGGACGGAGGAGGAACCTGCGAACTGTGCATCAGAGTGCATACGGCCCATGGTATCGGTCATGCCGTAAGAAGCGGGACCTGCAGCCATGTTGTCCGGATGCAGGGTACGACCCGTGCCACCGCCGGAAGCAACGGAGAAATACTTCTTACCCATCTGGACGCATTCCTTTTTGTAGGTGCCTGCAACCGGGTGCTGGAAACGGGTGGGGTTGGTGGAGTTACCGGTGATGGAGACGTCAACGCCTTCCTTGTGCATGATGGCAACGCCCTCACGGACATCGTCAGCGCCGTAGCAGCGGACGTCCGCACGTTCACCCTCGGAGTAACGAATCTCACGGACGATCTTGAGTTCGCCGGTGTAGTAGTCAAACTGGGTCTGAACATAGGTGAAGCCGTTGATACGGGAGATGATCTGGGCAGCATCCTTGCCGAGACCGTTCAGGATGACGCGCAGGGGCTTTTTGCGGGCCTTATTGGCGTTCTTGACAATACCGATAGCACCTTCAGCGGCTGCGAAGGACTCGTGACCGGCGAGGAAGCAGAAGCACTCGGACTCTTCAGACAGGAGCATGGCACCCAGATTGCCGTGTCCAAGGCCGACCTTGCGATCGTCCGCGACGGAGCCGTCGATGCAGAAGGCCTGCAGACCCTCGCCGATAGCAGTAGCGGCTTCGGCGGCGGTCTTGACACCCTTCTTCATGGCGATGGCAGCGCCGACGGTGTATGCCCAGCACGCATTCTCAAAGCAGATGGGCTGGATGCCCTTGACGATCTCATACGGGTCAAAGCCCTTGGCCTTGCAGATCTCGCGGCACTCTTCGACGGAAGAGATACCGTACTGAGCGAGGACGCCGTTGATCTTGTCGATTCTTCTCTCGTAGTTTTCAAATAAAGCCATTGTTTCGTCCTCCCTTCCTTATTCCTGACGCGGGTCGATGTACTTGGCAGCGTTGTCCCACTGACCATAGTGACCCTTGGCCTTTTCGAGCGCTTCGTTCGCATCGATACCCTTTTTGATGAAGTCCATCATCTTGCCGAGGTTGATAAACTCGTAGCCGACGATCTCGTTTTCCTTGTTGAGCGCGACGCGGGAGCAGTAGCCCTCGGCCATCTCGAGGTAACGGGGGCCCTTTTCGGCGGTGGCAAACATCGTGCCGACCTGGGAGCGAAGGCCCTTGCCGAGGTCCTCAAGGGACGCGCCGACAGCAAGGCCGTCCTCAGAGAAGGCGGACTGGGTGCGGCCGTAGACGATCTGCAGGAACAGCTCGCGCATGGCGGTGTTGATGGCGTCGCAAACAAGGTCGGTGTTCAGCGCTTCGAGAATGGTCTTGCCGATCAGGATCTCGGAAGCCATGGCAGCAGAATGGGTCATGCCCGAGCAGCCGATGGTCTCGATCAGAGCCTCCTGAATGACGCCCTCCTTGACGTTGAGCGTCAGCTTGCAGGCGCCCTGCTGGGGCGCGCACCAGCCGATGCCGTGGGTGAAGCCGGAAATATCGGCGATCTGCTTGGCCTGGACCCACTTGCCCTCTTCGGGGATCGGGGCCGGACCGTGATATGCGCCCTTCGCAACGGGGCACATATGCTGCACTTCGGTCGTGTAAATCATAACGATCTTCCTTTCTTATCCTCTGTCTCCACAAAAAGCGGAACGTATCCATACGTATTTTTTATCATAGCAAACCCGAACGTCTTTTGCAAGGCGAAAAAACGGAAATACAGGCAAAATCCGTATTCCTTTCCCTCATTTTCCGCTATGCCGCGTTTTTTCGTTACAGCAGGTGGCGGATCGGGCGCTGGACAACGCTCAGAATCGTATACAGCGCGCGCTTTGCCCACGGCAGCGTCGCTTCTTCAAACTGCGCGCCGTATTCCGTGCCGCCGTCGTACAGGGCGAGGCGGCTCTGGCCCATGTATTTTCCGCTCTCTTCTCGCAGCGCGGCATTGACCTTCTCGCTCTCGATGACGAGCATCAGCTCCGTGTCGAGATATGCGCTGCGCATGTCGGCGTTGAATGAACCGACGACGCTCAAATCGTTTCCGATTAAAATTGTCTTCGTATGCAGTGACTGGCCGCAGACGACCTCGTACACGTCGATGCCGCGCGATAAAATATTTTGCTTTTCGCGTAAGTAGTCCGAGCAGCCGCTCGGGTTCGCGCCGTTTTCAACGGCATTCGTCAGCACGCACAGCTGCCGCGTCTCGGCAAGTGCTTCCAAATCGTTATACATTTTGTCGTTGCAGATGATGTACGGCGTTTGCAGCAGGACGTCATCGCCCTGCGCCATCAGGCGGACAAGCGCGTCCCACAGCTCAGGCGCTTTCGCCTCCGCGCGCGGCGAGCCGCTGAGAAGGCTCACATGCGTGACCGCCGCGGTCTCCACCTCCCAGTCGACGGCGGCAAGCTCTTTTCCATGCACCGCGCATAGCGCCGCGTAGCGCTCCTGCAGCGCGTCGGTCTGCGAGGACGTCTTGCCTGTGATGGTCTGATTCTCCGGCTGCGACCAGACGCTTTCAAAATACGTCAAAAGCTGGGAGACCGAGCTGCCCTCTCCCCCGTCCGACACGACGAGCACGTCGCGGTCGATGTTCTGGTTCTCCTGATATGAGCCGAGGAACAAATCGTTCGAATTTCTTCCGCCGAGGATGTATTTGCTCCCGTCGGCGATCAGATACTTGTCGTGCAGACGGTAGTTGAGCTTCCACGGGCGCAGCAGGTCGATGGGATCATAAAAGCGCACCTCCACATTCTCCTCCGCCGCGAGGGCGCGGAGAACGCCGCTGTTTTGCAGATGCAGAAAACCGTTCAGCCCGTCGACGATGACGCGCACCCGCACGCCGCGCTGCGCCGCGCCATAGAGCGCGGCCATCAAATCCTGTCCGCTGCCGTCCGCGCGCAGGTCAAAGGTCGAGAAGATGACCTCCCTTTCCGCACTCTCGATGAGCTGCAAGCGCCAGAGCAGCGCACTGTCCGTATCCTCGATGCTCCTCACGCGCTCCTGCGATGCGTCCGTACTCAATCGGGCTTCATACTGGCTCCACAGCTCCCCTGTCGCCTCTTTCTGCGGCAGTGGAACAAAAACGGCCGTCAGCACGGCGTATAAAAGGTACGCGCCCAGTGCGATGCCAAGCCATTTCAAGATATGCTTTTGCTTCATTTTTCACCTGCTTATCATAAAACTCATGCCGTCAGTTTACCATAAGGGATGCAAGCTGTCCAGCGGCGCGGCGGCGGTAAGTTTTCCCGACCGAAACGCCGCAACTTTCGCCCAAACGGAAATTTCTCGAAAAGAGGCCTTGACAATCCGTCAATTTCCGACCTATACTGTGGGCAAAGCAAAAAATACCCCACGCGGGTATTGTATTTTTCCCGAAGGAGGAATCAAATTGAAAAAGGAAACCTATGACGTGACCGGCATGAGCTGCGCCGCCTGCTCCAGCCGCGTGGAAAAGGCCGTCGCCAAGCAGCCCGGCGCGCAGCAGGTCGCGGTCAACCTGCTGAAAAACAGCATGGTCGTCGAATACGACGAATCCCTGCTTTCGTCCGCGCAGATCATCGCCGCGGTCGAAAAGGCGGGCTACGGTGCGTCTCTGCATGCAAAGCCCGGCAGCGCCCCCGCCGCGCAGACTGCCGAGACCGGCGGCGCCAGCGCCGCACAGAAGGCGTACAGCGACATGAAAAAGCGTCTCGCCCTCTCGCTCATCTTCACTATCCCGCTGTTCTATCTCTCGATGGGCCACATGATGGGCTGGCCGCTGCCCGCGTGCTTCCTCGGCATGGAAAATGCGATGACGTTCGCATTCACGCAGTTTTTGCTGCTGCTGCCCATCGTCTATATCAACCGCCAGTACTATATCGTCGGCTTCAAGACGCTGTGGCAGCGCTCGCCGAACATGGATTCGCTGATCGCACTGGGCTCCAGCGCCGCCATCGTGTACGGCATCTACGCCATCTATAAGATCGGCATCGGCTTTGGAAGAATGGACATGGACACGGTGCACACCTATATGATGGAGCTGTACTTCGAGTCCGCAGGCACGATCCTGACGCTCATCACCATGGGCAAGACCATGGAGGCCCGCGCCAAGGGCAAGACCTCTGATGCCATCACAAAGCTCATGGACCTTGCGCCCAAGACCGCGACGGTCGAGCGCAACGGCGTCGAGAGCGTCATCCCCGTCGAGGAGGTCCAACTCGGCGACGTGTTGATCGTCAAGGCGGGCGAGAGCGTCCCCGTCGACGGCGTCGTGCTCGAGGGAACGTCCTCGGTCGACGAATCCGCGCTGACGGGCGAGAGCATCCCCGTCGAAAAGCAGGCGGGAGACAGCGTCATCGGCGCGACCATCAACAAATCCGGCTATTTCAAGATGCGCGCGACCAAAGTCGGCGACGATACCGCCCTTTCCCAGATCGTACGCCTTGTGGACGAGGCCACGAGCTCCAAAGCGCCCATCGCCAAGCTCGCCGATAAGGTCAGCGGCGTGTTCGTCCCCGTCGTCATCACGATCGCCGTCATCGCAACGGCAGCATGGCTGCTGACGGGCCACAGCGTGGAATTTGCGCTGTCCATCGGTATTTCCGTTCTCGTCATCAGCTGCCCCTGCGCGCTGGGTCTCGCCACGCCGACGGCCATCATGGTCGGCACGGGCCGCGGCGCGGTGAACGGCATCCTCATCAAGTCTGCCGAAGCGCTTGAGACGACGCACAGCGTCAACACCGTCGTGCTCGACAAGACCGGCACCATCACGCAGGGCAAGCCCGTCGTCACCGACGTCGTCGACGGCGGCATCGGCAGGGACAAACTTCTCTCCGTCGCCGCGTCGCTCGAAAAGCTCTCCGAGCATCCGCTTTCCGAGGCCATCGTGGCCGAGGCGGAGAAGGAATCGCTCACGTTCCTGTCTGTCGACAAATTTGAGCAGATTCCCGGTCAGGGCATCCGCGGCGAGGTCGAGGGCCAGCTCTGCCTTGCCGGCAACCGCCGCATGATGGAAGCAAACCGCATCGAAAACAGTGAACTGCTCGCACAAGGCGAAGCGCTGGCTGAGGACGGCAAGACGCCGCTCTACTTTGCGCTGGACGGCAAGCTCATCGGCCTCATCGCCGTAGCCGATGTCGTCAAGCCCACGAGCGCACAGGCCATCGCCGAGCTCTCGAGCATGGGCATTGAAGTCGTCATGCTCACGGGCGACAACGCCAAGACCGCCGAGGCCATCCGCCGTCAGGTCGGCGTGGACCGCGTCGTGGCCGAGGTGCTGCCGCAGGATAAGGAACGCGAGATCCGCCGCTTACAGGAGGGCGGCAAGAAGGTCGCCATGGTCGGTGACGGCATCAACGACGCGCCTGCCCTTGCGCGCGCAGACGTCGGCATCGCCATCGGCGCCGGTACGGACGTCGCCATCGAGTCGGCGGATATCGTGCTGATGCGCAGTGACCTTCTCGACGTCTCGACCGCCGTGCAGTTGAGCCGCGCGGTCATCCGCAACATCAAGGAAAACCTCTTCTGGGCGTTCTTCTACAACGCCATCGGCATTCCCATCGCGGCGGGCGTGTTCTACCCCGCCTTCCAGCTCAAGATGAACCCGATGCTCGGCGCGCTCGCGATGAGCTTCAGCTCGGTGTTTGTGGTGAGCAATGCGCTGCGCCTGCGCTGGTTCAAGGCCAAGCACACGGAGGCAGCACCCAAAACGGTTTCTTCTCCGTCGGATAGCGGAGTGGAGATAGCAAACAGCCACACCATGGCAAGTAACAATGAAAAAGGAGAAACGAACATGGAAAAAGTCATCAGCATTGAGGGCATGGCCTGCATGCATTGCGTGAATCACGTTCAGCAGGCGCTTTCCGCCGTCCCCGGCGTGAAGGAGGCCAAGGTCGACCTTGAGAGCAAGTCCGCCACCGTCAGCGTGGACGGCAGCGTAACCGACGCGGCGCTCAAGGCCGCCGTGGATGAGGCGGGCTATCAGGCCGTCTCCATCCGCTAAGGCCATGAGAGCCGATCGTGATTCCGTCCGCCGCAAGCTGAAAATTGCCCGCGGCCAGCTCGACGGCATTTTGCAGATGATCGACGATGACCGCTACTGCGTGGACATCTCCAACCAGCTTCTCGCCACGCAGTCGCTCCTCAAAAGCGCCAACCAGCAGATCATGCGCGCGCACATCGAAGGCTGCGTGCGCGAGGCTTTGCAGACTGACCACATCGACCCCAAGCTCGAAGAGGCCTTCCAGCTCCTCGAGCGCATGGCGCAGTCGTGACCGCACAAAAAAGGACGACAGCTATTTTTAGCTGTCGTCCTTTTTTGTTATTCGATCAGATCCTCGCGGTCGAGTTTCTTTTCCGAAAGCTGCTGTGCGGTGTGCTCATGTACGAGCTGGAGTACTACCGCCGTGAGGGGAATGAAAAACACAATACCGACAAGGCCGAAGAGCTTGCCGCCAAGCAATGCCGCAAGGAGCGTCCACAGCGGCGCAAGCCCCACGCTGCTGCCAACCACATGCGGGTAGATGAACTGATTTTCCGTGAACTGCACCGCCTGATAGACGATCAGGCACAGCAGCGCCTTCTCCGGCTGGGCAAGCAGCGTCAACAGTACGCCGATCGCGCAGGAGGCCAGCGCGCCGATGTAGGGAACAAAGGCGAAGGCCGCCGTCAGCGCGGCGGTCAGCCCCGCGTAGGGAATGCCGCACAGGGAGAACGCGAGAAAGATCATCGTGCCGAGGATCACGACCTCCACGCACTGCCCGGACAGGAAACGGGCGTAGGTGGTGTGCGTCAGGCGCGCGATGCGGCAGACCTGATCGGCCTTTCGCTCGCTCAGGTTGGCGTAGAGGAGTCTGCGGCTCTGTTTAGCAAGGCTGCGCCGGTCGAGCAGCACATAAAACATGATGACGATGGCAAAGGTGACGTTGGCCACCGCCGAGACTGTGGTACCGGCAAGATCCACCACCGAGTCGATCAGCGCACCGGCGCCGGTGAGCGCCTTTTCCAGCACCGTTTTCCAATCGAGCGCGGCGATGCGATCGGTGAGCTCGCTTGTATCCACGCCGTGATCCGAGAGAAGGCGCGCCCAGTCCGGCCAGTTCTCCCTGACCAGTGTGCCGATGCTCTTGAGCGACGCGGCAAGCTGCGGCAGCGCCAGAACGCACAGCAGTACCACGACGATGACCACGCACAAAAGCGTCAGCAGCAGGCTGAGAAGGTCAATGTGTTTTTCCTTTGCCTTTGGCATCAGGCGCGTCAAACGTCCTGCGATGCCCTGCATCGGCACACTGAGGACAAACGCCATCAATAATCCTATGATCACCGGCGTGAAGAGGGTAGCGAGCCTCGTGAGAAACGCCGCGACTTCGTTGAGATTCATCAGCGCGGCATAGAGCGCCACGCCGAACGCGACCAGAAGAAATTGCTGTTTTCCTTTTTTATCCATTGTTCTTTTCTGCACCTTCCGCGCGTTCGCTCTGCCACCGGAGCGGAAGTGCCGAACGCTGTGCATATCCTTTCAGGTTAATTATAGAATGGCTTGCGCTGCATTGCAAGTTCTTTTGCCCGTCGCTTGGTAGTTTCTCCCGCCCGCTGCTCTTTTCGCGCAGACTTTTGCGGAAAATCAACATTTCTCCCCTTGGCGCGGCGGTGATCGTCTGCTATACTGAAAGGAACAAAAGCTCATCGGGCGGGCGTTGACGCTTCCGATGGAAAGGAAGGCTCAGAATGAATCGAACGGGGAACGGCGCCGCACTCTGCGAAGATCCGCATGACTTTCTTGTCATGCAGAATCTCTATGACGCGGCGGTTCGGCAGCTCACGTTGAAATTCAATATCCTCAACAGTGAATTCAATGTTCTTTATGCACGCAATCCCATCCATCACATCGACGGGCGCGTCAAATCGCAATCGAGCATCGTCGCCAAGCTCATCAAGCGCGGCCTGCCGCTCTCGATCGAGTCCGCGCGAAAAAACATCAACGACATCGCGGGCGTGCGCGTCGTTTGCAGCTACATCGACGATGTCTACCGCGTGGGCGAGATGCTGGCGCGGCAGACGGATGTGGAGATCGTCAAAAAGCAGGACTACATCCAGACGCCGAACTACAACGGCTACCGCTCGCTGCACATGGACATCAAGGTGCCCGTCTACCTCTCCGACCGGACGGAATACGTCGTGGCGGAGATCCAGCTGCGCACGATCGCCATGGACTTCTGGGCGAGCCTTGAGCACGATATCCGCTACAAGGTCGACAAAACGAAGCTGCCCGAGGGCATCAACGAGGAGATGTTCGAATGCGCGGGCAAGATCGCTGAGATCGACCGCCAGATGCAGGACATGTACCAGCGCATCAAGGCCTCGGATGCCTACAACGAAGATTGAGTCCCCTACATAAAGGAAAAAGGATGCATCGAAAGACGCATCCTTTTTGTTTTTTCACTGCTTTTTGTGATACCCGCAGTCGCAGTAGGGGCCGCCGGAGGCGAGCGTGTACTCGCGCACGAAATCCGACGCGCCGCCCGCGTCGCTCATCGTGTAGTCGAGATGGCACAGCGCGGGCGTCAGATCGTAGAGCCCCAACACCTGCATCAGCGTGCAGATGCCGCAGGTCGTGAAGCGCGCCTCGTAGCCGCTGCCGTCCTCGTACTCGAAAAAGTCCATGTGCCACGAATAGGGGTTGCGATCGCCCGCGCGCAGCTTCGCCGTCGCCTTCATGCCCTCGATGTCCTTGGGCGTGAACTTTTTCTTTCCGCTCGCGCGGCAGAAAGCCTTCATCGTAGGCGTCATCATCGCCGCGGCGTAGTAGTCCGTCAGCGTTTTGATGTCCGGCCGCTGCGGCATGCACAGGATAAACGCGGCGAGCATCGCGCAGTTGACGATGTTCATTTCGAAGCGGTCGCGCTTGTCAAATTCCGGCAGCTTCGCGATGATCTCGCGATATTTCTTTTTGGCGCGCGCCGCAACGTCCTTCGCCTGCTCCGCGGTCAGGTCGAATTCGACCGTCAGGTGCTTTTCAAACGATCCGGCAAACAGCGCCCACATGCCCGCAGGCTTTCCAAGATACTTCATTTGCTCTCCCCTTTTCGAGTTTAATCTCTCAAACTCGTCTGCATTTTTGGCTGCCGTCTTGCTTTTGGTCATAGTATACCGAGGGCGGGAGCGCTTGTCAATGCGGCGCAAAAAAGCAGCGGTTCTGATGAACCGCCGCTTTTTTCAGTTGGATTTACTTGCCCTGATAGGCGCGATACAGGAACGTCACGATCTCCGCGCGCGTGCAGTCCGCGTTGGGACTGAACGTCGTGTTGGAAGTACCGTTCGTCACGTTATTCGCAACCGCCCAGTTAATCGCATCAGCGTAGAACGCGTCGGACTTCACGTCGGTGAAGTTCGCACTGCCGCTCGCGGTGCCCTTGAGCGCACGGTGCAGGAACGTCACGCTCTGGCCGCGGGTGCAGGTCGCGTCGGGCGCAAAGGTCGTCTCGGTCATGCCGTTCGTGATTCCGTTCTCAACCGCCCATTCGACCGCCTTGGCATAGTAAGCGCTCGCGGGAACATCCGTGAAGCTGCTCATCGCCTTCGGCTCGGGGCTGCCCGCGGCGCGCCACAGGAACGTCACGATCTGCGCGCGGGTGCAGGACGCGTAGGGGCCAAACATCGTGTCAGGCAGGCCGTTGGTGATCCCCTTATCGACTGCCCACTTCACTGCATCGGCAAAGTAAGCGTTCGCGGGGACATCAACAAAGCTGGTGCTGTCATCCGGCGTCGGCTCAGGCGTCGTGGAAGAGCTGCTGTGGCGGCGCGAGACCGTCAGCGTACCGTTGACATAGGTGATCTCGTAGTTATTGCCGGTGTCAGCGCCAGAGGGAACGATATCGAACTTGCCGACCGTCATACCGTCCGCCGTGCAGGTCAGTGTCGGTGCGGTCGTCAGCGTGTCGCCCTTCACAAGCCCCGTGGCCGTATAGGTGAACGTGGGCCTCGTGCCGCCGTCGTACATATACTGGTTGTCCGCCTTGATGGTCAGCGTGGCCTTGTTGATCACGATGACCGAAGAACCGGTGACGGTCTGCTCTCCCTTGGTCGCCTGCCAGTAGATGACGTAAGTGCCAGCATCTTTCTTTGCAATGCTGCTCTGATTGTACGCATCGGCCGACTCACCATACTTCACGGTTGCACCTTCAGGAGCATTGACGGTAATGCTGTGATTCTTGCCATCATAAGTACCGGTATAGTCCAGTGCCGTGACTTCAAGGGTATCGGACGCAACATTATAGGGTCTTTCAACCGAACCGCTATAGTTGCCCTTGAACGTGATCGTAAACTTATGATCTGTCGTATCCTGCGTTACGGTATAATCCGTATTTTCAACCAGCTCCTTGCCGTTGTGAATGACATTGATGTTCTTCTCAGCGGCCGCGGCAGCATCGGCATCGGGATATTTGTCATTTACACCAGTGATGATGACCTTGCCAGAAATATTCAGCTGGACCACATTGACTGTCGTCTTATACAGCTCCTTGCCGTTCCAAAGGAAAGTGATCTTCTGCTCGCCAGCCTCAGTGTAGGTCAGGCTCGTGCCGTCCAGCTTGGCGTTGCCGCTGACGGTCAGGGCTGCGGGCGCGGTGGGAGAAAGGACATCCTCTACCGCGGTATCAAAGGTACCGGCAGTCAGCTTAGTCGCGTCGAGCGCGATAATGCCCGCTGGTGTGTTAGCCTGATTCCCCGCAGGCTTGGGGCATATTTGACAGATTGATAACCATATCGCCAACTGTGCTGCCCAGCGGGGTCCACGTGTCTGCATTCTCCTCATGCTCGCCCACATTTCCGGTATTGTAAATACCATCGTATTGCAGCACAAGGCCGTCCGTCACATACCAGGGCGCATAGTAGCCGCTGATACGGACGGTCTGCTCACCCTGCGTACCGCCGGAGAGCGTGATCTCCGTCGTCTGACCCTCTTCCGGCAGTGTATCACTCGCCGCAGCGGTCAGACCGTCTGTTCGTTCTTCTGCCAGAATTGCCGTTGGCAGCAGGTTCAGCATCATGACGAGTGTCAGTAAACTTGCCAATAATCGCCGTTTCATTCCATTACCTCCTAAGATTCTCTATCTTTTGCCCGCCTCCTCGGGCTGGGTTTACTTGGTTTTGCGCTTGGTTTTCCCGGCGCAGACGGGGCAGCCGCACTGCTGCACGCCCGCGCGCGAGTAGATGGTGGCTTTCCAGACATGGCCGTAAGAGCACTGCCACCACGCTTTTTTGTGGCTGCCAGCTGTGACCATCTCCGGTGTCAGTGCGCCGTTGAGGGTCTCGTGCCACTGTTTGGCGACGAGCGGCGCTGCGGTCGCTAAGTCATTGAAGCCCGGCAGCACCTTTCGGTTGGCGCAGTAAGGGTAGCCATCGCCGCGCTGCACGCGCTGCGCGATCACGGCGTGGTAGGAATGGCCTTTTTCGCATCGCCACCAGACGCGGCGGTTTGAACCCGCGGTGACGCTGCTCGGATGAAGCGCACCGTTTTTCTCCTCGTCCCACTGCGCGGCAACGTCCGGGTACAGCGTCGCAAGATCGTTTTCACCGGCCAACGCCTGCCGTCCGGTGCAGACCGGGCAGCCCGTGCCGAGGGTCGTCCTCGAATACACCGCCGCGCGCCATGAATGGCCTTTCGGACATCGCCACCAGACTTTGCGCCTTGTGCCGGAGATCACCTGCGTAGGCAAAAGAGGCACGTTTTTTGCCGCATCCCATTCTTTCGCGATCGTCGGATACTCAGCCGCAAGGGAGGTTTCCTCTGGCAGGACGTTCTTTCCCGCGCAGTACGGACACCCACTGCCCTGCGCCCGCGTCTTGACGGCGGAACGGTAGGAATGCCCTTTCGGACAGCGCCACCAGATGAGCTTGTGGCTGCCGGTCGTCACGTCCTGCGGTGTCAGGGGTGCGTTCTTCTCGACGTCCCACTCTGCCGTGAGCAACGGAAACTGCTTCACCAGGCCGCCCTGTTTAGGCGTAACCTTGCGCCCCGTGCAGTACGGGCAGCCTGTGCCCTCGCTGCGGGTGTAAACCATGGCCTGCCATGAGTGGCCGCTTGGGCAGGTCCACCAGACTCTTTTGTGGCTGCCAAAGGTCACATCGTCCGGCGTCAGGGGTGCGTTCTTTTCGCCGTCCCACTGTGCGAGCAGCTCAGATTTTCCCTGTTCGGTGCAAAACGCTCGAAATGTTCGTCGGATCGTCAGCCACCCCCTCGCGAAAAAAGCTCCGTTCCAGCAAAGCCGGACGGAGCAGTGACAAGCGAATACATCAGTAAGGGTGCAACCGGCTGTCATAGCGTGTTCTCCACTCGGAGAGGCGTTAGACCCATCTGGCTTTGCGTCGCCGCCTTTCGGCGGTTTTGCCAAAATATGAGATTTTGAGAGCGGAATCTATATTCCGTTTTTATGATACAAGTTTTAGCTGTTCGAGCTGACGCCGATGCTCCGCCATGCTCGTAACAAGGTAAATGCGCGTCGTCTCAATGCTCGAATGGCCCAAAACATCCACGAGCTTGACGATGTCCTTGTACGCGCAGTAAAATGCCGTCGCGAACAGGTGGTGCAGATTGTGCGGGAAAACTTTCCCTGCGTCGACACCTGCGCGGGTGCACAGCTTCTTCATCTTCGACCAAATTTGATAACGGGACAGAGCTTTGCCGCTTTTGACGCGAAAGATTGCGCCGTAGGCGGTTTTTTGCCGCGCGGCGAACTTGAGCAGCTTGCGGCAGAGCTTTGACGGCAGCAGAATGGTACGGATTTTACCTTTCAAAGCAATTTCGGTCTTACCGTTTTTCGCCGCTTCGACGGTGATATACTGCACCTCGCTGACGCGAATGCCGGTGGAGCAGATGGTTTCCATCAGGAGCGCGAGACCGCGGTCGCCCACAGCCTCCGCCGCAGCGACCAACCTCTCGTATTCCCCTCGCGTTAGCTCCTGCCTGCTGTCGCGAAACAGGCGGCGCTGGATCTTGAGAAACCGTGCGCAGCAATCCGCCCAGCCACAGAAGCGGAAGAAGCCGTTCAGCGCTGCCAGATAGGTGTAGATCGTCGACGGCGCATAATTTCTCTCGCGCAGGTCAGCCTTCCAAAGGCGGATCATCTCCGGTGTGACCGCCGCGCCGCTCAAAAAGGCTGCAAAGTTTAGTAAAGCACGGCAATATTTTTCGATCGTCGCTGCGGCACGTTCTTCGCTTTCGAGGGCTTTCAAATAGGCTTCGACCATCGGTGCCGTCAAGATTTATGCGCAAATTTATTTGCAGGCTCCGGCTGAATGAAGTC
>ERZ780168.1206-NODE-1206-length-28260-cov-6.305442_pt1 | contig 28260 bp, 22 predicted proteins | sample MGYA00510981_ERZ780168 | MGnify/ENA primary metagenome ERZ780168 (study PRJEB29588, sample SAMEA2158769) | human gut metagenome | biome: human gut; feature: human-associated habitat; material: faeces | place: Denmark | collected 2008/2010 ...
CGGTTACTTTGCTTTTTTTATATTTCTTTTTGTTCTTGATGTTTTTGATCACCGGTGGCGTTTTATCCTCTTTTTCAATTCGCTTTGTTGGACTGAACACTCCTGTAGATGTTTTCGGTGTCTCTGTCGTCGTGTCTTCCTCCTTTTTGTAAGCTACATGAAATGTGCGTTCATATATTCCTCTTGGCAAAACAGACGCTCCAAACTTCCATACCACCCACACCTGCCGAGTTCTGGTCTGACCGTCACTGTCTGTGTAAGTTCCCTGATACCACCAGGTATCCAGATTCTTCCCAGCCAGATCACTTGGGAGATACACTGTGTCTCCCTGAGCATACCATGCCGTCTTTACAATTTCTCCTCCTACGCAGAATTTAACCAGTACCTTTGCCTGATTTATATAGGCACTGTCAACCCTGCTATAGCCTTTTACCTCTATCTCGCCATTCTCTGTTAACGAAAGTTCTTTGGATACCGTCAATTGTGGATCCCTGTCTACGGCACAAGAAATACTACCTTTGCTATCCTGCCACTTCCATTCCCTGATGTATATTGTCTCCGTCTTCACTTCACTGCCATCTTTTATATAATCACGCTGGTAATATTCTGGCAGTTCTATCTTTTCCCCCCACTTATACCACTTGGTCTCAAGAAGCTGATCATCTCCATATAATTTGACGGTACATCCTTCTTCTGCCGTTGTCTGAGCCTGCGCCACCAAGGCACAGGCTCCGCCTGTACCTGCCAGCATGCACAAAATAAATATGCTCCATAAAATTTTTTTCATAATCGTTACCCCTTTCACATTCTGAACACCTTACTATTTTTTCTTCCAATGGGCATATAATGAATGATCCCATGGTATAGTCATTTTAGTTGTTGGAAGCACTTGCTTTCCACCATCTAATGATGTATACCAGCCTTGGAACTCATAGCCTTCTTTGACCGGTGTGTAACTTAGTAAATCACCGTATTTTTCATCAAATGTAGCCGTTCCTGTTTTTACTGAAGCAGTCTGACTAATCTTTAAATTTACCGTGTATGTATTTGCTATCCATTCTGCAATTATACTCGCTCCCTGTTCATTTCTATCCGTTGTCATATAAGCAAATGCACCAACAGACTCACAATAACCGTAAAATTCATTGGTAAAATAAGCATTTTGATTTATTCCTAAAATTTTTTCTACCTTCCCGTTTCCTCTGGCTACCCACCAGCAATCAAACTTGTATCCAGTTCTAACTGGTTCTCCAATAATCGAATCATCATAAAATGATGGTGTTTTACTATCGCAAATAGCTCGATATTCTTCTGGTTTGTAGTTAATATTAAAAGCACCTGTTACTATTTGTGATCCCCTGTACATTCTACCTCCATTTAGATTAACATTTAATACATTATACAGATTTTTAGGAACCCACTGAGCTGTAATGGTTATATTTTCATTATCTGCCCCATTATAACTCCAGGCCTCTGTATACTTTCCTCCCTGCTGAATGATTCTCTTGTTAATAGCCCCATATCCAGAACACTTCCATCCAGCAAATATATATCCTTCCCGATATGGTCTATATGGATCTGTCAGCGTTCCGCTGCCCCGATCACTTCCTGTATTTCCAAATCCTACCCATCCATTGGAATCACCAGACTGATAACCATATGCAGACGCAAAATACCGTTCTTGACCACACACAAAATTTCTTGTGTAAACTCTGGTCGTAGCCACATTGCTACCGCTCACATAACCATAACCAAATCCACCATTAAGATCAATCGTCATCTTATGCTGTTTTCCCACATCTCCTGTTTCACTATCATAATACCACAAACCGCAACATCTGGCATGATTTTCCGTACACAAATCTCTACCCGACAAATCGAAGAATCCTCGTCCAAAAGCCTTTTTATCTACGCCAGATGTAGAATCCGGTTCTAATTGCAAATCATAATACTCTCTCATTTGCGATACCGTCATAAAAGTATCGTTACAAGTTTTCAAGATAGCAAACTCAGATGCTACAATAGGGGATGCAATGGATGTGCCTGCTGCTCCTTTTTCCTCACCATCCTTTGTATATACATATACATTAACCCCCACCGCAGAGTAATCCACCGTCGATCCTGTACACGATATTTCTGATATTTTCGGGAAATTAGTTGCCGGCAATCCCACATCCAATGCAGATACAGACAATGTATATGGACTGGTTGCTGGGTAGTGGTCATCCGCATCTTTGTCACTTCCGCTTGTATTTCCTGCCGCACAACAAATAATGACTCCTTTTTCATACAATTTTTTTAGGATAGAATCATAACAATGTTTTGCTCTTTCTTCTTCTCTTTTTCCCTCATCTTTTGACAATGTAAAAGAAAAACTACAATTTACAACATCAATATCCAGTGCATATACCTGTTCCAATGCTGCATAAACAGCGGCATCATCAATTTTATTATTTGCATCCATAACCTTAAACACACCATACTGGACATTGTCTGGTGTGTTATATGCTATAACAGAACTGACCATTGTTCCATGTCCCATCGTGTCCCTCGTGTTTTTCGCATTGCTAAACACATAATTTATCTGAGTATTAAACTTATCTCTTAATTTTCTTCCTATTTCACAAGACGGATTCGTATAATAAATAAGTCCTGAATCCAGCACCGCAACTGTCACCTTATTCTGCTTGTATCCAGACTTATTAATTTGTTGATTTATATTATACAATCCCAGTGTCTTAGCCGGATCTACATATAACTGGCGAGTATATGCCACATCTGGCTTTGCTTCCGTAGCTCCTGGATTCTCAACGAGCTCATCTGCCTCATACACTCTATCATAAAAAATCTTATCCTCTCCATACTCCTTTACAAGCTTATCATATGCCTCTTGTGTTTCCTCCTCTGTGGCATATTTCAATATGTAGGCTGTCTCACCTTTGGCGCTTTTTTCCGCACCATATGTCTGTGGCAGTTCTGTCACTGCCGCAATGATTCGTTTTGTTTGAAAATTATTTGTGATTTCCACCTTGGATGCAGATGTTTTCTCTACCTCACATACAGTCTGGTTCTCCACGCTCTTCTCAAAGCCACTGGCACTCTTTTCCAGGTACTGCTCCTCCTTTTTCTTCGAACAATGAAGGATTTTGCGCAGAGAGGTTTTCTCACCATCTGCGTATACAGTGCCTTTGTCAAGATTTACCGTAACCTTTTCATACACATCACCCACATTATCTTCTGCCACCAGTTTTGCAAAAGAGTTAGTAGGTGTTTTTGCCGTCGGATAAACGGCCTGTGCCCTGACAGTCAGGCTGCCACCAGCAACTGCCATCACCATTGTTAATAAATAAAAAATTTTCTTCATGTATCTTAACTACTCCTTTCCTTACACCCGTAGCAGCCTGTAACGAAACCGCCTAAACGGCAGCTGCCACCACCTTTGTTTCTTTTTTATTTCACTACAGAAATAACTGTTCTTTTCTTCAAGTTCCGGGAACAAATGCTCTGACATGACAAACTCATACCTGGCTTTTTTCAATGCATCATAGCCTATCCCTTTCTTAAATTCATCCTGCAAGTGAGCCGGTTCTTCATTTAATGACAGGTTCACAAGAAAATCGTCATAATCCCTTTGTATTACCTGAAACTGGCAAATACAGTTTTTAAATTTGCGATTTACACCATTTACTGCATTAGCAAATACATATGGTGTCACAGGCTCTCCATTTCTCATGTCTACCCATCTGGCACTGCGCCCTTTCTTCAGGTGCAGTATTTTCCCATGATTGCCACATTGGCAGCGGCTCTTTTCCAGACTTCCCAGATCTCCGATTCCGTACTCTTCAAAAGGCATCACCCGGTTGTGCATAGTGCTGACATAAATCCTGCCGCACTGCCCTTCCTTCATATACCTTCCATATTCATCTATAATTTCTACCCTCACATTGTCCTCCATGCAATGAAGGTTGCCGTAAGGACACTCATACGCAATGCAGTTTACCTCTGTGGAACTGTAACGGTTGGCCACCAGACATCGAAAGCTCCGTATCACCTGTCTCTTCAAACTTCCTGACAATTCCTCACCTGTCATCTCTACATAGCGGAGAGATGGGATCCACGGAAGATGATGTTTATGCTTCACAATGCACAAAAGTTCTGCGATGCTTGGCTGCAAGATCAGCCACACCGGTTCATATTCCATCATTTCACGGTAAATTTCCACCAGTCTTGTTTCCGTCAGATTCCGGATGCCAAAAATACGCTCATAGCCTGTTTGATCGTCCTGGCCTTTCATCGTATCGAAGGAACATCGTTTATCCGCTGGTGTCACTCCATAATATTTTTTTCGATAGTACCACAAAGAATACATAGACCGCATGTAATCCTCCTTGCTCCAATATACCTCAAGACACTTTCCGGTAGAACCGAAAGTCTCTTTACGCAATAACTCCCCCCTTGAAATCAGGGGGAGATACTGCCGTGGTACAATTTTCAAGGAGTCTCCTGCCAGATCATTCTTTTCCAACATATCGACTCTCCCTTTCTCTTACCACTTTGATGTACTCTTAGTTGCTATGTTTCTTCATGAGGGCATCCAGATTTTCCGGTGCTTTTTCCTCAAAGAATAATGTGCGGCAATTCTGTGCTGCGCCAGGTGCAACTGCGATTGCCAGTGCTGCCAGAATCTGGCAGATTGTTTTCATTTTCTGTCTCATATCCCTTTACCTCCTTTCTTGGAATCATCATAACACATAAATTATAACTTTTGGGGGTTTTGGAGCGAATGGTATGATATTTGCGATGAGTGGTAATTCATTTGGCCGTTTTGACACACATTTGACACATTTGCGGCGATTTATAACTTTTTTATTAATTTTTCCACTTGTTTATGTTATAATAAATTTAATTTATATGAGGGAGGGATGCCTATGTATCTATCTTATAAACTGGCTGCTTTTCTTACCCGGTGCATGGTCCGGAACGGATCCATCGAGGACAACCAATACGACGCCTATCTATACTGTCTGGACTATCTGCTGGAGTTAGTTGTTTACTTTGTAACGACATTTCTGTTTGGACTGCTGCTTGGATATCCGCTTTTTGGTATTTTGTATACCCTGATCCTCTTTTCTCTAAAGAGCTGCTGCGGAGGGATCCATGCCCCTTCCAGACTTTTGTGCACTCTGTTTTCTTACTTATGTTTTTTTGCCGCATTCGGCCTGTTTAGTCTGCGTCATCAGATTCCCGACACAGCATGGTTTTTCATTACACTGGCCTGCTGCCTGGTGATCTTCTTTATAAAAGACAGCGTCAGTGTCACAAGAGAATTTACAAAAGATCAGAAAAAACACCAGGCATGGCACCGCCGCCTGGCATCCTGTATCTGTCTGGCAATCTTTGCCCTTTCCTGGTGGTTCGGACTTGATACCATCTACCCGGCTGTAGCCGTCTGCGTTTTTATCGCTGTCTTCAGCTGGCTTATGGGACTTTTCACAACGAAAGGAGATACACATGATAACATACAAAGTAGGGATTTGTGATGATGAAGCCGATGAGGTAAAGAAAATTGAAGATCTGCTTTACGAATACGAAGCAACACACAATATCCATTTTGAGATTCATTCTTACACCGACGGATTAAAACTACTGAGAGATTACCAGAACCCCCATATGCTCCACGCCCTTTTTCTGGATGTTGAAATGCCCCTGTTTAATGGCATTGATCTGGCAGAACATCTCCGGGGACTGCCGGACAGGGATCTGCATATCATCTTTGTCAGTGCCTATCCTCAATACATGAAGGACAGTTTTTCCGTACAGGCTTTCCAGTACATATCCAAACCTTTTAAGAAAGAGGAATTTATGCAGGAAGTAAGCCGCTTTATCGAGGATTACCAGCAATCCCAATCTATCCAGGTGGTGCTTCCTGATGAGGAGAAAAAACACCTCATCCACACGGATGATATCTATTATATTGAATGTCTGGATGCCAGACGATATCTGACCCGCTTTGTGGGAAAAGAAAGTGAACTACGTGCCACCGGCCGGATGTCCGACTGGGAGAATCAACTAAAAGATTATGGTTTCTTCCGCTGCTGCCGAAGCCACATAATCAACATAAAACATCTCCATTACATACGAAAAAGCGAGCTGGTGATGGGAAATCATGACATAATCCCACTGAGCCGCCGCAAGGAAAATGATCTAAGGAAACTATTTAACGAACAACTGCTGATCATCCGGAATCGGCGTTAATGAAAAGGAGAAATACTTATGAATATCATTCTCAATGTGGTAAGCAGTCTTTTTGACCTGGCTATCCTCTTTATCTACCTGCGGCACTTTATGGAAGAACGCAAAAAAAACATTCCTATGTTTTTGTACTTTGGTGCATTTGTTCTTAACGAACTTTTGTTATACTGCCATCTGTTCATTCCGGAGCAATGGCATACACAGCTGACTCTTCTTATGAGTTTTGTCTTTACCTTTGGTCTGACATTTCTCCACGAAGGAAAGATGCGCTACCGTTTTTTTATTACTTTTTCCTTTCAGGCCTATGCCTCCCTGTCAGAATTTGTAGTCTATGCACTCTTTAGCATGATGCCAGAATATATGAGTGATGCTCTTCTGAACGATCCGGTCAATGGCTCGGTATGTTCCAAGATTATCCTATTCATCTTTCTCAATATCACCATGCTTTTATACAAAAGACCCGGCCACATTCCATCCATTAAATATACTTTGCTGGTACTGATCATGCCCATCTTATCTATAATCCTGCTTCTGACGATTCCAGTCCAGGCTGACCGGAGTCCACTGCAGGCCCAAATAAGTCTTCTTGGTATGAGTGGTATTCTGATTGCCAACCTGGCTAACTTTTTCTTGTTGCAGAGCGTCCTGAAACTGACGGAACTTCAGCAGATCGAGAGCAACCTGCGCCACCAGCTGCGGTATCAGATTGAGAAATACCAGCAGATCTCTACTTCCTACCGGGATACAAGACGCTTGATCCACGATACCAAGAAACATTTCTTCTTCCTGCAAAAATGTATGGAACAAAAAGATTATGACGCCGTCATTCCTTACCTGAATGATTCCATTACCGATCTGGAGCAGACTTACATCGCTACCAATACGGGTAACCTGGTGATCGACTCCTTTATCAGCAACTATTCCTCTCTGGCCGAGGAGGAGGGCATCCAGTTCCGCACCGACATACGGATCCAGCAGAACCAGATTCTGATCCGGGACTACGACTTGAGCATCATCCTGGGCAACCTTTTAGACAACGCACTCAATGCCTGCCGGAAGATCCAGGCTCCTGAGCCAAGGCAGATCTCTGTCCAGCTTTTTACCACCAGCCAGGAATTTATCGTTCACATTGAAAACACTACCGATGCCCTGCTCCACAGCGCACTTCATGGAAAAGAACCTACTCTGGACCACGGATACGGCATCAAAAACGTAGAAAATACCACCCTCAAGTATTATGGCTCTTACAGCCACAAACTAGAGGATGGTATCTATAACGCCATCGTATCGATCCCTTGTCATTATAATGATTAAGGCACAAGACGGAAGCTTACTGTATGGTCTTCTTCACCGGAGACCCGGTAGGCTTCTTCTACTTCAGCCCCCCAGCTGTCAATGCCTCCTACACCCCGGACGGCACCGTACACGCACAGAACCGTCCGTCTCGGAAGCGGCAGTTCTTCCTGGTGTGTCGCACTCTCCAGTTCTTCCGCCGTGTATGGCAGACAGCTAAAGTACATCTCATCTTCTGCTGCCTCCACCCGGAGTGTAGTGGTCTTCCACTCCTTGTTCCGGTTATCTAACTCCGTACGGCGGCGTATCTCTACCCACTTTGTACGGCTGTGCATACCACATTCCTGGGGCAGCATATAAGGGGTTACCGGCAGTCCTTCCACTTCATACACTCCCGGCACACCGCCATCCAGGCGGTCCGGATAAGTCTCCCCCGACAGTCCTTCGTAGGTAAATCCCTCCGCCAAAGTTGGCAGGATCATCCTGACACCAAACACAGGCAGCTGCGGCAGTCCCTTGACGCCATGATACACCGCCTTCACCGTCATGACACCGCCTTGCTCCACCGTATAAGCGATGGTTACTTTCGCCGCCGGGTTGGTAATGGTCTCATACTCATATTCTATCTCCACTTTTTTTCCGTATTCATCCTGGCTGTATCCATTGTTTCCCGGGGCAAAAAAGTCATCCACTTTTTTATCATCCACCAAAATATAAAATCCTTTCACACGGATAAACATATCCGCCGACATCCAGATGCCCGAAGTCTCATGAAAATGACATCCCCTGTCATTATCAGTCAGTGCCCGCCAGAAAACCGGCATGGGAGTCCGGTAAAGCCACTCTTTTCCCCTGGCATAAAAAGATTCCAGTCCACCGGTTTTGTAGGAAAAAATATAGTGAAAATTTTCTCCTTTTACACCCAGGCTCCAATCTCCAAAGATCAGCTGCAATTTATTTTTCATATTTTCCATAATAATATCTTACCTCCTGCATCGCCGGTTTTTCCTGTCGGTCACCAAATACAATTCCATCTCCCGAGAACTCATAATCCCCCGGCCTGTCATCAAAGTCTGCCCCATACCGCAGCACCTTCCGACCTGTCACCAGATCCGTTACAAACAAGGACTGGTCAATGAAATCCCATATAAATCCTCCCTGATACATATCGTACTCATCGATCAGGTTCATGTAGGTATTCAGACCGCCCATGGAATTTCCCATATCGTGCATGTACTCGCAGAGAATAAACGGTTTGTCCGCCTCTTTTTCCAGATACTCCCGTATATCCTTTGGATAGGCATACATACGGCTCTCAATATCCGACATACGGCTTTTATATTCCGGCTGCCAGAACACCCCTTCGTAGTGCACCAGACGGTCCGGATCCTGGTTTCGGTAATACTGATCCATCTTGCACAAAGTCTCACCCACAAAAGATTCATTGCCAAGGGACCAGATAAGGATCGCCGTGTGGTTTTTCAAAACCTCAAACTGAGTCTTTGCCCGGTCCAACGTCATGGCCTCCCATTCCGGCACGCTGCCCGGCACATTCCATGTATCATCCAGTGCAGCCGCCTTGCCCCAGGAACCGTGGGTCTCCAGATTGGTCTCAGCGATCATGTAGATACCCTCTTTGTCACACAGATAATACCAGGGGATCTGATCCGGATAATGGCAGGTACGGACCGCATTGATATGGTTTCTCTTAAAGCACTCCATATCCCACTGTCTTTCCTTTTCCCCAATGCACCGGCCGCTGTCAGCACTCCACTCATGCCGGTTCACACCACAGAAAACAAGCCGCTCTCCATTGAGTTTCATCACCTTGTCCCGGATCTCTATCTTTCTGAATCCTATGTCATAAGGAACGACCTCTGTAAGTCCGCCATCCGGATCCATCACCCGGATCTCCACACGATACAGATACGGATCGCCGTGGCTCCACGCCCTGACTTTCCCCGGTACCGGCAGGATCAGTTCCATCTTTTCCTTCCATGGCTGTTCTTTCTCCGCCACCGTCTGGCCCTCAGCATCCAGAAGGGTCAATTTTACCTGTCCGCCCTCTTTCCCGGAAAAATCCATGCAGGCAGACAGCACACCGGTCTGCTCTGCCGGATCATACTGAGGACGAAGCCACAGATCTTCCAGATGCACCGCCGGTCTCGCCACCAGATACACATCCCGGAAAATACCGAAGAAACGGAAGAAGTCCTGGTCCTCCAGGTACGCCGCCACCGTCTTTTTATATACTTCGACCGCCAGCACATTACCCTTCTCCCGGATCACGCCGCTTAAGTCAAATTCTGTGGGGGTAAAAGAATCTTCCCCATAACCGATAAACACACCATTGAGCCAGACATACACTGCCTGCTCCACGCCCTCGAAAAACAGGGAAATATCCTTGCCACAAAGTCCTTCTTCCACATCAAACTCCAGCCGGTACGATCCCACCGGGCAGTAATCCGATCCACTGAAAGCATCCGTTCTCTGGTTCTCCGAAGACGGTGCAAAGGGAGGTCTGAGGTACTCATGCCCTTCCCACGGGTACTGGATATTGGCATATTTGATCCGGTCATACCCGGCCAGTTCGATATGTCCCGGCACCCGGATCTCGTCCCATCCAGAGGCGTCATAGTCCTCTTTGTAAAAGTCCGCCTGCCTCTGGTCCACCCGGTCCGCATAGGAAAATTTCCAGGTTCCGTTTAACATTTGTTTCAAAGTGCTTCTGCCTTCTCTGTACGCCTCCTCCGACTCATAAAAAGCGTGGTCACTGTGAGCAGGCATCTGGTTCACACGAAATACTCTTGGATCATCGATCCAGCTGATCTCTGGTTTCATACTGTTTTCCTTTCTATTTTCAAATATTTACACGCAAAAAAACCATATACACCATACTAAAGTGTATATGGTTTTGTCTTTTACCTCTTTCGCAACGATGCGGCATAATCATTGATGATATACTCCAGAATGGAGGAATTTCCAACAATCTCGCAGCCGTACTGGTACTCATCTTCCTTCGGTCTGGTTCTCCGTATGATATGTACCACACATTTAAGAACCTCTCCCTGCGCCAGCGTAATCGATGCGTTGAAATAGTAATCTAACGGAAGTTCCGCTTTGCTCTTAAAGCCGATCCCCGCATTAGATATATCGGTAATATCAATGGGCTGGTGAATGTTCTCCACTTTTTCATTGCCCTGCTTGTACAATGACAGGATCTCCATGCTTATATCCGCAGGCCATCTCTTTTCCCTTCTCATCTCAATCATTCTTGTATCCCCCTAACTTCCTTTGTAGCTTCTTATAGATACAATTATAACTTATGACCTGTTATTGGTCAAGAATCTCGGTGAGAATTTTGTTTACCATACCTGGGTTTGCCTTGCCCTGCATAGCCTTCATGGTCTGTCCTACCAGAAAGCCGATGGCCTTTTTCTTGCCTGCCTTGTAGTCCTCTACAGACTGTGGATTGCCAGCCACGATCTCTTCAATGGTGGAACGCAGGGCTCCCTCATCATTTACCGTACCGAGGCCTTTTTCCTCTACATACTGTTTCGGATCAATGTCCTCTTCAAAGACCTTCTCAAAGACCTCTTTGGCTACCGTAGAGTTGATGGTGCCTGCCTCTGCCAGTTCGATCAACTGTGCCAGATGCTCCGGTGAAAAATGAATGTCCTCCGGTTCCATCTCTTTTTCTTTCAAAAGGCGCATAGTCTCGCCCATGAGCCAGTTGCTGACTTTCTTTGGATTGTGGCACACAGCCTCGGTCTTTTCGAAAAGATCTGCCAGTGTCTTGCTGGCTGTGATGATAGAAATATCATACTCCGGTATATCAAACTGTTTTTTATAACGAAGGGCTTTTTCCTCTGCAAACTCCGGTTCCGCATCTTTTATCTCCTTGATCCACTCATCACTGATAACGACCGGCACCAGATCCGGATCCGGGAAGTAACGGTAATCCTGGGCATCCTCTTTGGAACGCATGGCATAGGAATACTCTTTGTTGTCATCCCATCGTCTTGTCTCCTGTATTACCTCTTTGCCATCTTCCAGCAGTTCGATCTGTCTTTTTGCCTCATATTCAATACCTCTGACTGCTGCACTGAAACTATTGACATTCTTCATTTCAGATCTTGTACCAAATTCGCTTGAACCCTTTTCCATAACAGAAACATTCACATCACATCTAATTGAACCCTCCTGCATTTTACAGTCAGATATGCCAATATACTGCAATATTGACTTAATAGTTTCCAGATAAGCCTTAGCTTCTGCCGAGCTTCTTATATCAGGTTCCGAAACGATTTCAATAAGAGGTACACCGCATCTGTTCAGGTCAACAAGCGAGCCTGCAAACGATTCGTCATGTAATAATTTTCCGGCGTCTTCTTCAATATGGATTCTCGTAATTCCAACTGTTTTCATTTTTCCGTCTACCATAAATTCAAGGCTTCCGTGTTCACAAAGAGGAATATCAGCCTGAGAAATCTGGTATGCCTTAGGAAGATCTGGATAAAAATAATTTTTTCTGTCCTGTCTGCACAGAGTATTAATAGTACAGTTGAGAGCATGTCCCATTTTTATTGCATACTCAACCACCTTTTCATTTAAGGTCGGCAGTGTTCCGGGCATTCCCATGCAGATAGGGCAAACCTGAGTATTCACTTCAAGTCCGAATGCATTTTTACAGTCGCAGAAAATTTTCGATTCCGTATTCAATTCTGCGTGGACCTCAAGACCTACAACTATTTCGTAATCCTTCATTGTTATTCCTCCTTAAAGTAAATTCTCCGACTTGACTATTTTTACTATTCTTGATGTTCCGAGCCTATCCGCTCCGAGCTTTATGAATTCCTCGGCGTCGGCTATGGATGAGATGCCTCCGGCGGCTTTTATCTTAAGCTGCGGCGCGACGTGAGCTTTGAACAGCTTGATGTCGTCAAATGTTGCTCCGCCTTTCGAGAATCCCGTCGAGGTCTTGATATAGTCAGCACCCGATTCGGACACTATCTCGCACATTTTTATCTTTTCTTCGTCGGTGAGCAGGCAGGTCTCGATGATGACCTTTAAGATGTTGCCGTGGCAGGAAATCTTGACGGAGTTGATCTCCTGAAGGATCTTGTCGTACTGGCCCTCCTTGACCCAGCCGAGGTTGATGACCATGTCGATCTCGGTCGCGCCGTCGGCGACGGCGGACTCGGCCTCCATGCACTTGATGCCGCTGGGCGTGTAGCCGTTGGGGAAGCCGATGACCGTGCAGATGGGCAGCTGGCCGAAGCCATAGTGCTGCTGCTCGGCGACGTAGTGCGCGGCGTGATTCACATAGGTCTGCGGGATGCAGACGCTCGCGCAGCCGTATTTGATGCCGTCGTCACAGATCTGCTTGATGTCCTCCCAGGTGGCGGTCTGCTTGAGGAGGGTATGGTCAACGTGCTTGAGAATTTCCTTAACGTCCATGATATATTTCCTTTCTGTCGTTGAAAGCGTATTTGATCAAAAATCGTTTTATTTTAGCATGTTTCCGCGCTTTTGTCTACCGTTTCGGCAGGTCTCTTACAGTGCGCTGCCGAAATACTCCGTCATCGCGCGGATCAGGAATTCATAGTCCTGCACGCCCGCGGTCTCCCACGAAGAGTGCATCGCGAGCTGGGGCAGGCCGATGTCCACCGTGCTGACCGGCACGAGCGTATCGGAGATTGAGCCGAGCGTCGAGCCGCCGGGAAGATCGGAGCGGTTGGACATGACCTGCGTGGGAACGCCCGCGTTTTCGCACACGGCGCGGAAAATAGCGCAGGAGCGGCCATCGGTCGCGTAGCGCTGATTGGCGTTGAACTTGATGACGACGCCCTCGTTCATATACGGGCAGTTGTCGGGGTCGGCGTATTCACCGTGGTTGGGGTGCTGGGCGTGCGCGTTGTCCGCCGAGACGAGGAAGCTGCGCGCGAGCATCATCTGGAGCTCCTGCTCGTCCTTTCCGAGGCACAGGGCGATGCGGCGCAGCGTGTCGCGCAGGAACGTTGAGCCCGCACCCTGCTTGGTGGACGAGCCGACCTCTTCATTGTCGAAAATGCAGCAGACGGCGATATTTCCGCTCTCCTTCGCCGCAAGGAAGCCCTCGAGGCAGCCGCAGGCGCACTCGAGATCGTCGAGCTTGGGAGAAAGGATGTACTCCTCGTTCTCGCCAAGCAGCGTCCCCTCGCCGCGGCAGTAGAGGAACAGGTCGCTGCCGAGGATGTCGTTTTCTGCAACGTCCGCGGCTTTGGCGACGATGGGCAGGATGCCGCCGCTGTCTTTGCCGCCGAGCAGCGGCAGCGTGTCGATATTCGCGAGGTACTTCATGCCGTCGTTCGCCGTGCGGTTCATGTGGATGGCGACATTGGGAATGACGAGCAGGTCGCGGTCGACGCTCACGAGTTTTTCGTCGATCTCGCCGTTTGCGCGCACGAAGACGCGGCCCGCGACGGAGAGTGGGCGGTCGAACCACGTGGACATCAGCATGCCGCCGTATTTTTCGGTCGAGAGCTGGACATAATGCGCGCTGCGGCGGTCGGGATGCTCTTTTAAACGGAACGCTGGCGAGTCGGAGTGCGCCGCAGCCATGGCGAAGCCGCCGTCGATCATCTCCGGCACGCGGAAGGCGATGGTGCTCGAGCCGTTGCGGCGGACAAAATACTTCCCGCCGGGGGCTACCTCCCAGCGTTCGCGTTCGGAGAGCTCGGTATAGCCGTTTGCGAGGAGCTTTTGGCGGATGTTCTCGGTCACATGGTAGCAGGTGGGGCTATTTTTGATAAAATGCAGCAGTTCTCTTGCCGGTGCATGTTGCATGGTGATGTCCTCCACAGTTTATTTTTGTTTGGCGGTATTATAGCACACGTCATGCTTCTCGGCAAGCGGACACTCCCTCTGTGCCGCACAAAACAGGGGCAGCATTTGTGCATTTGTCCATATTTGGTGGAATTATAGTTGATTCTTTTATCGAAATCCTTTATAATACAGTTGATTTCCGTCCCCCTCCCGCATCAAGCGGGCTTTTGTTTGCGCTCTTAAGCCGGAAGGAGGCTATTTCTATGAACGAATCCTCTTCTCCCGCGCCAGCTCCGGTTTCACCGCTGTGGACGCGGGATTTCACTATCATCACATTGGGCAGCGTGATCTCGATGCTGGGCAATTCGATGTCCGGCTTCGCGCTGAGCCTGCTCGTACTGGATTACACGGGCTCGAACCTGCTCTATGCCATCTATATTGCAACGTTCACGCTGCCGCAGATCGTCATGCCGATCTTCTCGGGCGCGATCCTCGACCGCTTTTCGCGCAAGAAGACGATCTACACGCTGGACTTTCTTTCCTCCGGGGTCTACCTTGTCGCTGCGCTGATCCTGAGCCGCGGCTGGTTCAGCTTTCCGATGCTCGCGGTCTTCTGCTTTATCATCGGCTCGATCAACAGCATCTACTATGTCGCCTACGACAGCTTCTATCCCCTGCTGATCTCTGAGGGGAACTACTCCAAGGCCTACTCCATCGCGAGCGTGCTGGAGACGCTCTCGGCGCTCATCATCCCGATCGCAACGTACTTTTATAATCTCTTCGGCATTGCGCCGCTGCTCGGCATCAACGCGCTGTGCTTCTTCATCGCCGCGACGGCGGAGACGCAGATCCGCGCCGAGGAACACTACATCGAAAAGCAGCGTGCCGCGCTCGCGCTCGAAGAGCAGCATTCCTCGGGCCGCCAGCTCCTGCGCGACATCAAAGAGGGCTTTCGCTATCTGATGAGTGAAAAGGGGCTTCTGCGCGTGGCCATCTATTTCACATTCAGCATGCTGGCCTCGGGCGCGTCGCAGGTCATCACGCTGCCGTACTTCAAGTCGACATTCGATAACGGCGAATACATCTATATGCTCGTCTGGGGCATGGCGATCTTCGGCCGCGCCATCGGCGGCGGCATTCATTATAAAATCAAGCTGCCTGTGCAGCATAAGTATTCCATTGCCCTGATGGTTTATGTCGTCATCTCACTGTGCGAGGGCTTCTATCTCTACTGCCCGCTGCCGGTGATGATGGTCTCGTGCTTTTTAACGGGTATCCCCGGCGTGCCGAGCTACCCCATCCGCATCTCCGCCACGCAGAGCTACGTGCCCGACGAGAAAAAGGGCCGCTTCAACGGCGCGTTCAACATGCTCAACACCGTCGGCAGCTTCACGGGCAATCTGCTCGCGGGCGCGCTGGTGGCGTTTCTCCCCGTGCGCGGTGTGCTGACGGGCTTCATGCTCGTCACGGCGGCCGCGGCGGTCGTCGTCATCGGCGGCGGACGCAGGGACGTGTCCGCGATCTATAACCGGCAAGAATAAGAAATGTAACAATAAAAATTTGATGGAGGAAACAACATGAAATTTTCCGAAATGACCTACACCCGCCCCGATCCCGCGGCGAGCAAGCAGCGCCTTTCCGCGCTGACGGCGGAACTCAAGGCCGCCAAGAGCTATGAGGAAGCGCGCAAGGTGTTCCTTTCGCAGCAGGAGCTGATGAGCCACATCTCCACCGCCGCGACGCTCGCGAGCATCCGCCACTCGATCGACACGCGAGACAAATTCTACGACGGCGAGGAAAAATTCTGGAACAACTTCAACCCCGAGCTGGAGGAATACAATCAGGCGTGGACGGCAGCGATGCTCGAAAGTGCCTTCCGCGCGGACTTTGAGAAGGAATACGGCGATCTGATGTTCGTCAACGCCGAAATCGCGCTCAAGACCTTCTCCCCCGCCATCATTCCTGAATTGCAGCAGGAAAACGACCTGACGCAGGAGTATGAAAAGCTGCTCGCCTCGGCGCAGATCCCGTTCGAGGGCAAGGTCTACACCCTCTCGCAGCTCTCCCCGTTCAAGACCTGCGCTGACGACGAAAAGCGCCTTGCCGCGTGGAAGGCCGAGGGCCAGTGGTACAAGGACAATCAGGCAAAATTCGACGAGCTCTACGACAAGCTCGTAAAACTCCGCGACGCGATGGGCAAAAAGCTCGGCTACGAGGGCTACACCACGCTCGGCTACTACCGCATGGGCCGCAACTGCTATACGAAAGACGACGTCGAGAAGTTCCGCGAGGCGGTCGTCAAGTATCTCGTCCCCGTGGCGGACAAGGTGTACCGCGAGCAGGCCAGGCGCCTGGGCAAGCAGTATCCGATGAGCTTTGCCGACAACGCGCTCGAATTCCGTTCCGGCAATCCCCGCCCCGCGGGCACGCCGGATGACATTCTCGCCCAGGGTATGAAGTTCTACAGCGAGCTCTCGCCCGAGACGAAGGAGTTCTTCGAAACGATGCTGCGCGACGAGCTGCTCGACGTGCTCTCGACCGAGGGCAAGCAGGCGGGCGGCTACTGCACGAGCATCATGGACTATCAGGTGCCGTTCATCTTCGCTAACTTCAACGGCACGCAGCACGACGTCGAGGTCGTGACGCACGAGGCCGGTCACGCCTTCGAGGCCTGGACGAACCGCAAGCGCATCCCCATCGACTACATCTGGCCGAGCATGGAGGCCTGCGAGGTCCACTCGATGTCCATGGAGTTTTTCGCCGAGCCGTGGGCGGACGGCTTTTTCGGCCCCGACGCGAAAAAGTTCCTCTACAGCCACCTCTCCGGCGCGCTGACGTTCATCCCCTACGGCACGATGGTCGACCACTTCCAGCACATCGTGTATGAAAAGCCCGAAATGACGCCCGCCGAGCGCCACGCCGTTTGGAAGGAGCTGCTCGGCGTCTACATGCCGTGGATGAAGCTCGACGGCGAGATCCCGTTCTACTCTGAGGGCATGGGCTGGCAGCGCCAGCACCACATCTATTCGAGCCCCTTCTATTATATTGACTACTGCCTTGCCCAGACCGTGGCGCTCGAATTCTGGGCGATGATCCGCAAGGACGTGGGGAACGCCTGGCAGCACTACATGGCCTACACCGTGCAGGGCGGCAGCCGGACGTTCACCGACCTTCTCAAAAACGCCGGCCTTGAGAGTCCGTTTGACGAAGCGTGCCTTCGCGGCGTGTGCGCCGAGGCAGAGAAGGCGCTCGCGGACTTTGACCTCACGGGCATCGAATAATGGGCGAACAGCGCAAAAAACACAACCGCCGCGAGCACCTGAACGACTTTCATCTGAACATCGCGGGCGAATATGTTTACGACGGGGCACTCTACGCCTGCCAAAGCGATGATGCAAAGCAGCGCAGATCTAAGCGCGCCGTGTGGGGAATGGCAGCCATTCTGACCGTTGCGGTCGCCGCGGGCGGGTGCATTCCTGCGCCGGGGATGCAGAACTGTTTTTACGTTCTGCTCCCCTACCTCGGCGAGTTTCTGGGCGCGGCGAGCGTCATCTGGGCGCTTGCAAAGCTCGGAACGGACTGGAGCACGGTGCGCGAGTACAACTACAAAAAAAGCGTGGCCGTTCTGCCCGTGCGAACGGCGGTCACGGCGGTCTTTTCGGGCCTTGGCGTCGTGTGCGAATTGATCTTCTTTTTCGTCAATGACCACGCAGGACAGACGTTTTTCGCGCTGCTCTATGTCCTGCTGAAGCTGATAGCCCTACTGAGTGCCCTTGTTCTGCGCGCCGAAATTATGCAGGCAGGATGGGACAAATTGCCTAAAAAAAATAACTTCTAAGATTTTACTCTGTACAATGTGCATCCTTTCATGCTATAATCAAAAAAATTCTACGCGCTGTTTTTCGGCGCACAGATGTCCATAGGAGGCGCACTCCCCCTTTCCGCGCGTGTATACGCGCGGGCACCTTACTTTGTGCTGCACGGGGCGACCCGTTTTAGCAAAAATTTATAAAGGAGTAGATTCAATGAAAAGAACACTTGCACTGATCCTTTCTCTGGTCATGTGTCTTGGTCTTCTGGCCGGCTGCGGCGACAAGAAGACGGACGACGGCCAGACCGACGGCAAGACGCTTGTTGTCGGCACGCAGAACTTCGACGGTAAGTTCTCCCCCTTCTTCTATACCAATGACTATGAAAACCAGGTCATGGGTATGGTCTTCGACGGTCTGTTTCTCATCGACCGCGAGGGCTCTGTCGTCCTCAAGGGCATCGAGGGCGACGTCCGTCCCTACAACGGCACCGACTATACTTACAAGGGCATTGCCGACTGCGACATCGTTGAAAACAGCGACGGCACGGTCGACTACAACATCACCCTGAAAGAGGGCGTCAAGTTCTCCGACGGTGAGGAAATGACCATCGACGATGTCATCTTCTCTTACTATGTCCTGCTTGACCCCGCTTATGACGGCGTTTCCACGCTGTACTCCCTGCCCATCAAGGGTCTGGAAGCCTATCGCAGCGGTATGGACACTGTGCAGAACCTGATCCTCGCCGCCGGTCCTGACGCCTACGCCGCCAACGACTTCTACACCGAAGAGCAGTACAACGCTTACTGGACCGCCTTCGACGCCGCCGGCGTGAAGTTCGCCCAGGAGATCCTTGACTACGTGGTCGCCTCCGGTTACGCCACCGCTGACGACTCCGTTGCCGCGCAGGCTGCCAACTGGGGCTTCGAACTCGCCGATGACGCGACCGTCGAAGACTTCTGGGCTGCCATCGTTGCTAAGTACGGCTACGACATCTCCGATGACGGTATCAACGCCGAGACCGCCGGCACCAGCATCTCCGCTTTCCTCGAGGCTGAGCTGGGCGACGCCTACACCGACTATACCGTCGCCGTCCAGACCGGCGAGTCCGCTCCCAACGTTGCCGGTATCGTCAAGACCGGTGACTACTCCATGACCGTCACCCTCACCGAGGTCAACGCCACCGCCATCTATCAGCTCCCCGTCACCGTGTGCCCCATGCACTACTATGGCGAGACTGACAAGTATGACTACGACAACAACATGTTCGGCTTTGTCAAGGGCGATCTGTCCCACGTCAAGTCCGTGACCTCCACGCCTGTCGGCTCCGGCCCGTACACCTTCGAGGGCTGGTCCAACGGCGCTGTCACCCTGCAGAAGAACCCGACCTACTGGAAGGGCGAGCCCAAGATCGACACCGTCATCTGGCGCGAGATGCAGGACGTCGATAAGATCCCCGGCGTTGTCTCCGGCACGATCGACGTAACTGACCCCTCCTACTCCAAGGAAGCTGCCGAGCAGATCAAGGAAGCCAACTCTAACGGTGAGATCTCCGGCGATACCATCCAGACCGACCTCGTCGCCAACCTCGGCTACGGCTATGTCGGCTTCAACGCCAACCGCGTGAAGGTCGGCGACGGCAACGGCGGTGATGATGCCTCCAAGGATCTGCGTAAGGCCATCGCCACGATTATCGCCGTTTACCGCGATGTCGCTGTCGACTCCTACTACGGTGAGTTCGCCAACGTCATCAACTACCCCATCTCCGACACCTCCTGGGCCGCTCCGCGCGTTACCGATGAGGGCTACAAGGTCGCCTTCTCCGTTGACGTCAACGGCAACGACATCTACACCGAAGGCATGAGCGCCGACGACAAGTACGCCGCCGCCAAGCAGGCCGCTCTCGGCTACTTCGAGGCTGCCGGCTACACCGTCGCTGACGGCAAGATCACCGCTGCTCCCGCCGGCGGCCGCATGGACGCTGAAGTCATGGTCGGCGGCGGCGGCACGGGCGACCACCCCTCCTTCATGGCTCTGACCCTCGCGTCCGACGCTCTCAAGGAGATCGGCTTCAACCTGATCGTCTCCGATATGTCCAACTTCGCCGAGATGACCAACGCGATCAACGCCGGTACTGCCGACATGTTCGCCATGGCATGGCAGGCCACGCCCGACCCGGATATGTTCCAGATCTATCACAGCAAGGGCGGCTCCAACGAGAAGTCCTACTGGATCAAGGATGCCGACCTCGATGAGCTCATCATGATGGCTCGTCAGTCCACCGACCAGACCTACCGCAAGACCCTGTATAAGCAGTGCCTTGACATCGTGGCCGACTGGGCGGTCGAGATCCCCATCTATCAGCGCCAGAACTGCGTGATCATCTCCGCCAAGCGTGTCAACCTCGACACCGTGACGCCTGATATCACGACCTACTGGACCTGGTACAACGACATTGAGCTGCTCGACCTGCAGTAAGCTCCGTCGCTGCACAAAAACGTTACTTAGGCGCATGGCTACCCTGCGGCCCCACGGCCGCGGGGTAGCCTGCCCCAGGCACATCTGCTTATGATCCAAATGCCCCGGTGCATCGGAGCATTTGGCTGATATGCAGAGAGAGACATATCAAACCCGAAACGGCGACAAGACCCCGGGCGCGGGGCGGCCGTTATCAAAAAACGGAGGGATTCTATGCGCAAATATCTGGTAAAACGCCTGCTGCTGTCGGTGGTGATCCTCTTTTTTGTGACATTCATCATCTACGTGCTCATGCGCTGCCTGCCCAGCTCCTACGTGGAGAATATGGCGCGGCAGCTCTCGCAGGCTCCCGGCTCCAAGCCCTATGAGGAGTGGCTGGCACAGCTCAACGCACAATACGGTCTGGACCTGGGCCTCATCCCCGGCTTTTTCGTCCAGCTCAAGAACCTGTGCACCGGCAACTTCGGCGACAGCTGGAAGTATACCGTGCCCGTCATCCAGAAGTTCAACGAGGTCATCTGGGTCTCGTTCATCATGGGCGCTATCTCGCTCGTGTTCGAGCTTCTCATCGCGGTGCCGCTCGGCATCGTGGCCGCCACCAAGCAGTACAGCGTGACCGACTACACCGTCACGACGGTCGCACTGCTGGGTATGTCGCTGCCGACGTTCTTCTTCGCGACGCTCTTAAAGCTCATCTTCTCGGTCAAGCTCGGCTGGTTCGACCTTGTCGGCCTGACGGGACGTGACTTCAACTCCCTCAGCCAGTTTGGTCAGATCCTCGATATGGCAAAGCATCTGGTGCTGCCCATCGTGACGCTGGTGTTCATCTCCATCGGCTCGTGGATGCGCTATGTGCGCACGAACATGCTCGAGGTGCTCAACGCCGACTACATCCGCACCGCCCGCGCCAAGGGCCTTTCCGAGCACAAGGTCATCTATTACCACGCCTTCCGCAACACGCTCATCCCGCTCGTGACGTTCATCGGCGGCTCGCTGCCCGGCCTCTTTGCCGGCGCGCTGATCACTGAGACGCTGTTCGCCATCCCCGGCATCGGCTACATCTCGTATAACGCGATGGTCGCGGGCGATATCCCCTTCTCCATGTTCTATATGACGTTCCTGGCGATCCTGACCCTGCTGGGCAACCTGATCTCCGACATCCTGTACGCGGTGGTCGACCCCCGCGTGCGCATCGCGTAAGAAAGGAGGCGCTAATCCATGTCTGAAGAAAAGAAGATCAACGATCAGCAGGAGAGCGGCTCCCCCGAGCAGCTTTCCCTCAACGACGACCGCCGCGTCAAGGTCCTTTCCCCGGGCACGCTGGTCGCCAAGCGCTTTTTCCGCAACCGCCTCGCGGTCGTGGGTCTGACGATCCTCGCCGTGATGTTCATTTTCTCCTTCATCGGCGGCCTCATCAGCCCCTACGGGCAGGACGAGGTCTTCTACCGCGACGATATCCAGCTCAAGGAATACGCCGCCATGAGCGAGAACACCGAGTACCGCTATCTCGTGGCCGACGGTCAGGAGTTCGGCACGATCCTCCAGGCGCAGCTCACGCTGCACATGGGCAAGGACGACAGCTTCTCCTACAAGGGCGTCACCTACGACGTGACCGAGGAGGGCGACTCGCTCTACTCCGTCTCGAGCGGCGGCAGGCTCCTTGCCATCGCCTATAAGGACATCATCAGCGCCAATGACCCCAGCCAGAAGTTCGGCTTCAATTTCAGCTTCAACGCCCTCAAGGCGCACGCCAACGGCGAAGCGGAGTTTACGGCCAGCGGCAAAACCTATACGCTTGATGAAGACAGCGTCATGCTGAATGGCGAGGAGATCGCCTACATCAGCCGCTTTGTCATCCAGTCCAAGGTCAGCGGCACGGTCATCACCAAGGACTTCAAAGAGCGCGTGCAGCAGGCCGTCGAAAACGGTAAGACCGAGTACACCTATGTGAACGACGCCGGTCAGGAGCGCGAGATCAAGCTTGAATACAATCCCGCCAAGTACCAGTGGTCGATCAAGGAGGGCACGTCCACCCGCGTGTTCGACGCTTATTCCTTCCCCAGCTCCGCGCACTGGCTCGGTACGGATAAAAACGGTATGGATATGCTCACCCGCCTGATGTACGGCGGCCGCGTGTCGCTGATGATCGGCTTCATCGTCGTCATCATCTCCGCGGCGCTCGGCGTGGTGCTCGGCGGCGTCTCCGGCTACTTCGGCGGCTGGGTCGATAACCTCATCATGCGTATCGTCGATATCTTCTACTGCATCCCCTCCACCCCGCTCATCATCATTCTGGGCGCAGCGATGGACGGCATGCGCGTCGACCCGCAGATCCGAATGCTCTACTTGATGTTGATCTTGGGCTTCCTCGGCTGGCCGGGTATCGCCCGTCTCGTCCGCGGCCAGATCCTCTCTCTGCGCGAGCAGGAGTTCATGACCGCGACGGAGGCCTGCGGCATCAGCGTTTCGCGCCGCATCTTCCGCCACCTGATCCCCAACGTCATCCCGCAGCTCATCGTCAACTGCACGATGAGCCTCGGCTCCACCATCATCACCGAGGCAACGCTCAGCTTCCTCGGCCTTGGCGTCAAGTTCCCGTTCGCCTCCTGGGGCAACATCATGAACGACGTTTCCAACTCTTACGTCCTCACGAGCTACTGGTTCATCTGGATCCCCGCCGGCATCTGCCTGATGCTGACGGTCCTCGGCTTCAACTTCGTCGGCGACGGTCTGCGCGACGCGTTCGACCCGAAGATGAAGCGCTGAGAAAGGAGGGAATTTGAATGGCTAAGAAGCATAATGACGGCTATCTTTCCGCAAAGGAATCCCGCCGCATTTCCAAAGAAAACCGCAAGATCACAAATGCGCTCGAAAAGAAGCGCAAGCGCAAGAACGTTCCCGAATCCGAGTATCTGACCGAGATGCACGACCCCAACAACGCGGTCGAATTCGACAACCTGCACACCTACTTTTTCACCGACACGGGCGTTGTCAAGTCGGTCGACGGCGTCACGTTCTCCGTGCCCATCGGCAAGACTGTCGGCGTCGTCGGCGAGTCCGGCTGCGGCAAATCGGTCACGAGTTTGTCGCTCATGCAGCTTTTGCAGCGCCCGCAGGGTCAGGTCGTGGAGGGCGAAATTCGCCTGAACCTCGGCAGCAAGGCCTACGACGTCACGAAGGCACCTGACAGCGTCATGCAGCACTTACGCGGCAACTATATCTCCATGATCTTCCAGGAGCCGATGACCGCGCTGAACCCCGTGTTCCGCATCGGCGACCAGGTCGACGAGGTGCTGGCCCTGCACAACGAAAAGGGCCACGACGAAGCGCAGATCAAGGCGCGCACCATTGAGCTCCTTGAAATGGTCGGCATCGCCAACAGCGAGGGCGTTTACAGGATGTTCCCGCACGAGCTCTCCGGCGGTATGCGCCAGCGCGTCATGATCGCCATGGCGCTTGCGTGCAGCCCGAAGCTCATTATCGCCGACGAGCCCACCACGGCGCTCGACGTGACGATCCAGGCGCAGATCCTCGACCTTCTGCGCAATCTGAAGGATCAGATCAATTCCTCGATCATGTTCATCACGCACGACCTCGGCGTCATCGCCGAAATGGCGGACTATGTGGTCGTCATGTACGCTGGCCGCATCGTCGAGCAGGGCACGGCGGAGGAGATCTTCTCCCATCCCGCGCACCCCTACACCATCGGCCTCATGGCCTCCAAGCCGGTCGTGGGCCGTCAGGTCGAAAAGCTCTACTCCATCCCCGGCAAGGTGCCGAACCCCATCAACATGCCGAACTACTGCTATTTCAAGGACCGCTGCGAAATGTGCGTGAACGGCTGCGAGGGCGACTACCCGTGCGAGGTGAGCATCTCGCCGACGCACAAGGTGAGCTGCTACCGCTACTACGATGGCAAGCGTCCCGACCTTGAGGAGGTCGTGGAGGAAGAGCTGGCCGAGGGCAAGGAAAACGGAAAGGAGGGTGAATAAGATGCCGTTTTGGAAAGCCGGTAAGAACGACGATCAGGTCCTCGATGAACTGAAGGAAACGCAGAAGCAGAATGCCGATGAATTTGTCAAGAAGCAGGAGCACGCCGATGAGGCGCAGAAGTCCTCACTCATCATCGACAACAATTTCACCCCCGTGGAATATGACCCGCAGTACATTCTGCAGGTCAATCACCTCAAGAAATACTTCCCGATCAAGGGCGGTATGGTGTCGAAGACGGTCGGCTATGTCAAGGCCGTCGACGGCGTCACGTTCAACTTAAAGCGCGGCACGACGATGGGCCTTGTCGGTGAGTCCGGCTGCGGCAAGACGACCACGGGCCGCACGATCCTGCGCCTGTATGACTCCAAGTCCGGCGGTCAGGTGCTCTTCAACGGACAGGAGGTCTATGACCTCTCCCACAAGGAGCTGCGCGCCCTGCGCACGAAGATGCAGATCATCTTCCAGGACCCGTTCTCCTCGCTCTCTCCGCGTATGCCGGTCGGCGAGATCATCGGCGAGGCCGTGCGCGAGCACAACCTCGTCCCGAAGGCGGAATTTGACGATTATATCGATCAGGTCATGGACAACTGCGGCTTACAGCCCTTTCACAAGGATCGCTACCCGCACGAGTTCTCCGGCGGCCAGCGTCAGCGTATCTGCATCGCGCGTGCGCTCGCGCTCAACCCCGAGTTCATCGTCTGCGACGAGCCGGTCTCCGCACTCGACGTGTCCATCCAGGCGCAGATCATCAACCTGCTGAACGAATTGCAGGATAAATACAAGCTGACGTACCTCTTCATCAGCCACGACCTCTCCGTTGTCGAGCACATCTCCGACACCGTCGGCGTCATGTACCTCGGCAACCTTGTGGAGTACGGCGCGAAGGCGGACATCTTCCGCAACCCGCTCCACCCCTACACGAAGGCGCTCTTCTCCGCCATCCCCATCCCCGACCCGAAGGTGAAGATGAACCGCATCGTGCTCGAGGGCTCCATCCCCTCCCCTGCCAATCCGCCCAAGGGCTGCAAATTCCACACCCGCTGCGCCAACTGCATGGCCTGCTGCAAGGAGGAAGCACCCGTCCAGCGCGAGATCGAGCCGGGCCACTTCGTGTGCTGCCACCTGTACGATAAGTGATGAAGAAGGACGACTTCTACGAGGAGGACGACGGCCGCACGATCGCCGACATGAGCGGCATCGAACGCCAGCCGACCTTTCTCCCACACTTTCACCGCAAGCGCAGCGACTTTTCCGCGCCCGACGCGCCCCGTGCGAACGACCGCCCGTGGGAAAGCGCTGCCGGTGAGCTGACGCGCGAGGAGCGCAATGCCGCCATCCGCGGCGCGCTCAAGGCGGGACTGCTGATCGCAGGTGTGTATATCCTCGCCGCTGCGGCGCTAATCGTCGCGATGCAGCTGCTCTGGTCTTAAATATGGAAAAAGGAAGACTCTTTCGAGTCTTCCTTTTTTATTTTTCTGCACGGCCAACGACAAATAGCTCTCTTTTCTTCGAATTTCAGATTGTTTTCATCTTTATTCTATGATATACTAAGTAAATTGTATGTCGTAAAAAAGAGAGGAGATTCTTCATGGATCATAAAAGAGGTTCCTTTTCCGGCAAGATTGGCTTTGTCCTTTCGGCTGCGGGCGCGTCCGTCGGCCTCGGAAACATCTGGCGCTTTCCTTATCTGGCCGCCAAATACGGCGGCGCTATTTTCCTGCTGGTATACATCATTCTGGCGATGACCTTCGGCTACACGATGATCATTGCGGAGACTTCGATCGGCCGCATGACCGGCAAGAGCCCTGTCGGCGCTTACAAGTCCTTCAGCGATAAGCCTGCGCTGCGCGTGGGCGGCTGGATCAACGCCATCATTCCGATTCTGATCGTCCCCTACTACTCCGTCATCGGCGGCTGGGTCATCAAATATCTGGCGGAATACCTGATGGGCAAGGCGCACCTCGTCGCGGAAGACGGCTATTTCTCGTCCTTCATCTCCAACGGCGTGTCCTCGGAGCTTTGCTTCCTCGTCTTCACGGCCATGACGCTGGCGATCATCTTTGCGGGCGTGGAAAACGGCATCGAGCGCGTCTCCAAGATCATGATGCCCATTCTCGTGGTGCTGTCGCTGATCATCGCCGTGTATTCCGTGACCCGCCCCGGTGCGCTGGAGGGCGTCAAGTACTTCCTTGTGCCCAATCTTGACAACTTCTCCTGGATGACGGTCGTCTCCGCCATGGGGCAGATGTTTTATTCCCTGTCCATCGCCATGGGCATTCTCATCACGTTCGGTTCCTACATGAAAAAGGACGTCCCGATCGAAAGCTCCACCCGCAATGTCGAAGTCTTCGACACGGCCATCGCCATCATGGCGGGCCTGATGATCATCCCCGCGGTGTTCGCCTTCTCCGGCGGCGATCCCAGCGCGCTGAAGGCCGGCCCCTCGCTGATGTTCATCACCATCCCGAAGGTCTTTGATTCCATGGGCTTTGGCACGGTGATCGGCATCGCGTTCTTCCTGTTAGTGCTGTTCGCCGCGCTGACGAGCAGCATATCCCTCATCGAGGGCGTGGTGGCGTTCCTGACCGAGCGCTTCGGCTGGAAGCGCAAGCCCACCACCATCATCGTCTGCACGCTGATGTTCCTCATCGGCTGTCTGTACACCATGTCGCAGGCCGCGTTCAACATCAAGGGCATCTGGTTTGACTTCGCCAACGGCGTGAGCTTCCCCATCTTCGGCGACTTCATGGAGTTCCTCACCGACCGTCTGATGATCCCTCTGTGCGCGCTCGGCGTGTGCATTTTCACCGGCTGGATCTGGAAGCCCGCGAATGCCGTGCATGAGATCGAGCTGGACGGCAAGCCGTTCAAGCTGGCAAAGGTCTACAGCGTGCTGGTCAAGTACGTTGCGCCCATCTCCATCCTGCTCATCATCGTGGCGAGCTTCGTCACCGGCACGACGCTGAGCTGAGAAAACAAAAAAGCGACGAGAAGCCCTCCGCTCACCGAGCGGAGGGCTTCCTTGTGCGTTATTCCGCCGTGTACAGGCGGCCGTTTTTCCGATAGACGATGCGGACCTCGGGCGTGTTGGTGAGGTAGACGAGCGAGCCGTAGCTCACGCCGAAGTCCAGCACGTCGCCGAGCCGGACGGGGACGGCGGCGTCCTCCACGTCAAGAATGGTGTGGTCCGAGGACGCGCCGAGGACCTCCACGCCCGCGAGTCGCGGCGTGAGGTCGAAGGGATCGCCGTAATCGACGCGGCCCGCGGCGCAGAGCGCGCGGCGGCGGATGCCGCGGTCGGTGTATTCGCGCGTTTTGCCGAAGGCGTCTACGGTCAGCTCGCCGACGGGATAGCTGGGCTTCGGCTTGCACTCCACGACCTCCATGCGGAGGGTGAACACGTCACGGCGCAGAAAGTCGGGATAGCAGCCGTAGATGCCGCCGAGGAGGGCGAACTCGCCGATGCGCAGATGGTTGACGCGCGCGGGCAGCGTGCCGTCAAGCACCATGTGGACGGAGGTGGACGCGCCGCCGGAGATATATTGCAGCTCGCGGCCAATGGCGCGCTCCACCGCCTCGGCGGCGGAGACCAGCTCGCGCAGCTTCTCCGGCGTGGCGGCGACCGAGC
>ERZ780168.1209-NODE-1209-length-28232-cov-8.140647_pt1 | contig 28232 bp, 31 predicted proteins | sample MGYA00510981_ERZ780168 | MGnify/ENA primary metagenome ERZ780168 (study PRJEB29588, sample SAMEA2158769) | human gut metagenome | biome: human gut; feature: human-associated habitat; material: faeces | place: Denmark | collected 2008/2010 ...
CGGCCACCGCATCGAGGGTATCGGCGACAAGCATATCCCTTGGGTCCACAACGTCAAGAACACCGACATGGTCATCGACATTGACGACGAAGATTCCCAGAGACTGCTCCGCCTGTTCAACTGCAAGGAAGGCCAGGCGTACCTCAAGTCCCTCGGCCTGTCTGACGAGCAGATCGAAAAGTTCACCTGGATGGGCATTTCCGGCATCGCAAACGTTCTTTGCTGCATCAAGTTTGCCAAGTACTATGAGCTGACCGAGGATGACGTTGTCGTCACCGTCCTGACCGACTCCGCCGTCATGTACAAATCCCGTGTCGAAGAACTCAACGAGCAGTACGGCGCATACTCCGCACAGGCTGCCGAGCTGGATCACAACCTGCATATGCTGAACCTCAAGACCGACAACATGATGGAACTCACCTATCCAGAGCGCAAGAGAGTCCACAACCTGAAGTATTACACTTGGGTCGAGCAGCAGGGCATGACCGTCGAAGACCTCAACGCCCAGTGGTACGACGTCAAGAACACCTGGGACGCCGTCCATGCACAGGCCAAGGAACTCGACGAACTCATCAACGCATTCAACGACGAGGTTGGTCTGCTGAAGGCGCTGTAAGCCGAAATTAAGCCAATATAGAACCAAAATGGGGTGGGGGAATGACCCCACCCCGTTTATTCATCCTTTGCGACAAATGCTTCCTCGGCGGCCTGTTCGCCGTCGATCAAAATTTGTTTCGCAAGCCCGTAATTTTGCTGTTCCAGCGCTTGAATCGCCTGTTCTGCGGCCTGAAATAAAATGGTGTAATATTCGGGAATTTCATTCATAATACATGCGCCTCCTTTGTTGCACATTTGTGCTACGTTTATATTACAATGTTCGGCGCATAATTGCAATACAATTTGCATTACGAAACATAATGCGAGGTGCATTGCGATGAAGAAATTCCGAATCCCGAATATTCCGCCCACGACAAACAAGAGCATCCGCTTCCCCAATGACGTGATCGATGAAATTGAGGAAGCCATCAAGGGAACGGACTGCACATTTTCTGCGTTCGTGGTCGAGGCTGTGCGTGTCGCGCTGGAAAATCTGAAGGAGGATTCTGAATGAAAAACGTCAAATGTGCGCGCTGCGTGCGCTGCGGCAAGGAATATGAGGCTGTCCCGAATCTGACCAACTGCTCCTGCGGCGGGATTCTGGATATCGTGTATGATTATGATTATATCAAGGCGCATTTCACCAAGGAAACGCTGAAAAACCGTGTAAACCCGACTATGTGGCGCTATCGTGAACTGCTGCCGGTCGAGGAAACCACGCCCGACACGCCGCTGCGCGTGGGCTGGAGCCCGCTGTATGAAGAGCCGAAGCTGGCAGAAATGCTGGGTCTTGGCCGTCTGTGGGTCAAGGACGACGGCATCAACCCGACCGCTTCTCTGAAGGACCGCGCCTCCGCCATGGCTGTCGCCAAGGCACATGAGGCGGGCGCGAAGATCATCGCCTGCTCGTCCACGGGCAATGCGGCGTCCTCCCTCGCGGGCAACGCCGCTGCCGCAGGCTTCAAGACCTATATCTTCGTTCCCGAGCGCGCGCCGAAGGGCAAGGTCGCGCAGCTGATGATTTTCGGTGCGAACGTCATTTCCGTCAAGGGCAACTATGAGGAAACATTCAAGATGTCCGCCGAAGCCATTGAAAAATGGGGCTGGTACAACCGCAACGCAGCCATCAACCCGTATCTGTCCGAGGGCAAGAAGACTGTTTCCCTCGAAATTGCCGAGCAGTTGAACTGGGAAATGCCCGACTATCTGGCGATCTCCGTCGGCGACGGCTGCACCATCGCGGGTGTGTGGAAGGGTCTGAAGGACCTGTACGCCATCGGCTTCATCGACAAGCTGCCGCGCCTCATTTCCGCACAGTCTACCGGCTGCTACCCCATCAACCGCGCCATTCAGGAGAATAAGCCCTGGGAGCCGATGGAGGAGAACACCATCGCCGACTCCATCTCCGTCGGCGTGCCGCGCAATGCCGATAAGGCCCTCATGGCCATCCGGGAGTCCAACGGCATCGCCGTCAACGTGACCGACGAGGAAATTCTTGCCGCGCAGAAGCTGCTGGGACGCACCTGCGGCGTCTTCGGCGAGCCCGCCGGCGTCACCGGCACTGCCGCCGTCAAGAAGGCCTGCGAACAGGGTCTGATCGAAAAGGGCGCGACGGTCGTTTCCGTCGTGACCGGTAACGGTCTGAAGGACGTAGCAAACGCCATCAAGTCCGCGGGCGAGCCCATCAACATCAAACCCGACCTTGACCTCATGGTTGAGGAATTTGCCAAGAGAGGCGTTACCGTCGAGTAATCCTGAAGCAACACCACCCCCGGACTGCGCACAGTCCGGGGGCGTTTGTTTTCAGATGGGCTTATCCGATTATCCGAATTCGACCTGTGCCAAAGCGGCTGAACGGCCGTCCGCGTGGCGAACCGCCATGCGGCAAATCTGCCCTTCCCGGCGGCAGAAGACGCCGAGCGTCTCGCCCTCAAGGCACGGGCTTGCATAGTGCGCCTCAATGCGTTTTACCGCACCAAAGGCCAGTTCCTTGGCCCGGAAGCAGTCAAGCAGCAGGCGAATATAGACGACATTGTTCATATGTCGCCCCATGTCAATGTCCGTCGCACGGACAAGATGCGTGTAGACAAGATCGTCCTGCGCCAGTTCATCGTGGAAGCGCACGGGCGGCTCGTCAATGGCAGCTGTCTCGGGGAAGGGGAAATCCGCTGGAAAACCGGACTGCTCAAAGCGCAGAATTTTCTGCTCCGAGCCGAGAATTGCCCACTGCGTCCGGCCCAGCGCGACGATCTGTTCGCCCTTCGTCAGCCGGTAGCTGCGGAAGCACCGGATATCCCGGCCCTCACACCGTTCCGGCCATGTGCGGGCCGTCAGTTCGTCCATGAGATACGCCGGCCCATAAAAATCCACCCGGCTGTGGACGGTCAGCCAGAACTCGCCCCGCTTTGCCATCGCTGCGCCGCCGACGCCGATTTTCTCCGCGTGCTCCGACGCAACGCCCTGAAAGATCGTAAACGCCGCCAGCGGCGAAAGCGCCGCCGCGCTGCCGCACAGATCCGGGGTCAGAACGATCTGCTTTTCAAAAAACCCTGTCTGCATGCCTGATCATGCCTCCTGCTTGTGTTTGTCTGTATTATAGCATGTTGGTTTTCTGTTTGCCAGTTGGTTTCACGACGGAATCTTGTAGAAATCCCAGAAATTTTTCGTTGTTTGCATTGGAATCATGTTGATTTCTGCGCGAGTTTGGAGTATGATAGGCATATGTTTGAGACATACGAACGCGGTCCATTGAGTTGACACGCGCCCGCATTTCATACGCAAGGAGACGTTAGCATGATTATTACGCAAAAGAAGCCCATGGAAGAGCTCATGGCGATGGTCGGCGACGCGAAGACAGTTGCGATCGTCGGCTGCAACAGCTGCGCAACGGCATGTCACACCGGCGGTGAGCCGGAGGTCGCCGCACTGGCAAAGGCACTGGAGGAAGCAGGAAAAAAGGTCGTCGGCACGACGATTGCCGATTACTGCTGCATGAACCTTGGCGTCAAGGGCAAGATGAAGCCCCTCGTCGCAGCCAAGCCGGACTGCGTGATCTGCATGTCCTGCGGCGACGGCGTACAGTGCGTCGCAAAGAATGCCCCTGGCATCCCCACCTATCCGTCCAATAACACCATGTACCTCGGCGAAGCCGTCCGCTTCGGCGTCTGGGAAGAGGCGTGCCATTTCTGCGGCGACTGCGTTCTGGGCCAGACCGGCGGCATCTGTCCTGTGACCCAGTGTGCCAAGAGCCTTGTCAACGGTCCCTGCGGCGGCCAGAAGAACGGCAAGTGCGAGGTCAACCCGGAAAACGACTGCGCATGGATCAAGATCTACAAGCGCCTTGACCAGATCGGCCAACTCGACAAACTCGGCCACACCCGCGAGGACAAGGGCTACGCGAAGTTCAGCTATCCGAGAACGATCAGCTTAAAGGGGAAGAAATAATATGAGTATGTTAAAAGAGGCTTTTGAAGCCGGTAAATTTGGCGTCACTGCCGAAATGGCCCCCCCGAAGGGTTATGATTTTTCCGAGCAGCTGGAGGCTGCCAAGCTTCTGAACGGCAAGGTTCACGGCGTCAACGTGACCGATATGCAGTCTGCCAGCCTCAAGGCATCCAGTCTCGGCCTGTGCATTGCGCTCAAGAACGCGGGCATCGAGCCGATTCTGCAGATGACCGGCCGCGACCGCAACCGTATGGCGATCATGGGCGATATTCTGTCCGCAGCGGCTTTCGGCATCGACACGATGCTGGCTCTGACGGGCGACCATCCCGTCGTCGGCGACTGTCCGGAATCCAAGCCGGTCTATGATCTGGATTCCGTCGGCATTTTGAAAATGCTCACGAAGATGGAGCAGACAAACTGCGACTGCGGCGGCAACGAGATTGCCGGCGGCGCACCGAAGTTCTACAAGGGCGCTTCCGTCACCCCGGTCTATGACCCGATTGAACTGCAGATCAACAAGCTGCGTCAGAAGGTCGAAAACGGCGCGGAGTACATTCAGACGCAGGGCATTTTTGATCTGGAAACGTTCAAGCGCTTCCTCGACAAAGTTGATGCAGCAGGCATTAAGACGCATATTATGGCCGGTATTATCCCGCTCAAGGCTGCGGGCATGGCGCGGTACATGAACGAAAACGTCCCCGGCATCGCGGTGCCGCAGGATATGATCGACAAGCTTGCCGCGGCGGCAGCCGAGGGCAAGGAAAAGGGCGTCAAGGGCCTTCCGATGCAGCTTGGCATTGAGATGGCAGCAGAGATGATTGCAAAGATCAAGGACGAGCATCTGTGCGACGGCGTACATATCATGGCCATCGGCGCGGAAAAGAACGTCCCGGCTATCCTCGAAAAAGCAGGCGTCACAATCTAAGCTATATTTCAGCGTCCATCCGTCCAAATGGATTGCCTGAGTTTCGATACAAAACCAGTAATATAGCAGCAGTCGGCAGCCCCATGTCCGGGGGCTGCCGTTTTGCGCACAAAAGGGGCTTGATGGAATCCTTCGCTTCCATTAAATAGAAGCAGAATAAAAAGAAAGGGGCTCTGATATGGAACATATCAAAAAGAACTTTGGCTTCGGCTTCATGCGCCTGCCGATGAAGGATGGCGAGATTGATCTGGCGGAAACGTCGAAAATGGTTGACGCATTTCTGGACGCGGGGGCCATACTAATGTCTTTTTAAAAAGGTTGATAATTTATCACTGTTGATGTATAATGAAGATAATGATGAGAAATGAAAAGATACACTTTCACGCTTGAGGAAACGGAGTTGGCAGCCATCCGGAACGTGCAGGAGATTTTCCGCAGCAAGCACCTCATCCTCTGTACGTCCTGCCGCTACTGCACGGATGGCTGTCCCCAGCACATCTCCATTCCGGATCTGTTCGCCATTATGAACACCAAGCAGCTTTATTACGACTGGAACGCAGATTATTATTACAGCGCCGTCCACACCGCGCCCGGACGAAAGGCGTCCGACTGTCTGGAATGCGGCAAATGCGAAACGGTCTGTCCGCAGCACCTGCCCATCCGCCAGCTTCTGAAGGACGTGGCAAAGGAGTTTGAAAAGAAATAACGCGCTGCGCCCACATACAAAAACCCCTCCGCGCTGCGGAGGGGTCTGTCATATTCAGGATACCGGCTTGGCTGTGGCCTCGGTGTTTGAAGCAGCTTCCTTCCCCTGCTCTGCCTCCTTCGGCAGTTCAAACGGGACAACGTCGTCGGGCTGAATCTCGATGCGGCTACTGCCGGGTTCGAGCACGCGCGTGCCGGATGGAACGCTGATCTTGCTGGTCGTCCCGCGCACGGGCTCCTTTGTCGCGCGCGGGTTTCCGTTAGCCGGCTCGTACCACTCGTTGACGCCGTGCATGAGAACGGGCGTCCCGTCCTCGGCCAGGTTCCAGATCAGGGCCATGGCCTCCTCCGGCGTGTTGACGCAGCCGTGAGAGCCGCCGTAGACATAGAAGCTTGCGCCGAAGTTCTCCCGCCACGACGCATCATGCAGGCCGATGATGTCGCCGACCACACTGACCCAGTATTTGACGAAGACGAGATAATCGTCACCCTTGAGCCAGACGTCGTGCTCCTTGCCGTGCGTCTCATATAGTCCGGTGGGGGTCTGGTGGCCGTTGAGGGCACCGGTCACGACGTTGGTGTTGACGACCAGACGGCCGTCTTTGATAAAGGTCATCTGCTGGTTGTCAAAATCGACCTCAATATAGCTGTCTCCCAGCGAGAAGGGCTTGCCGTCCTTATCGTAGCACACAGCCTCGGCAGACACGGTGCCGGACTGCATCGTCAGCAGCTGCGCGCGGATCTGCTCGGCCAAACTCTGCGCGTCTATCTGATAGTCGCAGGTGACGAAATCGATCTCTGTCAGTCCCTTGACCCATGAATCAAACAGAAACGGTGCGTCTTTCTTGCTGTAGCTTTCTGCCCACTTGGAAACCTTTTCACGCAGAACCTTCTCATCGACTGTAACCGTTCCATCCGGCTCCATGTCCACGATGGAAGCCAGATCATGGCTTGTGAGCGTTTCCTCGCCGTGCGGCAGATACTGCGCGGTGTCTGCGTTGAACGTCACCTTGATTTCGAGATCTGCCAGCGCCTTGCGGAACAGGCTGTCCGGCGTGTCTCGCAGCGTCGCAGTCGTAATCTCGGGCTGCTTGTAGCAGTCAACCGAGGTCAGTTCAAACGCCGTGTCCTGCGGCCCGTCCGCCGTAACACCGAGCACGGAGACCGCCGCGCGCAGCCCGTCCAGAACAGTTTGCTCGTTCAGTTCGGTTCCGGGAACCTCGGCATGAACCGTGTAAACACCGTCTTCCAGCGTGGTGTAGGCGTTCTCCGCTGCCGTGCGCTTCATGTTCCGCAGGTCGGCCAAAACTGCTGCCGCGTCAAATTGCTCCATGCTGACGGTGCAGGGATAAGGCGCGGGATGGGCGTTTTTTGCCCAGTTCAGCTTTTCGCGGATGCCGAGCGCGGCAAACTGCTCAGCTGTCATACGATCCGTCTCAGAAAACTGCGCTGTGACCTTATTCATCAGATCGTCGCGCAGACCGAGTTTCTGTAAATCATACTCGCCGACCGGCGAACCGTCCTCCGTTACCGTAAGTGTGACACTGTCAACGGCGGCAGTCATGGACGTATACTGTGCATAAACAGTGCTGTGTGCCTGCTCCGCCCGTGCAGCTTTGGTTGAAAGCCAGTACCATCCGCCTGCGGCAGCCGCCGCAAGCACAACAATCACAATGATAATCACCCAAAGGGCGCGATTCTTTTTCATGCTGTTCCTCCGCTCTGGCGCGGAATCAAGTTCCGCGCAGTCTCCTCTGCGAAAATTATAACAGATTCCGCCATAAATTCAACACGTTTCGTGCGCGATTCCAAATTTTTCTTTGCGCTGTGTGTCACGGCGCTGTATAATATAAAAAATATCACGATCGGAGGATTCGCCATGCTTGATCTGCTCTGCCCCGTCTGCGGAGAGACGCTTGTACGGGAGGAAAGAGTCTGGCACTGTAAAAACCGTCACAGCTTTGACGTTGCACGCAGCGGCTATGTCAATCTCCTGCCGCCCTCGGCGTCCGGAAAGCGCCATGGCGACGACAAGCACATGGTCGCGGCGCGCACAGCGTTTTTATCGCGCGGCTATTATGACCATCTGATCGGAGCCGTGGCCGAAGCCTGCATGCAGCTTGCCGGGCCGGATGCCTGCGTACTCGACGCAGGCTGCGGAGAAGGGACGTATACGCGCGCAATCTACGACGCACTCGCTGCAAAGGGCGGTCGGCCGCAGCTGCTCGGTGCAGATATCTCCGCCGAGGCCGTCAAGCGTGCGGCGCGGCAGGTACCGGAGGGCATCTTCTGCGTGGCACCCTCCGCGCGCCTGCCGCTGGCGGCGGAAAGCCTGGACCTGATCGTCAATATTTTCTCGCCGTTCATGGCTGAGGAGTTCCGGCGGGTTTTAAAGCCCGGCGGATATCTGCTGCGGGTCGTACCGATGGAAAAACACCTGATTGAACTGAAGGCCGCTGTCTATGACCACCCATATGAAAACCCGCCTTTCGAGCCTGCCGCCGAGGGCTTCCGCCTGATGCAAACGCAGGCGCTCCGAACAACTATCACACTTTCGTCAAACGAGGACGTGCAGGCGTTGTTTCTCATGACGCCCTATTATTACAAAACAGGCGTAGAGGATCAGAAGAAGCTTGCCGCCGTGCAATCGCTCCGCGTCACGACAGAATTCCTGCTTGCCGTCTATCAGCCCGCATAAGCTGCCGCCCTTTCCGGCCGGCAAAACAGCCCCGCCGGGATCCCGGCGGGGCTGTTTGTTCATTCAACGGTGACGCTCTTTGCAAGATTGCGGGGCTTGTCGATGTCGCAGCCGCGCTGCAGCGCGACATAGTACGCGAACAGCTGCAGCGGCACGACACCCAGCAGCGGCAGCAGCGGCAGTTCCGTCTCCGGGATGGTCAGAACGCCGTCAACGCGGCTGGAAAGATCCTCGCGGCGATTCTCTGTTGTAAGCGCGAGAACGCTTGCGCCGCGGGCCTTGACCTCAATGACATTGCTCATGGCCTTGTCAAACAACGGGCCATAGGTTCCCAGCGCAATCACGAGCGTGCCCGGCTCAATAAGTGAAATCGTCCCGTGCTTAAGTTCGCCCGAAGCATAGGCTTCGGAATGGATATAGGAGATCTCCTTGAGTTTCAGGGACCCCTCCATACCGAGCGCATAGTCCAGATTCCGGCCGATAAAGAACACAGAATCGTGGTTGAAATACTGCGAAGCGTAATACTGGATCTGCTCGCGGCTGGACAGAATCTGCTCAACCTGTGCAGGCAGCGCGGCAATGGCCGCAGTCAGACGGCCCGCCTCTTCAGCGCTGATCGTTTTGCGCTGCGCAGCGAGATAGACAGCCAGCAGATCCAGAACGGCCATCTGCGTGGAATATGCCTTGGTCGTTGCGACAGCGATCTCTGGCCCGGCCCATGTGTAGAGCACGTCGTCCGATTCGCGGGCAATGGAACTGCCGACGACGTTGACGATAGACAAAATTCTCGCGCCGAGGCTCTTTGCCTCACGCAGCGCGGCCATGGTGTCAAGCGTCTCGCCGGACTGGCTGATAATAATGGCAAGCGTCCGTTCGTTTACGATCGGACTGCAATAGCGGAACTCGGAGGCCAAAATGACCTCGACCGGCATGCGCGTTAGCTTTTCAAGGTTATATTTGCCGACCATGCCCACATGATATGACGACCCGCAGGCGATGATCTTGATGCAGTCGTACCGGCTGCTGTCGAGCATCAGGCCATCGAAGCCGACCGTGCCGTCTTTGATGCGGGGCAGGATCGCCCGGCGAAGCGCCTCGGGCTCCTCCATGATCTCCTTGAGCATGAAATGCTCATACCCGCCCTTTTCCGCAGCAGAGATCTCCCAATCGATGTGATGGTGCTCTTTTTCGATGGGCAGTTCCATCGCATTATAGACCTGCACGCCGTCGCGGCCCAGAATGGCGACCTCGCCGTCCTCCATATACACGATGTCGCGCGTGTGCTTGACAAGTGCCGTCACATCGGAGGCGATGAAATTCTCGCCCTCACCGAAGCCAATGAGCAGCGGTGCGTCCTTGCGCGCAGCATAGACATGATCGGGATCGTCCGAGCAGAGGATGCCAAGCGCATACGCGCCCTCGATCCGGTGCAGGACCATGTACAACGCGTCTGAGACTGTCTCAACCTCCGGCAGTCCCATACAGTATTCCATCAGCTGCGCGACGACCTCCGTGTCGGTCTGTGAGGCGAATTTGACGCCCTTCTGCTGCAGAAATTCGCGCAGTTCCAGATAATTCTCGATGATGCCGTTGTGCACGACGGCGATTTTTCCGTTCTGCGAGACGTGCGGGTGGGAATTTGTGTCGTTCGGCTCACCATGGGTGGCCCAGCGGGTATGGCCGATGCCAAGCGTGCCGGGCAGAAGCGCGCCGTTTTTCGTCTTTGCGATCAGATTCTGGAGCCGGCCCTTGGCCTTTTCGACCTTTAGAACGCCATTTTGCTCCACGCAGATGCCAGCGGAGTCATAACCCCGGTATTCCAGCCGCGACAGACCCTCCAGCAAAATGGGCGCAGCCTGCTGCGTGCCGACATATCCTACGATACCACACATATGAAATTGTTCCTCCTGTAAAATCAGCTACAGGACAAACGCGCAGAAATTTGCCTGATTCTCCGTTCAAAGCCCCTTTGTTTTGCGGTCACCCGCATATTTCTGACTTTGTCACGCGCACGGAGGCGCACGGGAACGCATCCGCCGAATCTTCGATCGCGTTCCTCCTCGTTATCCTGCATGGTTCTGGGGAACCGGCAGGCGCATGGCGCTTGTGATGGCGAAAGCCATGATCCTCCTTTCTGTCTCTGCGGCTTGCCCCTATTATATTCGATACAGCGCAAAAAAGCTACTGCTAATTGCGCGCTGCGCCGCCCGGCGCTTGCATTTCCGGAGAAGCTGGGCTATACTGGAAAGAAAAAAGGAGAAAAGGATCGAATTATGATAAAAGCAAGACGAATTTCCGCGCTGCTGCTTGCTGCCGCACTGCTGCTCGGCTGCATTCCGCAGGCGCTGGCCGTAGGCGAACAGATTCACAGCTACGAACCCATCCGCACCGGAGACCCCCGCATCGATTCTCTCGCGGACGAACTTTTAAAGCAGATTCCAACCGACGGGAAAACCGACGCGCAAAAAATTCAGGCCGTCTATGACTGGATCATCCGGAACTGCGTCCGCGACGGTTGGGACGGAACGACGTGGTTCGACGAAGCGCAGGTATCCGCCGCAGCGGATACGCTGGCGCGCGACCCGAACTATCAGGCGCAGATCCTGCGCCCGGAGTTCAAGGCTGAACGCACGCCCGGCGACCTGCCCGGTATGTATCTCTACGATTACGATTCCAATGCCTATATTGCCGCCTTTGCCTATGAGATGATGTACAAGCGCTGCGGCAACTGCGCACACTTCGCCGCGCTCCTGACCGTCCTGCTGACGCGGCTGGGCTATGACTGCCGCCTCATTGACGGCGTTTTCGTCAACAACGATGGCAGCACCTATGAGCACAAGTGGAATTATGTGCTTGTAGACGGGCAGTATTACTGGCTGGACGTACGCATGGATCACGCGGGCTACGCGCGCACCGGCTCGATCAGCCACTCTTATTTCCTCAAAAGCGACACCGCCGCATGGGCCCGGTCGCACCAGTGGGAACAAAGCTACAGCGATTGGCTGACGGAAAACGCGGATTCCATTGCGCGCATGACCGTCAAAACAGCGCCTTGGGCAAAGACTTCCTCGTGGGCAGAGCCGTATCTGCAGCAGGCGGAGGCACAGGGACTCATTTCCGTGTGCATCTACGGCACAGATATGACGCAGAGCATGACGCGTTTTGAATTTGCCTCGACCGTCATGCGCATCTATGAAGCAGCGGGCGGCGCGCCGGTCACGATCACGGCCCGTTTTTCCGACACCAACGACGCAGATATCCAGAGCGCCGCGACGCTCGGCATCGTGAACGGTACCGGAAACGGAAGCTTTTCACCGCGCGGTCTGCTCACGCGGGAGCAGGCTGTGACCATGCTAGGCAGAGCCTATGCCCTGTTCCGTGACGTTCCGGCAGACGGCGCGGAACTGCCCTATTCCGACGCAGCGCAGATTGCAGACTACGCGCGGCAGCCGGTCGCGCTTCTGACCGGCCTCGGCGTTCTGAGCGGCTCCGGCGATGGCATGCTGCATCCGCAGTCCAAGCTTACGCGCGAACAGGCGCTCAAGCTGGCCGTCGAACTGCTGGCCGCACTGAACGGATAAAATGATTGCCCCGCCCTTGCGCGAATCTCCTGCTGAACAGGCGTTTGCACAAGGGTGGGGCTGGTTTCATCTTTCATCGATCGTCAGTCGCGGGAAAAGCTTAAAAATCTGGTGCCTTGGAAGGCGAGGCTTCCCCGGTCGCCTTCTACGAGATAGCCGTAGTCGCGGTCCGGGATGCTGAGTTCCATCCGGTCGCCGCTTTCGACCTGGAACGTTGCGTAATACCATGTGGACGAGTGTCTTGTGTGCATATTCGCATCATGGTGATGCGTCACCTCCATCCGCTTGGAGACGACCGTAGCCTGCACGGTCAGGCGCGGGGAGTTGTTGTTTTTGTGCCACTGGCTGACATTACGCACGAGCGTCACGATGATCACGCCCAGAACCAGCACAAACATCACCGTGAACAGCACGGGAAACACCGAATCAAAAAAACCGAAGCCGAACATAAAGCGTCCTCTCTTTCTGTCATTTGCCTATATAGTATCAGACGCAGGAATGGCGCGCAAGTTCCCGTTTAAAAATAAAAAACTTGTGCAGATTCCCCTTTGATTTTTTTCGCCGTCTGTGCTATGATTTTCCTGTTGTGTTGCAGCTTTGCGTAAGTCCAAACGGACTTGCGCGATTTTTTTATGTCTGGAGGAAAACAAAATGGAAGAAAAACAGAACGCCGTACTCGGCACAGCCCCGCTTGGCAGGCTAATGATGAAATTTGCCTTGCCGTGTACCGTTTCGCTGCTGGTCGGGGCGCTTTACAACATTGTCGATCAGATCTTTATCGGCTGGGGCGTCGGGTATCTCGGCAACGGCGCAACGAACGTCGTGTTCCCACTGACCGTTTTAGCCCTCGGTCTCGCCGTCATGATCGGCGACGGCGCGTGCAGCTATGTGTCGATCTGCTTCGGCAAAAACCAGCCGGAGAACGCGAACCGCGCCGTCGGCAGCGCCGTGGTGCTGAGCGTACTGGTAGGCATCGCAGTCGCGGTGCTCTATGCCGTGTTCCAGATGCCGCTTCTGTCGCTGTTCGGTGCGACGGAGGCAAATTTGTCCTATGCAAAGGAATATTTCACCTACATCACCATCGGCGTTCCCATCTACGTCTTCGGACAGGCAATCAATCCCATCATCCGCTCGGACGGCAGCCCGCAGTTCGCCATGCTCTCCATGCTGGCAGGCGCGATTGCAAACTGCATTCTGGACCCGATTGCAATCTTCGTTCTGCACTGGGGCGTGATGGGCGCGGCTGCCGCAACGGTGGCCGGGCAGGTCATCACGGCGGCAATGGGCGTATGGTACCTGTTCCACACAAAGGCACTGCGCCTGAAAGCGGACGATTTTAAGCTGCGCGGCCGAATTCTCGGCGCGTATCTGCCGCTGGGCCTTTGCAGCTTTCTTGCGCAGATCTCTCTGGTCATCGCCATGGCCGCGACGAACAACATGCTGGTTCAATACGGTGCTTCCAGCAAATACGGCGCGGATATCCCACTGACGGTGCTCGGCATCGTTATGAAGGTCTTTCAGATCATCATTTCCATCACCATCGGTATGGCCGCCGGCTGCATTCCCATCGTGGGATATAACTACGGCGCGCAGCTGCTGCGCCGCTGCCGGGGCGTACTTTGGCGGCTGATGGGCGCAGAATTCCTGCTCGGCGTGCTTGCGCTGCTCATCACACAGCTTTTCCCGCGTCAGATCATCGGCCTGTTTGGCTCGGAATCGGAGTTGTACAACGAGTTTGCCGTCACGACCTTCCGCGTATATCTTTGCATGCTGCCGCTTGCGACGGTCAACAAGGCCGCGTTCATCTTCATGCAGGCCATGGGCAGGCCGGTCGAATCGGCAGGGCTGTCATTTTTCCGCGAGGTTCTGCTGGCTGTGCCGCTCGTAATGCTGCTGCCGAAGGCGTTCGGGCTGATGGGTGTTCTGTATTCCATGCCCGCGGCAGATATCCTTACATTTTTCGCTTCCTGCTTCGTCCTCCTGCGCACCGACCGGCAGCTGCGAAAATAATGCTTGCATTTTCTGATACCCGTGTTATACTTGGTATGAAATTTCATACTGAGTATAACTTTTTATAAAAAGGAGAGATCTTCATGGCGATGCAGTTCCCGAAGGGGAAATTCATCAGTCTGGTCAAGGTCGGCGAGAAAGGGCAGATCGTCATCCCAAAGGGTGCACGCGAACTGTTCGGCATTCAGCCGGGCGACCAGCTTTTGCTCATGGCCGATAAAAAGCGCGGCATTGCGCTGGTCGGCATGGACGATCTGAGCGTGCCGGACTCGCTGTTCCGGCTGGCAAAGGAGGCGGATGACGATGGAAATCTTGAGACTTGACGGCCTTTGCAAGCAGTATCCGGCCTTCCGGTTGGACAACGTCTCGTTCTCCATGGAGGCCGGAACGATCATGGGCCTGATTGGCCGCAACGGCGCGGGCAAGACCACAACGCTTAAATCCATGCTCCATCTGGTGCATCCAGATGCCGGGAAAATTACGATCTGCGCTCTGGATATGGACACGGACGAGCGCGCCATCCGCTCACGCATCGGCTTCGTCTCCGGCGGCGCATCGTATTACCAGCGCAAGCGCCTGCGGGAGTTGACGAACGTGACGAAGGATTTCTATCCCGATTGGGACAGCGAACGCTATGCGCGGCTTGTCCGGCAGTTTTCGCTGGATGAAAGCAAGCGTGTGTGCGAACTGTCCGAGGGCATGAAGGTCAAATACCAGCTGGCTGTTGCGATGTCACACAAGGCAGAACTGCTGATTCTCGACGAGCCGACGTCCGGCCTCGATCCCGTTTCGCGCGATGAACTGCTGGACACATTCCTGACGCTCTGCGAGCAGGAGGGCGTATCGATCCTCTTCTCCACGCACATCACATCCGATCTCGACACCTGCGCCGACACGATCACTTATATCCAGAATGGCCGCGTCGCCGTCAGCGAAAAAAAGCAGGCGCTGACCGGCGCATATCTGTCTGTACAGGGACCGGACGCCGCCTGCGGCGCAGCGCTGCGCGGAAAACTCATCGGCGCGCGCAGCCACAAGGGTGAACTGGATGCGCTCATCCGTGCGGAGGACGCGCCGCTTGCGGCAGGACTTTCCTGCACCCCTGCAAATCTGGAACAGATCATGGTACATCTGGAACGGGAGGCGGAAGCATGAAACTGCTGATGAAAAAGGAATGGAAGCTGACCGTTACGCCGGTGCCGCTGCTGTTTTTGCTCTTGAGCGCACTGGTGCTTGTGCCAAGTTATCCGTATTATGTAACATTTTTCTACAATGCCCTCGGCATTTTCCTCATGCTGCAGGCCGCGCGAGAGAACCGGGACGTATATTACATGGCGCTGCTGCCGCTCACAAAGCGCGATCTTGTCCGGGCGCGGTTCTCGACCATCGTGACGCTCCAACTTTTGCAGGCGCTCGTCTGCATCCCGTTCATGCTCCTCCGCAGAAGCTATGCAGAGATCAACAACCCGGTCGGCATTGAGGCGAATCTGGCCTTCCTGGGCTTCGGCTTCGTGCTGATGGGCCTGTTCGATCTTGTGTTCCTGCCGATGCACTATAAAAACGGCTACGATCTCGGAAAACCGTTTGTCATTTCCAGCATCGTGCTGTTCGTCGCCATCGTGCTGCTGGAAGCGCTTGACCATATTGTTCCGTATATGAAAACTGTCTGTGAAAGCTACACCCCCGCAGACCTTGTACGGCAGCTTCCCGTCCTGCTCGGCGGCATGGCAGTCTACGCGCTGGAAGTTTTGCTCGCCTATCGCAAGTCGGCAGCCCGCTTTGAGAAGGTCGATCTGTAAAAACCATCCCCTCCGTCATTTGCTCCGCAAATGACGCCTCCCCTTGCCGCGCAAAGCGCAGCAAGGGGAGGCTTTTAGGGAAACTCCGGCGAATCCGTGCCGCCCTGCAAATCTCAACCGCAAAGCGTTTTTGCCGCAGCCATTCAAGTGCAGCTGCTCACAAACCTGTTGTACCGTAACAGGCGGCGCGTACCATAGTGCTCGTAGAATGAGTATGTGTTTGTAGAGACTCAATAATTGGTGCCTGTTAGAACCGTATTCGCAGAATGCACCAACCGCATCCAAGCGCCCTTTTCTCCCCTATCTTTTCCCACGCAGGGGAAAAGATAGGGCCGCCGGAGGCACATCGGAAACGCTTCGCTGGTTTGCACTTTGGTGTTTAGGTCCTGACGGAACAACGCCCCGTCTGTCCGAGTGGACAGGCGGGGCGCTTTTTGCAATCGCTCAATGTGTTTCGTTATATTTCCGGATTCCGAGCGCCAGAAGATCCATAGCGCGCTCCAAATCCTCCTGCTTGAGAACGTATGCGATGCGGATCTCATTGCAACCCTTGCCGGGCGTGGCATAGAACGGCTCTCCGGCAGAGAACATGACCGTGTCGCCGTGATCTTCAAATTCCTGCAGCAGCCAAAGCTGGAATTTTTCTGCATCGTCAACCGGCAGCGCAGCCATGAGGTAAAACGCGCCGCGCGGGCATTCGCAGATGACGCCGGGGATCTCATGCAGCTTGCGCACGACGGTATCCCGGCGGCGCTTGTATTCCTGCCGCACCTGCTCGAAGTATTCCGGCCCGACGGAGTAAAGCGCCGCAGCCGCAATCTGGTCGAGCGTTGCGACCGATAGCCGCGCCTGACAGTATTTGAGGGCATTGGCCATAAAGTCCCGATTGCGGCTGATCAGACAGCCGATACGCGCGCCGCAGGCGGAAAAGCGCTTGGAAACGGAATCGATCAGGATCAGGTTTTCCTGTCCGTAGTCAAATTTGCCGAACGAATGCAGCGGCTCGCCGTCGTAGGTAAACTCGCGGTAGACCTCGTCGGCCACCAAATACAGATCATGCTCCACGGCTACGTCCAGAAGCATCTTCATCTGTTCCTCCGTCAGACAGGTGCCGGTGGGATTGCCGGGATTCGTGATCATAATGGCCTTCGTCTTTGGCGTGATGCAGGCCTCAATGCGTGCGCGGTCGGCATAGAAATAGCCTTCCTCCGGCTTTGTGTGCAGCGGATGGATGACGCCGCCTGCGGTCGTGATGAACGTGTGATAGTTCGGATAGAACGGCTCGGGGACAATGACCTCGTCGCCATCGTCCAGCAGACAGTTTGCCGCAATCTGCAATGCTTCGCTGCCGCCGGTCGTAATGAGGATGTCGGACTCGTCCAGTCCAACGCCGATGTTTTCATAGTACTTCCGGATAGCTTCGATCAGTTCCGGGATGCCGGGCGAGGCTGCGTAGGCCAGAACCGGCGTGCGGAAATTGTGGATCGCGTCATACAGCGCATCCGGCGTGTGGATATCGGGCTGGCCGATATTCAGATGATAGATTTTTTTGCCGGCTGCCGCTGCTGCCACTGCGTAGGGATGGAATTTGCGCATGGGGGACTGCCCGCATGCAAGCGCTTTGCTGGACAACTTCATAAGAATACCTCCTGTACCCGTATTTTTCGGGATGTCCACCCCGTCTCATGCACAGGGCGTGCATGAAAATTTTATTTATCATACCATATCCCATACTAAAAAATCAATGAAAACGTGTCTGCCGCAGCAAGTTTTTCTACGGCAGCGCAGAAAAGTCATACCATCAGTATGAGTATGTTCCATCTAAATTGTATGAATCGTGTGTTCCATTCCGGCGCAGTATCTGATACGATAGAGGCATCAGGAGGGATGAATATGCAGATCAGACTCGCGGAGAACATCCGCGCACTGCGCAGGCAGCACAGATTCACGCAGGAACAGCTGGCCGAAAGTCTGGGCGTGATGCCCGGCGCAGTCTATAAATGGGAGGCGGGTGTATCCCAAAGTTAAAGATACCACAAACCCACGCTTACACATTACTTGCCATAAATAAAACATGGAGGTAATAAACATGAACGAACTGAAACAGAGAAAGACAGAAAACGGAATTGATTTCGTATTGGTCGGGGACTATTATATCCCGGATTTGAAATTACCAGAGGAAAATCGTATCATCGGAAAATACGGACGATTGCACAGAGAGTTTCTGAAAGAAACACAGCCAGCGAGATTCAGCGAGCTGCTATTATCCTGCGAACTGTGGTCATATCTTGCAGATGTGAACGAGCAGGCGCAGGAAAGGCTGGATACGATTGTGAAGCAGATGAAAGTTGCCGAAGGAGTTTCCGAGGAACTGAAAGCGCACGATCAGATGGAATGGGTGCGAAGATGTAACAACATTCGCAACCGGGCAGAAGAAATCGTGCTGAGCGAAATCGTCTACAGCTAAAACGAAATAGGCACAGACTACATCCACTTGGAAGATGTAAGCTGTGCCTGTTTTGCATTTTCGGGGCAAGGATGGAAAACTGGATGGTGTCAGTTTTTCCATTGGCAGAACCGAAAATATGGGGGTATCCAAAGGGGGCAAACTGCCCCTTTTGGCACACGGCTTTGCTTGCAAAGTGTAGTGTGTTATACGCTCTGTCGGCGTTGCTGTGAAAATGCTGTGGCACATGGGTCATGCTACAGAATTTGAAAGGGCAGGAAAACAAACTGTATTTGTGGTCAGGGAAACCACAAATGCAGGTCTGTTTTCGTCAGCAGGCAGGGCAGATATGGAAACTCCCGCCTTTCGTAGCGTGCCAGACTTTGGAACAATTTGTCTGCAACATTGAAATGGGAGGGAAACCATTTTAGGGATTACCAGCCTTGAGTATTCATTATTTTTAAGGTAATAGATATTTATCTTTAAATTGTTTTAACAAATTGTATACATCGACACCAGTGTTTTGATATAAATACTCAAATGCTTGTGTCCCAGTAAGAACTGTCCATCCACCATGAAGACAGGCTGTAATTGCAGCAGGTAAATTATCATCTCGGAGAATTAACAATACTGGGGAATAATCATAATCTTGCAACAATTTTCCATATTGTTTGAATTTTTTGAGAGTTCCTGAATCGCCAGAACCAATCCTATATTTGGTATCTATAGCATGGTTTCCGATAATTAAGTCACATGGTTCGTCACTACCAATTCTTAATGCTGGCTTGAAAGAAGAACAGTGATGTCGGCATATTTCCGTGACAATTAATTGCCACATCATACCGAGTTCTCTGCCCCAATATTGTCTATTTTCTCTTTTTTGCTCTGGGGTAATTCCAAAGATATCCATTAAAACGTCAGTATCATTGTTTTCATCAGAGTATGTTTTTTCTTTAAAAGCTTCATAATATCTTTTTAAAATAGGATTAATAAGGTTTGCGTCATTCATTTGTGTCGCCTCCAAAATCAAATAATTTATAAGCTGGAATCTTTAAGGCATAGGAAATTTTTTCTATGTTTTTCAATGAAATACTTCGAGTGCCACGTTCTACTGCACTGATATATGTTCTGTGTAAATCGGCTAATTCAGCTAATTCTTCTTGTGATAAGTTTTTTTCAGTGCGGTATTTATATACGTTTCTACCGAACTTTTCACAAATGTCCATTGTTCCACCTCCCTTTTTAATTCTAAACAGTGAATACAATAAGTCTACAGACAATAAGTTTCATCGAAAGTTAAAGAAAGCGAAGACCCATAAGAATCTTCGCTTTCTAAATTAAACTATTCTATTTTTAAACGTTTTTGAGCAATATCCACATATTCTTGGTTTATTTCAATTCCTAAATAATCGATGCCCAAGTTCTTGGCTGCAACCAGTGTTGTACCTGAGCCAGCAAATGGATCAAGCACAATGTTTCCGTATCCTTTTGGAACTGTCAGTTTCACTAATTTTTCCATTAATTCTAACGGTTTAACTGTTGGATGAGTATTAAAATCATCTAAAGCTTCTCGTTTTATATTTTCGATAATATTGGATTGAAATCCAGTATCATCTTTTGCTTGAAAAAGTCCAACATGGTATGTTGTTAGTGTTTCAATATAATTATTTATTAGTGGTTTTTGGACGATAACGATAGCTTCCCATTCATTTCTTAAACAGCTATGCCATCCATTCCATTCCTGTGCATTTTCATCGCCCATTTTTTCTAGCTTTTTACTTACATTTATTCCTTTTGGAATACCACTATTCCTGCGCCATACGAGAATATCTCGTGCATAGAAACCAGCGTTTTCTAATGCGATTTGGATATGTGCGGCGGTTCTGGTACTGTTAAACACAAGAAGCAATGCCCCAGGCTTTAGAATACGGAATAATTCTTTTCCCCATGATTCTACCCAATTCTGATATTCCAAAATATTTTTTCGATTCTTGTCATACCATCGAGCATTACGAACACCTCCTGCTAAGCCACTTCCATATGGAATGTTTTTTACTAATGTAGAATTGGAATTTTTAACTTTATCTAATCTACGATTAATTTCTTTTTTATCCCATGATCGACCTATGAATTCATAGTTATAAGGGGGATCCGTGATGCAACAAGCTATACTGTTATTATCCAATTGTTGCATTATATTTAAACAATCCCCGCAAAGAATATTATTTACAGTAATCATTTTTATAGGTTCTCCTAAATAGTTTATTTTTGTTTTCTCCTCTTTGCGACATATGGCTTTTCATCAGTTCCGACTTCTGCATGATACGGATGAGCCATTGTTTTTCTTCTTCGGTCAGCTTATTGTAGCGCAGCTTGGTCTGTTTGCAGTATATCATCAAAAGCTGTTCCACATGGCTGCCCTCGAAGTTTGCGACTTCTTCCAAATCCTTTTTCAGTTCTTCTGCCACGGAAGTCTTTGGTGCGCCGTCGCTTCTGCCACGGTGTGCTTCTCGTAAGTCAGCCATAATGCCGTCAATGTCATGATGTATTCGGCTACTAAAATAATCGCCCTCGTTCACATGGGCAGATTGCAGAAGATATGAGACGGTGTCGGTCATTCAGCAGAATGTGTTTGTTTTCAATGCCTCCATCCGCGACAACGTTACCATGTTCCGCAGCTTCCCGCCGGAGGAACTGGCGCAGGCCGTACGCCGTGCGCAGCTGGAAGCCCTGCTCGCAGAGCGCGGCGAGGACTATCTCTGCGGGGAAAGCGGCAGCGGCCTCTCCGGCGGCGAGAAGCAGCGCATCTCTATTGCGCGAAGTCTTCTCAAGCACGCGTCTGTTTTGCTGGCTGACGAGGCAACCGCCGCGCTGGACGCACAGACGGCACATCAGGTCACAGACGATGTCCTGTCCCTGTCCGGCGTTACGCGCATCGTCGTCACGCACACGCTGGAACAGGCGGCGCTGCGCCGCTATGACGGCATTCTCGTTCTGAAGGACGGCCGCATCGCCGAGTCCGGCTCCTTTGACGATCTGATGGCGCAGAAGGGATATTTCTACGCACTGTATACAGTATCGCAATAAACGGACACGCTGCCCGCCCGCGCATACTTCAACATGCCCCTGCTTTCGGAATGGGAAAGCAGGGGCATGTTCTAGTCAGAATCGATTTTGGTTTGCCTGCGGAATCAGAATGCCCACGTTCCGTCGCGGAAGATGGCAACAGTCTTGCCGTCCTCGCAGACGGCATCGATAGCGAGGTCTGCCGATCCGATCATGAAGTCCTCGTGAATCATGGAGTCGTTCACGCCAAGCTTGCGGCATTCGTCCAGCGTCTTGTTCTGGAAGTCCTTGATGGTGTCCGCAAAGCCCATGCCGAGCGCCAGATGGCAGCAGGCGTTCTCGTCGAACAGCGTGTTGTAGAACAGCAGGCCGGTCTGGTTGATAGGAGAATCAAACGGCACAAGCGCACATTCGCCGAGATAGCAGCTGCCCTCGTCCATCTCAATCAGCTTCGTCAGAAGTTCATTATTTTCCTCAGCGTGCCATTCGACGGCCTTGCCCTCGTGGAAGCGGATCCAGAAGCCATCGATCAGCTGGCCCTGATAACTCAGCGGCTTCGTCGCGTAGACGATTCCCTCGGCCACGCCGCGCATCGGGGAGATAAAGCATTCCTCGGTAGGGATGTTGGGGTTGAAGAAAATGCCCTGCAGGCTCGTCTCACCGCCGCCGCAGAATTGCGCCTCGGGAATCATGCCGACGGTGAAGTCGGTGCCGTTGGAGGACTTGTAGCGCAGTTCCCGGATGTGCAGATTGTTGAGATATTCGCAGCGATCGTTCAGATCCTTGTTGTGGTCGTTCCATGCCTGGATGGGATCGCCCGTTACGCGCGAGGTCTTCAAAATGGCGTCCCACAGCTTTTCCACGGCCTGCGACGCACGCAGTTCCGGGAAGAGTTTCTTGGCCCACTTTTCGCCCGGCACAGCGGCGATACACCACTGATACTTGTTCTCGATCTGGTCGCGGTAGCCCTTGACAATGGGATACTTGGCCTGCTGGGCCTTGGCCATTTTCTCCTGGTTCACACCGCGCAGACCGTCGGGATCCTCGCTGATGAGGTAGATGCGGCAGGGAATGGTGTCAACATAGTGCTGCCAGCGGGCTTCTTCATAATGATCAAGCATAGAGAGCGTCTTGAGCGAACGGTAGCGCACATGCAGCTTCGTAAGCGGTTGATAACTCCAGTCAACGACGACCTTTTTTGCTTTCAGCTTATAGCATTCGTCAACGAGCATCGCCACAAATTCCGGCTGGTCAAGTTCGGCCGTGATAAAGACCTCCTGCCCCTTCTGAACATTTGCACCGACCTTGGCGATGAGTTTTGCGTATTCCCGCAGGACTGTTTTTTTCATAAAAAAGCCTCCATTGCTTTTGTTTTTATCGAATTTGCCCTCATAGTTTATCACAGATTATCCGCGTTGAAAAGACATCCGGTGAAAATTCGCCCTTGCGGGCCTGCGCCGGGCGCGGTATACTGAAAGAAAACGACACATGGAGGGTTCTTTCATGCTTACTGATCAGCTTTTTGACTTTCTTGCCGCCAGCCCCAGCTGCTATCATGCCGTGCAGGCGCTTGCGAAGCGGCTGGAGCAGAACGGCTATACGCAGCTGCGGGAACAGGACGCGTGGACGCTGACACCGGGCGGAAAATACTTCGTCACGCGCAACGGCTCGTCGCTCCTGTCCTTCCGCATCCCGCAAAGTGCGCCCGCAGGCTTCCTGATGGCCGCCGCGCATACCGACTCCCCTACCTTCAAGATCAAGCACAACCCGGAGAAAAAGTCCGGCCCGTATGTGCAGCTGTCAACAGAAAAATACGGCGGCATGCTCATGGGCACATGGTTTGACCGGCCGCTTTCCGTTGCGGGCCGCATCGTGACGGCGAAGGACGGAAAGCTGGAGACAAAGTTGGTCAATGTAGACCGCGATCTGGCTGTGATCCCCTCTGTCGCCATCCACATGAACCGCGCCGCAAACGAGGGCTTCAAGTTCATGGCAAACATTGACACACTCCCGCTCTATGGCATGCAGGAATCCTCCGGCAGCTTCCGCAGCGTCGTGGCCAAGGCTGCGGGCGTGCAGGAGGACGAGGTGCTCGGAGAAGACCTGAGTCTGTATGTGCGCACACGCGGCACTTGCCTCGGCGCGAAAAACGAGTTTATTCTCGCCCCGCGGCTGGACGATCTCGGCTGCGTGTTTGGTCTGCTCGAGGGCTTTCTGGCAGCGAAGGCCTCCGGCAGCGTGCCGGTTTTCTGCGCATTCGATAATGAAGAGGTCGGCAGCGAGACGAAGCAGGGCGCAGCGTCGAGTTTGCTTTCCGATACGCTCCGGCGCATCGCGCTTGCGCTGGGTCTGAACGAGGAAGGGTATCTGCGCATGCTTGCACAGAGTTTCCTTGTCTCGGCGGACAACGCCCACGGCGTGCACCCGAACCACCCGGAATACGCCGACATGACCAATACGCCGCGCCTGAACGGCGGCGTCGTCATCAAATTCAACGCCAACCAGCGCTACACGACCGATGGCGTCTCCTGCGCGCTGTTCACAGCAGTCTGCCGTGAGGCGGGCGCCCCCGTGCAGATCTACGCGAACCGCTCCGACATGCCGGGCGGCTCGACGCTCGGCTCCATCGCCACAACGAAAGTCTCCGTCCCGAGCGTGGACATCGGCCTTGCGCAGCTGGCCATGCACTCGTGCGTGGAATCGGCGGGCGCGGAGGACCTCGACGCGCTGGTCAAGGCCATGACGTGCTATTACGGAAAGACCTTGACACGAAGCGGGGAACAGATCACGTTCTGAGTACGCCTAAAGGCTCCCTCTCATACGGGTGTAGGGGCCGATGCCCACATCGGCCCGGCAGAATGTACCGCTTTTTACGGAAATCTGTGGCGAATTCGTAACTTCCCAGTGGGCCGATGTGGGCATCGGCCCCTACAGGGCACTGTGCAGATTTGCAGCTGCCCAGCGGGCGGAGCAGGGCCCCGCCTCTACCAACCGCATTTGATTTTTTGTTACTATATAATAGAAAAAAGGAGGCAGATCCATCATGGGCATGATCCTGACGGACGAACAGCAGGCAATTCTGGACGGCGCCAAGGGCGAAACCATGGCGAAGGTCATGAAAACGCTTGTTATGTTCGGCGAAGCATTCCACGCGGAGAAGATGGTTCCGGTCACGAGCCGGTATAATCATCTTGTCACATCCTTCGGCCTCGGCGTTTTGCAGCCGGTGTATGATCTTATGCAGCAGCTGATCGACGCAGGCGCCGTATCCGGCCAGCGATTCTCAGCAGACCCCCGCCCGCTCGACCCCAATGTCCCGGCAAACCCTCTGCAGCAGCTTGTGTTCAAGAAATTTATGTACAACAAGCAGGCTTTCTATGAGGGCCAGCTGGAAAAACTCGGGCTGCTCAGTAAGGACGCATTCACCTGCACCTGCTATATGCCCGAGGTTGGCAACAAGCCTGAAAAGGGCGAGGTGCTCTCGTGGTCGGAATCCTCCGCCGTCGTGTACGCCAACTCCGTGCTCGGCGCGCGCTGCAACCGCAATTCCGGCATTATGGACATCATGGGCTCCATCGTCGGCTTTGTGCCGTATTTCGGTCTGCTGACCGACGAAGGACGCCGGGCAACGTGGGTCATCAAAATCGAGACGTCCAAAAAGCCCGAAGCGCAGCTGCTTGGTTCGGCCATCGGCATGAAGGTCATGGAAGACGTACCTTATGTCGTAGGCCTTGACAAGTGGCTTGGCACAGAACTGAATGATGCAGCCTGCACCTATCTCAAGGACTTCGGCGCGGCGACTGCGTCCAACGGCGCGGTGGGTCTGTACCACATCGCAAACCTCACCCCCGAGGCAAAGGAGCAGGGCGAGGCGCTGGTTGCCGAAGACGCGAAGGTCTATGTGATCGACGACGCGGAACTCCAGCGCGTGAAGGACAATTATCCCGTTGTTTGGAAGAATAAGGATGCAAAGCCGAAGCTTTGCTTCATGGGCTGTCCGCATATGTCACTCGAGCAGCTGAAAACCTGGACCGACCGCGTGGAAAAGGCGCTTGCAGAGGCAGGCCGCAGCAAAGTCTGCATCCCCACAGTCTTCACCGCCGCGCCCGCCGTTTTGAAGGAGTTTGAGAAAACGCCCTATGCCGCCCGGCTCAAAAAAACCGGCGTCATCACGTCCTATATCTGTCCGCTTATGTACATGAACAATCCGCTCTGCGGCAAGATGCCGGTCATCACCTCCTCCAACAAGCTGCGCACCTATACGACCGCGCGCTACTATACCGACGATGAAATCCTCGTCCAGATCACGAAAGGAGGCGCACACGCATGAAGACCTTTCAGGGCCGCGTCGTGACGCCCGGCTGCGCACAGGCTGAAGCGCTTGTGACGCACGGCGGACTCAATACGCTCGCTTCGTTCCAGAAATCGCTGCAGTTTGGCGACAAGACCGCCAAATGCGGCGACCAGAATAACCCCGACCTCTACGGCAAGCCCATGGCGGATAAGGCCCTCTGTCTGCCGCAGACCATCGGCTCGACCACAGGCGGACTGGTGCTCTACTGCGCCTGCGCCATGGACCGGCAGCCAGCCTGCATGCTGTTCGCCAACCCCATCGACTCTCTGGCAGCCGCCGGGGCGATTCTCGCCGACGTATGGCTCCAGCCGGGAAAAATGCCGGTCGTTGACTCGCTGGGTGAGGAATTCCTCTCCTACGTCAAGGACGGCATGACCGTCACCATCGGCCCGAACGGCATCGTGACAGTCGAGTAAGCACCGAACCACACACAGATTTGAATCAGAAAAGGGGCCGACAGCATTGTCGGCCCCTTTCCGCATTCTTTATTCAAACCGTCTGTGCTCATTTTCCCAGCGTCTGCCCGGCGCGGCGGCTATAGAGTTTGGCAAGACCACCCTCGCTTGTCTCACGGAAGGCGCGGTTCATGCTGATGCCGGTTTCGTACATCGTGCGCACGACCATGTCGAACGAAATCGTTCTTGTGCCGACCAGCATATGGGCCAGATTCGCCGAGTCGATGGCGCGCTTGGCGGCGACGGCGTTGCGCTCGATGCAGGGAATCTGCACAAGGCCGCAGATGGGATCGCACGTCAGGCCGAGATGGTGCTCCATGGCGATCTCGGCGGCGTATTCGATCTGCTCGATGGGGAATTCCATCAATTCGCACATCGCGGCAGCGGCCATGGAGCAGGCCGAGCCGATCTCCGCCTGACAGCCGCACTCCGCGCCGGAGATGGACGCGTTGCGCCGGATCAGGTTGCCGATGATGCCCGCCACGCCCAGCGCGTGGGCCATGCGCAGGTCGGAATAGTGGTATTTGCCCTGTAAGTACATGAGAACAGCGGGCAGCACGCCGCAGCTGCCGCAGGTCGGCGCAGTGACAATGGTGCCGTTGGCGGCGTTCTGCTCGGCGGCGGCAAAGGCATACGCACAGACCAGCTGCAGTTCCCGCACCTGCGGGATCTCCTGCGCATGCTGCCGCTCATAGAGATAACGCGCCTTGCGCTGCACATTCAGGCCGCCCGGCAGAATGCCGGTTGCCTCCAGTCCCTCTTCGACCTCGGCGCGCATGGTGTGCCAGATGGTCTGCAAAAAGTCCCAGATCTCCGCCCCCTCGTTCAGTTCAACGTATTCGCGCAGCGAGATATACCGCCAGCGGCAGTATTGTGCGATCTCAGCAAACGAATTTTCTGGGTACACGTCGTCTGGCTCCGACGACTCGCGGCCCTCGATTACGATATCGCCGCCGCCGATGGACTCCACGCGCATGGACGCGAACTTTTCCTCTCCCTTATAGGCGGCAAAGTCCAGCGTGTTCGGATGGCGCAGATCGCCGGGATCCTTCTGCGAGAAAATGATCTCCGTCGGGGTCGGGGCAAGAACCTCACTCAGAACGCGGTCAGTGCCATGGCCGACGCCGGTCAGAGCCAGAGAGCCGTAAAGCGTGACCTCATAGCGTTCTGCATCGGGGTTTTCCTGTTTGAAGATGCGGGCTGCGCGCTCCGGCCCCATGGTATGGGAACTGGACGGACCCTTCCCAACTTTATAAAGATCACGAATGGATTTCATGAGAAGCTTCCTCCGATCGTATCGTTTCACCACATGATACCAGAGAACGCTTCAAATTACAACCTTAATTCAGGGCGGCTGCGTACTTTATTCGGAGCCGCCCCGGGCCGTCTGGTTCCGGCTCCGCCGGGCCAGCGCTTCGAGCGACAGTTCGCCCGCAAGCTTAAAGAGTGCATCGCGCAGCACCTGCTCCATGGGCAGGCCGGCCGCGCGGGCGACGGACGCGTAAAATTCCTCCGTCGCCGAATCGAGTGGGATACAATAGATCATGGCATGCGAACCTCCAATATTGCCTGCGTTCAGGTATCTCATCTTATGTACAGACGCTTGACAAGTGTGATAAAATAATTCCATTGACTGAAAAAGTATTTCCGAAAGGATGAAGCGATATGGCGAAAGAAAAGAAAGTCGAGCAGATCACCGATATGGAGGTCGATTTTGCCCAGTGGTACACCGATATCTGCCGCAAGGCAGAACTGGTCGAGTATGCGTCCGTCAAGGGCTTTACGATCCTGCGTCCCTATGGTTACGCGATCTGGGAAAACATCCAGCGTATCATGGACGCGGAGTTCAAGAAGACCGGCCATGAAAACGTTGCGATGCCCGTCCTGATCCCCGAGAGTCTGCTGAAAAAAGAAGGCGAACTGGTCAACGGCTTTGCGCCCGAGGTCGCGTGGGTCACGATGGGCGGCAGCGAAAAGCTGGAAGAGCGTCTGGCCTTCCGTCCGACGTCCGAGACAATGTTCTGCGATCATTGGTCGCGCGTGCTGCAGACTTACCGCGAACTGCCGATGCTCTATAACCAGTGGTGTTCCGTCATCCGCTGGGAGAAGACGACCCGCCCGTTCCTGCGCACGGCCGAGTTCCTCTGGCAGG
>ERZ780168.1212-NODE-1212-length-28123-cov-4.600257_pt1 | contig 28123 bp, 19 predicted proteins | sample MGYA00510981_ERZ780168 | MGnify/ENA primary metagenome ERZ780168 (study PRJEB29588, sample SAMEA2158769) | human gut metagenome | biome: human gut; feature: human-associated habitat; material: faeces | place: Denmark | collected 2008/2010 ...
CCGCCCCCAGCTTCATCGCCTGAACCGCCGTTTGTATCTCCGCATAACTGGTCATCATGATAAGGGGTAAGGAAGGATGGGTATTCTTCAGCCATTTCAATAAGTCGATCCCGTCACTATCCGGCAGGCGTAAATCCGATATAACCAAATCGAACGCTTCCTCCCCCAGCCTCCGTTTAGCATCGGAAACAGAGGACGAGGATCTTACGACAAACCCTTTCTTACCCAGCCATGTGGTAAGCATCAAGGAAAAAGTTATATCATCTTCAACGATTAGAATCGACAACATACCCACTCAGATTATTTATAGTAACCACAAAGGTAAATAAATAAAACGAATCAAGAAAACATCCACGTAGCTTTACGCCATACTCCCTCGAAAGGACCTTGTTTATGATGGGCTAACCACCAGTGGCAAAAACCTAGCTGGAGAATGAAAAGAAGGATTCCTACGGCGAAGCTGGCGGTCGTTCCCAAATCGTCATACAGGGATAAACCGTATCCGAAATAGATGAAAGAGCCTACCATCGATTGCGTGAGGTAATTCGTCAAGCTCATTTTCCCGTAAGGCACAAGCCCGTGAAGCACCTTATGCGGTGCTTTCCACTGCCACAAGAAGATAAAGGAGGATACCAATACGCACATGAACGAGAAATTACGCAAGGAAGACACGATCGTGCTCATCGGGCGAAGCTCTTCGGTACGCTCCAGCAAACCGGGTAAGGAAAGGGACAGATAATAGAGGGGAATGAAACAAACTACCCCGATAACAAAGGTCCTTGTCCAAAACGTCCGATGCTTCTCCGGATCGACAAACAATCCCTTGCGCCCCAACAACATGCCCAGCATAAAGAGAGCCGATGTCTGGAAGAAACGTCCATAGCTCCAAGCCCAGAGAAGGCTATACAGCTGCCCGTCCCACAGATTGGACTTGACCATTTCCCAAAAGCTGGTACCTTCCATATACGGATAGATCCGCATACAGTGCACCAGCCATTGTTCCTTGGATGCCACATATTCCGGATGCATCAAGGCATACATGAATTTACCCCATTCCATGGGCTGTAGCATCAAAAACACGGCGATCGCCAATACCATCTTATTACTCAACTTGCAAACCGGTATCAACACAATACCCAAGATCGAATAAAGCACCAATATCTCCCCCGGGAAGAACGAGGCGTTGAAGCAACCGATAAAGAATAGGAGCACCAACCGCCAGAAGAAACGAAGCCGGAAGTCCTTCCCTTTCCTCGCTTGGTTATCAAACTGGATGAAAAAGCTAAAACCGAACAGCAGGGCGAAAATAGCGTACGCCTTCCCGGAAAAAAGGAAGAACAAGGTATCCCATACCCCTTTATCCAAGGCTTTCATAAAATCGGTAGTAGCCTCCGGAAAATTATACAAGTTAAAATGCTCGATATTATGCAATAGGATAATAGCCATAACGGCAAATCCTCGTAATGCGTCGACCACCTCGATACGAGGTCGGGATTGTAGCGCGTGTTCCATGATATGATTCAGTAGATTTTATTATTTCGTGGCAAAAGTAACGAAACTAAATAGAAAAAGCATCCTCGAAAGGATGCCTTTTTCTTTTGCAGACTTAAATTGAATACTCAGGACTTAATCTTTCGCCATGAATAAATTCATGACTTTTGTTTTTAACGGTTTAAATGTAGAAACGCCCACTTGCGATTTCATTAAATAGATAGCGAATATCGTGCCAAAGCCAGCGAAACGCACGATAATGAATATCTAACTACTTATCCTTTAACAAGTAATAGATAAATTTTGTTTCTATAAAGTGGAATTTTATTTCAAAAACATGGGGAAAGGCATTCCACGGATGGGTATTTATTCCACACCGGATTCCACAAGATTACCCGATGGCGGACTCCGCATCCTTCACGATAGCAAGCGCTTGCTCGATTACCTCGCCCAGCAGGTGGTACCAGCCGGAATCGGTCAGTTCCTCATCGTTCTTCTCCAAGATCCGCAGGTGTTGTACCAATGAATTGGCCCCCAGCATCGTGAACAGGGGAATCAACTTATGAGATATCCGGGAGGCTTCCTCCCGGTCTTTTCCCTCTAACGCATCCCGAAGCAAGTCGATGCTCTTGCGGGTTTCCTCCGAGAAGGTTTTCAGTATAGAGGCTGAGGCCTCCGGATCCTCTCCGGCAAAAGCGGTCAACGAAGAGAAATTCAACCCGCTCCTTGCCTCCAGATGGAGTGTCAGCAACTCATTCAGCAAGGAGATTAATTGGGCGGCGGTAAACGGCTTGTTCAAGAAGCCCGTGAAACCAGCCTCCAGATAATGCTCGTGCTCCTTGGCGATACTGGCAGATAGGGCGATCACCGGGATCTTATCCGTTCCGGGGATACCGGACGTACGTATCCGCTCCAGTAAATGATAGCCATCCAGCATCGGCATCTGTATATCGGTAATAATGGCGTTGAATACGGTGTTCCGCAATAGCTCGAGGACGTTATGCGGATTCGTACAACCTACCACCTGCACGTGACTCTGCTTCAAGAGTTCCTCCGTCAAGGCCAGTTGTAGAAGATCGTCATCTACCAGAAGACAATAGACATCTTGCCCCTCAAACAAGGGTAAAGCCTCGGCCCCACCAGCATCCGAAGCCTCCGCCATTACGTCCGGCAAAGATTGGTTATCAGCCAAGGGAAGAGGTAGCAAGATCGTGAAATCACTGCCTTTCCCCGGGGTACTATCCAAAGCAAGCGTACCGTTCATCAAGGACAGAAGCTTACGGGTGATGGAGAGGCCCAAACCGAAACCTTCCGCCTCTTCCGTATCGGCAAGGCGGGTAAACTCCCCGAATATCCGCTCTTGTTCCTCTTTTGGGATGCCCGGACCGGAATCGCTGACGGTAATGGACAGTTGATAATGGACAGCGGACAGTTTCTGTAAGGAGACAAGTAAAACGACTCGCCCCGCTTCCGTGAACTTGATAGCGTTGGATAAGAGGTTTCCTACGACCTGCCGGATACGGATCGGGTCGCCCATATAGACTTGCCCAGTCTCCTCCGGTTTCAGGTTCAAGACAAACCGTAAGCCTTTCGCCTCCGCTATCGGCTGGAAGCTGGTATAGATCTCATCGAACAAGACTGGGACACGGAAGGGAACGCTATGCACCTCCATCTCGCCGGACTCCAACCGCTGGAAATCCAACAGGTCGTTCACCAAGGAAAGGATATGATCCGAGGAACCTTTCATGTTCTCCAGATAATATTGCTGACGCTCGTCTGGATGGCGGCGTAGCAAAAGCTCGATATATCCGATGATGGAAGAGAGCGGAGCCCGTATATCGTGGCTGATCGTCAACATCAGCTTCTCACGGCTTCGCAATAAGCTCTCGGCGACCTGTTTCGCCTTTTCCAGTTGCATACGGTAATATTTACTTCGTGAGATATCCCGTGAGATAAAGAAGAGGAACAGAAAGGCGATTACCACGGAGACGATCGCAATTCCGGCGATCAAATGGGAGGTCTCCCTTAATAATACCTGCTTCTTATAGACCCTTTCCAGCGACGCCTCCATCTCCTCCTCCTCGATATTACGGAGCATCTGGTTGATCTCCCGGGTAATCACGCTATTGTTATACCGTAAGTTAGAGGCCCTTTCCAACAACTGATCCATCAGTTGTTGCCGTTGCCAAGCCACACTGTCTTGGATGCTTTTCAGAACGCTGACAATCGTATCGGTCGGATTATAAGCGTTCACCAACGTATCGGTGACGATCTCCCGGGTCGTGTTCACCACGATGCTGGTATCTTCCTTGCCGGGAGAGAACACGTCGGCCAAACGCTTGAAGAATCCCCGCTTCTTACGGGGAACTACCACCGTATCTTGCTTGACCTCTACCCGCTCTTGTACCTGCACCTCGTTTACGATTGTATCCCGGACGGCAATTATTTTCTCGATATTCTCCGTATAAAGACGCTCCGTGTTCGCTTCCTGCCAAGTCTCAAGCAAACGACGGGTATTCCATCGCTTACGCTCCAGCAGTATGTCGATCGTATCTATTTTCAGGAGTTGCATGGAGTCCGTCACCAAGGTCCTCAACGAATCCATGTTATTATGGGCCTTATTCAACGTACGATTGAAGTGGCGGAACTCGTTCTGGGGCATGCCTACCAACTGCCCCAACGCCTCGCTCTCATAGAGCAGGGAGAGCGTATTGGTGACCAAGTACACCTTCCGGCGTGCCTGATGATCCGGCTCGTCCTCCTCGGCCACTTTCTCTACTATATTATAAATGTAAGCGACCGAGCAGACCGCAATGGTAATCAGCAAAATATAGCCTAATATCACCTTGCTAGTAATATGTCCGCTTTGCTCTTTCATATACGGTTGAGATCAGTCTAATTCCTATCATAAGCGATATCCCATTTATCCATCATCTCAAAATCCTGCTTTTTTAAGCCGACTTTCCAAAATGGGATCGGGTCGTCATGGTCTCCCAGATACATACGGTCACGTACCTTGAAGGCACGATTCGTTAAGGCAAACGTGGAATCGGCCACCGGAGTCCGCACACCGGCTATATCAAGCATCGTATGGAATACGCTGTTCGTGCTAACCGGATAAGTCTCGTGTGCCTGCGCTTCCAGATATTTCTGGGGATATGACTCCCGATAAGCCTTCGAGAACCAGATCACATACGGGATATGCAACTGGTAATAGGTCGGTATCGGAGAAGCATGCAGATAACGGGCTCTGGAATCATCGAAGATATCCTCTCCATGATCGCTTAAGTAAAGCATGGATGCCGGAGCATTTGTCTTCGCCAACATATCCACGATTTCCCCCAGTACGTAATCCGTATAGTGGATGGAATTATCATAAGCGTTCCGTAACTCCTTTTTATACGAGGCACGAATTCCCTCCGCCTTATCCGGCCTATAGAAACGGAACTCCTTCGGATAACGTTCATGGTAATTAAAATGCGAGCCATAAGTATGCAGTACTACGAAAAGATTACCGTCCTCTTTATCCAGTTCCTTCTTTAGATAAGGCAGGATCGCCGCATCGTGCAAGGAGGTTAGCGTAGAACCCGTATTAAATGCGCTCATATCGATAAAGGTATCTGCCTCCCGGTAAAAAGCGCCGATCATCGAGGTCGTTAGTTTCTGGTTGGCGATCACGAGCGTACGGAAACCAGCCTCTTTGAAAGCGGTCACGATACTTTTCTCGTCGTAAAGGATTCCATAATTCTCGGCGCTGGCAGCGGACAGGATAATGGGGACACTTTTATGCGTATTATTCGATTGCGTCACCACATCCGTGAAATGAACCAATCCGTCTAAAGCCTCCATACGGGGAGTCGTCTTGCGCTCGTATCCGTAAAGACTCCATTCCATAGCACGGGAGGTCTCTCCCACTACCAAGACGTAGATCTCCCGTTTTCCCTCAGCTTGTTCCAGCTTAGTGGCGTCGAACTTAAAGTCGGCGGAAGTAATATGATACTTACGGTTCCTCTCCGCCTTATTTATGGCAAAGTATAAATTGTATAGGGCGTTAGCCGGATACACATCGTCCTTCCATGAAAATCGGTGATCTTGCAAAGGAGACAGGAAGCAAAGGATCAAGCCCATGACAAACATGCCTAGGCTGATCTTGGCCCATTTCTTCCGGAAAGAATTTCGCAATTTCTCTTTCTGCCGTATCGAACGATAAGCGAGTATTAGAGTAGGCAATGTATAGAAAAAGAATACGCAACCGATCACCAAAATGATATTCCCCAATAATTCGCTAGCCTCGGAAGCGTTCGAGCTGGTAAGGTTCAAATACATATCAACCGCTATCACGGACTGCCCGAAAAGATACAGAAGCACCAACTGCCCCCCATCTAATATAACCTTCGGCAACAGGCACCAAACCACGATCCCCGGTTTACGGGCCACTAATAAAACACACATCCAAAAGGCCAAAGGTATCAGCAACGAGGCGATACCGACCGTGACGGGAAGCGGTTCCGTAAAAAAGAACACACAGTTTGGGATGATAAATAACAGGGCAAATAAGAAATATAAATGCTCCTGTGAAGATATCCAGCGTATTAACCTTGTAAAATACTTCATTCAATCAAAACTTTGCCAACTCTCAATCATTACTCTTCTCAACTAATACCCAGAACCTAAAATTCCGGTAATTGGCAAAGATAGGCGTTATTAAACACATACAAAGCGTATTATACACAAAAAATGTTATTGACATTCATAACTTCTCTTTCATCCGTCGCCAATACTCATTGACAGAGTTTTTCACTTCCCTATGTAACAGCAAGATACCAATCAAGTTCGGGAGCGTCATCAAAGCCACAGTGATACCGGATAATGTCCAAACAATAGTAGTATCCGTGAACGAGGCCAAGAAAAATCCGACAATATAGATTACGTGGTAGACACGGACATATTTCGTTCCCCAAAGGTAGGTCACCGCCCGATCACCGTAGTAAGACCATGCTATCGTTGTAGAAAACGCAAACAACAACAGGGAAAACGGAATAATAAACTGCCCCCAATCCCCTAAAAAACCTTTCTTAAACGCCTCCGTAGACAAGGGGGCGGAATGAAGCAGCGACTTACCGGTTAAATACACCGCACGCTCTTTATTCATAGGTAATTCGATACGTCCGTCACGTACCGAGAGCGTACCACTAAACAACACTTCCTTCCCTTCCTTGACCCGCACGCTATCCGCAAAGGAACGTGCGTGTAGTAACGTTATATCCGTATTTAGGATCTGTCCGTTCCGGACCTCCAAGGAACCTGTATAAAAAGGCAGGAGCTTATTCCCTAGTACATGCTCCGACACCGCGGATTTACCGTCCGGGTCCGATTCATGATAAGCACCGGACAAGACTACCGTATCCGCCTGCTGAAACTTATTCTCAAACTTTTTCAGCCAAGTACCGGATGACAATAGAACCAAGCCGGTTATCGAACAAATCACGATTGTATCGATGAACGGCTCCAATAAAGCGACCATACCCTCGGATACCGGCTCTTCCGTCTTGGCTGCCGCATGAGCGATCGGAGCGGAACCTTGCCCCGCCTCATTCGAGAATAATCCACGGTTCACACCTCGGTTAAAAGCCCAGACAACCGTCGCTCCTAAGAAACCACCCGTAGCCGCCGTACCGGAAAAGATATTCGAGAAAACAGAGATAAACGAAGGTAGGATATGCTGGTAATTATAGGCCAATATGCTGAAGGCACCGAGCAGATAGACGACCGCCATAAAAGGCACCAACTTCTCGGTAACCTGCGCTATACGCTTGATTCCCCCGATCACGATCAATCCCAGCAAGACCGATAAAACCGCCCCGGTAATATATTGCTGAATACCGAACGCCGAAAACATGGCGTTCGAGATGCTATTTACCTGTGGCAGACTACCCGTACCGAAAGAGGAGAAAATAGTAGCGACCGCAAAAAGTCCCGCCAACCAACGCATATGCAAACGATGCTTCATATAATACATCGGACCGCCGGAAATCGTACCATCTTCCGTCTGCTCACGATACTTATGGGAAAGGGTGACCTCTACCATCTTGGTAGTCATACCCAAGAACGCCGTCATCAACATCCAAAACAAGGCAGAAGGACCACCTAGATGTATGGCCAGAGCGGCACCGGCGATATTACCGGTCCCCACCGTGCCCGAAAGAGCAGTTGCCAACGCTTGGAAATGGGAGGTATCTCCTATGTCTTGCTTATTGTCGTACTTCCCCCGCACGACTTTGATCGCATGCCCAAAAAAGCGCAATTGCGGAAACCGAAGATAGACCGTAAAGAACAATCCGGTTCCCAGTAATAGAAAAACAAACCATTGTGATCCTCCAAAATGAGCGTCAATAAGGGATAGTAAGTTATTCAACTCTTGCATCATCTGCCTACATTTTTAAATAATGATGCCGCAAGTTAAGAATAATAAAACAAAAAGCAACCTTACAAGCTTTTGTTTTTCATTTTAGACTTACAAGATTGCTTTTTCACAATCAAAAAGATACTATCACACAATAAAATTATATTTATCTCCTATATTTTCTGGAGGATAGCGATAAACTCATCATTCGTAATGTCTAGCTCCGGCTCTTTGTAATTGACATAATCCTCAAAATAGTCGCTGGCGATATCGGCTACGATCCCCCCTCCATCCAAGCCATACGAGGAAACTAGTTTCTCCACCCGGTTACGTATCTGGCGAATCACCTGTAAACGATCCTCATAACGATCTGGCTTCTCCTGATCAGTGACGTGCTCATTCCGGGCGATCAAGTAAACTACCGTATAAAATTTCTCCATGCTCCCGAAAACAGGGACAAACAAGGATTTCTTCTCCTCGGGCAGATCTGCCAAAAACTGTTGTATCTTTGTCATAGCTCTTACTCTTTTACCTAATAAAAAAAACAATATACTTTTTGTTCTAAAACAATATACTTTACGTGTGTAAAAGTATATTGTTTCGACAACAAAAGTATATTGTTCTTCTCGAGTCTGTTAAATGATTGAATTCTTCTTCGTAAAGTCCAAAATCTCATCAATATAGCCAAAAGCCAATCCTGTTACCGTATCCGCGCAGCCGTAATAGATAGCGATACGTTTCGTCTCCGGATCATGCAAGGCGGCACAGGGAAAGACTACGTTCGGAACGTCTCCCATGCACTCGTAATCCTTTTGCGGGGATAACAAATAAGGTCCGGAGCGGTATTTCACTTTCCAAGGTTGCTCCAAATCCAAGATAGCGGAACCGAAGCTATACACATACCCGTTGCAAGAACGAAGCACGCCGTGGTAAATCAATAACCAGCCCTCGGAAGTCTCGATAGGGATAGGGCCCGCACCGATCTTCGTACACTGCCAAGCGCTATCCTCGAACGCAGCCGGAGACATCACGTGGCGATGTTTACCCCAGAAACACATATCCGGAGACTCGCTATAGAATATATCGCCGAACGGAGTATGACCGTTGTCGCTCGGACGGCTCAACATGGCGAAGTTTCCGTTAATCTTACGAGGGAACATCACGCCATTACGGTTGAAAGGCAGATAAGCGTTCTCCAGCTGATGGAAGGTCTCGAAATCGAACGTGTAAGCCACGCCGATCGTCGGGCCATGATAACCGTTACACCAAGTCACATAGTAACGATCCTCGATAAAACATACACGGGGGTCGTAGGCGTAAACAAACTCGCCGATCTCCTTGTCGTCGCACTCAAACTCGAGTTTTGTCTCGGAGATACTCCAATGAATGGCATCTGCGCTAAAACCTACGTGCAAACGCATCCGGCGATTCGTATCGTCGCAACGGAACACACCGGCATAACCACCTTTGAAAGGGACAACAGCACTGTTGAACACGCTGTTCGATGTCGGAAGAATATCACGAGGAATCACCGGGTTCTTCGAATATCTCCACAATACTTCTTTGCTACCCTCGGGACGATCTTCCCAAGGCATATCAGGCAGCGGAGCGCCTACGATTTTCAAATTATCCATAACTAATCCTATTAAAATATTACTGTACTAACTTATTACCTTTATCGTCATACGTAAACGGTACGAAATAGGCTACCAAGAATGAAGGGATCATCGCCAGCAAGGTCACGATAAAGAAATACTTATAACCTAGCCAGTCGCTCACAAAACCGCTCATCATTCCCGGAAGCATTACGCCAAGGTTCATGATACCTGAGGCGAACGCATAATGCGCCATCTGATGCTTGCCCGGAGCTACCTGTTGCATCATAAACAGCATCAAGCCCACGAAACCGAATCCATAGCCAAAATACTCGAATACGATGGCGGAAGCGATAATGAGACCATTATCAGGCTGGAAACACGCCAAGAACGTGTATACCAAAAACGGTATATTGAAGCAACAACAAAGCGTAAACAATACTTTTCGCAACCCCTTGGCCGAGATATAATATCCACCGAGCAAAGAACCCAGCACGAACGCCGCCGCTCCAAACGTACCATAATACAAACCGATTTCTTGCTCCGTTAGTCCTAATCCTTGATCAGCTATCGGAGCTTTCAAGAACAAAGGTACGATCTTTATCACGAAACCCTCGGCAAAACGATACAATATGATGAAACAGATATACCACACGATATACTTCTTCGTGAAGAACTCCTTGAAGACCAGCCATAACTCAGCCATACTTTCCTTCAACGAATGTTCTCTGGTAGCGGCTTTCCCACCCGAAGGCAACATCTTCATATGATAAAAACCAAGCAGGATCATGATCGTACCGCAAAGCAGCATAACGATCATCCAAGCGTATATCACGGCCTCTTTCTCCAATCCTATCCCGGTAAAATATTGCATCATATAACCCGCCAGATAAACCAGACCACCCGTGGCTACGATCTTCGCCAAATTGTAAAACGCACCTTGCCAACCGATATATTTGGCTTGATCCTCCGGCGAGAGCTCTTTCATATAAACGCCATCCGTTGCCACGTCATGCGTAGCCCCGCTAAGCGCTATAATACCTAATAATGCGATAGATAGAGCAAAGAAACTCGGCAAGTTTAACGCCAAGGCCACTAAACCGAATAAGCAACCGGATAACAACTGAGTCAATACGACAAAGAATTTCTTGGTACGATACATTTCCAAAAATGGGCTCCATAAAGGCTTTAAGGTCCAAGGTAACATGATAACCGAGGTCCATAACGCAATCTGGGCATCCGATATATCCAATCCCTTAAACATGAGTACGGTAACCATGTTCAGCACTACAAAAGGCTATCCCATAGCAAAATAGACACTAGGGACCCAAGTCACAGGGTTTCGACGTTTAGTAGCATTCGTGTTTTTCTCTTCCATGCTTTATTTAGAATTTAGGTGTACAAATATAATTAATAATCCGGATATATCTTTAATCGATCGGACAAATAGAGGAGATCATCCCGAAGGTAGCGTTATCATTCAAATCCCAGACCATCTTTCCGGCCCCGTTTATCTCAATCAACTGCGGGAAATGTCCTTTCGCAGCCTCTCCGTCATGGCCTTGCCAGTTACAGATATACAAACCACCGTCCCGTTTAGGGAGCAACTGGGCAACAAAGAAAAGCTGGGCTCCCTCGATATCGTTCGCATTCATCTTGCGAACGATATCTCCTGTCTCGAAATTCAGTTCTATGAAGCAATGGGCATCACCGCAAGCGACCAGATAATTACCGTTATCCAACGCAGCCACGCTAAACGGGTTACCGTCTACTTTCACGCTTTTCAGCAATTGACCGGACGCGGATATTTCCCGGATCTCGGAGGTAGCGAACAAGGGCACTAGATAATTGCCCCGCTTATTCTTGTTTACTTGACGGAATTGTGCATGGGGTTGCTCAATTCGGGTATCGAAATCTGTTTTCGACAGGATCTCTCCTTTTGCGTTCACCTCCATGATCGTAGCCGGGTTTCCACACCACGCCAATAAATAATTACCGTTGGAAAGTACACGGGCTGTCTGCATCTCACACCCTTCCGGAGCGGAGATATTCCAGACCTCCTCATGATCCCGGGTGATTAGCTTCGCCCCTTTCGAATAGGAAAAAAGGATATTCCGATCGGGAGTAACAGCTACGGAATTACATTCCCATCCTTTTTCCAAGGGATGCTCCCATTCAATTTCTTTCGTGTTCTTGTTTACGATGGCGATCTTGTCCCAGCCGGAACCGCCTAATAAAAGATGATGCGACGCCTCATGACATGCGGAACATACGAGTAGCAGGCATGCGGATAATATAAAAGTATAGATTTTCATGGTATATAATAATGTACTAATTAGATAATATGCCAATTATAGCAGGATGGACACATGGAATCCACCCTGCAAAAAAAGATCATGTGTGTTGTATTCGCATTGGCATATTGACACATTTAGCGAAACGACACATTGGTTCATTCTTCTTTATTTCGCTAAGTCACGGAACAACTCATATCCCTGATCAGGCGTGATACCTTGATGCACGACCGCATGAACCGCCTGGATCATGGCGACAGGAGAAGTACTCTGGAATACATTACGTCCCATATCCACGCCGGCCGCACCGTCGTTAATCGCATTATAACATAATTCCAACGCCTCCTTCTCCGGTAATTTCTTACCACCGGCGATTACCACGGGAACCGGACAAGCGGCGGCTACCTTCTCAAAGCCCTCACAATAGTAGGTCTTCACGATATTAGCGCCATTCTCCGCACAGATACGGGAAGCCAGACCGAAATAACGAGCGTCTCGAGCCATTTGCTTACCAACGGCGGTAACACCCATTACCGGGATATTGTAACGGCTAGCCTTATCGACCGCCTTATATAAGTTAGCCACAGTCTTAGCCTCATGCGCCTCGTCGCCGATAGCCAACATAACCGCCATGGCGGAGACGTTCATACGGATAGCGTCCTCTATATCGATCAATACATTATCGTTCAAATCCGTAAGGATAGACGTTCCAGCGTCCGAACGAAGACAAATCGGTTTCGTCGTATTCGCAGGGATCGTAGATTGCAGGATACCACGGGTACACATCAAGCAATCCGCATATTCAATCAAAGGAACGATATTCAAGTCGATACGCTCCAGACCGGAAGTCGGCCCCATGATGAAACCATGGTCAAAAGCAAGCATAACCGCCTTGCCTGTCTTCGGGTTGAAGATACGGGATAAACGGTCTTTCATACCCCAAGGTAAGTTCTCGGCTCCCTTCACATGGAAACTCTGGTTCTCACAATTGATGCCTAAACCGAAGTCCGCACCTTCTCTTAAATCATCTAAATCTGCCATATTTATTATTCGTTATATTATTATATAGAGACGGGGCGTGCCCCGTCTCACGCTGTGTATTATTTTATAGCGCCTCAGCAAAAGAAGCGAACATACAGCTCCAAGAAGTAGCCCCGCTATCAGCGAAACCAATCGAACGCTCGCCATAGTTACGGGCACGGCCAAAGTTAGCTTTCATCGGTACCGTAGCCTCCGCTCCATCAAGCGCCGCTTTAGCGCCGGCGTTCAAGACCACCTTGATATCATCCGACGTACAAGCCTGCATAGCCTCCACCGCCGGGATCAAGGCATCCATCATCGTCTTGTCGCCTCGTTTCGCTTGGGTTTGTTGTTGCACATTCGCCAAGCCACCGGCGAACATAGCTTTCACGCCTGCGGCATCCAACTCGGTTCCCTCTGCATGATCGCTCATACCCAAGAAGAAAGCGCCGAGCAAGGTACTTGTCGATCCGCTCACTTCCATCATCACGTCCATACCCATATCACCAAGCATTTGCTTGAACTCCGTTCCAGACTGAGCACTTTTATTCACGGCAGTCATAGCGGCAACGATAGCGGTACCATGATCTCCATCCCCAATTACGGCATCCAATTTAGAAAATTCCTCCTCACGTGCCTTGATCTGTTTCAGCGCATTGTCTAACATGGCCTTGAAGGCCTCGATAGTAAGTTGTTTCATGTATATTATTTATTTACCTAGGGTTGTCCAATAAGGTGCGTCCGCACGTTTGTTATTCAAATAATCGATATGATCCTCATCCAAGATCGCCATAATCATCTGGAATCCGGCTTGCTCCTGTACGGTCAAGATCTCTTGGATACGGCTTACCACCACCTGCAAGCCACGAGCCTCTAATTCCTTATAAGCCTTGCGGAAGATGATATTCAATTCCATATGGGTAGTAGCGCCTACGCCGTTAATGATCAACAACATCTTATCACCGGCTTTTGGCTGTAACTGCTGGCAAAGTAGGTCTACCATCTCCGCTGCCGTATCATCGGCGGATACCAACGGTTTCTGTCCACCACCGCCTTCGCCATGCTGGCCCATACCGATCTCCATGATTCCATCGGGAAGATTCGTGATCGTACCTCCGTTCTGGGGATGCGTACAAGAACGCATAGCGACAGCCAAGGTAGCCACGTTCTTATTATAGCGTTCACCTATCTCAATCAACTCGTCTAAAGACTTCCCTTCCTCGGCGGCGGCACCTAATATCTTATACAAAGGAACACAACCGGCCAAGCCACGGCGATCATCTACATTCGCCCCGATACCTGCGCTGATATCATCATGCGTAAGTAATTTCTTCACCTTGATACCCTTACGAGCAGCCAACTGGCAAGCCATATTAGCGCTCATCACGTCGCCGGAATGGTTCAATACGACCAGCAAGATCCCGGCCTCACGATCCATCAATTGCAGTGCCTGAAACAAACGTTGGGCACCCGGAGCGGCGAATACGTCACCCACGACGGAGCAATCCAACATGCCCTCTCCTACGAAACCGCTCAAGGCAGGCTCATGACCGGAACCGCCTAAGGTAACGATCGCTACTTTATCATTGCCTTTCGGGTTAGCACGTACGACGATATTCTCAGCCGCCAACTTTACCTGATTCGGATACGCTAATACATAGCCTTCCAATAACTCAGCCGTAATATTCTCAGGATCATTTATGAATTTTGTCTTGATGTCTGACATGGTATTATCCTCCTTTAGATTTATAAATTTTGATTTACGAATTATTTTAGTTCCATGATCTCGATAGCGATACCTTCTTCCTCGATGAAAGCGATCGTCAAGTGCTCGTCGCAAACAGCCGGGCCGAAGATGACCTTCTTACCTTCCAACTCTTTTTCCAAACAAGGAACCGTATAAGCGATATGCCCATTGGTCTGTACCAACTCCGGCAGGCAGCTGCCCTTCTCGAATTTCAAGAACTCGATCCGGTTCGGACTCTTGCTGTAATCCGTCAACCATACACTCAGGCCTTCGTTATAAACCGCCCCTTCTTTACTTTCCGTAGTGACAATTCCTACGTGATTAAATGTTCTCATGATCTATTCAATTTATAGTTAGACAATTATATTATTAAAATTCGTTCTCTTCCGATAGGATATAAAGGCAGCCCCCAATACTAGGATGATCGACAGATAAAGATAAATAAATATCCCGTTCACGTTGTCATTCTGGCCATAAGAGTGCATGCCACTCAAGAAATAATTCACGCCGAAGAAGGTCATCAACACCGAATAGAAGGCCAAGATAGACGTAAAATTAAACAACCACAGGTTATTGCATTTCGGTATCAAGCGGAGATGCGTCACGATCGCATATATCACCATCGTAATCAACGCCCACGTCTCCTTCGGGTCCCAGCCCCAATAACGTCCCCATGACTCATTCGCCCAGATCGCTCCCAAGAAAGTACCGATCGTCATCAGGGCCAATCCGATCCAAAGCGACATCTCGTTCACGATACTCAATTCCCGTACCCGCTCTTTGAGCATCAAGCCGTTCCTCTCCCCGCTTACGCTCATCATCACCAGATTCGTCAAGCCGATCAGACAGCTAATACCGAAGAAACCGTAAGCTCCCACGATAACCGCCACATGGAACATCAACCATGGGGATTTCAAGACCGGAACCAGCGGATTGATCTGCGGGTCCATCCAACTCAAGCCGGACACGAACAAGATGATCCCCCCGAATAAAGTAGCCAACGCAAACGTAAGCGTACTCTTGCGTACAAACAACAACCCGGCGAACACCGTAGCCCAAGCCACATAAACCATCGTCTCGTACGAATTGCTCCAAGGGGCGTAACCTGCGATATACCACCGCATTCCCATCCCATACATATGGAAAACGAATACGGCCAAAATGCCCAGACTCAATATCCAAGTCGTATAGGTAACCCATTTTTCCTTCTTGAATAAAGCCACGAAAGCGAAGACCAGCAGCAAGCCACCCAAAATCAAGTAGCCTTTCTTACATTGCCGGAATACATCCATTTGATTATATTTAATCTCGGCCTGTATTTTCTCAGGGCGAATGTCTACCGTCTTATTCTTGGCTTGCTGATACGTATGGATCATTCCGATTACCTCGTCCGCTTTCTCCCAATCACCACTCTTCAATCCTTCCTGTACCTCCGATAAATACCAGCCCATAATGTGGGTAACGAACATGGAGTCCTTTCCGGAAAACGCCGATAAATCATCGCCCGGCGCATACCATTTGTGATCCGGGTCGTCCTCTTTCGGGAAAAGGTTTAACATCTGGTAATTGATCAATTGATGGAAGATATTTACCTGCTCATCCAGCTTGATCAAGTCTTTATCGAAGCGGGTACGCTCCGCTGGCATTTTATTGTAGGCCTCTTCCAGCTTCTCTTGCAATTTATAGCGTCCGTTACTATCGAATACCTCTATATAGGCGCAATCCTTATCCGTAAGGTCGTAATAATTGGCCAACTCAGTATTAGACAAGGCGATAAACGGTACCCGGACCCACATATCCGGCATAGCCAAGACGCTCAATAAGAACTGATCAGAGTTCAAGGAACCGAACTGATCCGATTTATGCAACTTTCGAAGTACCTCGGAAGAGAATGTATTGATCGGTAACATACGTCCGCTTACCGACTGGATCGGCAGCGCACCGAACTTAGCGGCATGTTCCGGACTTATCGCATATTTCTGTATGGCCTCCTTCATCTCGGGAGCGGCCGCACCTTGCGCCCGCAAGCCCCCTACGGAAAGAAGAACCGCTACTAACAGGGTCGTTTTACGAGCGCCCGATCTTAAATCTTTCAACTGTCGGCTTAATTTCATGAAACGGGAGTTTTTACCTACCAAGCAAAGTATAAAGCCGATCACTAAAATCACGTAGCCGGTATACGTAATATTCCTTCCGGCCACATCTCGGTTCACGGAAAGTACCGTTCCTTGCTCATCCGGGTCATAGGAGGCTTGGAAGAAGCGATAGCCTTTCACGTCTAATACATTATTCATATATACCCGGGCATGGCGAGTCTGTCCATCTACATGTACCAGCAACTCACTCTCATAAGCGGAGGGACTGGCAGAGCCGGGATAGCGGGTTAAGGTAAATTTCACGAGTTCTACGCTAAAAGGAAGCGTATGATAGAGAGTCTGGTCCGAGGTACGGATCATGATACGATCGCTAGCCTCTCCCTCACGCAGGTGAAGGATTCCTTCCTCGCCGAAAAGGTGGGAAATAAGGGCACCCAGAAGGATGACAATAAAGGCGGCATGGGTGACCATCAATCCCCATCTACGCCGCTTAAGTAACTGGTGCTTGATAACGATAGCCACGAAATTGGCTACCAATAAGAATTGGAGTAAGAAAAATACAGGAGAATAGTAAATCATCGCTTTAGCGGCGGCAGTACCATGATACTTCTCTATAAAAGTAGCGATAGCCAAGCCAAAGGCGTAGATCAATAGAAGGACGATAGTCGTCACAGAAGAAGAGATAAATCTTTCTAGAGTTTTCATTTGCTCATTTATTAATAACACTGATGCGACAAATGTACGCAGATTAATCATTTTTGAAAGAATCGGCGATTAATTTGCCGCATCCATGTTATCTATCTATAAATAGACCTTGTCTATTAGTCCTCAATAATTACCCGGAAACCTACGTTGAATACACGTTGGTACGGATAATATCCTTTACGGGTATAAGCCGTCGAGAATTTCGGTCGCTCGATATAAGAACCGCCACGAACCACCTTATACTCGGAAACCTCTTTCGATTTCTCGTTGTAAGGATAAGGCAAGTAATCTGAACGAGTCCATTCCGCCACGTTACCGTGCATGCAATACAAACCGAACGGATTCGCTTCATATTGCTTACCACCCACCTGAACCAAATTGCCATCATCCACGCCTTCCTCTTTCGGTAAGTAAGTATAGTACTTGTACCAATAAGAAGTCTTAGGCATTGGTTGCGGGTCGATACCGCTTACGGCAAGCAGGAGCGTGGTTACGTCGGCTAGGTTATCCTTTTTGCCGAAGTCCGCATTCATATCGCCATACCAGAAATCTTGATCGCTACCGGCACGACAAGCCCATTCCCATTGCGCCTCGGTCGGAAGCGTGATGTTCAAGCCTGTTTTCTCACTCAGCTTCTTACAATAATCCATAGCGTCATTGTAACTTACACGGATTACCGGTTGCTCCGGCTTATTAGCGGGATATCCTTGAACCACGTGATCCTTCCATTGCTGATCCACGAAACGGCTGTCGTGATCCGGGAAAATCACGTTGAATTGCTGGTTCGTAACCTCCAACTCACCCATCCAGAAAGCTTTGTCAATCTTCACTTTCGCAGTCGGACGAGTATCGGATTGCCCACGATAGCTACCCATCACAAATTGTCCGGCCGGAATGCGAACAAATGTCATCTTGATACCCGGAGCCAACTCAATCTCCTTACGGGTTTCCTTCTCGTCGGCCAACATAGCCTTGATCCGGTCCGCATCGAAAGGCCAACCTTTCACCTTCAACTCTTTTTCCTTGACAGGAGCCAATTTCTCCGGCATCTCCGGTTTGATCTCACCTTTACCCTTCAAGTAAGCGGCATAATCGGAGATCTCTTTCTTCCAATCCACGCCTGCGCCATTCGCATACTTATCCGTCAACTCTTTACGGCGCTTGATCTGGTCGAAGCCTTGATACGGGATGATATCCTTCGAAAGCACATTCGCGTTGAAATAACCCTTATCCGGAGCGTTGTAATCAATCCAGTTATAAAGGGTTTTCCACTCTTTATCCGTCAGTTGCACGTTAAAGTGCCCTTTCTTCAACATACGAACCAGTTCACTCGTGTTCGGATGATATTCATACGGTTGAAGAACCACCATATCACCCTCGCCACCTTGACGGTGTACATACGGATGCAGATTCAAGTAAGAAGTGCCATAACCTAATTTATCCTTCTTGCCCCCACGCAAGTCGAAAGCCTTACCCTCACCATTATGGCAAGCGATACAGGCACGATCCAAGATCGGTTGGATCTCCAGATCGAACGTGAACGAACGGGTCCCCCCTTCCGGCGGAGTCAACGCATGCGGGGCTTTCTGCGAAGCCATCACACGTTTCGGAATAGGGATCTGGTTCTGGTCCTCATGGCAACCGATACAAGATACCACCTCGCCCGGCTGACCGGTCAACCAGCTACGCATCCACTGGATAGCCACTCCGTCTTTGTCTAACGGCTGGATAGAGATCGGCGTATTCGCCGGGATCTTGAAGATAGCGGAGCCATCCTCTTCTACCGGAACCGTACCCAACATACGCTTGATGTCCCAACCGGACTGGATTCCATGCCAGTTATGATCGGAGGTAGTCTTCACGTAAGCATACTCATAAGCGTGCAGACGAAGAGATTTAACCGTACCCCGGGGAATGCCTCTCAAACCCTCTCCCTCGTAAATATCCTGAATAAAGACCGTAGCCTCTTTGTCATTCAATTTCACACGGTCCGGAATAGCCGGAGGAGTCTGTGTCTTACGTACGGCAACCGGACTGATATAGCCCTCACCCTCTACCTTACGCAAACAAGTCACGTTATCGAATACGTCCACCAAATAGATACCCCATAAATCCTGTGGATCTAATTTAGCGGCCACCAAGAAATATTTATCATTCAGCGGAGTCGGTTTGATAAACTGCGGCCATACGCCATTTACCAACTCATCCTTAATCTCCTCCACGATCGGCCGGTTACGATACGGGATCTCCTGTACCATACCAGCGGCGCCTTTACGGGCTTTCGCCGGATCGAACACGATCAAACGACCGGAACGGGCAATACCATGGTGACCGGAGATAATTCCCACGAAAGCGGAACCGTGGCCCGGCAACGGCTGAATATCGAACGTACTGTTCGGGAACATCGATCCGCTACCATACAGCGCTTTCTGCTCCGTACCATCCGGATTCATGTTCATCACGATACGGGAATAATAGTGCGTCAAGTCCGTGTACTCCCAACGAGTGTACATCACACGACCGTTATTCATCACTACCGGGTTCCAGTTTGCGTCTTGATCGAAAGTCAGACGGCGCAAGCTCTTCGTATCCGGCGTATAAAGTACCATATTACCGACAGGGTCATCACCGCTTACACAAGGCACGCCTTGATAACCGATATTCGAGTTGGCGATGATACGTCCGTCCGGTAAGTAGGTTCCATCATAAAACTCCAGATCCGGCTCCTCGTTATGTATTAATTGCTTAAAGCCCGAGCCATCCAATTTCACCTCGAATACGTTCCAACGCTTATCGGGCATCGTCTGGGTAAACATAGCACGATCGCCATCCCAATGCATCCGCAAGTCGGCGACAGAGGAACCGTTTCCCGGTTTATAGATCGACCGTACCTGTACATCCTCCCCGCGTAAATTACTCAACTCCACGATATCAGCGTCGAAGCCCATACGGCGGGCGGACTCTTGGTTACTCCAGTTATTACCCTGCGTACCCAAATCCGGAGCCATTGCCTTATGAGCGTTTACACCTAATTTAAAGCGGGCAGCCAAGACTTTATCACCATCCAAGAACGGGTTCGCCAGCAAGATCGTTCGTTTATTCGCGATCGCTTTCTCGGCATTAACCAACGCGGTCTCATCACCACTATAAATGCCATCGAAACCTTTCTTTACCTGCTGTTCCAACTCATCCAGAACCGGTTGATATTTAGTGGCGTCGAAGCCTTTCAACTTTTTCATATCGTTGAAAGCCAAACGAATCGCCTCCATATTCAACCAACTCAAGTCGCTCTGTAAATTACAGATACGTTGAGTTTTCTCATAAAGTTTCAAATACTCACGGATCTGAGTATCAATATCTTTTTCCGTCTCGATCTGCTTAACAGCGTTCTTTACATACGCAGCATCTTTCAGACGAGAAGCCAGATTCAAGACAATATCACGCTCGGCGGAAGCGTCACTGGCGGTCAACCAGTTCTCCAACCCATCGATATTAGCGTTTAAGGCTCCCAATTCCTTCGGATAAGCGGCTAGCAAACGTGCGGCCTCCTCCTTCGGGAAAACATTCATGATACGGAAGAATACACTACCTACCGTCGACTGATCGGCCAAACCCACCTCAGCCTCGAAGCGTACATATTCCTTATTGATATTGTACACCATCACGCCATTGGCATGGCATAATACACTATGATCGTATTTCTTACCGCCGATCAACAAAGGATTCCCGTATAAATCCGTATTCTTGCGGATACTGCCCGAGCCAGAAACCCAATAATCAGGATCTAACTCATCCAACCAAACCGAACTACCGTCCGCCTTGATTAAACGGGCGTTCGCCCATGTACCCCAATCCCAATCCGTACCATCCGGTCCGGCGGCCGTAACAAGCACCAACTGATCCAGACCCGTCAAATCGGCGGACATCGGGACAGCCTTCTGCTTCGCCTTGATCCAAGCCGACATAATCGGCATGTTCGCCTTCACCAAAGAGGCACGAAGCTCAGACTTTTGTTTTACTGAGGCGTCAATCCAGTTATCCACCTTCTTTTGCTTCGGACCTGCCGAAACAAGAAGAGAGGTCGACAACAAGAGTGATACCATTATATAGTATTTATTCATGTATTAAATTTAAATTTAGAAGGTTGTTTATTGAAACCCTAAGGATCACGATCAGCAACCCTTAGAATTACGAAGCATAACCCTAGAGGTTTTTATAAAGCGGCCTTCTGGTTCGTGAAACGTAAGCCTGCGTTGTCGTGATAGCATGCCCACTCATCTACGATAGCGCCTTCCGGACCTGCCATCATAAAGTGGAATGTCTCCAATTTCTTCAGACGTAATACGTCGCCGACCTTCTGAACCACGAAATTCTTGCTCTTGATCGGTCCGTGTCCAGCAGGGATAGCCGGCGCGTTCGGAGTCTCGTCACCTACCTCAGAGAAGTTGTATACCCAACCCTTCTCTACCATCCAAGACTCATGTTTAGCCGGGAAGTCAGTCTTTACGTGAGCATGTTCCGGAATCATCTGGCCCGGCAACAAATAGATGGCGTGAGCGAAATACTTATACTCCGGATCGTTGATCCAGAAAATACCACCCATACCTACATTCTCGAAATCGCCCAAGCCAAAGTCTGTCACCCACATATCTTTCGCCATCAGCTCCGTGAAAGGAACATCGTAGAAAGCAAACATATCTTTCATCGCTTCCATAGCGACATCTTGTTGGAACTTGCCGTCTTTATAAAAATCGGCGTTCGTGTACTTCTTTGAATAAGCCATTGTTTTATTTTTTTGATTGTTAGTATTACATGCGTTCGTGCATTCTTTGCGGCAAGTTCCTTCCGGACAATTACCCTCCCCGTTAGCAGCGCAACAAGTAGCGTCTGTTGTTGTCTTTCCCGTACATGCGACCATAGATGCCAACGCCAATCCCATAGCCGCCATTTTCATGTTCAAACCTTTTCTCATTTGTTTTTGTGTATATTTGTTAGTACTATCTGTTTCAACGTATCGCTATTCCCTCGATCTCGATCAATAACTCATCCCGGCAAACGTCGGCCCACATATAAGAGATCGGGATATTTAATACGTAGGTATTCATCAAACGCTCAGCCTCCTCGTAGTCGGATTTATTCTTCAAGTAGACTCGTAACTTAACCAATTTAGCGTCAGCGATCAGTTCCGCTATATTTTCCATCGTGATCCGTAGCTGACGTTCCAGACCTACTCCCGTCAAGCTCTCCTCACCACGGATAGCGGCTGTACCGGAAATATAAATCAATTTACGATCCTGAAAAGTCATACTCTTGGCACGCTCGAACTTAGGAGTCGTCTTCTTTTGTCTAGCGACCTCCAACACTTGCTCCGAGTATGCGTGGGCAGCCACCTGCAACTTATTATCAATCGGCGTAGCGAAAGCGTCCGGCGTAGTAAATACGGCGGCATCCACATCAATCAAGATACCTCCCAGATTCGCCCCGATACCCGTAGCGGCAGGATAACCATTCGTCCATTCCGTTTTACTATAAAAATCAGACCGGGCGTTATTAAACGCTTGATAATGCTGATCCTGACCGTCGAAAGCTGTTATACGCTCAATATAATTCCACTGACGGATAATGCTATTCAACGGAAAACCCTCCCGACGAAGCACATCCCCCAATAACCGGAAAGCTTCCACCGACTGAGGCTCTATACCAAAATGGAGTACATCCCCTTGAAAACCGCCGGCAAAAAGGAAACGTCCCGAGGCATTCTCCAACAAGACATAAGGAACACCTTGATAATGACGGAAAGTAATCCGATCCTGCGCATCGGGCACATAGCTATGTACCTCCATCAGCAAAGGAGCGTTCAGCGGCGGTTGGGAGACATAGCTCAAAGCCGGTTCGCAATCCCCATAATACCGACGGATTTTCTCCCGCAGCAAAACCCGGCGTGCCACGTATTCCTCATTCGTACCCGGAGTACCGAAAAAGGCCAGCCTCATGATCACCTCGTTTTGAGGTAATTGAGACAATAGATCGTCCACCATAACCGCGAACTCAGCCGGATCGGTGCTTAATATCGTATAATGTATCTTCTCACAATAATTCATATCCTTTTATTTTACAGGGAGTTTACATATTCCGTTAACGCCTCGATATCTTTCTTGGAAACCTTTTTATCGATGCCATGCTTATGGACCTCGAACACCTCTTCCATGGTAGCCGCACGCCCATCAAACAGATAAGGAGCCGTACGCCAGACCTCGATCAAAGTAGGAGTATCCCACCCTTTCTCAAATTCTATATCCTCACCGATACGGTGCATCTTCATATCCGTATAATAAGGACCGCTATGACACTCGCCACATTTCAGTTTCTCAAACACCTTTCTTCCCTCTTTCGCCTTATCTGATAATTCCCCATTTACTAAATACGGGCTAGGCACCGGACGCAAGGATTTCATATAAGCGTCCACACATTTCGCCATTTCCTCTTCTGGCTCAAAAAACTGAATGAACTTAAAACCGGCACGTACCGCATATTCTGCGCTCTCACGAACACCCGAGATCATGCTTGGGGGAGTCACATGCGAATACAACATACTCTTACAATTCTTCGAGTTACCAACTCCATCATTCATCAAGTCCCAGTTCATCCCGTCCGTACGGGCATCCCCCGGATGGCAACCGTTACAACTCTGCCAGCCTTGATAGCAATGATTCGCGTCGTTAAAGTATTTCTCGCCCTTGTTCTCCGGCGTTTCCGTACGCCCCGGATTCATGTCGGTAGCCGTCACCTCCAATGTATTTATATCGACGGTATTCAAGATATCGGCGAAATAAGTAGGGATTATCAACTTATCTCCCGAAAATATAAAATTTCGGGGACCGTTTCCTTGTAAGGTAACTCGCTCACGAAGTCCATACAAGAAATTCAAGTCGTAATCCAGACGGCTCTTATCCTTATAAGACTCAAACTTCGCCAACATCGCCGGATGATCGATCACGCTTACCTCATGCGTACCGCTATGCGTGATAAAGATATGCTTGTCATCGCAAGCGATACTCCAGATACCGGCAGCGCCACGATCCGGCTCGTCCACCAATACCGCCCCAACGAATTCCTGCTTCGCCACATCGATCACGCTGAAAGCACTCGTGTTCATCCAACCTTGTTGAAGTTGGGAAGTAGGTACCGTGAATCGTCCCAAGTTATGAGACACGTATATATATTTCCCATCCGGCGTGATACACATCCCCCGTAAGGCATTGCTACCATTCGCCAATTGGATATCTTTCACTTTCGTAAACCCATCCATCTCGATTACCGATACGCAAGCGGCCACCACATCCACGTCCGCCCGTTGTGCGGGCAGGAAATTCGTAACAAACATATACTTGCCATCCTTGCTGAATACCGCAGATTTAGGCTCACGTAACACTTTCACGCTCCGGACTACCTTGCGCATCACCGGATCTATCTCGACCACCGAATTATCGAACTGATTACATACATATATATGTTTCTTATCCGGCCCGAACATCGGATGGCAGGCTCCCGATCCCATCGGTATAGCCGATTCCACCCTACCCGATTCCAAGGAAAGCACTTGTAAACGGCCGGTCTTCTCGAAGGTTGTCACATACACCTTATCCCCATCCGGAAGCAACCCGGTCGGGATCTCATCAAACGGAAACGAATGAAGCAAGCTCTTACCGTCCGCTGAAAAAATATCCAGATGTCTCGTTCCTTTCTGTGTCATTAATAGCTCCCCCTTCGCGTTCAATACGGCATCCGTAGTAAAGAAAGGTGGGTTGCCGGCTGAAGCGAGAAAAACGCAACAGCCGACAAGACAAGCCACCAATGAGTTTTTTATCAAGTATTTTCGTGTGTTCATGGTATATTTTGTATTCCTTATTTTCTAAATCCTAGTTCGTTCGAGATTACCCCGGCAACCTCCTTGATCGCCTTCACCGTATTTTTCACCACCTCTTTCGATAAGCGGTCTTTCGGGCCGGAGATCCAAATCGCTCCACAAGGATATCCCGTATAATTAAAGATCGGGGCGCCTACGCAGATCACGCCGCTCAGCTCCTCCTCATTATCCATGGCATATCCCAACTTACCAACCTTCTCCAATTCCTCCAGATAGGCCTCACGAGAAGTGATCGTCCGGGAATTATACCGTGTAAACGTCATGTAGGACAGGTAGCGATCTCGCACCGTCTTCGGCAAATAAGCCATAATCGCCTTTCCGGGAGCCGAACAATGCAACTCAAACGGCTTTCCCGGCGACAGGACGAAGCGGAACGTATGATGTCCTTGCGCTTGTTCGATAAAAATCCCTTTCTCATCTCCCAAGACACCAAAGCAAGCGGTCTCTTTCACTTGATCACGTAAATCACGCAAATGTGGCAAGACGGTCTCTAAGAGATTGTGTTCATTCAAGGATCTGAAACCAAGAGTCAATAATTTTCGGGAAAGTTTATAGCGTTTCGTGTCTTCACTAAAATTAAGATATTCCAGCCGCACCAATGTATTCAAAATTCGATAAGCCGTAGTCTGAGATATATCGAGCGCCGACTTAATATCTTGCAATGTTTCCCCCGCCGACCGCAAGGAAAGGTACTCAAGAACCGCAATACCCTTCTCTAAATTAGGCACTTTATAGTTCTCATCCACTTTTTCCATATTTGGTAGCGTGTTTTCCATATTTGAAATTGCGTTTCAGATTTGAATCAAATATAGCAGTGATGAATTTAAACAAGATACGAAATATGCAAAAAGGTGTTAAGTATGTTGCAGAGCATATAGATCCCTAAACTTCTCGACATTCACGTGGTTACCTCCACCGACAAATTTGCGTCACGGTCATGCCGTTGCACAGCTAGCATTATAAGCCTCGTTATCAACTCATTCTCCGATACGCCTGTTTTTTTCCACATTTTGGGATACATGCTGATAGCTGTAAATCCAGGAAGTGTATTTATTTCGTTCAATACTAGTTTCCCGCTGTCGGAAAGCAAAAAATCCACACGCGCCATACCTTCGCAGCCTATCGCATGAAAAGCCCTCACTGCATACTCTCGAATGGAGTCGGACAAAGCCGAATCTATATGCGCCGGAACTTGCAAGGTCGCCCCAGTAGAACTGATGTACTTTGCATCGTATGAATAGAAACTCTCCGTAGCCACAATTTCACCGACCACAGACGCACAGGCTTCTTCATTTCCCAGCACGCCGCACTCCAATTCCTTGCCGATAACGGCTTCTTCCACAAGTATCTTGTTGTCGTAACGGAATCCTTCTTGTACAGCATTATGGAATTCCGTTTCGTTCGTCACTTTGCTTACCCCGACGGATGAGCCGGCATTGGCTGGTTTGACGAAGAAAGGAATCCCTAACCCATCAGCTATCTGCATGAATGTATAGCGTGATGCATTATGCTTGTAAATGGTGTAGGACAATGCCACGGGAATACCTTCCGACAGAAACAGCCGTTTTGCAATATCCTTGTCCATCGCAATGGCTGAACCAAGCACATCTGGACCGACAAAGGGAATATCCAGTGACTTTAATATGCCTTGCAGTGTCCCGTCCTCGCCAAATGTACCGTGGACGATGGGGAAAGCTATATCAAAGCTAGTCAGCATCTGGTTGCTTTTCTTTTCAATGACTTGGATATGGTTCTCTGAAGAAGAAAGGTACACCAGCTCTGCTTCCGGAAAATAATCATTCTCCACAAGATTTATGTTGGCTGTCTGATACTTCTCGTTATAATACCATTCGCCTTTTTTGTCAATGCCTAAAAGAATCGGTGTGAACTGTTCACGATCCATCGCATTGTAGATATTGGTTGCCGAAGCAAACGACACTTCATGCTCTGCGGACTTACCTCCAAAAATAATTGCTACTTTACGTTTCATTTATTTGTTGTTTTATTGAATCATAATCTTTTTGCATAGCGAATACTTCCGCAAAACGCTTTTGCGTGGGAGTATTCTCCATGCGTTCTTTTTGGGGAAATGAACAGTCAAACTCCACCGACTTGTCCAAATCTATATTATAGATAGCGTCCTCGTAATATCGCCCGGAAACATCCTCCAAGGCACCGGGATATAAAGAACACACATGCAGTGCCGCAAAAAACTTGTTCTCGGAAGTACGGATGCTAAACCGTTCAGCCGCCACAAACCCTACTTTTGAATAGTAATCAGGCTCGCCACATAACAAAATGGCACGATAGCCCATTTGAGCCGCCAAATCACGGGTATGCGTTATCAGTTTCCTGCCAATACCCATACGCTGGTAATGTGGCAAGACCGCTATCGGTCCCATACTTAACACCTCATACTTATTCCCGTCATCAGCAATAATAAAAGATTTCAGAAACACGACTACTCCCACAATCTTGCCCTCCGAAATAGCGATATAATCGAGTTCTGGCACAAAATTTGGAGAATCTCGCATGATATGTAACAAATAATGCTCATCACATCCGTGAGCATAATAATTCCAAAACGCTTCTCTCATTACCTCTTCCGATTCCCGATAGTCAACAGGACATTCAAGCCGTAAGTTAATATTCATAAAACAGTCATATAAAACTAATATGAGCGCAAAAATACAAAAAAGGACAGGAAGCATTTATTCTTTTCTCTCTTTGTTTACTATATTTACACTTAGCTAAGAGTCGTTGAGTAGTGGGCCAATGTATACCGCAAAAAGGGGGTGTGTCAAAACTAAGACACATCTCCTTTTTTATCTTAAAATAGTCGTTC
>ERZ780168.1216-NODE-1216-length-28035-cov-61.417513_pt1 | contig 28035 bp, 27 predicted proteins | sample MGYA00510981_ERZ780168 | MGnify/ENA primary metagenome ERZ780168 (study PRJEB29588, sample SAMEA2158769) | human gut metagenome | biome: human gut; feature: human-associated habitat; material: faeces | place: Denmark | collected 2008/2010 ...
TCGGCTTAAATTTAGATGTTTAACAGCATAATTTCAATTTTTGTCATCTACTAAAGTACTTCTGTTAAAGCTGTTGTGCCGTTGTTAAAACGGAATATACTCACATGACGCGGAAGTGGATGCAAAACTTGCCTTCCGCTGTTGAAAACCGCGGCTACTACATGAAGCGATTTTAATGAATCGGCATGGTAGTAGCCGCGGTTTCATTGCGTGGTAAGGCACCACGGGCGATGATTGGCAGCGGTTTTGTAAAATCGGTTTTTGCAACGCTCAGATACATTTTGCGTGGTTGCGAATATTTCGTATCTTTGCAGGAAATTGTTTGGAATAATGGAAAATCATGATATAAACAGGGCAGAACAACAGGCTGACCGGGCTAATCAGGAAAAGCAGGAGCCGGTGAAGCGCGTGGTGCTCGACATCGAGGATGTCAGGAAGGCTTCGCCGTGGCTGGGTCGTCATCCGGGGCTCGTAAAGAGGCTGTTCAGGTTTCTGTCGTTTGACAAGGTCAATGCGCTCCATGAGCACAATATCGACAATCCGGGCGGTGGCCCGGGATTCGTGCGCGGTATGCTCGAGGAGCTTGATATAAAGCTGAAGATTGACAATGAGCAGGTGCTCGACAATCTGCCCGAAGGGGCTTTCATCACTGTCAGCAACCATCATTTCGGCGCTCTCGACGGCATCATTCTCATTGATATGGTGGCATCGCGCCGTCCGAAATATAAGGTGATGGTCAATATGGTGCTCAACCACATATCGGGCATGCGCCCGAACTTTATAGCCGTCGACGCGATGGCTTCGGACGACCCGAAGAAAAAAGCGGTGTCGATGAAGGGCATAAAGGAGGTGATAAGGCAGGTGAGGGCAGGGGAGCCGGTCGGATTTTTCCCGGCGGGAGCCGTGGCCAAGATCAACTGGCGCGGAAGATTGCAGGACCGCGAGTGGCAGCCCAATATCATACGCCTGATAGAGCAGCTTAAGGTGCCGGTGGTTCCGATTTTCTTCCACGGCAGCCAGAGCTGGTGGTTCAACTTCCTCGGGGTGACTTTCTGGCAGTTGCGTACGCTGCGTCATCCGGCCGAGGTGTTCCGCAAGCGCCACAAGACGTTCCATATCACAGTCGGCGAGCCGATTTCGGTCGAGGAGCAGATGAAGCATATGGGATCGCAGAAGGAGTTCGGCGATTTCCTCCGCGGCGAGACATACCGTCTGCGTGAGGTGGGACGCAGGCAGTCGTAACGGAAGGAGTTGCAGAGTTGTGGAATACTGTTGATAAAGTAGGGACGCACGGTCTGTGCGTCCGATTGATTGCTGGTAATCTACGCTTATTCTTTGGACGCACAGACCGTGCCTCCCTACCTTCGGAGGTTTTGCAATACCCTCCCTACAAAGTGAAATACACAGATACTATTTGTGAGAATATAAACAAAGGCAAAAACATAACAGATGTCAAACGAGTCGCAATTATCACCGCAGGCCGTGGCCATGAAGCAGCGTCTCGGCATAGTGGGCAACGCATCGGCGCTCAACAATGCCGTGGAGCGCGCGTTGCGTGTGGCTCCGATTGACCTTTCGGTATTGGTGACCGGTGAGAGCGGCACGGGAAAGGAATTTTTTCCGCAGATAATCCATCTCAACAGCGCCCGCAAGCATGGCAAGTATATAGCGGTCAACTGCGGCGCCATACCCGAAGGCACGATTGATTCCGAGCTATTCGGGCACGAGAAAGGTGCGTTTACCGGTGCGGTGGCTTCTCGCAAAGGGTATTTCGAGGAGGCCAACGGAGGTACTATATTTCTCGACGAGGTGGCCGAACTGCCGCTTACCACTCAGGCTCGCCTGTTGCGCGTGCTTGAGAGCGGCGAATTCATAAAGGTGGGTTCGTCGGAGGTGCAGAAGACCAACATAAGGGTAGTGGCGGCGACCAATGTGGATATGGCGCGTGCGGTGGCCGAAGGCAAATTCAGGGAGGATTTGTACTACCGACTGTCGACGGTGCAGATTACGGTGCCTGCGCTGCGCGACCGCGGAAACGACATACTGCTGCTCACAAGAAAGTTTGCAGCCGATTTCGCCGAGCGCTACCGTACTCCGCAGGTGACGTTTGACGAGGAGGCGCGCAACCGTATGCTGCATTACCGCTGGCCGGGCAATGTGCGCCAGCTGAAGAATGTCGTGGAGCAGATAGCCCTCTTCGAGGCAGGACGAACAATCACTGCCGAAGACCTCGTGCCGTATCTGCCCGAGAGCATGACGAGCTATGTGCCGACGCTCTCGCAGGGTGCCGGAAGCGGTGCCTACGACCGCGAGCGCGAGATGCTTTTCAATATGATATTCAAGCTCCAGCGCGAAATAGACGCGCTCAAGGAGCAGATGGAGCATGTCAGGCCTGCCGCTGTCGGGCGCCTCGCTCTCGGTGGCGACATGGCTGCAATCGAACGGGAGGGGAGCGTGACGTCGGTGGTGAAATACACCGAGCCGGCCGATTCCATCTTCACACGGGGTGCCGACCGTGAGACGAGGCGCAATGTGGTGGATGTCACAGCTACAGCGCCGGTGACCACACTCGAGGAGACGGAGAAAGAACTTATACGCCGTTCGCTTGAGCGCAACCAGGGACGCCGCAAGGCTGTTGCAGCCGAACTTAATATATCGGAAAGAACACTTTATCGCAAGATAAAAGAATATGGACTTGAATAACAATACTACAAAATACCGCCGCGGCACGTGGACTGCAAGATGCGCCATGCTGTCGCTCGCGCTGCTCATGTCGCTGCTGTGGCAGGGGTGCATAAGCTATAAGCTTAACGGAGCGGCAATCGACTATAATGTGTACAGGACAGTGTCGGTGGGACAGTTCCCTATACGTGCCGCACTCGTATATCCGCCTTTGCAGCAGACGTTTGAAAACGAACTTCTCGACTACATAACGCGCAATACGCGTCTGCGCACAATCGACGGTGCCTCCGACCTCACCTTCGAGGGGGAAATAACAGGATATTCGCTCTCGCCGCAGGCCGTCACGGAGGATGCATACGCGTCGAAAACCCGTCTGACAATCACCGTGCGCGTGAAGTATACCGACAGCAAGAACGAGAAGAACGATATTGACCAGTCATTCTCGGCATATCGTGATTTCGACGCCACGGAGATGCTGACCGACGTGCAGGACGAACTGTGCGAGCAAATCTGTAAAGAACTTGTCGACCTGATATTTAACGCCACTCTCGGCAACTGGTAACGTGAAATTATGTCGGACGCAACGATTACAGCAGCAATGACCGCGCTTATCCCGGAATGGGAGGGGTCGCGTGATGTCCTGACGGCTGAAGGCGTCGGGGCGCTCATGGCACGCTATCCGTATTTCCCGCTTCCTGCGGCAGTCATGCTGCGCGAAGGGGGCAACTGCCTGTCGCGCGACGAACGCCGGCGCATGCAGCGGCATGTGGCCCGCACGGCCACATCGTCAATGGTGCTCGGCACGCTGCTTGAGGAGGACGACATGCCATTTTATCCCGACGAGGCGGTGTCGACGCCGTCGACCGAAAGCGCTATTGATACATTCCTCTCGACCTACGGCAACGGCGGAGGGGATGATGAGGTGCTCAACCGTCTGATATTCAATCCTACTCCCGATTACGCCCAGCTGCTGGCCCGGGAGGAACAGCAAAATCTGCCGACGGTGGGCGCAGACTCGGGCGACAGCCGTGACGATTTGCTCAATCGATTTATAATCAAACAGAAACAACAGGAGGGGAGCGCTCCGCAGGATGAACCGCATCGCATACCGGCTACGACCGTGGAAAACCGTCATAGCGAAGAAAACGGCGCCGCACAGCCGACCGATTCATCATTGCTGAGTGAAAGTCTTGCAAAAATATTCATCCGCCAGCATCAATATGAGCGTGCATACGAAATAATAAGTCAATTAAGTTTGAAATATCCGGAAAAAAGTGTTTACTTTGCAGACCAAATGCGCTTCCTACGCAAAGTCATAAATAACCGGCGGCGAAACGACGCAAAGCGGTCATCGTAGGCAGCAGTCATTCCGCCCGGTCGGCGTGACGGATGCAGCAAATTATTTGAAATAAAATCAATAAATCACATATATTAAAAATGCAAACATTATTAATTGTTCTCACAGTGATTGTGTCGGTTCTCTTAATCGGCGTAGTGCTTATTCAGAAATCAAAAGGCGGCGGTCTGGCATCGAACTTTGCCGGGTCAAACCAGATTATGGGTGTACGCCGTACGAATAACTTCATCGAGAAGGCTACATGGTCACTTGCCATCGTTATCCTCTTCCTCTCAATCCTCTCATCTATTGTATCGCCCGACCTGCCCGGTGCAAAATATGATGTGACCAAACAGAAACAGCAGGTTACGACAACTGACTTCAACACCACTCCAGACGCTCAGAACGCTCCCCAGACTCCTGCAAAATAACAGGGGCCGAAAGGAACCGTAGACGACAAGTCGGAAAAAAGATACCGATAGGGTGCACTTAAGCAGTGCGCCCTTTGCTTCTTGTGGGTATGCCGTCAGGATAATGCCGTATAATGGCCTCAATCCGAAATCACAGTGCATCTTACACGTCCCATTTAATATCGCTTTCTGCGGTTAAAAGGCTCAAGCCGAAATTGCAGTTCATGACAATATGACAATAAAGCCGGCAATTATTATATTGGCAAGCACTGCAATTTCGGCCTGATCTTTATTTTATTTATTTTATGAGTTTTTTTGAAAAAGTATGCGGAAAATTTGGTGGAACGATATGAAATAAGTATATTTGCATTAAGGAATCTAATATTTATGCATCTATCCAGTCAGGAAGAGATGCTGAATATTAAATAATGAATTGAAATCCAGTGTTTATCAGGCTTTTGATGGCGCATAGCCGAGAGAGCGGATTAACCGGGAGAATGAAGTTACCTGAGTGTCGGTGACTTCAGTTGCGAAGATTTCAATCGGTCAAGGTTTGCAACCGAAAGATATCACACTAACCAAAGGGCAACCTACAATTACAGCGGTTGTCATTTTTAATCAAAAAGCTTGGCGGACCGCTAAAAGTCCGCAGTAAACTTAACCAGACGGTCAAATAGAGAAATTTAAATGACCTAACCTATCACCTGAGTCGGACTTATATTTAGTAGAGACGAGATTATCCCCGACAATGAAAAAAGAAACTTAATGCAGATTGTAAGTTTCATCACTCTTGACTGTCAAAGCTATACCCCTGTCAACACTTTTTTACAATAAGAGCATCAGCTTAACTTCAAGGGAAATAATGTTACCAAGCCGGCATTCGTGCTGTCTACCCGTGTCGTATGATATGGTATCGCTGCTTTTTGCAGATACCCTACATATAACTGGCAGATAGAGATATGTCCTATTGGCGTCCCGGATGTAATTGGCAGTCTCCACAAGCAATCAGTGGCCCGGTTGCTGAAAAATAAACGGGTCAATTTATCGGAAAATATATAACATGCATATATAATAAGTGGATATAATATATCCATGATGACAAAAGTGCACGGTTATGCTCCACGAGTCTGCTTTGTCCTTCCTCCGACATTGCCGTAAACTCTCCCAATCTACAATCGCGGCAGTGAGTTATAATTGTTTATCATAAGTCTATTACCGCCAGGACTGAGCAATTGTACTTTAAGGATAAAGACAGACCGGGAGTGTGGCTGTAACTAATGCCAAAGAAAAGAATTGTGTATCATGCCCTATCGCATAGCCGGGGCAACTCTCTCCAATTATTTTTTTCCCCGGGTTATGTCAAATACACAATCGGCGTCTATCATCTTTCCGGCTTCGAAGGCGATTATTGCCGGTGATGCAATACGGGAAGAGTTGAATCGGCTCTTGATATGTCAGTGAAGCAGGCTTGAATGTGCCGTTTGCGGCAATCGGGTCATTTCAATCAAGTAGACGCTTTTCGAAGCAGCCTCCGCTCTCGCTAAAATCGGAGGAGAGCGAGAGAACAAGGGGGGCTGCTTTTTTTGTATAACGCCTCAATCCAAAATTACAGTGCATGTTACAGTTTCCTTTTAATATCGCTTTCCGCGGTTTTTAACTTTCCGCGGAAAGCAAAGTCGGGAATTATCAAAATGCTATGCACTGCGATTTCGGATTGAGCCTGTATAACTACAATTTTATAATCAGATTTATAATCAGACAGGTTCTTCCGACGAAATGTCGGATTGGAACGCGTATATAATAATTTTTTACTTGGAAAAGATAAAAAAAGTTTTGTTATCTTTACAAAGTATTATTTTAGTATATAAAATAACAACCGCGGACGATTGAAATCTTGGTTTCTTTCGTCCGCGGTCGTATTTTTGTTGGTGGTAGAATCAGATTTTACCGATGAATTTGAGGACTTGTTCGGTTATGTTCTGCGGTGTGAAACCGAATTTTTCGTCGAGCACTTTGTAGGGGGCTGAGGCTCCGAAGCGGCTCATGCCGAATACTTTGCCTTTGGTGCCTACGACGCTTTGAAGCGTTGCGGGGAGGCCGGCAGTGAGACCGAAGCGGGGTACGTTGCGGGGCAGCACGCTGTCTTTGTATTCCTGAGTCTGCTCTTCGAAGAGGCCGATAGAGGGGAGGGATACGACGCGCGAAGGAACGCCGCCGGCTTCGAGAAGCACGGCAACCTCGCACAGCAGCGATACCTCCGAGCCGTTGCCGAGCAGTACGACCTGCGGGTAGGGAGTATCCATCACCACATAACCGCCGCGACGTGTGCCTTGCGCTTCCTCATAGCGGCTTGAAGTCACTGCGGGGAGGTCCTTGATATCCTGGCGGGAGAGGATGAGGGCGGTGGGGGTATCGTTGTTTTCCATCGCCATTTCCCATGCCACGGTTGTCTCGGCCGAGTCGGCGGGGCGGAGTACGAGCATCGAGGGCTTGCCTGAGAAATTGCGTACCTGCTCCATGAGGCGGATCTGCGCTTCCTGCTCGATAGGCTCGTGGGTCGGGCCGTCTTCGCCTACGCGGAATGCATCGTGTGTCCAGATATATTTTACGGGAAGCTCCATAAGTGCCGACATGCGTACTGCGGGCTTCATATAGTCGGAGAATACGAAGAATGTGCCGCAGGCTTCGTGCATGCCGCCGTGGAGCGCGATACCGTTCATCACGGCAGCCATGGTCAGTTCGGCCACACCTGCGTGGAGGAATCCGCCCGAGAAATCGCCGGGAAGGAGTGCACCGGTCTTTTTGAGGAATGCGTCGGTCTTGTCAGAGTTGGCGAGGTCGGCGCTCGATACAATCATGTTGTGTACTTTTTCGGCGAGAGCTGCGAGCACGTTGGCCGAAGCCGTACGTGTGGCCTGGTCGGCCTTATGCACGATGGCGGCATAGTCGATTTCGGGGAGCTTGCCTGCGATGTAACCGGCGAGCACTTCGGCGCGGTCGGGATTGCCGGCAGCCCATTCGTGTTCCTCCTCCCGGCGTTGCATTACAATCTTGCGGAGTTCCTCGTTGCGGGCTTCGTAGAGCGCTTTGGAGTCCTCCCATATCTCGAAGGGATTGTCGGGATTGCCGCCGAGATGTTTTACAGTGGCCGCATAGTCACCGCCACCCGATTTGCTGATGGGATTGCCGTGGGTGGAGCACCGGCCTTCAAACGATGTGCCGTCGGCTTTGACGATGCCTTTGCCCATCACGGTATGGCCGATGATGAGTGTCGGTTTTGCAGTCTCGGCGATGGCTGTCTCGAGGGCTGAAGATATTTCGTCGGCATCGTTGCCGTTGATTTCAAGCACGTTCCATCCCCATGCGCGGTATTTGGCCGCGTAGTCCTCTTTGGTGACGGCATCGACGTTGGTGGAGAGCTGCACGTCGTTGCAGTCGTAGAACATGATGAGATTGTGGAGACCGAGGTAGCCGGCGAGACGTCCGGCGCCCTGCGATATTTCCTCCTGGATACCGCCGTCGGAGATGAAGGCGTAGGTCTTGTGCTCGACCACTTTACCGAACCGGGCAGCGAGGAAACGCTCGGCTATGGCGCAGCCTACAGCCATCGTGTGGCCCTGTCCGAGGGGGCCGGATGTGTTTTCGACGCCGCGTTCGGGGTCGACTTCGGGGTGACCGGGAGTGACACTTCCCCACTGGCGGAACTGTTCGAGCTCGGCAAGGGTATATTTTCCGGTAAGGGCGAGAGTGGCGTAGAGCATCGTCGACATGTGACCCGGGTCGAGGAAGAAGCGGTCGCGGGCAAACCATGTCGGGTCGTCGGGGTCGGTAACAAGATATTTCGAGTAAAGCACGTTGATGAAGTCGGCACCGCCCATGGCGCCTCCGGGGTGACCGGATTTCGCTTTCTCGACCATCGAAGCGCAGAGCACGCGGATATTGTCGGCTACTCGCTCAAGAGTTTTCTTATCGGAATTCATTGTCAATGGTGTATTATGTTATATAAATATTTGTAACGTGAACGATGTGAATTCTTTCACATTACAAATGTACGTAATTTTTTTAACAAACAGCGCAGTATAGGGTTCAAATAATATGAGACGGGTCGCGACAATGATATCGCGACCCGTTATTGTATAGCTGTCAGACTTTATCAGTCGACAGGGATGTTCTTGTTGACGTTCTTGCAGCCGATGAAAGCGTAGTAGAACAGATAGAGCAACATGGCGATGACGAGCCAGTAGCTGCCCATGTAGCCGAGAGAGGGCGCAAGCAGGTTGTGCTGCACGAGAGGCATGATACCGCCGCCGACCACAAGCATCATGAAGATACCTGAAGCCTGCTCGGTGTATTTGCCGAGACCTTCGACGGCAAGGTTGAAGATACCGCCCCACATGAGCGACGTGCACAGACCGCAGATGATGAGGAATATGGCGCTGAGGGGGATGGTGGGAGTCTCAAGCATCTTGGGAGCGTCCTCGGCTTTGACCTTTGCCTGTTTCCAAAGCTCCTCCTTGAGGTTGATTTCTTTCTGAGACTCGGGATGAACGTATTTTTCGCTCCATTCGAAATCGGCGGGATTGTTCTTGAACTCTTCGATGGCCGAAGTAGGCAGGCCTACGTTGGTCAGGATATATTCGGTCTTGGCATCGGGGTCGTAGATGAATTTGGGCACTTCGATACGGCTTGTCTTGGGTATCATGATGGCGATGAAGATGAGGATTGCGCCTACGCCCGATACGGTCAGAAGCTGTGCGCGGGTGGATATTTTGCCGGAGATGGCACCCGAAGCGATACGGCCAACGAGCATGAGCAGCCAGTATACCATCACGATAGCACCGCCGATTGCGGCACCGTTGACGAGGATACCTGCGCCCGATTCGATACCTGAGTCTGAGAGGTAGAAGTTGAGTTCGGCGGGGATGCCGATTTCAATACCTACATAGAAGAAGATACCGATGGCGCCGAGCACGAAGTGACGGAAATTCCAGGGTGAATGCTCGAATTTGAGGGGAGCTTTGCCGGCTGCGGCGTCGGCTTTGGCGCGTTCGAGAGCGGGCTCGGGGATACGTGCCATAGAGATGATGAGGTAAGAGATGGCGAACACGGCCATGCCGATGAAGAGGAGGGGAGCTACGTCGCCCATCGAAGTCTCGGAGGTGACAGTGCCGATAAGCGCACCTACGAGCATCGGGGTGAGAGAGCCTGCGAGTGAGTTGAGCGACGAACCGGTCTGAAGCAGCTGATTGCCTTTCTTGCCGCCGCCGCCGAGAATGTTGAGCATCGGGTTGACAACGGTGTTGAGCATACATACGCAGAAACCGCAGATGAATGCGCCGATGAGGTAGACGAAGAGGTTGAGGGTGACGGGCATGTCGACGGTCTTGGTTACGCCGAGATAGTTTTCTTCAGTAACGGAGGTTGAGAAAACGGCGATGTCAGCGCCGAACACGCTGCTGAGGTACTGTACACCGAGGCCTACGAAACCGAGCACGAGGGCCAGAAGGGCGGTTTTCTTGTAGCCGACGCGGGCAAGCATCTTGCCTGCGGGTATACCCATGAAGAGGTAAGCGGCGAAGTTCATAAGGTTGCCGAGCATGCCGGCCCAGGGGTACTGGTTGCCCCAGATGTTACCGAACGGCGCTGCCATGTTGGTAACAAACGAAATCATGGCAAAGAGGAACATCATCGTGATTATGGGCACGAGATTGCGTTTGCCTGTAGCTGTGTTTGATGACATTAGTGAATTAGTTTTATGGATTAGTTATTATAGAAAAATCCTTTTAAGGTAATCGGTCGGTACGTGAGATTTAAGAGTGTTCCGGTTGATTTCCATTGCGGATTTATATATCCAATGCAAAGATAAAATTTTTTAATGTGAATTATTGAAAAATTTGTATCATTTTTGGAAAAAAATGCAGAATGGGGCGGGGAGAGCGGAATGTTGGAGAGGGCGTAGCTGATTGGCAGCGTCGGACTTGTCAGACTTGTCAGACAGGTCGGACATGTCCGACGAGATGATGTGGCCGCGGAGTCGCAGTCGCAGGGAACAGCCGGCGTCAGTATTCGCGGGCGCCGAATATGGCGGTGCCTACGCGCACGAGGTTGGAGCCTTGAGCTATGGCTATGTCGCGGTCGTCGCTCATGCCCATGCTGAGTATGTCAAATCCGCGCAGACCGAGCGAAGCGTCGTTGCGTATCCTGTCGTAGCATGCGGCTATGGCGGCAAAGTCGGCGGTGATGCGGGCTGTGTCGTCGGTGTTGGAGGCCATGCCCATGAGTCCGCAGATATGGGTGGCCTGCAGCGACTCGAAGCGGCGTCCGGTGAAATAGTCGTCGAGCTCTTCGACGGAGAAACCGAATTTTGTCTCCTCACGGGCCACATGGAGCTGTAGAAGAACGCGGGTGGTGACGCCGGCACGTAAGGATTCCTTATCGATGAGGTCGAGCAGCCGCTCGGTGTCGACGCTTTCGATGAGCGCTACTTTACCGATGAGCTGGCGCACCTTGTTGGTCTGCAGATGGCCGATGAAGTGCCACTCCACGTCGGAGGGCATCTGGGGCTGTTTGGCAAGAAGTTCCTGCACACGGCTTTCACCGAACCGGCGCTGACCGGCGTCGTAGGCTACGCGGAGCGCTTCGACGGGGTGGAATTTTGAAACAGCGACGAGGCCGACGCCTTCAGGTATGGAGCGCCGGACCTCGTCGAGTTGCTTTGCCACATGGGTATACATGCCGGGTTATTCTTTGGGTTTTGAGTCATCGCCCAGTTTCACCTTGTAGACGTCGAGTATCGGAGTCTCGGTGATTGACACGATTTCGTAGTCGGCCATCGTCGATTTCATCTCGTCGATGAAGTGCTCGAGAGCGCCTTTGAAGTCGCTTGCTGCGACAAGGATAAGCGAGTTGGATTTCTTCTCCTGGGCGGTTTTCTCGTCGATGGTGATGAACGCCACCTTTGCGAGATACCATTTGTCGGCTGAGTCGTCCCAGAAAATTTCGGCGATTTTCGTGCGTTTCACGGCCGAAACCGAAAATTCGCCGGAGATAAACGGGGTTATCTCCTCGATGATGCGTGACTCGGCTTCGGTGAAAGTCAGTGCGTCGACAAGGAAGGTGTCGTTGACTTTTTTCTCGATGCCGTTTTCCATTATTTTGCGGTAAGCTACCTTACATTCAAACCAGTTTGCCATAGGTGTATTTCTTTTAAAATTTTTGCGAAACAAAGGTAGTGAGATTTCACGATACGGCAAACTGTAAGGTTGAAAAATCAGTCTGCTGCCGCGTCGGCTTGTGATTTTTTTTGAGCATGGTGTAATATTTTGGCGCAAAAGTTTGTTATATTTAATATATTTTTGCAATTTGCAGTTATGAAAGAAAAGTTATGAGTGGGATAATGAATTTGCCGGGCCGCATAGTTCGATTTTATGCCGACGGATTCCGGTCGATGACAATAGGCAGGAAGCTGTGGGCTATCATAATCATAAAACTGATTGTGATATTCGGAGTGCTGAAACTGTTTTTCTTCCCCGATATGCTCAAGAGCAGGTACGACACTGACGAAGCCCGTGCCGAGGCCGTGCGGAGTGCGCTTACCGAGCCGATTGGCCGGCCATGACCTCTTTTGATTCATTTATAAAAATCAATAAACAATAAATTACCATGGATGAACTTATTAACGTAGTGGATTGGTCGAGATGGCAGTTTGCGCTGACCGCCATTGTCCACTGGCTGTTTGTGCCGCTGACGATAGGCTTGTCGCTGATTATCGGCATAATGGAGACGGCTTATTTCCGTACGCGCAATGAAAAGTGGCGGCGTATCACAAAATTCTGGATGACACTGTTCGGCATCAATTTCGCGTGTGGTGTCGCCACGGGACTGATACTGGAGTTTGAGTTCGGCACAAACTGGTCGAATTATTCATGGTTTGTGGGCGATATATTCGGCGCTCCGCTCGCCATCGAGGGTATTGTGGCGTTTTTCCTCGAGTCGACATTCATAGCCGTGATGTTCTTCGGGTGGAAGAGGGTAAGCCCCGGTTTCCATCTGGCGGCCACGTGGCTTACCGCTATCGGTGTGGCATTGTCGGCGTTGTGGATACTCGTGGCCAACGCGTGGATGCAGTATCCGGCAGGCATGGAATTCGATCCGGAGCAGATGCGCAATGTCATGGTGAGTTTCAAGGATGTGGTGCTCTCGCCGGTGGCTGTCAACAAGTTCTTCCACACGGTGCTCAGCGGATGGGTGCTCGGCGCGGTGTTCGTAGTCGGCGTGAGCTGCTGGCTGCTGCTCAAGAAGCGCAACCGCGATTTCGCCCTGAAGTCGATAAAGGTGGCCGGCGCGGTAGGTCTGGCCGGCATCGTGCTGACGATGTGGACCGGCGACGGCTCGGCTGTGCAGGTATCGAAATACCAGCCCATGAAACTTGCCGCTATGGAAGGCCTTTACTCCGGTTCGGAGGGACAGAGCCTCGTGGCGTTCGGTATCATTAATCCCGATAAACAGCCTCTTGACGATCAGAAAGCTATCCATGCCGAGATAAGCATACCGAAGGGACTGTCGCTGCTCGCCAAGCATGACATCAATGCCTTCGTGCCGGGTATTGACGACCTAATACGCGGATATGCCGTCAATGCCGAGGGTGACACCGTATATAAAGATGTGTCATACGCGCGACGCATCGAAATGGGGCGCACGGCTCAGCAGGCGCTACGCGATTACGGGGTGGCGCTTGAAAAGGGTGACACCGCCGCCATGCAGGCCGCGCAAAGTGTAATCGACAGTAATTTCAAATATTTCGGCTACGGCTATCTCAGCGCGCCTGAAGATGCCGTGCCGCCGGTGGCCGTGTCGTTCTACTCGTTCCGCGTGATGGTTATGGCGGGAGGTTACCTGTTGCTGTTCTTCCTCGTTGTGGCGTGGGCTTCGTGGCGGCGGAAGGTCAATCTGCTCGACAACAAATGGTTCTGCGCGCTCGGACTGCTTACAATACCCGTGGTGTGGATATGCAGCGAGGCGGGCTGGGTGCTCGCCGAAGTGGGTCGCCAGCCGTGGACAATTGAGGGGTTGCTACCCGTCAATGCCGCCGTATCGTCGATTTCGGCCGGTTCGGTGCAGACCACATTCTGGATGTTTGTGGTGATATTCACCGCGTTGCTCGTGGCTGAGATAAGCATTATGGTGCGTCATATCCGCCGCAAGGCCGTTACCGACCTGCTCAACGGCCCCGAGAAATAACCCTCATTAAATTAAATACTTAAAACTTCTGACTCATGGAAGCTCTTCAATCATACTGGTGGTTTCTGATTTCACTCCTCGGGGCGCTGTTGGTGTTCCTGCTGTTCGTACAGGGAGGTCAGACACTGTTGTTCTGCTCGCAGTCGAGCATGGCACGAAATCTGAAGGTCAATTCTCTCGGCCGCAAATGGGAACTTACGTATACTACGCTGGTAGTGTTCGGCGGGGCGTTCTTCGCCTCGTTCCCGCTGTTCTATTCCACATGTTTCGGGGGAGCATACTGGCTGTGGATGCTGGTATTGCTCAGTTTCATCCTGCAGGCGGTCAGCTACGAGTTCCGCCGCAAGCCGGGCAATCTGTTCGGCACGGGAGTGTATGACGCGTTCCTGTTTTTCAACGGCTGCGTCGGGTGCATACTTCTCGGTGTGGCTGTCGGCATGATGATATTCGGAGCCGATTTCACCATATCGAAAGGCAATATACTTGACGGCAGTCGTCCGGTGATTTCGGTGTGGAATCCGTCGCACGGACTGGAGGCTATATTTGACTGGCGCAATCTGCTGGTAGGATTTACCGTGCTGTTCCTTGCCCGCATGAATGCCGCGCTCTATTTCATGAACAATATCGAGGAGGGCACGCAGTTCAGGGCACGCCAGCGCAAGGCCGCCCTTGTCAACGGTGCGATATTCGTTGTGCTGTTTCTTGCGCTTGTGGCCGTGATATTCACCTCAAAAGGCTATGGATATGACGCTGCCGGCAAAATCAGCGTGGTTCCATATAAATATGCCGATAATCTCATGACATTATGGTGGTTCGGCTTTATTTTCCTCGCCGGAGTGGTGATGGTGCTTTACGGGCTTGGCAAGACAGCCGTGCGGTGCGTGTACAACCGTGGTATCTGGTGGACCGGCATCGGCACTGTGCTCGCTATTCTCGCGCTGCTTTGTCTCGTAGGCTACAACGATACGTCATATCTCCCCTCGGTCAGCGACCCGCAAAGCTCGCTGACAATACGCAACAGTTCGTCATCCTATTTCACCCTCAAGGTTATGACGTGGGTATCGGTGCTCTCGCCGATAGTGATAGGCTATATATTCGTGGTATGGCGTAAACTGTCGAAACCCCCGTTGACTCCGACTGAACTCGAGCACGAACACGACGCGTATTAGCGGACGTTTAAAACGGGGAATGGGGCGAGGGCATCCCGCCCTCGTGGTATTATTGCATTTTAGTAAATTACCACGGGGCGGGACGCCCCCGCTCCATTCTGCTTCAATTGCGCTTTATTCAGTGTTGTGCAAGCAATCGTATAAATTACGACAACTCCGGTTGTAAATCAAAGGTTGCCGGCAGCGATGTCGGATTCCCATTCCCTTTGCTGGATGTCGCTGCTTTCGGAATAGTATATCTCTACGCGGTCACCGCGGTCGATGATGTAGACAGCACTTACCTTGTTGTCATCTTCTATCGTGTCGATTTCCTTTTCACGAAACGGGGAAGTGTATACCACGATGTTTTTACCGTCGCCATGCTTGGTGACATCTTCAGGCACGACATCGTCCATGAAACTTTCGCAGGCAGCCAGTCCTCCCCATCCCGAGTCGCCTTTATACACTATCTGTTCGAACTTGTTATCGTCGACGAGCCTTACTTTTACATCACTTTCGGGGGCAAGGTCGCCGAAAAACGGAAACAATACCGTAGCGCCGGCACTGCCTGATGCCAAAGTAGCCAATGCACCCATTATCAATATCTTTTTCATACGCAGTTTGTTAAATGTATGCAAATATACAAAAAAAACGGTGAAATGATATTTGGTATCAAAGTTTCAGTGGAGGCTGACGCCGTCGATGTCGCGGAGACGGGTGGTTACTGTGTCGTAGTCGTCGGCGCGGACGGCGAGGGTCATGGCGCAGGCGTTGTCGAATTGCTGGGAGAGGATTTCGAGGTCGGATTGCTTGACAAGGCGCATCACGTCGTTCATCGACAGGTAGGGGAATGTGAATTCTATCTGTTTCATTACCTTTCGCTCCACTATCTCAGCTTCTTCGAGCGAAAGGCGCGCGGCTTCGCGGTAGGCGGCGATAAGGCCGGAGGTGCCGAGTTTTATGCCACCGAAGTAGCGCACCACCACTATGACCGTATCGGTCAGTCCGAATGAGTTGATTTGTCCGAGAATCGGTTTGCCGGCAGTGCCGGATGGCTCGCCGTTGTCGTTGCTTTGGAAATCGGTGCGTTCGAAGCCGAGCATGTAGGCCCAGCATACGTGGCGTGCGTCGAAATATTTTTTCTGGTATTGTGCAATCACGGCTTTGGCCTCCTCTACTGTCGAGGCGGGATGGGCGAATGCGAGAAATTTGCTCATTTTCTCGCGGAATATCGCCTCGGAGGGTCGGGCTAATGTCAGGTAGGTATCGGCCATGCTGGGTGATTACTTGCGGTCGAAGAATGGATTTTTTGATGTGGCACTTACCGCTATGGCAAGCACCAGACGGCAGCCGGGGAGGAGGCCGAGGCGCATGGCTCCCATTCCGGCGGAGAAGAGTGTGCGGGTGTCGACACGGCAGTCGGCAGCCACCGAGCAGGCCGAGCCTGCGGCGATACCTATGTCGATGGAATTGAAGGCGCAGGGCACGGCGGCAGGTTTATCGGCGCATGCGGGGTAGCCGCAATGCGCGCAGTTAAGTCCCATGGGCTGCGGACGGATGCCTATGAGCACTACGGCGTCGCCCTGAAGTATGTTGGCGGCGTCGCGCTGATAGACGGGGCGGGATGTCTCGGCATAAAGTTCCAGCATGGTGTCGGAAAGGCGCTGCAGGTCGTCGCCTTCGACAATGGCAGCCTCGATGAGGTCGTTGCCTTTGGCTTTGGGGGCGGTACGTATGGCTGTGAGCATGCGGCGTGCGATGTCAATCACCTGAGCATGCCGGTCGTCGCGTTGGTTTATTATCATATTTCAACTAATAATTTGTAGGGAGGGTGTTGCAAAACTTATAATATAATGGAAACATGATACGTCATCTTGTAGGGCAGCACCCCGGTGCAGCCGCCTGGCAGCTGATAATCAATTTCCGCTATCGGCTGCTCCGGGGAGCAGCCCTACATCATGCAGCCGTCAACATCAGTTTTGCAACTCCCTCCACATTATTTCATTTCTGGAGTTTAATATATCCGGGCGCCGACGCGATAAATCGCGTACATACTACCGGTTATAGTATCAGCATCGCGTCGCCGTAGGCACCGAAGCGGTAGCCCTCTTTTACGGCTTCGTCGTAGGCTTTCATCACGAGGTTGTAGCCGCCGAATGCCGCTACCATCATGAGCATGGTGGAGTATGGCAGATGGAAGTTGGTGACGAGCGCTGTGGTGACGGTAAAATCGTAGGGGGGGAAGATGAATTTGTTGGTCCAGCCTTCGTAGACTTTGAGTTTGCCTCCCATGCTGACTGCCGTCGCCATGCCGCGGAGCACGGATGTGCCTACGGCGCATACCTGTTTGCCTTCGGTCTTGGCCTTGTTGACGGTATCCACCAGTTTGGGGGTTATGAATATCTGTTCGGAGTCCATGCGGTGCTTGGTGAGGTCTTCCACATCAATTTCGCGGAAATTGCCCAGTCCGCTGTGTATAGTGGCGAAAGCCTGTTCCACGCCTTTGATTTCGAGGCGTTTCAGCAGTTCGCGGCTGAAGTGCATGCCTGCGGCCGGGGCTACGATAGCTCCTTCGTTTTTGGCGAAGATGGTCTGATAGTCGGTGACATCGTTCTCATTGGGCTCGCGCTGTATATAGTCGGGCAGCGGGGTCTCGCCCAACGCGTAAAGGGCGGCCTTGAACTCCTCGTGGGGGCCGTCGTAGAGGAAACGGAGCGTGCGGCCGCGCGAGGTGGTGTTGTCGATTACCTCGGCCACCATTGATTCGTCCTCGCCGAAATAGAGTTTGTTGCCTATGCGGATTTTGCGGGCCGGCTCCACGAGCACGTCCCACAGTTTGTGTTCTTCGTTAAGCTCTCTCAGTAGAAAGACCTCGATGCGTGCGCCGGTCTTTTCCTTGTTGCCGTAGAGACGAGCCGGAAATACCATGGTGTCGTTGAACACCATGACGTCACCTTCGTCAAAATAATTGATAATCTCTTTAAACACGTGATGGGAGATTTCGCCCGTCTTGCGGTTGACAACCATCATTCTGCATTCGTCACGCTGAGGTGCCGGTTCTTGAGCTATCAGCTCGTCAGGCAATTTAAATTTAAATTGTGAAAGCTTCATCTTGTTGTTATATCTTCGTTGTTATCTTGTCCTTGTTTTGCGTCGTAATCGGTATCGTCGTCGGTCTCTATCCCGACTTCGCGAAGCATAGACACGGCGTCGTCGAGCGAAAGGCATCGGTCGATGGTGACATCGCCCACCCGTGTGCGGCGCAGGGCGGTGAGATGTCCGCCCGAACCGAGTGCGGCGCCGATGTCGCGTGCGAGTGCACGGATGTAGGTGCCTTTGCTGCATACCACGCGTATGGTGATGCTCTCCGGGCTGTATTCGAGCAGTTCGATTTCGTCGATTACGAGAATTTTCGGTTTAAGTTCGACGGTATCGCCCTTACGTGCCATCTTATAGGCTCTCTTGCCGTCAATCTTGCATGCGGAGAATGCCGGTGGCACCTGCTCGATGCGTCCTGTGAACTTCGTCAGTACCTCTCCGACAAGTTCGCGGGTGATATGGGCGGTAGGGTAGCGGGCGTCAATCTCAGTCTCGAGGTCGTATGACGGTGTGGTGGCTCCGAGGGCTATGGTGGCGATGTATTCCTTGACGCCGCTCTGGAGCTGCTCGATGAGCTTGGTGGATTTTCCGCTGACTATAATCATTACTCCGGTGGCAAGCGGGTCGAGTGTGCCGGCATGGCCCACTTTCATCTTTTTTATGCCCATGCGGCGCAGCATCACTCCCCTTATGCGTTTCACGACATCAAAAGAGGTCCAGCCGTACGGCTTGTCGACGAGTATGGTTTCTCCTGCAAGAAAATTCATTGTTGTCAGGGGCGGTTGTCAGTTAAAAATGATGCAGAGCAGACCTGCGATAAGACAGTAGACGGCGAACCATACGAGTTTGCCCTTCTTGACGATATTGAGCATCCATTTGCATGCCAGACAGCCTACCACGAATGCCGCGATGAATCCTATGAGGAGCGGCATGGCTCCTATCGACTCGGTGGCTGCCTCGCTGCTGCCGCCGATCATCTCCTTGATGTCGAGCAATGCTTCGCCGAGAATGGGGATGATGACCATGAAGAAGGAGAACTTGGCCACCTCCTCGCGTTTGTCGCCGAGCATCAGACCGGTAGCTATGGTCGAACCCGAGCGGCTCAGTCCCGGTATGACGGCGACTGCCTGCGCCAGTCCGATGACAAAGGCGTCGAGGAATGTGATGTCGCGCGGACGGTATCCGCCCTGTCGCAATGCGGGGCTGTCGGCCGTAGTGCGGCGGAAATAGTAGGCGAACGTGAGCAGAAGGGCTGTGGCGCACAGTGCGATACCCACTGTCAGCAGATTTTTGTCGAACAGCTGCTCTACGCTGTCTTTAAAGAATATGCCCACTATCATGATGGGGATGCATGACACGAGTATCTTGAACACGTATGTGGTGTTGGCATCGCGCTTGAATCCGAAGAACGATGTCACCAGCGGCACAAATTCTTTCCAGAGTATTACGATTGTGCTCAACACCGTGGCCACGTGGAGCGCTACGGTGAACTGGAGCGAGCCTGCGCCATGCATATCGAGTCCGAGCAGGTCCTCGCATATCTGCAGATGGCCTGAGCTGCTTATCGGCAGGTATTCTGCAAGGCCCTGCACTATGCCCATTACAAGGGAATCTAACCAATCCATTTTTTTACCTTATTAAATTGTTGCTATTTCGTTACTATGCGGTTTATTATTATGTGGCGGTGACGCTGTATTTGATACGATGCTACGGCCCGTATGCAGGTTGCGGCGTGCCAACTAATCGGCGGCGGTATCGGAATCTGTCCCGTTGCCGGCGTCAGCTTTTTTGGCGGGTTTCACAATGATGGCTATGCCCATGGCCACGAAACCGAGGAATGCGAGTGTCGGGCCGATAATGATGCGGCGTGTGCTGAATATGTCAGGATTGAATTTTTCAGGCGAACTGCCACCTCCGAGCATGAGCAGAAATCCGATTACGATAAGCAGGCCCGCGGCTGTCATAAAAATGAAATTCCTGCGCGCCAGCGGGAACTGCGATGGTGATTCCCTGACAAGCTCGTGAGCGGGAGCTGCATTTTTACTCGTTGTCTCTGCGTGGCCGGTGGCGTTGACGGGTGTGGTCTGGCTTTTTGCTTTTATCGGTTGGTTTTTGGTTGGAATTGCCATGATTGAATTATATGAAGAGTTTAATTTTGTTGATTTCGTATTTGCAGATGTTGTCAGAACATGTCGTCGTAGTCCTGGCGGAGATATTTGTTGGCTGCAATCCATGATGCTGTGCCACAGATTATTATGCCACCGGCCACGACACCGAGAAACACGTAGATCAGATCGCTCCACGGCAGGGCAAGCGCAAGGTCGGGTTCGATGCTGACGGCGTAGACGCGCAGCATGCACAGCAATGCTATTGCCACAACACCCGCAAGAATGCCGTTGAGTATGTTGCCGACGATAATCGGGCGGCGGATAAAGGCATTGGTCGCTCCGACGAGCTGCATTGTGTGAAGGAGAAAGCGGGCTGAGTAGATTGTGAGGCGGACGGTGTTGTTGATCAGTACAAATGAGATTATCAGCAATGCGGCGGCAAGAGCTATGAGCACGAGCGACAGTGTGCCGATATTGGAATTGACTGATTCCACCATCTCGGTGTGGACGGTTATCTCCTCGACGGAGTCGATATTGCGTAAAGGCGCAATGACTTTATCCAGGGAGTCGACCGATGCATACTGTGCCTTTACCCTGACGTTGAATTCGGGCTGATAGGGATTGTTGCCGAGCAGTTCCTCCACGTCGCTGCCGAGATATGCGTTCTCCTGTTCGAGTATCTCCTCCGGCGACATGTAGTCGTAGCTTGCCACGAAGTCGGCTTCGGTGAGTCTCCTTTTCATGTCGTTAATCCGGGTCATGTCGGTATCCATTTTCATTACCATGTTGAATCCCAGATTCTCGCGTATATGCCGGGTGATGTTTCCGGCAGCGAATGCCGCACAGCCAACGATGCCGAGTATCAGCAATACCATGCCAACGCTGGCTGTCGATGTCAGGTGCTTGCCGAAGCTCATCAGGCTCGTGCGTTTTTTTGATTGACTCATTTGATATTATTGAATGTTTGCTGAGTTTTTTACCTTGATAGAAATTACGGGCTGCCCGGCTTTCTGGCGTAATGGATGCTGCAATATCCTTGTCGTGAATCCGGATATTCTGTCATAATAAAATCCGGATGTCGGATTGCCGCGGGCAGATAGCATAATATCTTGCAAATTTACAACATCAGATACCCCCTTGTCAAGTTTTTTTATAATTAATTTCAATTATAATTCACAAAAAGCGGAAAAACGGAATAAATACTGCGGTAACGTGCCTGTATCCGGCGCCGGGCACGCGGCGCAATGGCGCATATCACCGCTTTGCCGGAGTAAACCGGAACAAAAAAACGCCATTTGTTGTTTAAATATGAAAATTTATTAAAAAAAATAATCCTCATTCAAAAAAATATATTAACTTAGCGCGAAATTTGTATAACCTCAGATAAATAAGATTTGTATTTCGTTGAATATATAATTAATCACAAATAGGCCGATTGTAGGCATGTCTACATATCGCTTTTGAAAACAGACACATAAACCTGCTGATGATGGAGCTGCCGGCTGTGGCCGTTCTTAAATACTATTCAGCGAAAGCCGGGTTTCAACTATGAAATGAAATTTAACTAAATTAATAAAACAATTATTCTTTATGAAAAAGAGTTTAATCGCTTTAGCTTGCGCTTTATTCATGGGCCAAGGCATGGTTGCTCAATCTTCGCAAGAGGTTACTTATGTTGAGGACCCCTCGCAAGGTTATCTTTTCAACCAATTTAAAGACAACTGGTTCATAACCGGTGAAGGTGGTGTCGGCATTTTCTTTTCACCCAATGACTCTTATCGCGATTGGAAAGACCGCTGGGAACCCTCCGCATCGCTGTATGTAGGTAAATGGTTCTCTCCGATTATCGGTCTGCGTGCCGGTGTCAACTGGCTTAAGGTAAAAGGCCTTTCTGATGTCAAGGGCGTAGGTGACCTTTACGACGAACCGACTGTAGAGGGTAAATACAAACAGAAATTCGTTCACATCGGCCCGGTTTTCGATGCTATGGTCAACGTCACCAACTGGTGGTGCGGCTATCACCCCGGACGTAAGTACAATTTCACCGTATACGGCGGTGTAGGTTGCTACTGGACTCTTGCCCGTCAGTACGACGCCAACAACAAGTCTACAAGCTACAAGGATGCCAAAGACCGTATCCTCGCAGCCCGCGCCGGTATCATCAACAGCTTCAACGTAAGCAAGCAGGTACAGCTTTCGCTCGACGTACGCTTTACCGCTCTTGACAATCACCGCGATGAAAAAGGCGGCGACTGGAACAAGACCGCATATGACCTTCAGGCTTATCTCGGCGTGACTTATCTCTTCAATAAACGCGAATGGAACGCCCCGATTATCCCTGTATGCCCCGAACCCGAGAACTGCGACGCTCTCCGTGCACGCCTTCAGGCTGCCGATGCCCGTATCGCCGACCTCGAAGCTCAGCTTCAGGCTTGTCTCGATCGTCCGGTAGAAGTAGTTGAGGAAGCTGCCGCTCCCGCTCCTCTTGCTACAATCTACTTCCCCATCAACGTTTCAAAACTCACCAAGGAAGATGTACGCGTGGTTCAGGCTTGTGCCGAAGTGATGAAGGCTAACCCCGACACCAAGTACGTGGTGACCGGCTGGGCCGACAACTACACCGGTAACGACCGTATCAACGTCAACCTCCGTAAGAACCGTGCCGCTTCTGTTGAAAAGCAGCTCTTGAAATCAGGTGTTCCCGCCGCTCAGTTCGAGACTACAATCAACAATGGCAACCTCGTTGACATGGGTGAGAAATTTGTGGCTCTTGACCGCGCAACTACTATTCAGATCGCTGAATAATAAATTATCCGACATCTGCGCCACGTAATGGCGTCGATAGATATAACTATGAAGGCATGCCCGGTCCGGGCATGCCTTCTTTTAGGTGGCTAAACCTAAAAATATCTTGCAATATGCAGAATTTCAGGAGAAAAATCAAACCGTGGATGCTCCCTGTAGCCATGGTTACGGGAGTGTTGCTTCATAGCCAGATTGGCTATGTGGCATTTCTGTCGCCATATCTTATTTTCATAATGTTGCTGATCACGTATTGTAAAGTGTCATTTCGACATTTTCGTGTCGATGGCTCTATGTGGTGGCTTCTGGCAATACAGGTGATTGGTGCGTCGATAGTGTTCGTGCTTCTCAGGCAACTCAATGTCGCAGTGGCAGAGAGCATTTTTATCTGTATTTTCTGCCCTACGGCCACTGCGGCACCCGTGATAACGGGAATGCTCGGCGGAAAGGTAGAACGTGTGGCCACATACTCATTGTTGAGCAATTTTGTAGTGGCATTAACGGCTCCGGTAATACTCGCAATGTTCGGCAGCGGAGAAAATATGGATTTTTTGGCTTCGTTCACCCGTATCGCCACCAATGTGTTGCCGTTGATACTCGGTCCGCTTGTGGTCGCGCTGCTGCTCAAGGTGACAATGCCTAAGGTGCGTGACGAGATTGCGCATCACCAGGGCCTGTCATTTTACATCTGGGCTGTGGCCCTTATTATTGTGGTGGGCAATTCGGTCAGCTTTCTCATGAAAGAACCGGCTTCACGCATTCCCGAGATGGTTGCCATGGCCGTATTGTCGCTGTTGGCCTGTCTTGCTCAGTTTTATCTCGGCCGGAAAATCGGAGCACGCTATGGCGACAGGGTAGCCGGGGCGCAGAGCCTCGGACAAAAAAATACAGTTCTGGCAATATGGCTGGCGCTGACTTATCTCGATCCGATTGCATCCGTGGGCCCGGCATGCTATATAGCATGGCATAATACGGTAAATTCCATACAGATATATAAACGGGCACATGCAGGAATGTTATGATAGTTATGTAATTTTGAGCGCTGTCTCCCGACTGTGACAATGTAACTTTTTGTCACACCGGTTGTTGTTAATATTAGACATGTGTATATTTGTGTCTGCTTTGCCTTACGGTTGTTGTTTTAGTCTACGACAGCACGGATTGCATGTGTGCTAACCATTTAAAAATAAATGAGATGGATCAGATGTATCAACTATTGATGGGATTGCCGCTATTTAGCGGCGTGACCTATGAGAAAATGCTTGAAATAATAGGAAGAACAAAGTTTCATTTCTTGAAATTCCTTGAGGGCGAGAATTTTATATCCGAAGGAGAACCGTGTACGCATATAAAGTTCATTATCTCCGGAAAAGTCCGTGTCAGTATCGCCAATGCCGACCGACGCTTTACTGTGTCGCAGACGCTGTCTGCTCCCGATGTAGTGGCTCCGGAATATATTTTCGGCCGGTCGACCGCTTATCCATGTTCGGTTGTGGCTCTTGAACCGACCGGTGTATTGCAGATTTCCAAGGTCGACTACATGAAAATATTGAATAGTGACTCTATTTTTCTTATCAATTACCTCAATCTGCTGTCGATGAATGCACAAAAGGCCGTCGACGGCATATTGTCAATAGCGACAGGCAGCCTTGAGGAACGTATAGCTTTCTGGATTGTGGCTCTTACGCAGCGCGGCGGCACCGACATCACTATGACATGTAAGCAGCGCGACCTTTATTCGCTGTTCGGAGTGCAGCGCTCGTCATTCATTTCTACCCTCGACAGTATGAAGTCGCGAGGACTTATCGACTACTCGCAGACTGAAATCCGTGTGCATAACCGTCGGGAACTTATCGATATACTTCATTCATCGGTTGAATGAATGCGCAGATGGTAAAAATAGTCCTTGAATATATGGTCAAAGGGTGGCTTATAAGGCTTTTTTAGTAAAAAAATATTAGCATAAATGACGTATGTAATAGTTTATATGTCGTAAAAATCCGAGATTTAATCTATAAATATGTCTATATTAAACGCCATTCGGTTGTTTAATAATAATTTGATAATTAGTTAATTATATTTTTACAACTCTTTATATACTCTATATTCTTGTATTGTGTGACGTTATTAGGTATTGACAAATGGGATAATTGCACTAACTTTGCGGTGTAAACATAAAATCACTGAGACGAAAAATCGAAGTTGATTTTAAAGGATTAGAGACAAAAATTAGGATTTGTTAAATTAGGAATTAGTTTGTGGGTTAGTATTTTTTAATTGGATTAAGTATTTGGATAATACTCTATAGGTAATAATCGTGTTTTATGTTAGGTTTGTTTGCCTCGAATATCGAGGATTTTTTAGGAAGCCGCTTCGTGAGAAGTGGTTTGCTATTTTATAGGGGTTCTGTTTCAATTTTGATATTTTCCGGGGATTTGTTAAATTGCGAAGTGTTTAAAGAATAATATATAATTGAAGATAGCCTATATGGGAAAAGATGTATTTGAATTGCTCGACGGAGGAGTCTGGATATATGGCTCGGCAAATGATTTGCCTGAAGTCTACGCGTTGCTTCGCAGGACTGCCGATATATGTTTCGAGATGAACGCACTTCCGCCATCGGAATCCGGCCGCCGCGAAAAAATATTGCGCGGACTACTTGGCTCCGTAGGAAAGTGTATCGTTGTTAATCCCCCGTTCAGGTGTGATTTCGGACACAACATACACATAGGGGATAATTTTATCGGTAATTTCAACCTGACCATTCTTGACGAAGCAAAAGTCAGTATAGGCGATAACGTCATGATAGGGCCGAACTGCACTCTGGCGACCATAATCCATGCAATGCTCCCGGCGCAGCGAAATGCCGGAATAATGCGGGCAAAACCAATCTCGATTGGCAACAACGTATGGCTCGCATCAAATGTCACTGTCCTGCCGGGCGTGACAATAGGTGACAACGCTGTGATAGGAGCAGGTAGCGTAGTGACAAAATCTATTCCGGCATTCACATTTGCTGCCGGAAACCCCTGTCGCCCTATACGTCCAATAACCGACGCCGACGCAGTCACGCCGGTCAATCGTTGAATATCGCATCCAAAGCAATCCGCATGCGGCTCGCCGTCAGCGCATGGACAAATGCGGGAACGTTCCGAGCTGTGATATGAGGCTATATGGCAAACGAATTTAGACGTTGCTAACTGCTAAATTTAAGCTTGGAGTTCTGCAATCCTCCGCTTGCTGATGTCTTATAGATGAGGAGCTATATCCCTCTCAGAAACGGCATCGAGTCCCTGTCGGCATAGTCATTGAGGAAACGGATATTTTTCTGAAACATTTTCCTGCCGGCCTCTGGCGAGCTGACCGAACTTAACGCCGCATCAGGTATCAGCTTGTTCTTGATGATATACTCGCGCATCTCCGCCGTCGACAGGGAATGGTTTAATATAATTGCCAGACCCTCATGCGATGCATCTTCTTTGTCATAGTACGGATTATCTTTTATTTTCACACAGGTAGCATAGCCCGGCAGTACGGATACGGTGCCGTCGGTGTTGAGGAAGTAAAGCAGATTTCCGGCATCGCGGATGTCGTCGAACAGTTTGGAATCGCCGTTGGCTTCGGGAGGGTTGTCGCCGAATGCCATCTTCATGTATTCTTCGTATGAGCCACACACTCCTATGCGCCGGTTGTTGAATGCTTTCATGAGATAATTGTATGTATCCTTGTGCTCCCTGGCTTTCTTACGGTGCTCCTTCCTGTATTCATCAAATAGCTCTTCGGGCAGCACTTGAAGGCCGATACCGTTCATCATCCACACGCCGTCGACAAGCACAAGCGATAATAAAGCCGTCCGCCCGGGAACAATCTCCGGGGAGAACCTCCCGCCAGGCATCGTGTCGGGCGAGAGAATGAGCTTTTCGCCGTTGAGGTCCTCAAGTATGAGCTCGCTTTCACCGACGGTCTTATACCTGTAATATTCATACGGACGCGACTTCAAAGCCTTCAGGATAGGAATATACCTCTCTTCTTCCGGTTCATGGTACAGATTTACTATCTCTGCGAGCCATTCGTGAGCCGGAATAGCCAAAGGCCCTATCAGGGCATTCATTGGCACAAATGAATCGATGGCATAGGCCTTTGCACTCTCGTCATCGTTTTCTACCGAATGAAGCAGCTGGTCTAAGAAATCTTCAAATTCGTTTATTGATTCATCCATATCATTGACGCGAGTCAAGTAACAGCTGCTGCACAGCCACGAGCAAAAGTTGCGTATCTGATAGAACAGCGGCATTCCTGATTCTTCCTCAGACATGAAGATAGGACGCGCAGGAGTGTCGGGCGCATCATCGTAAGCCTTGACGAGGTCGGGCGTGAGTGTCATGGCCAGCATACGGAGTGCAGGATTGCCGGGATTCAGAATCGATTCCGGATTGACCTCGTTGGCTACATACCAAAGCAAGAACAGCACCGCATGAAACGACGGTATCTCATCGTCGTAGGGGAATAGAGAGGTTTGCTCTCTGATATTGTAGAACGGAAAGCTATTATCGTATTTTTTCTTGTAAAGTGATATGAATGCCGCCCAAATTCCCGAACCAGCAACGAGATCTTCTACATAGCATGCAAGGGTGATGGCCATGTGTCGGCTTACGGCAGGGGTGAATCCTGGTTGGGCGCCGAATACTTTATGAATAACGGGATACACCCGGTTGGCAACGCCTACATAAAACATGTCGCTTGGAAACTGCGCTGCGTTAAAATGTGTGGCGCAAAATTCGAGACGCGTGATTTTATATGGCGTAATCGCCGGCTTGATTTTCTTTGATTTTGGCATAGTTGAGACGTGTTTATAGTCGCAAAGTTAGTCGTTTTATATTTCCAAACAATAATCTTTTCGATATTGTTGCTATAAATCCCGGAATTAGCGGTATCCTGTCATACACCTGTTGTGAATTAGTGCTTTTATTTCATCCTTATTGATTAATTTTTCGCCGAAGAATTAGAGCTTGTCTAAAATTCATATTACTTTGCTTTTGTGGGTCTTGTCAGCGTCTTTTTGCTCGCTCTTCAGTCACGTAGCTACGGCTACGCTCCATCATCGCAAGCAAAAATCCATCTGGCAATTCCTCTCAAAATCTGCATCATATAAATTTAATACTTCGTTAAATTTATAGCTAATCCGTTGATAACAAATAAGTTTATTAATA
>ERZ780168.1224-NODE-1224-length-27950-cov-6.909518_pt1 | contig 27950 bp, 20 predicted proteins | sample MGYA00510981_ERZ780168 | MGnify/ENA primary metagenome ERZ780168 (study PRJEB29588, sample SAMEA2158769) | human gut metagenome | biome: human gut; feature: human-associated habitat; material: faeces | place: Denmark | collected 2008/2010 ...
AGGGCATCCTGACCGTCCGCGGCGGTATGACCTCCCACGCGGCTGTCGTCGCGCGCGGCATGGGCAAGTGCTGCGTCTCCGGCTGCGGCGAGATCAACATGGACGAGGAGAATAAGAAGTTCGAGCTCGCCGGCAAGACCTATCACGAGGGCGACTTCATCTCCATCGATGGTTCCACCGGTAACATCTACGACGGCATCATCCCCACGGTCGACGCCACCATCGGCGGCGAGTTCGGCCGCGTCATGGCTTGGGCCGACAAATATCGCCGTCTGGGCGTCCGCACGAACGCCGATAACCCGCACGACACCGAGCAGGCCGTGAAGTTCGGCGCTGAGGGCATCGGCCTCTGCCGCACCGAGCACATGTTCTTCGAGGCTGACCGTATTCCCGCCATCCGCGAGATGATCTGCTCCGACACCGTCGAGCAGCGCGAGAAGGCGCTCGCTAAGCTCGAGCCGATGCAGCAGGGCGACTTTGAAGCCATGTATATCGCGCTCGAGGGCCGTCCGATGACCGTTCGTTTCCTCGATCCCCCGCTGCACGAGTTCGTTCCCACCGAGGAAGCTGACATCGAGCAGCTCGCCAAGGACATGGGCAAGAGCGTTCAGGACATCAAGAACATCATCGCCTCCCTGCACGAGTTCAACCCCATGATGGGCCACCGCGGCTGCCGTCTGGCCGTTACGTTCCCCGAGATCGCTGCCATGCAGACCCGTGCGGTCATCAAGGCTGCGCTGAACGTCAACGCCGCGCATCCCGACTGGAACATCATCCCCGAGATCATGATCCCGCTCGTCGGCGAGGTCAAGGAGCTCAAGTACGTCAAGGACGTCGTCGTCGAGGTCGCTGACAAGCTGATCGCCGAGGTCGGCAGCTCCATGAAGTACAAGGTCGGCACCATGATCGAGATCCCGCGCGCCGCTCTGACCGCGGACGAGATCGCCAAGGAAGCGGACTTCTTCTCCTTCGGCACGAACGACCTGACCCAGATGACCTTCGGCTTCAGCCGTGACGATGCCGGCAAGTTCCTCGGCGCATACTACGACAAGAAGATCTACGAGAGCGATCCGTTCGCCCGTCTCGATCAGACCGGCGTCGGCAAGCTCGTCTCCATGGCCGCCAAGATGGGCCGCGAGACCAACCCGCACATCCACCTCGGCATCTGCGGCGAGCACGGCGGCGATCCCACGTCCGTCGAGTTCTGCCACAAGGTCGGCCTGGACTATGTCTCCTGCAGCCCGTTCCGTGTCCCCATCGCCCGCCTCGCCGCCGCTCAGGCTGCGATCAAGGAAATGTGAGCGATCTTTTGAGCGTTCACAAAGCGGCTTGAAACTTGCAAACCTTTGATGTAACTGCGTTTGCGGGCATCATTGGCTGAAAACAAACAAAAATCCGGTATTGTTCCGTTTGGAGCGATACCGGATTTTTTTTGCATCTTCTGCGGGGCAGGTTGAGAAAAACCGCGTCATGGAGAGATTCCGTGTGCCGCCGGTACTCGGAATGGCACTCTGAATGGCACGTGGAAGCGGCACTTGGAAGGGTTGGCGGCATCAACGAAAGCGATGCATTGCCTTTGGTGTGGTCGTGCGGTACAGCCCGTGCAGAGGTGATGCAGCATGAGGATTTATTACAGGCGCGGAGGAAAGGGCGCAGCGCCGGAGGGCTTTGACAGAGTCTACACGGAGGACGATGGGGACGGCAACGTCCTGCGGGAGCTGCTTGCGTATGTGAGAGCGGGCGACAGTGTAACCGTGGAGATGGGTGGTGAGCTGGGCGGCACAGCCGGTGCGTTCGTGGAGATGGCACTTGCCCTCTATCGACAGCAGGCAACTTTGCTCTGCAAGTCTCCTAAGATTGACACGGCGGCAGGTCACTGGCAGGCGGTGCTTTCCGACCTTGCGCCGTTGACAGGCCGGAACACCGATGATGCGGCGCGGCTGTCTCGGTTTATGGAGGAGCTGCACCGGTGCTTCGACCTTGTGGAGAGGCGGCAGATGACCGTAGCGGAGGTCTGCCGGAAAATGAGCATTGGGAAGACAACCTACTACCGTTATTGGCGTAAGGTCAAGAGTGCCCCGCAGAGGGAGCGTCACACAGAGCTTTTTGAAGAATTGCAGGCAAGGATAGAAGCAAATGAGCTGAGTGTTTCCGCAGCTTGCAGACAGATGAATATCGGTGCGGGGACGTATTACAGGATGCGGGATCAGTATAAAAAAGAACGCAGCGTTCCAAATGTTCCAAATTTAGAATGATGTGGTTTTGCAGTCAACAGGAGATAGTGATTCGACAAATTGGGGAGGTATGGAACGACACTATAGGTGAGAGGCCCTCTTACGGTCGGAAATGGAGGGCAGGAGATCAGTGCGCGCCTGCTTCAATGAGAGTAAACATACATTTTTCTGATGCTGACAGCGGAACTGCTGGCATTGCTGATGAAATGTCTGTACAGAAGGCTGGAAGCCCTAATCACAGAGATCATGGTGAAGGCAGCACAACAGACACAGCAGAACCCGCAGGAGACACAGTTCCCGAAGGAGGACTGAGTAATCTCGATTCCATCTTCCACGCTGTGGTTGCTGTTTCTGCGGAAGTGGTGGATCGACTTGATGAGCTGCTTGCTGATACAACTGGTGAACCCGCCACAGACAGTAAGCAGGCCGAACCTCAGCCTACAACGGGAAAAGTTGAACAGGTTATCTGGGATGAACAGCCCACATCTTCCCTCTCCGAAGCAGGGATTTCTGGCGCTGATGCAAATGACAAAGTGAAACCCGAGCCTGATGCAAACCCTGAGGGCAGCAACTCCAAGAAGGTCAAGCAGAAGAAGTCCAAGGCCAAGACAAAGTAAAATCCCCTCATTGGCATAAGTCCAATTATATAAATTGACCACTCGACATAGTCCCAAATATATAAACCGCCCACCCTACTATAATGGGCGATGAGGCGATTGTTGTCCAGATAATCCGCCAAATCTGTGATCTGCGCGAAGCCCTCGCATTTCATAACGATAAAAGCACAGACCATGGCTTCCTTCGGGAAGCCGCGCCGCCCGGTTGCCGCTCCGGGCAGCGTGAAGTCCAAGCTGCTGAAAAGCTTGTCATAAAACATGGCGGCGCTTTGGGATGTGAACAGCGTCACATCCTGAATGATTTCCTGTCGGTAGATAGCGGCCAGCCCCTTTCCGGTTGGGGTGTTTCGCAAATCCATTTTACCCAAAAGGGGCTCCGCTTTCTATATCAATGGAGTGATTTTCGGCTTCAGCCATGGCCGGGAACCATTGCAATTACTGCGTTTCTTGCGTTTTGCTCATGGCGGTGTTATGATTATTTCGTGAGGTGATCCTATCCGGTTCCCGCGCACGAGAGGACTTCCGCCGCACAAGCGACGGCACACGCCAAATGCCGGAAATGCCAGAAAGGACTTTACTTATGCGGTGCAGCCCTGTATAATCGTTTAAGATGGAAAATCGTCGAAAGACTATGCTGCAGGGCCATATGTCTGAGCGGGAGAGCCCCTATGATCGACCGACCGCACCCTTAAGGCAACACCGCGCAGTGAAAGCTGCGGTATTGCCTTAGCAGGACTGCGGTCAGTTTTTTTCTCTGCGAAAGGAGGGAGCATCGGTGAACCGCGTGTTCCGCGAGGAAAAGAAATATCTGATCTCGCTGCCGGAGGCGCTGCAAGCCTGCCATCGGCTCGCGCAGGTCATGCACGAGGACCCGCACAACGGCATAAGCGGCTACCCTGTCCGCTCACTTTACTTCGATACGCTCGACGACAGGGACTTCCACGAAAAGGCTGCGGGCGTAGAGCTGCGGCGCAAGCTGCGCCTGCGCTGCTATGATCCGGCGGCAGACTTCGCCATGCTGGAGATGAAGCAGAAGCAGGGCGCAAGTCAGCTCAAGCGCTCTCTGCGCGTGACACGGGAGGATGCCCAAGCGCTCACGCGCGGCGACTACGCGCCGCTGCTGCGGTATCCGGAGTCTTTTGCCGCGGAGTGCTACGCGCTGATGCACAGCCGGTGCTATCGCCCCAAAACGATCGTAGAATACAACCGCAAGGCATTTATCGCCAAGGAGAACAAAATACGCATTACCTTTGACAGCCGCATTGTTTCCGTCGAGAGCTGCTTCGACCTCTTTTCGCCGCGGCTGAACATGAACCCCGTGCTCGATCCGTACTGCGTGGTGCTTGAGGTCAAGTACAACGGATTTCTGCTCGATTATCTTCGCGAGCTGATCAACAGCGTGGATCGCAGTGAGCTTTCTGTCAGCAAATATGTGCTTGCCCGCCAAAACGGATGTCAGACGAGGCTATAGGAGGAAAACACCATGAGACAACAGATCCTGAACCTTTTTACCACACCCCGCGATATGTCGTGGGAGGATATTCTGCTCAATATCGTCCTTGCCGCCGTGCTGGGCTTTTTTATCTTCCTGTCCTACGCCATCTCCCACCGCGGGACGATCTACAGCCGCAAGTTCAACGCCTCACTCGTCATTCTCGCGGTGCTGACGGGGACGGTCATGACCGTCATCGGCAACAACATCGCGCTGTCTCTCGGTATGGTGGGCGCGCTGTCCATCGTCCGCTTCCGCACCGCCATCAAGGACTCGCGCGATACGGTTTATATTTTTTGGTCCATCATTGTCGGCATCTGCTGCGGCGTGGGCGATTATGCCGTGGCCTGCATCGGCAGCGCCGTGACCTTCGCGGTGATCCTGCTGCTCGGCTGCATCAAGAGCGATAACCGGATGCTGCTCATCATCCGCGCCCACCGCAGCAAGCAGGAGCCGATCAAGGCGCAGGTCTACAAGCTCTTTCGCGCCAAAGCGACGCTGCGTGTGGAAAACACGACGGAGGATACGGTCGAACTGATCTACGAGATCACGCAAAAGCTCCTGCGCCGCGCGGAGCAGACAACGCCGGACATTCCCGGCAGCATCTATTCGCTGGGAAGCATCGACTATGTCAATCTTGTCATGCAGAACGACGAGGTGTCGAACTGAGAAACCGGAAAGAGGGGAGCGGAGACGAACATGAAATACAAGCGAATGGCTCTTGCGGCCTGTGCGCTGCTGCTTCTCCTATCCGCAACAAACCTGTCAGCCGTGCTGACCGATGAGCACCCACGCTATCATCAGCATCTTGAGCGCCCCGCCTATACACCCTGTGCCGACCACGGAGAAGATCTGTTCTGCTCTCATCTGCCGCTCGTTCTCATCGACACCGGCGGCGCGGAGATCCCCGGCGTTCCCATCCAGAGCGGCGGCAGCGGCCGTGAGGACGATGCTTTCACCACGACCGCAGACAGCAGTACGCTGCTGCGCGCGTCCATCTCGGTGGTGGATCATGCCGAGGGCAACAATCACCCCGCCGACACGCCGACGCTTCAGAGCGTCATTGACATTCGAGTGCGAGGCAACTCCTCGCGCTATTTTGATAAGCACAGCTATCTTGTCAAGACGCTGACGGACGACGGTGCGGCCTCGCGCGATGTCGCCATGCTGGGGATGGATGCCTTCGACGAGTGGGCGCTGCATGGGCCGTACCTCGATAAGACGCTCATCCGCAATTATATGTGGTACAATCTTGCGGGCGAGATCATGGACTACGCGCCGAACGTGCGCTTCTGCGAGGTACTGCTCAACGGAGTGTATCAGGGGCTTTATGTTATGACGGAGACTGTCAGCTCCGGCGCGGATGCCCGCTTGAAGCTCACGGAGCCGTCGAAGGACACGGTGCAGACGAGCTATGCTCTGCGCCTTGACCGCGGCAGCGGCAACGAGGTCAAAAACATCGAGACCTTCTCCCAATACGCCCTGCGAAATCTGCAGGATATAGACACCGTCTATCCGGGAACAAAATGGCTTACGCCGGAGCGCGCGGCGTGGATCGCACAGGATTTCTCCGACTTTGAAAAGACACTCTACTCCTATGACTATGATACCGAGCCCTATGCATGGTGGGAGCAGGCGGACATGAGCTCTTTCGTGGACTACTTTATCCTCAACGAGTTTACCTGCAACTATGATGCGGGCTGGCTTTCCACCTATATCTACAGGGATGTGCGCGGCAAATACAAAATGTGCATCTGGGACTTCAACTCCGCCTGTGACAACTACAGTCATCCGGTCACAGAGCCGCAGCATTTTGAGCTGCAATACAATGTCTGGTACTATATGCTCAGCAAAGACGAGAAGTTCATAAACGCCGTCATCGACCGCTACCGCGAGCTGCGTCAGGGCATCCTCAGCGACGAGTATCTCTGCGCCTACATAGACGACGTTACCGCGTGGCTCGGCGATGCCGTCGAGCGCAACTTCTCCGTCTGGGGCTACACGCTCGAAAAGGATATGCTCTCCCCCGCGTGGCGCAACCCGCACTCACACGCGGCTGCCGTCGCGCAGATGAAGCGCTTTTGCATCGAGCGCGGCGCGTGGATGGACGAGAATATCGACATTCTTCGCCAGTACAGCCACGAATCCAAAAACAAGAAATTCAACCACTGAGCCACCACACCATCGAGAAAGGAGGGCGGCGGCTTGAAAAGATTTCTCATCGTGCTCACCGCCCTGATCTTAGGCTATTTCGCCTACGACACCGCGCGCTACTACCTCGGCTGGTACATCGACCTTCAGCCGGACGCGCCGGTCAGCGCTTTCATGTCCACCGACGCGCAGCACCTTTATATGGACCGCGGCGCGGGACCGGAGGAGTTCACCGTCAAGGGCGTGAACCTCGGCGTGGGCATCCCGGGCGAGTGGGCGACGGACTACGCCGTCAGCAAGGAGACCTATCTGCGCTGGTTTGCCCAGATGCAGGAGATGGGCGCGAACACCGTGCGCGTCTACATTACGCTCCACGACGACTTCTACAACGCCTTCTACGAGTACAACACCGCGCGCGAGGAGGCGAACGAGGAACCGCTCTGGCTCATCCACGGCGTATGGGTGAACGACTATATCCAAAACTCCCACCGCGATGCCTATGACAAGGACTTTCTTGAGACCTTCGTCAGGGACGGGCGCACACTGGTCGACATTCTGCACGGCAACAAGAAGATCTCGCTCGGGCGCGGAACGGGCTCCGGCTTCTACACCAAGGACGTTTCCCGCTGGGTCATCGGCTATATTCTCGGTGTGGAGTGGGAGGATGTGACCGTCACCTACACCAACCACAAATACCCCGATCTGCCGCCCTATCAGGGAACGTACCTCTCCGCGACGGAGGACGCCTCCGCCTTTGAATCCATGCTCGCGCAGGTGGGCGACCGGATCGTCTCATATGAAAGCCGCCGCTACAAGACCCAGCGCCTTGTGGCGTTTTCCAACTGGCCGACCACCGACCCCTTCCTCTACCCGGAGGATATCACGACTTTCTTTATGAAGTGCGCGCAGGTGGATGTGGAGCACATCCGCACTGAGGATGCCTTCCTCACCGGTCAGTTTGCCTCCTACCATGTGTATCCCTACTATCCCGACTATCTCAACTATATCCTCAACCCCGCGGCGATGGACCGCACGCCCATCTGGGACGGCAAGGCCGTCATCTCCCGTGCGGAGACCGGTCCCGGCACGCCCATCGGTTCCGTGCTGCGCCGATCGGACTTCTACGATGAGACCGGCGCGGCGAACACCTACCTTGCCTATCTGCGCGCCCTGCGGCGGCATCACACGATGCCCGTCGTCATCTCCGAGTTCGGCGTTTCCACCGGGCGCGGCATGGCGCAGATCGACCGGAACACCGGACGCAATCAGGGCCATATGTCCGAGCAGGAGCAGGGGCAGGCGCTCGTGGACTGCTGGCGCGACATCACCGCGGCAAACTGCGCGGGCGGCTGCGTCTTTACCTGGCAGGACGAGTGGTTCAAGCGCACCTGGAACACCATGCACGCGGTGAACCTGCAGCGCACGCCCTACTGGAGTGACTACCAGACCAACGAGCAGTATTTCGGTCTGCTCTCCTTCGACCCCGGCGAGGCGGAAAGCGTCTGCTATGTGGACGGCGACCTCTCGGAGTGGACGGAGGAGGATAAACTCTTCGATACTGGCACGCGCGCCCTTTCGATGAAATACGACGAGAAGTTCATCTATCTGCTCGCCTATGAAAAGGGCTTTGCGAACGGACAGAAAACGCTCTACATCCCCATCGACACCACGCCCAAGACGGGCAGCACCTACTGCGAAAACTTCGGCCTGCGCTTTGAGGACCCGGTGGACTTCGTCCTCGCCATCGACGGCAGGGACAACAGCCGCCTCCTGGTGCAGGAGCGCTATGAGGTGCTGCGGGCCATGTTCTACCACGAAACGCACGACGCGGACGCCTACCTCGACCCGCCCGACGCGGACACACCGCTTTTCAAGCCCATCGAATTGATGCTCCAGACGGCGACGCCGCTGCTCACGGGCAACTGGCAGGCAAGCTCTGAGACCTACGAGACGGGCGATCTTGCCTACGGCAACGCGAACCCCGCCGCGCCGGACTACGATTCCCTCGCGGACTTCATCTTCGCGGGCGACTATGTGGAGCTGAAGCTGCCCTGGCAGCTTCTGAACTTTTCAGACCCCTCGCGCATGACCATCCACGACGATTACTATGAAAACTACGGTGTGGACTACATCACCATCGACACGATGTACCTTGGTCTTACCGACGGCGCGGCGCAGGAGCGCACGCCGCTCTATCCCGCCGCGCTCAAGGGCTGGGGCAATACGGTCAGCTATCACGAGCGGCTCAAGCCCTCGTACTACATTCTGCAAAAGCTCTGGCAGTAAAACACACAAGAAAGGAAGAACGCCGGTGTTTGTTCAAATCCTGATCTACGTCTATCTCGGCATCTGCGCCGGCATGATCCTCTTTAACATTGCAACGGCGCTCCTTTCGCGGCGCAGGGAGCATCGGTCCTTCCGCGACGGCATCCGCCTTGAGCTGACGGTCTCGCGGGAGCTTGACCGTCTCGCGGAGACCGGAGCGGTCAGCGAGAGGCATCTGCGCTTCATGGAGCGCAGACTGCGCCGCGTGAACGGCATGGCGGCCTTTGACGCCGCGCTGGAGCGCCTGTGCGTGAGACGGCCAGAGCTGACCCGCTCCTATCTGACGGCGCTTAACGGTGTGACGATCACGCTGGCAGAGGATTACTGCCGCCGCGATGAGATCGAGGCGGCGTATTTTCCGTATATCATCCGGAAATACCGGCTTCTCGACGGGCAGGAGAACGAGGCGCTGAAAACGATGCTGCTCGACCTGTTGCATGAATCGAGCATCTACTGCCGCGAGAATGCCATGCAGGCACTCTACACGGCGGGCGATCCCGCCGTCCTTGTGCGTGCGCTGCGGATCATCGACGCAAGCAGCCTCTATTATCACAGCAAGCTCCTCTCCGACGGCTTGCTGAACTACACGGGCGACACATGGGAGCTTGCCGACGCGCTTTGGGAGGCGTTTGATACGTTTCAGCCGTGGATGCAGGTGACGCTGCTCAACTATTTCCGCTTTTCCTCCGGCGCATACTGCGAGAAAATACACGCGCTCCTCAACGATCCCGCGCAGGACGACGAGGTGCGCTTTGCCTGTCTGCGCTATCTTGGCCGCTATCCCTATCCGCCCGCCTACGCCGATCTGCTGCGCTATGCGACGCCCTCGGAAAACGCGCGCTGGGAGTATGCAGCCATCGCCTCGTCGGTGCTGGCGAGCTATCCCGGGGCGGAGACTGCGGCGGTGCTGGAGAGGAACCTCTATCATCCCAACTGGTATATCCGCTTCAACGCGTCAAAAAGTCTGGAGCAGCTCGGCTTCGGCTACCGCGATCTGATCGATGTGATCGAGGGGCACGACCGCTACGCCTCCGAGATCCTGCGCTATCGCTTTGATGTGCGGGAGCTGGAGGAGCGAAAGGAGGACGCAGTATGTACGACGGTATAAAGCTGTTTCTTGAGTGGGTGGGCTATTTCTTTATCGCTTATCTGATCGGCTACTCGACCTTTCTGTTTCTGTCGGTCGTCGTCGGCTCACTTGAGCTGTACAAGCACCGCCGGCAGGAAATGCTCAAAAGCATTCTGCCCTCGGATTACTACCTGCCCATCAGTATCATCGTTCCCGCCTACAATGAGGAGGTCACCGTGGCAGACACCGTGCGCTCACTGCTTGCGCTCGACTACCGCTCCTATGAGATCATTGTGGTGGACGACGGATCGAAGGACCGCACCTCGGAGGTGTTGGCCGAGACATTTGATATGCACCTTGTTCACCGGCCCATTCGCCGGCAGATCAACTGTCAGCGCGAGGAATACGTCTATGAGACACGCGCACAGAAGGTACCGGTGACGCTCATCCGAAAAAAGAACGGCGGCAAGGCAGACGCGCTGAACATGGGCATCAACGCCGCAAATTTTCCGTACTTTATCTGCATGGACGCGGACTCCGTTCTGCAATACGACTCTCTGCGCCGCATCGCCCAGCCGATATTGGAAAACGGCAATGTGGTGGCGGTGGGCGGCATCGTGCGCATCTCCAACGATGTGGAGCTGGAAAACGGACGGGTGAAGCATTACCGGCTGCCGCGCAATATTCTCGCCTTCATGCAGGTGCTGGAATATGACCGTTCGTTTCTTGCCTCCCGCATTCTCTTTGACCGCTTCAACGGCTCGCTCATCATTTCCGGCGCGTTCGGACTGTTCAAAAAGGACACGGTCATCGCCGTGGGCGGCTACGACAACAAGACCATGGGCGAGGATATGGAGCTGGTGGTCAAGCTGCACGAATACTGCACAATCAACGGCATCGACTATGCCATCCGCTACGCCACCGACGCCATCTGCTGGACGCAGGTGCCCGAGCGGCTGCGCGATCTGTGCAAGCAGCGCAAGCGCTGGCATCTGGGCCTGTTCCAGAGTATGTACAAGCATCGCGTCATGTTTTCCAATCACAGGTTCGGCGCGGTGAGCTTTGTATCCTATCTCTATTTCCTCATTTACGAGCTGCTTTCGCCGTTTATCGAGGTCTTCGGCGTGTTCACGATGGTGCTCGCATGGTGGTGCGACCTCATCAACGTGCCGTTCATGCTGCTCTTCTTCCTGATCTACGCCGTCTTCGGCGGGGTCCTGACGCTTACCGCCTTTTTCTCGCGCATCTACACGGCGGATCTGAGCGTGTCGTTCCGGGATGGGGTGAAGGCCGTCTGTCTGTGTCTCTTTGAGCTGGTGTTCCTGCGCTTTATTCTCGCATGGGTACGCTGCACGGCCTTTATCGGCTATAGGAAGAAAAAACTCAGCTGGGGGCGCATCGAGCGCCGCAAGATCGATTTGAAATAAAGGGGGGTGTCGCCTGTGCGCCGAAAAAAGCTCTTGGAAATCACACTCTGCGCCGTGCTGACGATCGGAGCGCTGCTGTGCTGTATGCAGGATGCAAGCGCGAGGGAGACGCTTCTGATCTCGGGAAACGCCGATCTCTATCCCATCGAGTCCTATGACCGCGGCAGAGAATGCTATGTCGGATTGCTGCCGGAGCTGTACGAGCGCCTGAGTGAGCAGACAGGGTACGATCTTGTCTATCTTCCGTACAGCAAGAACACAACGCAGGCGCAGCAGACCGCAAACCGGCAGGCGGACATTATTTCCGCCTATCCCTCCGGCACGGTCGACAGCGGCGCGATGCGCCGTCAAGTGCTGCTCTGCACGATAGAACATGACGGCGCAGAGCGCGCGATATATGTTGGCTTTACCAACGCACTCACGCCGGAACTGGCCGGCGCGCTTGCACAAGCGCTGGAGGACCTCTCCGGCGCGGAGAGCATCGGCGTCCTGGCAGACTATATGAATAGCAGCGGCGCGGAAGCCTACCGTACCAGGTGGCTCATTACGCTCGCCGCATTGATCGCGGCGATGCTTGCCGCGGCGGTCGCGCTGATAGTCTTTGCGCGAAAAAAGCGTGCCGAGCAAAAGGCCAACGCCCTCATCGACCCGCGCTACGGCATCGGCAACGACGGGTATTATCTGAACTGCATGGAAACGCTCATCCCCGCCCCGCTCAGAAGCATCGTCTATGTCTTCTGCATCGGCTGCGATATGCCCTCGCTCGAACGGCGCTTTGGCGAGGCGGAGCGCGAGGAGATCTTCTCCCGCGCGGCGGAGTATCTGCGCCTTGACTGCGGACGCGAGGAATACCTCGCCTGCGTGGGGCGCGGGATGTTCGCGCTCGTGTGTCAGTGCGGCAGCCGCGAGGCGGCACAGCAGCGCGCCGAGGGGCTTATCCGCGGGCTGGACGGCTACCTTGCGGGCTTCCGCGCCGAATATGCCGGCGCGTTCCGCGCGGGCATCTGCTCGCTGTCGGAAAACCCCGACTGCGGCGCCGAGGCTGCGCTCTACAACGCGCGCCAGGGCTGTGCCCACGCGTTCCGCACGGAAACGCCCTGCGCGTTCAGCACGCGCGGCATGATCGACGAGAGCGAGCAGCTCGAGCGTCTGCGCGGCAGCATGAGCAAGGCGGTGGAAAAGGGTGAATTTGAGCCGTACCTCCAGTTCGTCGTCGATCGCGCCGGCACGGTCGTCGGCGCGGAGGCCGTCTCGCGCTGGCAAAACCCGGAGGAGGGACTGCTCAAGCCCTCAAAATACATTGACCTGATGATCCGCGCCGGCACGATCACCGAGCTGGATCTCTATATGCTCCGCTGCGCGTGCGTGCAGCTCCAGACGTGGAAGCGGGAGGGGCACGGGACGCTGTGGCTCTCGTGCAACTTCACGCGCCAGTCCATCGCAGACGAAAAGATCCTCGCGCGCGTGCACGAGATCGTCGAGCAGTACGACTTTACGCGCGACCGCCTTGCGGTGGAGCTGACGGAGGACTCCTACGCGCACGACCGCGAGGCGGCGCTGCGGACGATCGAGGGGCTGCACGCGATGGGGCTTCGCATCGTGCTGGACGATATCGGCGCGGGCTATTCCTCGCTCTCCGACCTGAGCACCTACCCAATCGACGGCGTGAAGATCGACCGCAGCATCGTGATCGAGTCCGCCTTGCCGCGTGCCCGCGCGCTGCTGGAGGGCATGATCCGTCTTTCGCACGACATGGGCATCCGCGTGCTGTGCGAGGGCGTGGAGGACAAGGCAACGTGCGACGCCGTGCTTGCGGCGGGCTGCGACTTCATTCAGGGCTTTTATTTCTCGCGCGTCCTGCCCGGGCGCGAAGCGGAATCCTTCCTGCGCAGCCTGGCGGCGCGCGACAGGGAGGAAGGATAAAGGAGAAATGAACATGGTCAACAAAAAACGAGTAGGCATGATGGTGGCGGTCACGCTCCTGATCGGCGTGCTGCTCTTCTGTTCGGTCTTTTTCCTCGTCCGGCGGGCGAATCGTGAGATCACACAGCGCTCCTTTGACGAATTGGCTACCGCGACGCGCCAGATCGCAAAGGATCTTGTCGACGCGGCGAACGCGGACCAGACCATCCTCTCCGCCATGGCGGAGCTGATCGCGGGGCATGACGAGCGTGACAATGACGCGGTGCTGCGCATCATGAAATCCTTCAGCCTCAGTGAGACCTTTGTCTCCACCGTCGCGCTGCTGCGGCCCGACGGCACGCTGCTGCTGACCGACGGCACCCGCTACGACGTTTCCGACACATTCGATTTTGAAACAGAGGCGGCGCGGGGCGCGTACATCTCAGACCGCGTGACAAGCTACTTTGCGCCGGAAAAGCTGGTGGTGCGCAACGCCGTGCCGGTGGTGCGCGACGGCGAGACCATCGCCATCCTCTACGGCGTCGTCCTCCTGCAGGAGCTTTCCCGAAACTATCAGATCGACCTCTACAACGGCAATGCCTTCCTCCTTCTTGTGGACGGCAACAACGGCGACATCCTGCTGGATACCTGGCATGACTCGCTCGGCAACATCTCGGAGCTGCGTGGCCGCAAAATGCTCAAGGGCTACACCTACGAGGAGGCGATGAAAAAAATCCCCAACGGCATCGGCGGCGATATGTGCACCGTCTCCCAATCCACGGGGCTGACGGTCTACCTGCACTACGAGCCGGTCGGCATCAACAACTGGAGCGTTGTGCTCGGCGTGAGCGAGGGTGAGGCGCTGGCGGGCACGCGCGACGTGGTGCAGACGCTTTCGATGATGGCGATCATTGTCACCGCGCTGCTGCTGAGCTATCTTGGCTTTATGGTCTGGTATCTCGCCTCGGCGCGGCGCGGCGTTTACCGTATGAGCATTACGGACCAGGGCACGGGCCTGATGAACCGTGTCGCCTATGAGAAGTGTCTGCGCAAGAGCGACCAGCGCGTCATCGCTCCGGCCGCCTGCATTTATATCGACGCGAACGGCCTGCACGAGATCAACAACGAGCGCGGTCACGAGGCGGGCGATCAGCTGCTGCGCGCGGTCGCAGAGCGTCTGCGGGAGCAGTTTCCGAGGGACGATCTCTACCGCGTCGGCGGCGACGAGTTCGTCGTGTTTCCCGCGCCGGCGGCAGAGGCGGAATACGAGGCGCGGATGCGGGCGGTTTCTGAAAGCCTTGCCGCGCAGGGCTACAGCATCTCCTACGGCATCGCCGTCTGCGAGGCGGCAAACGGGCTAAGAGAGCTGGTCCGCGAGGCGGACGAGAAGATGCTCGGGAGCAAGCGCGCCTACTACGCCGAGCACGATCGCAGAAGGCCGAGATAGCGCTAAGACGATAAAATGACCGCCGGACGATACCGGCGGTCATTTTGTCGTCCAACCAACAAAACCGCTTTAGAATATCGTTCATGATAAATCCCCCTCTCCGCATAATCTCAACCCTTATTTTCTTAGAGATGAGCAAAACAAACCCTAAAACAAAAGGGCGAATGGTCATCTTATTTTTTATACACATTGAGGCTTAAAGTAACTGTGATATTGGTGATTGGAAAAGAGTGTTCATTTGCAATTCTAAGGGGTGCCCACGGTATTTGCCGCGAAAACCTGTGGAAAGAGTGATAGGGGTGAAATTTTCAACGACTGGCAAAGGCATTTTAAGGGGAAATAGTCAATAACCAAGGCACCGCTTCTGCAAGAATTTTGAGCAAAAAAAGGCTTGCAATTCAAGAAAATCTCGTGTACGATGCCATCCCAATTTTGAAAGCGGAGGTATGGTTTATGTGCAAAGAGAAGGAAATCACTGTGCTCAAGGTCAGCCCTCATAAGAAACCGGAAGTAGTCACCCTGAAAAATGAGTTGTCGGCTCTGCAAGAAGCCGTGAGCAGTGGAGTGAAGGACTACCATCACCTGATCCAGTTGGTCGGCGTGGAAGAAGGCGTAGACCTGCTCCTGAACGATGAGGGTAAGCTCATTGGCTTTGAGCCTGATCGCCGGTTCGGACAGGACGTGCTGGTTGGCGATTTCTATGTCGTAGGGACTGACGGCGAGAACTTGGCGTCACTACCGCAAGACAAGATGGAGAAGTACACGGCTCTATCTCGCGCTGGTCAAATGCGCGGTGCGGGACAGCGGGCGCAACTGCCTCTATTTTTACCCGGACGCGTATCTCGACGAGGCGCAGAAGCGCGGTATCGCCGACAAGACTGAGGAGCTGCGCAAGGGCAAGCGCTTTATGACGTTCTTCTGCCTTGTGATCTTCGTCGTGCTGATCGCGGTCATCGCCGGATGGAACGGCGTGAAGGACTTTAAGACCGCGAGTTTTGAAACCTACCTCTTCCTTGTGGTCGTGAACTGGTTCGACGGCTTTGTCATCGACCTGCTGTGGGTCAGCCACAGCAAGATCTGGCGTATCGAGGGTATGGAGGGCGTCCCCTATGTGAAGCCGTGGCGGACGGTCTACACCAAGCGCAGTGCGGCCACAGCGCTGTACCTTCTTGTCGCGGCCGCGGTCGGCGGGATCGTTGTGCTGATCGGCAAAATTTGACAGCGGAAGAAAAAAGGTTCCCAAACCATTGGCTTGGGAACCTTTTTCGCATCGCCGCGCGATGCAGAGGATCAAAGGAGAGGTTCATAAAGAAGTTTGGAAGAGATCGGTTCAGATACGGCTGCGGATCTCCACACCCATGGCCTTGCAGCCGACGAGTTGGCAGTTTTCCTGCATGATGTCGCCGCAGCGGAAGCCCGAGCGCAGCGTTTTATCCACCGCGCGCTCGATGGCGTCGGCCTCGGCGGCCATGTCGAAGCTGTAGCGCAGCATCATTGCGGCGGCCAGGATCGTGCCGATGGGGTTCGCCTTGTCCTGTCCCGCAATGTCCGGCGCGGAGCCGTGGATGGGCTCGTAGAGTCCGTTCGTGCCGTCGCCCATGCTGGAGGACGGGATCATGCCGATCGAGCCCGTGATCTGGCTCGCCTCGTCGGAGAGGATGTCGCCAAAGAGATTTTCGGTCACGATGACGTCGAACTGGCTCGGGTCACGCACGAGCTGCATCGCCGCGTTGTCGACATACATGTGGCGAAGCTCGACATCGGGGTAGTCCTTCGCGACCTCTGTGACCGTCTTGCGCCAGAGACGCGAGGTGTCGAGCACGTTGGCCTTGTCGATGGAGGTGACGCGCTTGCGGCGCTTGCGCGCGGTCTCGAACGCGACGCGCGCGACACGCTTGATCTCGTGCTCGGAGTAGGCCATGATGTCGGTGGCCTTCTGCTCGCCGTTCGCCTCTTCCGTGCGGTGCTCGCCGAAGTACACGCCGCCGATGAGCTCGCGCACGACGACGAGGTCGATGCCGCCTTCCGCGATGTCGGCGCGCAGCGGGCAGGCGGCGGAGAGCTCGGAGAACATCTTCGCAGGGCGCACATTTGTATAGAGCCCCATGCCCTCGCGCAGCTTGAGCAGACCGCGCTCGGGACGGTTGGCGGCGGGCTGGTCGTCCCACTTCGGGCCGCCGACCGCGCCGAGCAGCACGCTGTCCGCGCCGCGGCAGGTCTGAAGGCTCGAATCCGGCAGCGGCACGCCGAATTTATCGATGGCGTTGCCGCCCATCGGCGCGTCGACGTAGGTGAAGGTGTGGCCAAACTTCGCGGCCACGGCGTCTAAAACGCCCATGGCCTCGGTGACGATCTCGGGGCCGATGCCGTCGCCCTTGATGATGGCAATGGTCTTGTTCATTTCGCCGCCTCCTTTGCCTTGAGCGAGGCCATCAGGCCGCCGCGCGCGATCATGTCCTTGATAAACGGCGGGAAGGGCTCGGCCTGATACGTCGTGCCCTTTGTCACGTCTGTGATGACGCCGGTGTCGAAGTCGACCGTCACCTCGTCGCCGTTTTCGATCTCCGCGCTCGCGGCGGGGCACTCCAAAATGGCGAGGCCGATGTTGATAGCGTTGCGGTAGAAGATGCGGGCGAAATTCGCCGCGATGACGCAGGAGATGCCGCTCGCCTTGATGGCGACGGGCGCGTGCTCGCGCGACGAGCCGCAGCCGAAGTTTACGCCCGCGACCATGATGTCGCCGTCTTTGACGCGGTGGATGAAGTCCTTGTCGATGTCCTCCATGCAGTGGGAGGCGAGCTCCTTGTGGCTCTGGGTGTTCAGATAGCGCGCGGGGATGATGACGTCCGTATCGACGTGATCCCCATACTTATGGACAATGCCGTGTGCATTCATTTGTTCATGACCTCCTCCGGATGAGAAATGTGGCCGGTAATACCAGACGCCGCGGCGACAGCCGGAGAGGCGAGGTAGACCTCGCTGTCGACGTGGCCCATGCGGCCGACAAAGTTGCGGTTGGTGGTGGAAACGGCGCGCTCGCCGTCGGCCAGAACGCCGCAGAAGCCGCCCAGACACGGGCCGCAGGTCGGCATGGTGAAAATCGCGCCCGCGTCGATGAAGATATCCACCAGCCCCTCCTTCAGGCAGTCCTTGACGACCTGCTGGGTGCCGGGGATGACGATGCAGCGCACATGGTCGCTGACCTTGTGCCCTTTGAGAATCTGCGCGGCGACGCGCATATCGCTGATGCGGCCGTTGGTGCAGCTGCCGATGACGACCTGATCGATGGTCTGCCTGCACTCGCGCGCCGGACGGGTGTTTTCCGGCAGATGCGGCAGGGAGACGGTCATATCCAGCTCGTCGAGGTTGATGGTCACGGTGCGGCTGTATTCCGCGTCCGGGTCGGCCTCAAACGCCGTCCATTCGCGCGTCACGCGCCCCTTGAGGTATTCGCGGCAGACGTCATCCACCGGGAAAATGCCGTTCTTCGCGCCCGCCTCGATGGCCATGTTCGCGATGGTCAGGCGGCCGTCCATCGGGATTTCCTTCACGCCGTCGCCGGTGAATTCGAGGGACTGATACAGCGCGCCGTCCACGCCGATTTCGCCGATGAGGTGCAGAATCACGTCCTTGCCGCTGACCCACGGCTTCATTTTGCCGGTCAGCACGACCTTGACGGCCTCCGGCACCTTGAACCAGCATTCGCCCGTCGCCATGCCCACGGCCATATCCGTCGAGCCTACGCCCGTGGAGAATGCGCCCACCGCGCCGTAGGTGCAGGTGTGGCTGTCCGCGCCGATGATGACCTCGCCGGGGGCGACGATGCCCTGCTCCGGCAGCAGCGCGTGCTCGATGCCCACGCGGCCGACCTCGTAATAGTGGACGATGTGCTGCGCGCGCGCGAATTCGCGCATCTGCTTGGCGAGCGTCGCGGCCTTGATGTCCTTGTTGGGGACGAAGTGATCCGGGATCAGCGCGATCTTCGCGGGGTCGAACACCTTGACCGCGCCCATCCGGTGAAACTCGTTGATGGCCACGGGGGCGGTGATGTCGTTGCCCAGCACAAGGTCAAGCTTGCACATGAGCAGCTCGCCCGCGCGGCAGCGCTCAACGCCGGCGGCACGCGCGAGGATTTTTTGTGTCATGGTCATGCCCATAGCGGAAAAACCTCCCTCAAGAAAATGAAAAAGCCTCGCACACCTGCTTTTCGCAGGGGCGAGGCGAAAATGCCACACGGTACCACCCTGATTCGGCTCGCGCTCAAGCGCGGAAGCCCTCTTTTGCCTTAACGCGGCTGGTTCGTCCTCTGCTTGGCACAGAGGCAGCTCGGGAGTGAGTTATCCCGCGTCCCCGCCGTCGGCTTGCACCGGGCGCCGACTCTCTGAAGGTCAGGGGCGCGTCTTTGTTCCGTCATTGCTTTTGCGGCTGAAAGCCGCCTTTCGCTTAAAAAGCGATGTGCGATTTGCGTATTATTGTAATCCGAATGTGACAAGTTGTCAAGTGTGGAAATCAATCCCCCGCCATGGCGCGGCGGCTCGAATGGATGAAATCAAACGAATCCAGGGTTTTACCGGCCATCACGCCGGTTGCGCGGCCGTTTTCGGCGGCGATTTCGCCGGATACGATGACAAAACGAATGCCCTCCGGCGCGGCGTCCGGGCGGCCGAGACCGGGGAAATCCGCGCGGTCGCAAATCGTTTCGGGGTCGAAGACGAGCAGATCGGCGTCCATGCCCGCGCGGATGCGCCCCTTGCGCCCGAGCCCCATCGTCTGCGCGGGGAGGAGCGTCGTATGCGCAATCGCCTGCTCCCAGCTCAGATCACCGCGCTCGATCACCATTTTGCGCAGATAGCGCGGGAAGCTGCCCGCGATCTGCGGGTGCCCTTCGCCGGGGGCGTAGCTGCCCGTGTCGGTGGAAACCATCGTCATCGGGTAGCGCTGAATGGTGTAGACGGCCTCCTCGCTGCCCGTGTTGACCACCACCGCGTCGCACGGGTGCGCCGCGCGCAGGTGTTCATAGAGCGCCTGATCCGGCACGAGGCCGATGTGCTCGCCCGTGATGACCCGCAGGTGGCGCAGCTCGATGCCGTTGTCGCGCATGGTCACGGGCTCAAAGAGCGCCGAGCCGATGGAAGAACACCAATCCTTGTACATGCCGCTATCCAGACGCATATCCACGCCGCGCGCGCGTGCCAGCTCCAGCATCTCCAGCGCCTTGGGCACCTCGCCGACGTTGGCGCAGAAGTGCGCGTCGCTGTCCACGCAGACGCGAACGTCGTACTGCATGCACAGCCGCGCGATTTTGCGGCAGTTGACGTCGCAGCCCGGCCGGGCGACGAAGGAGTTGTTGTTGATCTCGATCAGCCTGCCCCGCTCGGCGACGGCGCGAACCAGCCGCTCCGCGTCGATGGGGTAGGAGGGAATACCGGGGTGGCCGATCAGGTCGATGCAGGCGTGATCCATGGCGCGGATATATGCCTCGGTGTGCGCGTCCGCATCCAGCACGGGCATGACGTTTTTGTGCATGCTGGCGATGCCGAAACGGATGTGCTGGAACGCGCCGGGAAGGTATTCGTCCAGGTGGCCTTCGGTATCCCAGAGGTTAAACTCCATGCCGGGGTAGACCCGAATCCCGCCGATGACATCCGGAAGCTGGGAAAACGACCACGGCGTCCAGATGGTGCCGGTGCCCTTCATGCAGAAGCCGTGGTCGGTCATGCACAGGGCTTTCATGCCCTTTTGAGCGGCGGCGGCGCAGTTTTCCTGAATCGTTGACCATGCGTGGCCGGACATGACGGTGTGCGTGTGCGCGTCCACCTCGATGCGCAGGTTTTTGAGCATAAGACATCCTCCTTGCTGAATTTGACGATGGGACAATAAATGAGCAAATTCGGAATCTGCATATATTCCGATAACGGGCGCGCCCGCGTTTTTGATGCAGAATTTGCCATCTTGCTCAATTATTGTAAAAAATGGAAAAAATTTTAAGAAGTTTTACCGAACTGCTTGACAAATGGGACGGAATCTTGTAATATGATGTCAACAAGATGTCATAAGACATTATATACCAAGCTATGACATCGCACAAGACGTTTGAAGGAAATTTATGAAGGAGGATTTCAAACATGAACCAGGATCAGATCAAGCAACTCAACGAGGCTGTGGAGGCTGTGAAGACCCGTAAGATCGAGAACGTGTACTTTGTGGCCTGCGGCGGCTCCAAGGCGATCTTCGACCCCGCTCAGTTCATCTTTGACCGCGAGACCACGCTCCCGTCCTTTGTCTACAACGCGAATGAATTCATTCATCGCTGCCCGAAGGGCCTGGGCGAGAACAGCCTCGTGGTGACCTGCTCTCACTCCGGCAACACGCTGGAGACGACCCGCGCGACCCAGCTCGCCGGCGACAAGGGCGCGCTGACCATCAGCTTCTCCTACCGCGTGGATTCCCCGCTGTGGAAGGCGACCCAGCATCCGATTTCCTACGTCTGGGGCCCCGAGTCCAACCCGGGCGACAACAACAACGGCATGCTCTACCGCCTTGTGTTCTCCATCCTGAACGTGCTGCAGCCCAACGAGAAGTATGAGCGCGCCATCAAGGCCTGCGACAATCTGGGCAAGGTTTACGAGGCCAACAAGGCGAAGTTCGCCGAGAGCGCGAAGGCCTTCGGCAAGAAGTATAAGAACAACAAGCTCATCTACACCATGTCCTCCGGCCCCTGCTACGGCGTGGCGTATTCCTTCGCCATCTGCCTGCTGCAGGAGATGCAGTGGATCCACTCCGAGCCGATCCACTCCGGCGAGTTCTTCCATGGCCCGTTCGAAGTGACCGACACGGACGTTCCGTTCATCGTGCTCAAGAACTACGGCAAGGATTGCGACGAGAACGTCAAGAAGAACTGGATCACCGAGTACGGCGCGGATTACAAGCGTCCGCTGGTTGAGATCGACAGCGCCGTCGGCGCGTACAGCGATTCCATGAACGGCGAGACCCGCGTGCTGGATGTGCGCGCCGAGGCGTTCATCAAGCGCTTCTCCGAGCATGTGATTCCGATCGACTGCAACGAGTTCGATATGGAAGGCATCGACGAGGATCTGCGCAACTACTTTGCGGTGCTGGTGGCCGGCGTTGTCCTGCGCTCCTATGCGGACGAAATCGCCTACTACCGCGGACATCCGCTCTCCGTCCGCCGCTACATGTGGTGCATGGAGTACTAAGATCGAAGACATTCGATTTGCAGCGTGATACAGTCGGCAGCGCGTCGGCTGTATCACCGATTTCATAAAACGAGGAGGAAAAACCCATGAAAAAGCGTATTGCTCTGGCGCTGGCGATGGCGATCTGCCTGTCTCTGCTGTGCACCGTGGCGCTGGCCGATAAAGTGACCGTCAACTTCTTCCATCGTTGGCCGAACGAGCCGAAGAACAGCTACATCAACAGCCTGATCGACGAGTTCGAAGCCGCTAACCCGGATATCGACATCGTTGCGGACTGTGTTCTGAACGATTCCTACAAAGAGAAAATCCGCGTTCTGGTTTCCACGGACGCGCTGCCGGATGTGTTCTTCTCCTGGTCCGGCGTGTTCGGCGAGAACCTGACCCGTTCCGGCCGCGTGCTGGCGCTGGACGACGTGATGGCGCGCGACAGCGAGTGGTCCAGCCAGATCGTCGAAGGCCAGTGGGCTCCGTTCAACTACAACGGCAAGCAGTACGGCGCGCCGTGGTCCATGGACGGCAAGGCGTTCTTCTACAACGTGGACGTGTTCAACGAGCTGGGCATCGAAATCCCGACCACGCTGAACGAGCTGTATGCGGTCTGCGAAAAGCTGAAGGAAAACGGCTATGACGAGCCGATCTCCGCCGGTTTCTCCGCGCCGTGGGCGGTCTCTCACTATCTGGGCACCATCTGCCAGCGCGTTGTCGATCCGGAAGTCCTCGCGAAGGATTACACCGGCGGCGGCGACTTCAGCGATCCGGCTTACATCGAGGCGCTGAACATCTTCAAGAAGCTGGGCGAGTACATGACCTCCGATCCGTGCTCCGTCGATCACGAGTTTGCGCGTAATGCGTTCATCATGGGCGTTTCCCCGATGTGCTACATGCAGCTCGCCGAGATGAAGTACATGCGCGACGACGAAGAGCTCAACTATGCGTTCTTCAACTTCCCGGCCGTGGAAGACGGCAAGGGCGATCCGGGTCAGCTGACCGGCGCGCCGGAAGGCATGATGATCTCCGCGACCGCCAAGCCTGAGGTTCAGGAAGCGGCCATCAAGTTCATGGAGTTCGTCATCTCTAAGGAAGGCGGCCATCGCATGATCGCCGAGTGCGGCGAAATCTCCTGCGTCAAGGGCGCCTGGGACGAGACCAACTGCGACGAGAAGCAGCTCGAGGCGATTAACCTGATTCTGGCCGCGACTGAGCCGGCCGTCTGGCAGGATTGCGCGACCGAAGCGACCATCGCCAACGCCTTCATGACCGGCGGCCAGCTCCTGCTGACCGGCGACATGACCGCCGAAGACGTGATGGCTTCCGTGCAGACCGCTGCCGCTGCCCTCAAGTAATGTAACCAAGCCGGCGTCCGTGCTGTCGAGCCGGGCGCCGGTTCTTCTTTTCTCCCAACTGCCGTGAAAGCGGCGAAAGATCAACCATGCTGCGGTTGTCTTTCAAGAGAGGGGCGTATCCCTTGAAAGGCAACCCGGTGTAAGTGAACGCAAAGCGATATTCAATCAGGAGGTGACCGTTGTGCAACAGACTAGAAGCGCTGGCATGAACCGTGCTACGCCGTATCTCTACGTGATTCCGTGCATTCTGTTGCTGGGTATTTTCGTCTATATCCCGCTGGTGGTCAATTTCTTCTATTCCACGCAGACTTTCAGCGCGTTTTCGCCGACGAAAACGTTCGTTGGGCTGACCAACTACAAGGAAATGCTGGCCGATCCCGTGATTCGCACCGCGATCGTCAACAACATCTGGTATTGCGTGATTTCGGTGATCTTTCAGGTGGGGCTGTCGCTGTGCATCGCGGCCGTGCTGGAAGATAAGCTGCTGCGCCACGTGAGCACGATGCTGCGCACGATGTATTTCCTGCCGGTTCTGATTTCCATGACCGTCGTTGCGCTGCTGTTCTCGTTCGTCTATCACCCGAAGATCGGCTTGATCAACGCGGGGCTGAAGATGATCGGCCTGGGCAATCTGGCGCACGCCTGGACGGGCGCGACGGATACGGCGATTTTCTCCGCGATTGCCATGAGCCAGTGGCATTCCATGGGCTATACGATGATGCTGTTCATCGTCGCCATTCAGGGCATTCCGGAGGATCTCTACGAGGCGGCCGAGATCGACGGCGCTGGGCGTTTGCGTCGTTTCATCAACGTCACGCTGCCGCAGGTGAAGGAAATGACCTTCGTCATGTGCGTGACGACGGTTACCGGCGCGTTCCTGGTCTTCAACGACGTGTATATCCTCACCGGCGGCGGACCGGGCAACGCCTCCACCACGCTGGCCGTATACATGTACAAGAACGGCTTTGCGCTCGATAAGATGGGCTATGCTTCCACGATTGCGGTCGGTATGCTCATCATCTCCATGATTCTGGCGCTGATTCAGAATCGCGCGTTCGGTTCCGGAAAGGAGGATTGACGATGGAAAAGGCTGCGACCGCACCTCGCGAGATCAAGAGAAAGAGAAGCCGCCTGCCGGGCAACAAGATGACGCCGCTCATGGCCATCATCATTGTGCTTCTGTTCATCTACTTCCTGCTGGTTGCGTATCCGTTATTCTGGATGATCTGCAATTCCCTGAAAAGCTACAAGGAAATTTACAAAAACATTTGGGCGATGCCCAAAAGTCCGCTCTGGAATAACTATGCGCTCGCATGGCAGCGCGGTATTTCCAAGTACTTCCTCAACTCCGTGCTGGTGACGGGCTCCACGATTGTCGGCGCGATTCTGGTTTCCGCGCTGGCCTCCTATTCGCTGGCCCGCTTCCGCTTTAGGGGCAACCAGCTCATCTTCATCCTGTGCATGGGCGGCATGATGCTCTCCCCGCAGGTCACGCTGATTCCGCTGTATAAGATCATTCAGGCGCTGCATATCCACAACACGTACCTCGCCCTGATTATCCCCTATACGGCGTATCGAATCCCGCTGATCGTCATGCTGATTCGTTCGCACTTTCTGTCGATCCCCAAGGAGATCGAGGAATCGGCGATTCTGGACGGCTGCTCCAGCTTCAAGGTCTTTTACAACATCTTCCTGCCGATGAGCAAACCGATCCTCTTGACATGCACCATCCTGACGGCGTATTATGCATGGAACGAGTTCCTTTACGCCATCATCTTCATTGACAGCGACAAGTTCCGCACGATTCCGGCCGGTCTGATGAACCTGCGCGACGCGCTCCAGACCGATTGGGGCGTATTGCTGGCGGGCATGACGATTTCCGCCGCACCGCTGATTATCCTGTTCCTGCTGATGCAGAAGCAGTTTATCCGCGGCATGACGGCCGGCTCGGTCAAGGGCTAAGAGAACGAAACGGAGGAACACGACAATGGCTGGAAAAATGATCGCCGTCGGCGATAACGTTGTGGATTGCTATCTGGATGACCACGTGTATTATCCCGGCGGAAACGCGGTCAACGTCGCGGTGAACTGCCGCCGGGACGGCATTGAAGACGTCGCCTATATCGGCATGTTCGGCAACGACGGCAAGGCGGAGCACCTCAAATGGGCGCTCACGCAGGAAAACGTTCACTTTGAGCGCAGCCGCACGATGTACGCGCCCAGCGGTTCGCCGGGGGTTCGCCTCATCGACGGCGACCGCAAGTTTGTGGGCGGCCCGCGCAATACCGCGCAGCACGTCGCCCGCATCCGCCTGACCCCGGAGGATCTGGATTACATCGAGCAGTATGGCCTGTGCCACACGAGCTGCTTCTCCTCGATCGAGTATGAGCTGCCGGAGATGGCCAAGCGCTGTCAGGTTTCCTTCGATTTCTCCGAGCGCACCGACCCGGATTATCTGGCGCGCGTCTGCCCGTATGTGACGTATGCGTTCTTCTCCGGCTCGCACATGACGCAGGAGGAGATCGAGGCGCTGATGGATCGCTGCCACGCGCTCGGCACGAAGGTCGTGGGCGTGACGCTCGGCTCCAGAGGCTCGATCTTCTCGGAGGAAGGAAAGCGCTACCATCAGGGCATCGTGCCCGTCGAGGCCATCGACACGATGGGCGCGGGCGACAGCTTCATCGCCGGTTTCCTGACCCGCCGCATTTTGGGCGACGGCATGGAGGACGCGCTTCGCTTTGCGGCCACCGCGGCGGCAAACACCTGCAAATTCCACGGCGGCTTCGGCTATCCGCATCCGCTTGACTAAAGAAGGGAAAGCAAAAAGGACATGAAGCCGCTGGATAACAACAATGCCGTCCCTCTGTATGAGCAGATGATGATGATGCTTCGCGAGCGACTGGATAACCATGTGCTCGACGCGGGGGAGAAGCTCCCGTCCGAAGCGGAGCTATGCAAAAGCTACGGGGTGAGCCGGATCACGGTGCGCCGCGCGATTGATGAACTCGTCGAAGAAGGCTATCTTGAAAAGAAACAGGGGAAGGGAACGTTTGTTACCCAGAAACGCGCGGCTGTTCCGGTCATGTCCATCAGCGAGAATGCGACCGTGGGCTTTTCCGGCCGATACGGGCAGGATAGCGGGCGGCTGCACAGCATCATCATCAGCAAAAAGGAATACAAGGCGAACCGGAACGAGCAGAAGATGCTCAATCTCGACGAGGGGGACGAGGTGCTCGTTCTGACGCGGCTTATGATCCTGGATGATAAGCCGTGGATGATCGACCGGGCGACCTATTCTGCCAAGCGCTATCCCGGTTTCCTTGAGCAGATCGAGGACGGCGTTTCCACCTACAACATCATGTGCGAGCAGTACGGCGTGCGCATGAGACGCGCGTATCGCGAAATCACGCTCGCCTATGCGACCAACGAGCAGGCCAAAATGCTGGGCTGTGCGCCGTCCGCCCCGCTGTTCAAGACGTTCAAGGTGGTCTATGACGAGCAGGGGCTTCCGGTGCACATGTCCTCGACGTACACGCAGGCGGATAACGTCGTGCTGACGGTCGAAAACGGAAACTACCGCAAAGAGCTGATTGAAAAACAGAGCGGATGACGGGGCGCTTTTCCCCGAAGACAGAGACAGAGCGGCTGAAGGGCTTTTGGAAACCCTTCGGCCGCTTTTTTGCGCGATCAAAAAACGCTTCGCCCGCCGTTTCATCAGACCCCTTGTAAAAACCCGTAAAAAACAGTATAATATTAAATTAGGGAGCGTGTCTGTGGACGCGCACGAATCAAAAGAAGCGCGAGTCGCTTAGAAAGGTGGATGGCCATGCCCTGCACATATATCAGCTGCGTCGCGGAGCGCCACATGGGCCGGGAGAGCACGGGCACGCTGATTCAGGCAAAGTTGCCGGAGGAAGGGGAGACTCTTCTATCGCGCTTCGGCGGGCAGGTGCAGACTATCTATCTCGACCCGCCGTTCAACACGGGCAAGCAGTTCGATATGAAGGCGCGCATCGGCGAAAAGGGCTATAAGACCGGCTCGCCCAGCCTCAGCCTGCCCGCTTACGACGACCGCTGGCCGGATCGCGCGGAATACCTGTCGATGATGAAGCAGACGCTGCTGCTCTCCCGCGAGCTGCTCAAGAAGGAGGGCACCCTCTTTCTGCATATTGACAGCCGGATGTACGCGCACCTGCGGCTGCTGATGGACGAGGGTTTCGGCGAAAGCAACTTCCTCAACGAGATCATCTGGAGTTATCAGACCGGCGGGCGCGCGCGCAGCTATTTTCCGCGCAAGCACGACGTGATTCTGTTCTACGCGCGGTCGCGGTCGTATTATTTCAACCTCAAGGCCGTGCCGGTTGCGCGGAACGAGTCGCGCAGCAACCACATGCGCCGCGCGGTGGATGAAAACGGGCGCAGCTATCGCTCGATCATGTCCGGCGGCAAGGAATACCGCTATTACGACGACGAACCGGCCTATCCCGGCGACGTCTGGGACGACATCAGCCACCTGCAGCAGAAAGACCCCCAGCGCACCGGCTATGAAACGCAGAAGCCGCTGAAGCTGCTGGAGCGCATCGTGAGCTGTTCCTCGCAGGAGGGCGACCTCATCTGCGACCTGTTTGCGGGCAGCGGCACGTCGGCCGTCGCGGCGGCGGGGCTGAACTCATATATGCTCGAGGTCGCGAACATCCGCGAGCAGTGCTCCTGGATTCACAAGGAC
>ERZ780168.1232-NODE-1232-length-27885-cov-67.779806_pt1 | contig 27885 bp, 25 predicted proteins | sample MGYA00510981_ERZ780168 | MGnify/ENA primary metagenome ERZ780168 (study PRJEB29588, sample SAMEA2158769) | human gut metagenome | biome: human gut; feature: human-associated habitat; material: faeces | place: Denmark | collected 2008/2010 ...
TAATAAACTTATTTGTTATCAACGGATTAGCTATAAATTTAACGAAGTATTATCAATATATATCTGTTATTTATTCCGTCAATTTGTTTTTTGTATCTTGAGAGTGTTTCTCCAATGAAAAACACAGGATAGGCCAATAATGTGTTTACGAAGCAGTTTCTATAGGCCATTTCGGTATATTCATTCAGATACAATGAACCTGCAAGACACAGAATGGCAACAATTGGTTTTATACTTTTTGGCGTGAATTGTGAAATTATTTTTGATAAAACTAAGGAATAGACAAACCATAAGCCGGCAAGTGCCCGAGTGTTACCAATAAAAAGTCCATATATCTTTTGTATTAATAGACCGATGGAAAAACTACCGGAAAGGATGTCAATCATAGCTATAATCATATGATATATAATCCCGAGCAATATCATCGGAATTATCAATTGGCTAAAAGTTTTTCGTATAAAAATTTGGTGCGATTCTTTTTTTGACAGGAATCCTGACATTATAAAGAATAGCTGAACAGAAAATACATAAAGGAGTTCATGATTTGGTGGAAAGTAATGTCCAGAGACGATGATGAATACGCCGAGCGCCTTCATGGAGTCCAACCAGTTTAGGCGATTTTGCATCATATATTCTTTCTGTAACAATGTTGTTGTCATTTGACGTAGAAATATTAATGACTGTAATTCTTATATATATTAATTAAATCTTATAGATGGAAATGTTGAGCATATTTTCTACTACAAAGGACGACTCAAAAAAATCGGTTGATATTTTTCTCCAATTTTTAAAACCGGACGTATCTATATGCTGCCTGTACAGATTATAAATCTCATAAATAGTATTGAAGCATGCAGTCTTTTCTGTTGATAAAATGATTTCAGATGCTATTTCTTTTTCGTTATTCTTTTTTGAATATTTTTGCCCATGGAACTCCTAGTGTCAAAGCATCGGTATTATTTATGTAATTTAATACCTCTTCGCTGTAATATTTATGTTGACATAATCGTTGATGAGTGTTTTTCCCTTCTTTTGAAATGCGGTTATTCCAAATATGAAGAAATCGGCATCCGGATTCTCCTCTACAACCGTCATCGCATCCTTCAACGTATCAGGCAAAAGATAGTCGTCAACGTCGACAAACATCAGATATTCCCCGAAGCATTGTCAATTCCAAAATTACGAGCGGAATTCACTTTTTCTATTTTTTTGTGTAATGTATTGATATTTAAATATTTATAAGATAGAGGGTGGCATATGTCCAGAGTGTTGTCAATGGAGCCGTCATCTACAAGTATAATTTCTGCATCGGAATAGTTTTGGGAAATAATACTGTCGACGCACCGTTCAACATATTTTGCGGCGTTATATGCCGGGATAATAATTGATAATTTTATCGGTTGGTATGATATAATTGAATTTTAGTAGTCCACACCTATATTGTATTTTTCTTTAAAATATTCTTTCACTTGCTCCTGAGTCGGATTCTTACCCAACGCACGTTTCATCTCACTCATTTTCGCATCAATGAGGAAACGATACCAGTAAGCCTGCAGAGTCGCCCATATCAGTCCCGCTTTCCCGTCAAGAAATCCCCCTAACATAAAGTACCTGACAGAAAAATAAACCCCGGCACGGAAAAACGCAGGCAGCCTGTAATACATTCCTTTCTTTTGATTTCTCCCTTTTAGAGCCTCATCATCATTTCCGATGCCATACATTCGCATAGCCTCCACAGCAAGCTCGCGGTTAGAGTAGTTATTATGCTTCTGCGTCCACCAGGCCAGCGAATTAAGATTATGGTCGACAAAACGCTTTTTAAATACTATTGCTGAGCCTTCGGTCAAAACCATTTGCTCATCCATCCATCGTTGCTCTACATAAGCCTTTCCTCTACGCCATATCCTAAGTATTTTAGGCGCATGCAGTCTTCCGTGTTTCAGATTTTTTCCTTGAAAAAACACATCTCTTGGAAGATACACACCTGTTATCTCTTCACGAAGTTCAGGGAGACGAGAATTAATCTCATCAATCAGGCCGTCTGTAAGATACTCATCGGCATCCATGCGCATCACCCATTCCGTATCCAGCCCTAAGTTATCAATGGCCCACTGCATCTGCTGAGCCTGATTGACATAATCATGCTCCACAACCGTAGCACCCAGGCGCCGTGCAATCTCCTGTGTCCCATCAGTAGAATGACTGTCAACGACATATATTTTATCCGACACACGTCGCACACTCCCGATACACCGCTCGATATGCAGCGCCTCATTATAAGTCAGGATAATTATTGCTATCATCTTTTTTTTATTCTTCGATTATCTTTTTTGCAATAACAGCGGCATTCATCCTTTGTGGTATCTTAAGTTTGAATGTTGGCAATGACGAGACCGCAGTTTTTATCGCATCAGATATATTATTGGCATTATTGTCGCAATATACAAATCTATCTTCAAATCCCGAGATGTACTCTTTAAAGAAGCCAGAATTGACTCCATCTCCAATATGAATGATAGGTTTAGGATAAGATGCATAGTAAAATGTTTTGCCTGCGGGATGCGTAATACCACTTTTACCGCTAAGACTCAATAAAATATCACATTCATTTTCTAATGACTCTATTTCAGAGAGAGGTCGGCGCCCAAATTCGATGTTGAGATTTGGGATATAATCAATATCATAAGGTAAATCTCCATCTCCTCTTATTACAAAATTGTATTGGGGGAGAGATGCAATGGCTTGTAAAAGAGGACCAATATTTCTTACGTGACTTTGATATGCTCCAAAGAAACCAATTAAAGGGATTTCATTGTGATTATCGTTATTCCCACATTTATGTTCCATAAAACTGATATCACTCCAAATCATCTTGTGTGATTGAGAAGGATGCAGTTCTGCTTCCATTTTACATAAAAGAGGATAACAAAAAACAACTTTGTCAGCGAATTTTAGTAATCGTTTTTCTTGCCATTTGTGAACCAGGCGCGATTTAGGAATTTCGTTTATGGAATCACATCGTCCTAATGACAAAGGATCTGTCCAAAATTGAATGAGTCGTACTTCATTTAGTCCGAGCCCTTTTCTGATATCATGTGCAAATCGACCCGATATGATTGGAGGAATAAACGATAAAATACAGTCATATTTTCTCCCTCCAAATTTTTTCTTGACATTTTTAATGGATAAGTGCGAAAAACCGTCAGCCACAAAATGACGGTAAAAACTATAACCAAGTCGCAATAAAGATTGCTTATCTGAGATTTTTTTTAGGATTGACCTGCTAATCTCACAAAAGGATATGTCATTGAAATACTTACTGTAGTTACGCTTGAAGTCTTCAATTACGTTTGCAGTTCCGGCAAACGCCAAATCTATATCATATCCCGCTTCCTTCAAGCCGCGGAATACAGTTGACGACATGAACAGATTGCTGTCAATCTGCCTTGTAGCATAAACGCATAATACTCTCATTAATGAATTTTGATATCTGATTTGTATGCCTAATATCGGCATAAATAAGTTTAATCGGTATATATCCAATCTGGTTTTTCAACGTGCTCGGGAGAAAGCAACCATTCGTAGGCCTTGATAGTCTTTTTTGCAATCTCATCCCAGGAGAAATCCCGTTTCATCCATTCACGGCCGTTCTCTCCCATACGTGCAAGCTCATCAAGCGGACGCGACATCATATCCTCAAGTGCGCGGGTCAAATTATCCACCGAAAGCTCGATCCAAAGCCCGCAGTCATTGTCAACCAGTCCGCTCCATGGAGCCCCGGTAGTAGTAATTACCGGTGTCCCGCAAGCCAAAGCCTCGCCTACGGCAATGCCGAAGTTTTCTGAATGTGTAGGCAGCGCAAATAGAGATGCGTTTGCAAGAAATTCATGTTTCTCATTGCCTCTGAGTTCGCCTGTAAATTTTACGCGTTCGCATTGTAGCGCTGCGCTTTCATTTTTAAGGATTGCAGCATATTCGGTCGAATCATTGCCTGCTATCTGGAGATTCCAGTCGGGATATTTATCCTGGATGGCTTTCCATGATTTGAGCAGAATGTCAATTCCTTTTTTGGGATGTATTCTTGACAGGAATACCAACGTTTTCTCCTTCTTGATTACAGATGTTGACAAGTCGGGTATCTCTATCCCGTTAGTGATGATGGCTACCGGATTTTTAAGTCCGTAGTTTCGGATGTCGTTATATTCATCTTCACATGATGCGATTAACAAATCTGCTCTCTCCAGAACTTTACGCTGTTTCAAAAATATTGAAGAAAGCCGCTTCTTCAGCTTTGACCGTTGCAGAGCCCATGGTGAGAGCGTGCCGTGGATGTGCATGCACAGTTTCACGTCTTTGCTCTTCGTGGCTTTATATGCATAGTAGGTCTGCATCATCCACAGGCTATGTGTATGAAGGATATCTGTCCGGTCAATCGCACAGCGTATTCCCTTGGCCATTTGAGGTGATATGCCAAGTCCGTTTAAGGGGCTGAGCAGTTTTGGAAATTGTTTGAGATGATATAACTTTACATTGAGCCCTGTTGGAATTTTACCTTCGACATCAAGTACGTGTACTTCCAAATCCGTTTTCTTTCCAAGTGCTACCGACAGATTACGTCCGCAGTTGGCCACTCCGTCTGATTCTGTCTGTATGCTTGACAGTAATTGTATTACTTTCATGAATTTATTTGTCGGCTATTGAGCAAGGTCCTTCGGTAATCGAAGGAGTATTTTTGTTTAACATATCAAGTGACAGCTGGTAAAAGTTTTGTGCAGCTATTCGGGCATTCCACAAATCATGTATTGTATAAAATGCGTTTTCTCGCATTGCAGTAAGTCGTTCACGATTATTTATCAAGGAAATGACTTTCTGATGAAAGTCATCAATATTATCGGGATTGAACGTATATCCGTTCTGCCCCTCTTTGACAAGGAATAATGTGGCACCGGCTTCTGATGATGCCACAGGGCAGCAGCCGTTGCCCATTGCTTCATTAAGCACGGCACCCCATCCTTCCTGGCGGTCGCTGGTGAAGCAGAATATATGATGCCGGCGCATGATTTCCTGCACCTTTCGGTTGCTGAGTGCGCCTTCGAATTTTATATTGAGATTATTTTCGAGCGCTTCGTTCTCAATAATAGGCCTCAGTTCTCCGTCTCCAATCATTGAAATACGGTATTTGCAACCCTCCGATTGCAGCCGTTTTGCAAGGCCGATCATCATCTCCGGATGTTTCCACGATATGAACCGTCCGGTCCAGAGGATATTTATTTCAGTATCCTTTTTTGTCTTACACGCGATTTCGTTGAAATTTATTTCGGGTGTCGGGGGAAAGTATCCCCATTTGAAACATTTGTTTCTGAACGCAAACAGCATATTGAAGTCGCCAGCGGCAAAAGCGCTTGCGCATAGAGCATATAACGGTTTGCCGTGACAATGCAGATGGTAAAATAATTGCTGTCGAAACAGCCTTGGCGAGAGGAGGTTCTTTAATCCGCGTTTTAGCCAGCGTTCGCTGTAGAGAAACGTCAGCTTTCCGGTCTTTACCCTATGACGCAGATATTCAAGCGGAGCTGCTCCGTAAACCATTACGTCAGCTTCTTCAATCAGTCTGTACAACTCCTCTTTCTTGTCATTTGCCTTGATCAGATAAGGCCTGGATGAGAAATCCTCTCCTCCTTTTTTGTCAAGTTCTTGGGTCTGACCGGTCTCTATAAATCTGAAATTCCCGCCTGTAATGTCAAACAGTCTGTCAGCAACTCCGACCTGATGACTGTTAAGCACGACACTCACGAATACAATTTTCATCTCAAATACTTGTTGTTTTGCTGTTTGATTGCCTGTGACGACATTATCTTTGAAATCTTGTCACAGTCTATACATTGTCCAATGACAAGCCAGTAGACCAACGCAAGAAATCCGCCTGCGGCAAATATATAACCCTCAAACCACGCATGCACAAAAAATGCGATAAAGCAAACGAATACAAAACGGCTATGCAGATTTTTTATGACTTTTGTGTTGTGATATGCCTTATACAATATTATCAGATACACGACAAATCCTGCAAGCCCCGTCATTGACAGTACGGACAGATGCGATGTGCCGGGCTCGATGCGCCCTTCCGACGGCTCACAATCTCCGGAGTCAGGATCTACAGCGCAAAATCCGATTCCGAAAATTGGTGATGACTTGAACTCTTCTATTCGTGAATCGAATTTCCCTTGGCGGGTATTGAGTGAAGAGGACTGTGCATTTCGGCTTTCCTGCTTATTGATAAGTCCTTTAAACGCGATTCCGGCAATAGGAATTGTAAGTATTGCCGATATCGCGAGAATGCTTATCATTCGTTTGCGCATTTTTGAATTTACCTTGCCGAACAGAAGATTGTAGACAATAGCCACAACCAATCCCAACAGGGCGCTACGGCTTGCTGCAAATACAGCGCTCATTGCTGATAAGAAAAATAGTAAGAGGTATAATTTACTGCTTCCCTTCTGATATAAGAAATAAAATACCAATGCGGAAATCATCGAAATCGGGCCGAGCATCATAGAGTGTGTGGTAAGCCCTCCGAACCATCCGCCTCGCGTCTGATAGCCTCCATATGCCTCAGCAATTTTTTCAGGAATCATAAGGTTGATACCTAAAAAGAAACAGAAAAAAGACCCGACCGATAGGATAATCATTCCAAAAGCAATGTATCGGAAAAGATATGCTCGGAATTTAGCAGCCACAGAAGTCTCCATTGCCGAAGTGCACGTCAGAGTCAGGAGTATGAAAAGCAGAGCACGCTGCAACGGTTTGAAAAACGGAGGAATATCAACGACAAGTATGTTCAGTATTATTATAAAATAAAGGGCTATAAATGGAGCTGAAATCTTGAACCCTCCGCGATATATCAGAAACAGTGTACCGATTATTAAAACTACATAGTAGGAACTGTCTCCGGTGAAAGGTATTCCGATTGACACCCCAAGTATGGCGAATACAGTAACTATCATTGCCATACCGCGTACATTCTTGTCGCTTGGAGGGGTATATAATAATTCTTTGCTGTCGGCAAGAAATTGCCTTAATAGCTTTATCATTTTTGTCGTATTAATATTTATTCACCGGAATATCTATTCTGTTTCCACATAATTGACATTCTCTATATTTTATAGCTTTTGTGTCGTGTCTGTGATACGTCGGCCATTTATAAATGTTTAGCTACAAATGCTTTCATTTCAGCTCTTTTCTCAAAAAGAATTTTATCGCAGATTTCCTTGTCGTAACATGGATTGATACTGTCGAATGGAGTCCCTTTCGGAACAATGCAATTCTCTGCTTTACACAATTTGAGAAGGTTGGACTGTCGACTGTCTTCCCCCACATTCTCAGGGACAATACTGTAAAGAGGACATCCGAAGTTTATCGCGAAAGCCGTACCATGGAATGAAGACGTCACTACATAGCTTGCTTTTGAAAACATCTCTACAAAATCACGAGGACCGGCATCCTTGATGCTACGGCCTTTTATGCGGTACTTATCAGGGATAGAGCTCCCGAGTGACACTACCGGCAGCCCCGTCTTCTCCTGGATATGGCGAGTCAGGTCATAAATGTAAGGAGCCGCGTCAAAGGTATGGTTTATCTTGTATAGTAGGATGTATTTGTCAGGTAGTTTTTTATACTTCTTCAAATGAGAAAGTTGTTCAATCCATTCGTCGCCTGTCAGCATCAGCGTAGGGTCGAGATGGCACACGACATCTGTCCCGGTAAGTTGTGTCAGATAATCCACGCAATTTTGTTCCCTGACAGAAATCGCTTCATACCGTGAGAGGTATTTTTTATATGAAGGCTCATATTCTGAAGGAAAGCAATGTCCCGGCATACTTGCCGCGAAAGAGATAATCTTCGGATTATTCTCTTTTACCCACGAGAACATAAAGTTTGTGTCGCCGAAAGTGAATTTTGGATTAAGTGTCTGGTCGCTGCCGGTTACATATAAATCATAATGAAGTCTTGATTCCTGAAGAGAATCGTATGTCGGGAATTTAGAAGAGAGGTGCAGGCATTCATTTATAGCGATATTCAACCGGTCAGCTTTGCGCTGTATATTTGACAAGTGCAGTTTATTGGCAAGCTTGACTATCATAGATCTCAAGGATTGCTGTGGCAGAGGTATGTTTTTGAGTTGAAACTCGTTAGGATAGACATAGTCAATTATTTCGCATCTGACATCGGGAATTCGTTCGAAAAAGAGCTGAGTTGCGTAAGCCTGAAGAAATGAGCCCCAGTTGTTGACTCTGTGCTGGGTGATGATACCGACAGATTTCACGTTTATTTTATTTTTAAAGTCCTGTTTGTTTTGTTGATAATCCGTTGCATGAAAATCATGGCTTTTACTATAGCGGTGCTTGCATGCCCTGTTCTCAGATATTTAATCATTAGACCGCGCATAGATGCATGTCGTATGTTGTTCTTCATCTGACCTTCAGTCACAACTTCGAACGTATGAGGCTTTCTGACACATGTATCCAGATTTTCTATTACAGATTTACCTTTAGGAGTGAATGCAACGACTGCGCTTACTCCTTTTTTGTCATTATGGTATGTATTCCCCCACAAATCTCCTAATCTTATGTCCGCCTGAGATTTATTCTTTTTATATATACATGATTTTTCACAAGCTTCATTGTTACATAAATCCCACAAAAAAAGGCGGTAAAAAATATCTCCGTCAGAAAAAGCTGAGGAATATTGATTTGGGCTTCCTGATTTGGTTTGCGAGATGAGATCAATAAGAATACGATATGAATTATGCCATCCGTTTTTTTTATCTCGCCACGACACTCGTGCTATTTCTCCATGCGTTTTTTTTACTTTAGTAATATAATGTTTCCATGCATGCATTGATGGAACGCTGTGGCAATAAAAATCCATCAGCACGAAATTATCTTCATGATTGAATTTTCTTATATATCTCCTGAATGAAGCAATCTGGCAAGGTGTGCCCACTACGAGATATTTTTCTTTTAAATCAATTTTTTTGAATGCGTCCGGTGTGTAACTTTGGATATATTTGCTACCACAACTTTCTATAGCCTCTTCCGGTGTAGATGCGATAAAATGTTCGGCACGATGTTTTTGTATGTCATATCTGACACCGCAGAATTTATAGCCGTCAGACATCAGTTTACGCGCAATTTCCAACGATACACCTCCCGACGAACTCCTGGCTCTGGTCTCATCATCTGTGCTCCACACCGCAAAACTCCCCACCGGGGCAGGAAATTCATTATCCGGATTCAGAAATGCACATGTATCGTCGCATATATGACAGCCTATACAGGAGTCGATCTCATCTATAAACGGTCTGTAAAAACCATCGGCATCAAGCCTTATGTCAATTATTTTGCGTGGACATGCCGCAGCGCATACGCCGCAGCCAAAACAGTTTTTAAGTCCGGCTATTTTAGGGGTCATTGCATTTATTGTTTTGAGGTAACAAACGGTATAGGCTGTCTTGGATTATTTATTCCTCGTTCGTATTTTAAAGAGAAATAAAGTCCATATGAATTTAACCCTCTCTTTTAGGGTAAGACACGGTAAACGGAAAATATTTATCTGCCCGTAGACCTGTTTAAATCTGCGACGTTGCACTGGGGTCAGTAAATTAATATAATTTCTTACAAGAGGAATATATAATTGTGCAGCCAACGTTTTGCAGTGATATAAGCGACTGCTTTTGTCACTCAACGCTATAAGTTTTTCACTATTGAAAATATATCCTTCAAGCCGATTCTTTCCGTTCGATTTAGACATTGCTGACAATGGTCGGCGGATATATATATAGTGGCCACATTCACAAGTAGCTATACAAGAAACTTTCGGCAGAACTGCTGCAAAAAACAATAAATCCTCGCCGATTGATATTGTAGAATCAAACCGAATATCTCCGATTATGTCTCTGCGGATAATCTTGTCCCAAAGAGCATTGTGCCGTCCTCGTATAAACCAACGTACTATTGATTTTGTCCCATGATATTCTGTCCGTGATACTCTGAATTCTAAATCAGCCTCGTTGGTCCGCTCTATAAAACTTTTCAGAATCACATCACACCCAAGCAATTCTTTGGGAATGGAAAGATATTGAGGCGAAACCTCATCGTCTGCGTCTATAAATGCGACCCATTCACCGCGGGCATTGTCGAGGCCTGTGTTTCTTGCAGAGCTGACACCTCCGTTTTTCTTATGAAAAACGCGTATGCGCGCATCTTTTGTACTCCAGTTGTCACATTTTTCTCCCGACCCGTCTGTGCTCCCGTCATCTATAAGCAATATCTCGAAGTTTTTTTCTTCCTGATTGAGTATAGATTTGATGCAATTGTCGATATAGTTAATGGCATTATACATCGGAACTATAACCGATATCCTTACAGATGAATCGTTATTCATTTTCGTTGAAATCCTTTATCACGCGCGCCGGTATTCCACCGACTCTAATTCCTGGCGCAACATCGTGCGTGACAACGGCTCCGGCTGCCACATGCGCCTTTTCTCCGATTGTTTTTCCGGGACAGACTATCGCCATAGTGTCGACAAGCGCTCCTGTCTCAATTGTGACATCGTCCCATTTTCCCGGTCCGGCTATACAGTCATATTGCAAGCCGTAGTCATGATATCCCGTAATGACCATAGCTCGTGACGCGACCTTGGAATATGCTTTCATTTCGATTTTGCTGTCAGCCGGGCCCATCAGTATTGCTTCATGGCCTATCCAGCAGTTGTCACCGATTATAAGATCAAAATTCCCCAATATTTTGGGTGAAAACAACGATACATTTTTTCCTACTTTGGCTCCGGCCCATCTTAATAATCGTATTTTCATCTTATTACAGCGGGTCGGAGGCATTAATTTGCAGAACAGATTGAAGAAATATATCTTGGTCGTGCTTATTGCCATTTTAAATCTTTTTTGAAAATGCTAAAAACTTGGTATATAGCCAAAGCGTATGATTTATCATGAAGCCTTTGAATCGGCTTTTGCGGTCTAACCCCGTGGGTAATGCCAATGGATAATAGGGCTTCTCCTTAAACTGAGACAGATCGGAATCTTCGCTGTCAACCCAATGGCTCAATGCCTGAGAGAAGACAAAGAGTATCCGTTTTCTGAAAAAATTGTTGGCCGGAGTGCCATCTTCGGTTCGCGAAAGCATAAATTCGTTGAGTGAATCGGAAATTGCAAGAAAACTTTTGACTCTCATAGAACTTCTTGCCGATTTCATTATAGAGCCGCTACGCTGGAAATAATTATATACCACGTCGGGCAGATGCGCAATCCTCTTGGCTAAAAATTGTGCCCGCGGCGAAAACTCTTCGTCTTCGTGGAGAATCCCCTCCATGAACTTTAAATCCTGCTCCAGAAGGAACTCTCTCCGGTATATTGCAGCCCAAGGAGACATTACAAATCCGGTTTCGCTGACAAAATCAGGTCCTGAGAGTACCGTTCCGCTATGGCGTGGTTTATAGCCGAACTGTTCTGTACCTCCATTCTCATGCGCTAACTGGAAATAGAAACACATTACATCCAGTTGATATTTTTCGGCATATTCAAGAGGATGCTTTATTGAATTCGGCTCAATGAAATCATCGCTGTCGACAAACCATACATACTTTCCGCGTGCATGCATCAGTCCTGTATTTCGGGCAGCGCTGAGTCCGCCGTTTTCCCGGCTGATAACTCTTATATTTGAGTGAAGAGATGCGAATTTATCGGCAATAAGTAGTGAATTATCCATCGAGCCGTCATTGATAATCAGTACCTCGAAATCATCCTCAGACATATCCTGGACAAACAGCGACTCCAGACAACGATGCAACCATTGCTCTACATTATAGACCGGAACAATAATGGATAATTTTTTCATACTCGTATGCGCATGTAATAATTGCTGAATAAAAAGTCAGGCGTTGCGGTTGAATCTTCCGGCAAAAGCTGAAACCGCCATATTGAAAAATATCCTGTTGACAGAGCTAAAATATAGAATAAACTCTTTAAGATTACTGGGAAGGCCCAATTTATTTGAAAAAGACGGATATACGCTTGTGAAGATGACGCTTATGCTCTTTTTCTCAGACTCGGAAAAGGAGTCTGCATCATTGTTGAATTTAGATTTTAAATACAGAAGCGAACTGAGACAGTAATATTGGAATGCTTTAGTCTTATCCGGAGATATTTGCGTTTCCTTCGCCGCTTCCAGAAGACGTTTGTTTGTCAGAAGTGAGCGATAATGGTAGGGCTTAAGCCCTTTTGTAATGGAACTCTGTACAAGACGGTAATAAAACTTGTCCGATGAAAATGCAACCTTCCGGCAATCTTTTACCCAAAGCCGTTGCATACCTTCATCGCTGTTGTACGATTCGGTCGGCATCCCAAGCCCTTTTATTAACGAAGATCGCCAAAGTGCAAATCCCGGGATTGAATAATCAAGCATGAGTTCAAATGCATCCTTGCCCGAAATGCATTCGGCCTGAGAGCGCCTTGTCATGTCATTCATGCGGTTCTTCGCATCGTATTTATGGTCGTCGATATGCTCACAAAAGAAGTGGCATGATGGAATGACTGCATCCGCTCCGGTAGCTTCCTGTTTTTCAACAAGGCTTTGCAGCAGCGACGGCTCAAGCATATCGTCATGCGACATATAGAGAGTCCATTCGGCATCCAGACGGGGAAATATATAGTTCCACGCAAACGGGACAGAACCTTCGTGGGGCTTTTCTATAACGACAATCCTATTGTCTATGCCGGCATATTGCCTAAGCAGTTCTACAGAACTGTCGGTAGAGCCGTCATCGACAAACAGTGCGGTAAAGTCAGAGAATGTCTGAGATAAGATACTTTGGACAGTCTCGGCTATATACTTTTCACCGTTATATACAGGAATAAAAATATTTACTTTAGCCATTCTTGCCGATTTTACCTGCCAGTTCCACAATCTCCTTTCGTTGAAGCCAGAGCATGCCTTGCTTTTTGTTGGTCTTCCGGTTTTTGCAATACTTCGGAATTCTGACGATTGACTTGCCTATTGCCGCAATCTGCTGCAATACAAGCCGGCCGTTTCCTCGGGCAATCTCCTTTCCGCTGTATGCGACAAAAAAGAAATATTTGTTGAAGAACATATAAAGTTGTCGTCCGAGACTATTGTTTATGTTGAGATAAACCTCAGTTTCGAGATTTCGCATTACAACCCCTTTTTTAGCCATCGTCTCATTGCCGAAACCGTCCCTGTCGTGAACCATTTTTGCTGCAGGAACCACACCGACCTTAAGTCCGTGGTATTTGACACGTTGCGCGTAATGGTGGTCTTCTCCGTAATGGAAAAAAATCGGGTCAAACCCCCCGATTCTCTCTAACGTGGCTTTGGGGATGAACCAGCCGGCCGCAGGGACACAATCCACGTGATATACCTCTTGAGGTTCTCCCATAGTACAATCTTCCAAAAAATCGGTACCGATGGATTTCAGATACCCCTTGAATTGAGAGTCAAGTCGAGTACGGCATCCATGAACGTGCAGCGGACTGAGAATGCCCAGATCGGCATGTGCGGGATTTTCTGATACGGCAAGCAGCTTTTCAAACATATCAGGATAAACATATGCATCCTGATTAAGCAGATACACATAATCCGCTCCATTGTCAAACGCATAGCGGATACCGACATTGTTGGCTTGCCCGAATCCTAAATTCTTTCCCGTCTCTAACAGATTTATTTCCGGATAGTTTTTTTTGATGAATTCACAGGTGCTGTCAGCTGAGCCGTTGTCAATTATGACAGTTGAGGCCTGTATAGTAGATTTTCGTATGCTTTCAAGGCATTCTTTCATCCACTTCATCCCATTCCATGTGACGATGACTATGAAAATTTTTGGAACTATCATGTTAATAATTTATAATTTACATAGGAAATCTATTAGCAAATGATGTCTAATCGATATGTAATGAATAATTATTTTTGATGATTTCAATAATTTTGTCAATATTCTAATTTTCTACGTAGTGAAACTATTATTTTTTAATCTTATTACTTACGTATATTTTTAAGCTCAAAATAAATTTCTGGACTAAATATTCTTAGGCATAAATAATTCATAGTTATGATTACAACTCCTGCAATAATTAAATTAATAAGGGTAGATGCTATCAAAAAACGAAAAGCCATCATAGATAATACACATATCGTACCTGAATACACTACCACAGGAATTATTGGCGTGAGTATTTTAAAAGGATTAAAGCCAATGTACTTTTTACATACAAATAATGACGTAAGGGTGCTCGTCAACGAAAACACTACTTCCCCCCAGGCCATTCCCTCTAATCCGAAATGAAGTGATGTTATTATAATCGCTAAATGCAATGGTTGTAATATGAAAGATAACCGTAAAAATATTCCGGGAAATCCTTTCGCCATATATAACCGTCCATTAATCGAATTGATATGACTGAACAACTTAGACAGGCAAAGTATCTGAAGTAATGGGACACACGGGAGCCATTTTTCAGTTAGCATATTTAAAACCAATGGATAGGAAAGGCCAATCAGGATAAAATTCCCTGTTATGATTAAAAATGATGTAATGAGAACTGATTTTTGATAAAAGCGTTCAAGCCGTTGATTATCATCCTGTATAACTGCAAATACAGGAAACAATACTTTCTCAAGAACGCTGCAGAAATTATTCGGAACCAGTCCTGAATACGATGATGCACGTGAAAAATAACCCACACTTTGCGGATTGAATGCCTTTCCGATAATCAGAGGGTAAATATTATTGAAAATAACCCATAATACGTCGCTTCCCAAGATTTTGGATCCAAACCCGAACAATTCCTTGAATGATTCCTTCTTAAATATAAGGCAGAATCTGTATTTTGCTATAAATATAATGCATATAGATGAAAGTAATCCGGCAAGCACGCTCTGGAGTACTAAAGCCCACACCCCCATTCCCATATAAGCCATGAAAATACCTATAAAACCGGAGAATACACAAGTGACTAACGTAACAAGTGAAATTTGTTTGAATTTTAATTGCTTGGTAAGTTTTGTTCTGGCTACTGCTGAAAATGCCCCAATAATAAATGTCAATGACATAACGCGAATTGTAGGAATTAGAATTGGTTCAGAATAGAATGTCGATATTATAGGGGCGGAAAAAAATAATAAGAGATAACATATTAAACTGATTCCTATATTAATCCAATTTGCGGTACTGTAGTCATCTTCTGTACAAATTTTTTTACTTATCAATGCTTGTGAAAGTCCGGTATTTATAAAAACCTGAGCTATTCCGATAAATACCCCAATAATCCCCACTATTCCGTATTCGGCAGGAGTAAGAAGACGTGCCATTACCACGCTAACAATGAACTGTATTCCCTGAGAGGAATATTTTTCTATGGCAGTCCATTTGACGCTGTTTAAGACTTTGCCTTTTGAAACTTTTGCAATGGTGTCTACTTCTGAGAATTCCATGTCAGAATTTGCCAAATCATCACATCCATCAGAAATATTATCAATCAGTGAATTATCTTTACAAATAGAGCTGTTGGACATATATTGAAGCTTTTTTCTTAGATAATACCTTACAGAACTATAACTCTATTAAATGCTTGCTCTAATATTTTGTATGACTTATCCCAAGAGAATTCTTTAATGGCTTCATTTCCGTATTTTGCGATTTCAATTCGCCGCTCATCATTTTCTATAAGATAAATTATATTGTTTGCGAGTGAATTAATGTCACATACAGGAGATAAAAGTCCAGTTTCTCTGTCTTTTACCATCTCCCTAAATCCATTGTTATCTGTACATGCCACCGCACATCCACAAATCATTGCTTCGCCAATGGTTAGTCCCCAGCCCTCTGACCTACTTGCATTTATGAAAATAGATGAATTATTGTAAATATCATTATGCTGTTTTTTATTAGGATTTTGAATATATGTTATCCATTTCGGTGGTCGGAAGTTGAGGGGATATGCACCAAACATATTCAGGGTTATTTGCGGAAAAATTTTTCTGACTATCTCGAGAGCGGCAAAACATTCGCTAATCCCTTTGAGATCAGAAATGTGATACATCATTGCAATTGAATATTTATCTCGTTGTTCTATAGGTTGATGTAACTGAAAATACTCGAAATCAAATCCGTTCGGTAGATATATCCCGTCAAGTCGTTCGTTATCCAAAATGGATTTTAACCCTTTTGATATGACAAATTTCGTTAATGGGTAATGATAAGTCTCGATTACATTTTCATCCGATATTCCATCCCAATTTTCAAATCCTTGAATTAAATAGAATTTGCGGGAGTCAGATATCTGTAAGTCTCTGACATATTTAGCGGTATTTATGCCGGTTGCTATAAATATGGAGCTTTTAGGAAGATTCTTTTCTTCTAAGTTCATTAGAAATAACTCAGTAACCTTGTGATTAAGCTTAAACCAATTTTTCCCAGAAAGAGCACCTCTTTTTTTCTTTAATAAGGTTTTGACAAAATCTATCGCAGGAATTAAAAATTTTTTTCGTTTGAAACTTTTAAGGGTGGGTTTATGAATATGATAGACGATATTTACAGTCCATCCATGTTCGATAAGTCTATTTGAATACTCATATATAACCTTAGGCCCTCCTGCAGGATAATCAAAAACACAGGGTAGAATAAATGTAGCGGTTTTCTCCATTAATTTTTAACTGAAAAAATATTTTTAAGCAAATTAAAATCTAATTATGAAATAGCGTTTTTTAACCATTCAGTAGATACTTTGCGCAAAATTTTAAGTTTTTCATCAACTTTTTCCCAATTTATGGGTTGATGGAGTTTAATCTCTATATCATCATTTTCATTGAGATATCTCTCGGTTATACCCAATTGAGCAAGTATGCTTGACACACGGTTATTACCGCTGCTGAATTGACCTCTAAGTGGAATGAATAGAAATGGAGTGTGAAACATTATGCAAAACATAACTCCATGAAATGAAGATGTAATAACATATTGTGATGTGGCAATATTATTTAACCATTTCTCTACCGTAGAATCTTCATACTCTATATTTTGAATAAACTTCGTTGCCGGCAGATATCCCGATGATACAGTTGCTTTGATGCTTAAATTACCTTTTGCACGCATTATTTCCTCAATTCTTAATTCGTCAGCAGAATTGATATTGATAATATACAAATAAAGTTGTTCTATGCGTTTAAAACTAGTTAAAAAAGAAGTATATGCTTCTTTTGTGGCAAGTAAAGTAGGATCTAAGACAAGAGATGCCCTTATCCCACATTGTTGGCAAATATCAACACTTTCTAGTTCTCTAACTGAAATATTGCTGAATCGGTTCAATTCAGATGCTAATGTTGACATCCATTCCTGGGGGTAATCCTTTCGGGCGATGCTTGCTGCGTATGAAATTTTTTTTATCTCCATATCCCCGAAATTTAAAAAGAATGCGGTATGTCTCCATTTAACAGGGTTGACATTCCATATTTGATCGCTGCCTGCAATGTATATATCTGCTTCAGGGGGATTCTGTTGTAGTTCTTTTAGAGAATAATAAACATTAGGGGTAGATTGTATATTATTTTGTCGGAATATATCAAAATTCCGCAATTTAGAACTCAGATTATTCGACTTTGAGCAAAAGGCCTTCGTAAGTAAAGTTTTGATAACATGTTTAATCTTGGATTTGAGCGCATGGCAAAATGGCCTATTGATATCTTGGATATGATTTTCTGCGTCTTTACAAAAGTCTGATGAGTAATCATATTTAATTAAAAAGGGAGAATGTCCGATCTTTCTTAAGTACCACTGCAACGCGTAACATTGCAGTACTTGCCCATAATTGTCGTTGCTATTCCAAAATGTTATTATGCCGATTTTCATCTATCAGTGTGATAATTTATATAATATATTTGATATTTTCTTTTTAATCCTGGTGGAAATTGAAGGAGACAGACACTTTTTGTTGGCGATTGTTATTGATTTACCTTTGTTAAGTAATTTAAAAAATAAATTCCGTTTTTTAGGAAGTGCAGGTGAACACATATATGCAGGGTTAAACCGCAATGCTTCTTCTGTTTTAATGGCTTTATGATTCACACCTGTCTTATTCAGTAACTCGGAAGCTTTTTCGGTTTTTACAATCACAAGACTGACGCCTTTGTCATCATCAATTTCAGGATATAAATTTTCGATACCCCAAAAATCAGCAAGCGTAAGATCGCTTCCCGATTTGCCATCTTTGAATGGACATTCGTAGCATATAGGCCTTAGACATAAATCATTCAGAAATGCTCGCATGTATTCGTTCTCCCTATGGGGCGTAAATATTTTGCCTTTATTAGTGCTTGCACAACTCAATGCTGTTGAATCTAACGTGACAGAGACCCCATAGTTATGCCACCCATGGGTCTTATCTCGGAATGAAATATTCTGAATAAAATCTTGTTGAAAAAAATTCTTGTACTCATTAAGGTATTTTTCCCAAATACCCGGACTGGGTACGCCATGACAAATAAAATCTACAGTAATCAGGTTGGAATAATCAGTTCCTAAGAAAGTTTTTAATCCTGCAATTTGGCAAGGAGTTCCTGTAAATAATACCAACTGACCCTTCTTAAGGCACTTTTTACAATGTTCGTAGGCCGAGTTAATATCGCTTTGAAGATATTTACTGCCCATCATTGGCTTAACCCCATCCATATCCTCGGTGTAGGTATGGATGACTTTCGAGAAATCAGACTCAAATACGGCTCCAAATATTATACCTTCATTGTTTATGACATATCTGGCTAATGATACAAAAACCCCTCCGGATGAACTCATTAATCGATCGGTATCATTTATATTGATTGCATACTGAGAGCTGAGAGGTTCTCTCTTTTGTGGAGGATTAATGACTGGACAAACCTTATCGCATAATCCACAATCAATACATAAATCCTGATTCACGCTTGGATACATGAACCATTCGTTATCTTCCACAAGTCTTATGCATTTCTTGGGACATCGCTCGACGCATGCTGAGCAGCCGCAACAATGGGTTTTTGAATCAATCTTAATCATTTATTATTTTTATGTGGGGGGATTAGTCGAGGAGTTCGATTATGGTGGTTGGGGGGAGGGTGAGGTCAATGTAGGCTACGAGGCAGTCGCGGAGGCGGACACGGAGGCGGCGGTAGCGGGAGCCGCGTACGGTCAGGAGTTCGCCTTCTATTACGGTGTCGTTGTGGGGGATGCGCACGCGGCGGCCTATGATGTGGGAGAGGTTGTCGTCGGCTGCGGTCCGGAATGTGACGCGCTGGTTTGATGTGGTTGCGGCTATGAAATTTTCCATTTCACTGTCGCGGATTATGACCGGCTGACGGTATGCTAATCCTTTTACATACAGATATTCGACGCCGATATTTTGCCGGACCAATGCATTGATGCGGCTCAGGGTGTCGTTGACAAAAAAAATGTCGGGTATTGCCGGTGATACTTTCTTTATGTGACGTCCTGATTTTACGGTTATCTTCTCTTTCATCGGCATGAAGAATTCATGCACATGCTTCTGGATAAGCTGGTAGCCGTAATAACGTTCGGTTTTTGTGCGGTTGCTTCCTTCAGCTGGTACGGGTATGCTGATTTTCTCTTTTTTTGAACGCATCACTACCCATACGGTTGTTTCACCGTCGGCAGGACGAATCTCCGGGTTTTGTATGTACAGTGGGATGAAATGTAAGTTCTCAGTCGCCATTTTAGTGTGCTGATAGAATTGGCGATTTTTTTGGTTTTGGTAATTCTTTCTATCCCCATTGATTGTGTATTTGCGTGCTGCTCAATGGGTTATACTCAGTATTGCCAAAAGTTCGGGGGCTTTGTTCTCGACTGCAAAGTCTTGTGAAATTTAGATGGTTTCATTTCTTGCCGGTATGTTGCAAGCCGGTGTATTGTAGTCAGTAGTTGATAATCAAGCCCGTTTTTTTTATTGTTGGTAATTCGGCGCAAAGTTAGAAAAACATACGCAATTTTCCAAATTTTTAACCATATTTGCCTTTGTGATTGCGGGTTTCGGGCTTTCGGGATGTAAAAACGCCGGCAATGGATGGGCGCGTTGTCGGCTTGCATTCCAATGTCGGCGTATTTCTTTTGTATGTCCATGCGGCTCCGGCTTCGGATGCACATGGTTTTCTGCTGATTTCCCGCAGGCAGGCTTGCCTTTCCTGTGAAATTTCGCTGTGGTTATTTCACGCGGAGGAGGAAGTAGTTTTTCTTTCCTTTCTGGATGAGGATGTATTTGTTGTTGAGGAGCAGGTCGGCGGTAGCGGGGGCGTAGACGTCGCTTACTTTCTCTTTGTTGATTGAGAAGCCTCCCTGCTGGGCGAGTTTGCGGAGCTCGGCTTTGGAGGGGAATACGGCGGCTTTCTCGGTGAGGAGGTCGGCTATTTTGGTGTCGCCGTTGAGGTCGTCGGCCGAGATTTCAAACTGCGGAACGCCCTCGAATACGGCCAAGAGCGTGTCCTCGTCGATTTTGCGTAGTGTCTCCGATGCTTTGTTTGAGAACAGTATCTGCGAAGCCTCTACTGCCGCCTCGTAGTCTTCGGCGCTGTGCACCATAGTGGTTATTTCCTTTGCGAGGCGTTTCTGCAGCGGACGCTGGCCCGGGTCGGCAGCCTGCTGTGCCACGAGGTCGTCGATTTCCTCTTTGGGAAGGGCAGTGAAAATCTTGATGTATTTCTCGGCGTCGGCATCGGATACGTTGAGCCAGAACTGGTAGAACTTGTAGGGTGACGTGTAGCGCGGGTCGAGCCAAACGTTGCCGCTCTCCGTCTTGCCGAATTTGCCGCCGTCGGCCTTGGTGATGAGAGGGCAGGTGAGGGCGAATGCGTCGTCGGCGCCCTTGATGCGGCGTATGAGTTCGGTTCCGGTAGTCATGTTGCCCCACTGGTCGGAGCCTCCGAGCTGCAGGCGGCATCCCATGTCTTCGTAGAGATGGAGGAAGTCATAACCCTGGAGAAGCTGGTAGGAGAATTCGGTGAACGACATGCCTTCGCGCGACTCGCCCGAAAGACGTTTCTTGACCGAGTCCTTGGCCATCATATAGTTGACTGTGATATGCTTGCCGATGTCGCGGATGAACTCGAGGAACGAGAAGTTTTTCATCCAGTCGTAGTTGTTGACGAGCACGGCCGCGTTGGGTGCGTCGGAGTCGAAGTCGAGGAATTTCGCGAGCTGGCGTTTGATGGCCTCCTGGTTGTGGCGCAGTGTCTCCTCGTCGATGAGCTTGCGCTCCTGGCTTTTCATCGAGGGGTCGCCTATCATGCCTGTCGCGCCGCCTACGAGGGCGATGGGACGGTGGCCGGCGCGCTGGAAATGCTTGAGCATCATCACGCCCACGAGGTGGCCTATATGGAGGGAGTCGGCCGTCGGGTCGATGCCCAGGTAGGCCGTGGTCATGCCTTTTTTGAGTTGTTCGTCGGCGCCGGGAGTCACGGAGTGAATCATGCCGCGCCAGGTAAGTTCCTGTATGAAGTCCATTTGAATAGTTATGTTGCTGTTATGTCGGTTTGACTGTTATTTCAGTTTGGCGAGCGCGTCGGCTATACGGCGCATTGCTTCGCGGATATTGTCGTCGGAAGTGGCATAGCTCAGGCGGATATACCCGTCGAGGCAGAATGCGGCGCCGTCGACCGTGGCCACATGCGCCTTGTCGAGAAGGTAGAGCGCGAGTTCGCCCGATGTGTTGACGGTCTGTTCGCCGTCCGATTTGCCGAGGAACGAAGTGACGCGCGGGAAGAGATAGAACGCGCCCTGCGGCTCGTTGCATTCGAGGCCCGGAATCTGGCGGGCAAGTTCCACCACGAGGTCGCGGCGGCGGCGGAACGCCTCGCACATCTCGTGCACGCAGTCCTGCGGGCCGTCGTAGGCGGCTTCGGCAGCTTTCTGTGCTATCGACGAACATCCCGATGTATACTGGCTTTGCAGCTTGTTGACGGCCTTGGCGAGCCACAGCGGGGCGGCGCAGTAGCCGATGCGCCATCCGGTCATGGCGTAAGCCTTTGACACGCCGTTGATTATTACCACGCGGCCGGCTATTTCGGGGAATGATGCCAGCGATGTGAACGAACCGGTGAAATTGATATGCTCGTATATCTCGTCGGAGAGGACTATGATGTCGGGGTACCTGGCGATGACATCGACAAGCGCCTGAAGCTCTTCGCGCGAGTATACCGAACCGGTAGGATTGGACGGCGAGCAGAGGAGCACCATGCGCGTGCGGGGCGTGATGGCGGCCTCGAGACGCTCGGGCGTGATTTTGAAATTATCCTCCAAGGTGGTGGGCACGAGCACATTTGTGCCGCGGGCAAGTTTCACCATCTCGACATACGACACCCATGCCGGCGTAGGGATAAGCACCTCGTCGCCCGGATTGATTGAGGCGAGTATCACGTTGCACAGAGCCTGCTTCGCACCGTTTGACACTACTATCTGTTCGGGCGCGAAATCCACGCCGTTCTCCTCCTTGAGCTTGCGGGACACGGCCTTGCGCAGCGACATATAGCCCGGAACGGGCGTATAGAATGTGAAATTCTCGTCGATGGCGCGTTTGGCAGCCTCCTTGATATGCTCGGGGGTGTTGAAATCGGGTTCGCCGACCGAGAGGTTGATTACGTCGACGCCTTGTGCCTTGAGTTCGTTGCTCTTTTGCGACATTGCCAGAGTGGCCGAGGGGGAGAGCGATTGTATAAGCTCGGAGATATGTGTCATAAGTATAAAATTTTCGGCAAAGATAGCATTTTTCTTTTAAACAAGAGCAAAAAGAGTGATTTAAGTTAGAAATCAGGCAGCCGAACGCGCTGTTGTGATGCTTTAAATGTGAAATAAATATAAAGATGTGGTTATTGCGGAGCCGATTTGTGTGAAAATGAGTATCTTTGTGGGGTGATGGCGTCGGATTGATGCCGTTGAATAAAGTGCGTATTGTAGGCCGGAAAATGTAACTTTTCGGAAGGTCATACGTCTTATTTACGGGTTGACCCGCAATCCGCATATTGAAACAAGGTAATAGTTTAATAACCAATAATAATCACTTATGAAATTAAAAAAGCTCGCGCTAAGGGCGCTTGGCGGACTGATGTCATTGGCATTGGTAGCGTGTATGCTCACTTCCTGCAGTAAGAGCGGCAGTGGCGACAAATTAGTGGAAAATATTCCCGCATCGGCATTTATGGTTGTAAAAATCAACCCGCAGCAGATAATCGAGAATACGGGGTGCACCGTCGACAACGGAAAAATTGTACTCTCGCAGAAATACAGTGATGTAATCAAGCAGCAGGCCGGAGCCGCCGCGCTCAATATAGTTAACTCATATCTCGCTTATACCGAGGGTATAAAACTCGACGCCATAATGGTAGCAGTGACTGCCGACGGCGACGGTATCGGTGTCGGTATGCTCAGCGATGCCGAGCCGGTCAAGAAGCATCTCAAAGAACTTTTGGGCAACCAGAGCGAGGAAGACGGCTTTGTAGTGTTCAAAGCCCCCGGCCACATGGCCATTGCCATCAAGGACAATATGATATGGTGGTCCGACGGCCTCGCCTCCATTAAGAAACAGATTGAGAAAGCCGCCGAAAGCAATATCGCGTCGCTCAAAGGCGTAGGCGAAATTCTCTCCGACGACAACGCTTTCGCTATGGTCATCAATCTTCCCGAAGCCAACAAGGCGTTTGCTGCCCATGGCGAGGATATAAAGGGTGAACTTACCCGCAACGGCGTTCCCGAAGGCCTTGCTGCAAAACTTGCCGATATGATGGATTGCTATGCATGCGGTTCGCTGAAGTTTGACCGCAACACCGTAAGCGGCGAGTTCTATCTCATCGACAAGGATGGCAATCGCAACGAGTTCGGCAAGACACTCAATGTCATCGACACCGACTTCCTCAATAATGTTCCTGCCGATGCCAACGCCGTGATGGCTTGCGGAAATATCGCTGACCCCGATGTCAGGAAACTGATTGACGATGCAGCGGCCGATTTCAAGTCGAAACCCTACAACGCTTCAGAAGCGCAGTATCTCGACCTGCTTACCGCATGGGACGGCACTGCCGCCCTCGCTCTTGAATACAACAGCCTTGCCGGCGCTGACCCCGTGAGCATGATGAACATGTCGGAGACCGCATTGGCCGAGATGGTGCTCAAGAACCTCAAATTCGTGGCCATGGCTCACTATCCCGCCGACGTTGTGGCTAAATACACCGAGATGATGTGCTCGTTCATGCAGAGCAGCAACATGACTCCCGCGCAGGCTGCCGGCAGTCTTTACAGCGTGGCTATCCCCAACGTGTTCGACCTCTATTTCGGCAACGCGAACGGCTATCTCACCGTGGCCAACTACAACGGCGGAGGCAACAGCATGTCGCTCGCCGACAAATTCGCCGGCAAGCGCTTCATGATGTACAGCCACTACAATGCAAATCCCGCTCTTGCACGTTTCGGCTGGAACTTCGGCTCGGAAAGCGCACTTTGGCTTGAAGCCGATGCCATTAAATTCCGTTCGGAACTTACCGGCACCGACGCCAACTTCCTCCAGGCCATCATCGAGCCGCTCACCGACATGAACAATCTCAACAATCTGATGGAATATGTCAATCAGATGATGGGTATGGGTTACAACGGCAGTTCCGACGACATCTACAGTGATTATTACGATTACGAGGATTATGCCGAATACGAGCCTGCCCCCGAGCTTTAAAGCCTGCCCTCAGACCGTATTGATTAGCGCGGGGCGTATCATGGAAGCATGGGCGCCCCGCTCATAAAAAATAACACGCGGAAAACATGTTGTAGGGAGGGGGTTGCAAAACTGATATTGACAACTGCTTGATGTAGGGCTGCTCCCCGGAGCAGCCGATAACAAAAGTTGATTATCCGTTGTTTGGCGGCTGCACCGGGGGGCAGCCCTACAAGAGGACGTATTATATAAGCAATATATTATAAGTTTTGCAACGCCGTCCGCAACAGAATCAGTAATCCCATATGGTACATGCCATGCGGACGCGATGAATCGCGTCCCTACGGGTGTATTCAGCGCTGTGACGTTAAAAAACTGAAAGAACTGTGATAGAAAAGATAACAATCAACAATCTGCTGCCGGAGGTTTTCCGCGAGGAAAAAAAAGAACCGCGCATCGTCAATTCCGACATTTGGCTACGTCAGGTGGCGTTTGAGAAACCGTTGTCCTACCTCGTGTTCGCCGAGTCGGGCACGGGCAAATCGTCGCTGTGCGCGTTCCTCTACGGCAACCGCCGCGACTATGAGGGGACAATCCTGTTCGACGGCAACGATGTACGTGGCTTCAGCACCGAGAAATGGTCGCAGCTGCGCCGCATGTCGCTGGCATATCTGCCGCAGCAGCTGAGCCTTTTCCCCGAGATTACGGCTCTTGACAATGTGTTGCTCAAGAACCGTCTGACCGACTACTATTCGGAAGCCGATATACGGCACATGTTCGAGCAGCTGTCGATTGACCACCGTGCCGACGTCGTTGCCGGCCGCCTTTCCATAGGACAGCAGCAACGTGTCGCCATCATCAGGGCGCTGGCGCAGCCGTTCGACTTCCTCCTGCTCGACGAGCCGGTGAGCCATCTCGACGCACGCAACAACGACACCGTGGCGCAGATGATAACGGACCATGCCGATTCACGCCATGCTTCGGTCATCGCCACTTCGGTCGGCAACCACCTATCTATCGACAGTAATAAAATACTACGCCTATGAGACTCCACAATCCCGTCAGCCGTCTGCTGAGAAAAAACATATCGGTCGGCCAGATAGCCGGATACTCGATAGCCAATTTCGTGGGACTCGCCATACTGCTCACGGCGTTGCAGTTCTACCGCGATACGACTACCGCCGAAAACGCATCGGAGGATACCTTCATATCGCGCGACTACATGATAATATCGAAACACGTGAGCGATGTCAACACCCTCAAAGGCGGGAATTCGGCTTTCTCCGAAGAAGATGTCGCCTCGCTACGGAAGCAGCCGTGGGTCGAGAAGATAGGCGAGTTCACCCCCTCGCGCTTCCATGTCAACGGCGCAATCGATTTCGCCGGCCGCGGCATGTCGACACACCTCTTTTTCGAGTCAATCCCCGACGAATTTTTCGACATCAGGCCCGAAGGGTGGGGATATGACCCCTCCGACTCAACAGCGGTTATTCCCATCGTAATCTCGCGCGACTATCTCGCACTCTACAACTTCGGATTCGCCGCATCGCGCGGCATGCCACAGCTCAGCGAGCAGCTTGTAGGCTCAGTGCCGTTGACGCTCTCGCTCAGCGGCAACGGACGGCGTGTATACCGCACGGGCAAAATCGTAGGGTTCTCGTCGCGTCTCAACACGATAGCCGTGCCTGAGGCGTTCATGAAATGGGCCAACGCCGAGTTCGGCGACCCCGCCGAACCGGCCAACGTGGCCCGGCTCATCATCGAGACCAACGACCCCGGCAATCCCGCCATTGAGAAATATTTCTTGGAGAACGGTATCGAGGTATCGGGCGAGAAACTCAATCAGGGCCGCGCGGCCTACTTCCTGTCGATAGTATCGGCCGTGGTGATAGCTATCGGCCTGGTCATCTGCGCGCTCGCCTTCTTCATACTGATGCTCAGTATCAGCCTCTTGCTTCAGAAAAACAAAGACAAGATACACGACCTGCTCATGCTCGGCTACACGCCGCGTCAGGTCGGCGCATACTATTACCGTATGGTGGCCGTGCTCAACGGTTCCATACTCGCGGCGGCAGTGATAGCGGCGCTCGTGGCGTCGCATCTGTGGAAAGGGCTGTTCGGCTCGCTTGGACTGACCACAACAGGCTGCGGTGTGACCATACTTGTCGGACTGCTGCTCATGGCCTTCGTCACCGCCGTCAATATTATCGCTATCCACCGCAATGTGAACCGTAATTTCTATAACTCCTGACACATCTAACAGTGTCCTTTAACCTTTTTGATATGATGCATAACCTTCGAATTGCAATCGTGGCTATTATCGCGGCTTTCTCCGCGCTTGGCGCATCGGCTGCCGGCAAGACTGTAGCGGTCAAGCCTACTGCCGTGCGTCCCGATATGGATAAAATAAAATCGGAAGTGCTCAATCCGTCGAGCCGGTATTATTATCCGAAACTGATGGCCGACTATGAGAAAAATGACACACTCATGACGCTCGAGGATTACCGCTATCTTTACCTCGGAAGTGTGTTCCAGGAAGACTACAATCCCTACCGCCGTTCACCTTTCGACAGTGAAATCGAGCAGCTGTACTACAAGAAATCACACACCCGTGCCGAGCTCGACACAATCATCGACTATGCAGAGCAGGCATTGCTCGACGACCCGTTTGACCTCCAGCAAATCAACTTCCTTATCTACGCGCTCCAGAACCGCGGCAAGGTCAACCGCGCAAGAATCTGGCAGTTCCGTCTCAACCATCTGCTTGAGGCAATCCTGTCGACGGGCACCGGACTCGATGCCGAAAACGCATGGATAGTAACCGACCCCAAGCATGAATACAACATCATGAACTTCAAGAACAATATCGCCGCCGAGGCTACATACGTAGCCCCCTACTACGACCATATCAAAATCCATCGCGAGGAGGGCGGTGACAAGGCGCCCGAAGGATACTACTTCAATATCCGTTACATCCTCGAAGAATACTACCGCAAGCACCCGGAAGAACGGTAAACCTCCCATCAGGTGTAGTGACGCACGGCTCGTGCGTCACTAAGCTGCTTTGAGTGGAGTTTACTCTGACCTGAGCAAATATTTTGATGAGAAAATTTGGTTAA
>ERZ780168.1237-NODE-1237-length-27772-cov-9.683588_pt1 | contig 27772 bp, 22 predicted proteins | sample MGYA00510981_ERZ780168 | MGnify/ENA primary metagenome ERZ780168 (study PRJEB29588, sample SAMEA2158769) | human gut metagenome | biome: human gut; feature: human-associated habitat; material: faeces | place: Denmark | collected 2008/2010 ...
GCCAGGGATTCTTTTACCTTTACAGGTGCTAAGGAAAGATTTGTCGGACGGATCGCCTCGTGGGCATCCTGGATCTTTCCGCTGTTCTTCTTTGTATTTTCACCCTGGGACAGGTAATTCTCGCCGTAGTTTTCAGCGATGAAATCACTTGCCATCTTCTCTGCTTCCTCAGCCACACGGGTGGAATCGGTACGCAGGTAGGTGATGAGACCGACGGTGCCATGGTCCTTTACATCAACGCCCTCGTAGAGCTGCTGGGCGAGGCGCATGGTCTTCTGGGTAGAAAAGTTCAACGCCTTGGACGCCTCCTGCTGCAGGGTACTCGTTGTAAACGGAAGCGGCGGTTTCTTCGTGCGCTCTCCGTTTCTGATATCTGTCACGATAAATTTCTGTCCCTTTAAGGACTCAAGTAAAGCGTCAAGCTCCGCCTTGCTCTTGATCTCCGTTTTTCCATCTTTGTCATTATGAAAATGGGCTGCTGCCGGTTTCTTTGAACCCGGAGCTTTTAACATCGCGTCAAGGCTCCAGTATTCCTCCGGGATAAACGCGGAGATCTCCTCTTCCCTGTCGCAGATCATGCGGAGGGCCGCAGACTGGACACGGCCAGCGCTAAGGCCTCTCTTAACCTTCTCCCAGAGGATCGGGCTGATCTTATAGCCAACAATACGGTCCAGGATACGCCTCGTCTGCTGAGCGTCCACCAGGTTCATATCGATATCGCGGGGTGCCTTTAAGGACGCCTTTACCGCATTTTTCGTGATCTCATTGAAGCTGATCCTGTATACTTTTTTATCTTTTACCTCGTCAAGCTTTAACGCTTTCATCAAATGCCAGGAAATCGCTTCTCCCTCACGGTCAGGGTCAGTTGCGAGATAAATTTTATCTGCTTTTTTTACTTCCTTCCGAAGCTTCGCAAGGATATCTCCCTTGCCCCGGATCGTAATATATTTCGGTTCATAATCATTTTCCACATCAATTCCGAGCTGGCTCTTCGGAAGATCTCTCACGTGTCCGTTGGACGCGTCGACCTCATATGTGCTTCCCAGGAATTTTTTAATTGTTTTAACCTTTGCAGGAGACTCTACAATCACAAGACTGTTCGCCATATTCTTCACATCCTTCTGCAATCATTCCGCTTTATAATATTGATTCCCGGTTCCAAAAACAAGTCCCGCAAGCTCCAGCTTTAAAAGGGCTTCCATACATTCTGTCACAGAGAGTCCGCTCAATGCGGCGACCTCTTCCAGATGTCTGGGGCGCGAATCAACCGAAGCATACACCAAATTTTCGTTCTTGGCAAGCCTATTTTGTGAAAATTTATGAATCGTTAATTTTCTTTCGTATTTCATCCCAAGGAATTCCAGCACATCCGAGGGGCTTAAAAGCATGTTCGCACCGCCCTGGATCAGGCGGTTGCAGCCACCGCTTAATGGGTCATTTGCCCGTCCCGGAAGGGCGAAAACTTCTTTTCCCTGCTCCAGGGCAAAGTCCGCCGTGATAAGGGATCCGCTCTTCTCCCTCGCTTCTATTATAATAACCGCATCAGCGAGGGCGCTGATGATCCGGTTGCGCGGCGGAAACAGTCTCGAATGCGGCAGCGTCCCCGGCGGATATTCCGACAGGATACATCCGCTTTCCTTCAGCTTTTCATACAGCGGTCTGTTCTCCTCCGGGTAGCAGATGTCCACGCCGCAGCCCAGCACTGCAACCGAATATCCGCCTGCTGACAGCGCCGCCCGCTGCGCAATTCCATCCGCCCCGCGCGCCATGCCGCTGACAATTCCGATCCCCTCCTTCGCAAGTCCCCTGGCGAAATATTCCGCCATTTCTTTTCCATAGGAGGAACAGGCGCGCGCACCGACAATGGCTGTCATCTTTTTTTCCGGTTCCGGCAGCTTCCCGATCCTGTACAGCACCAACGGTGGATCGGAAATTTCCTTCAACCGTTTTGGAAACGCTTCTTCCCACAAAAAATCGAAGGAAATTCCTTTTTTCTTCCACTGCTCCTCCTGTCGCTTTGCCCGTTCCAGATTTTCGGGCGCGTCCCAGTTTTTCAAAAGCGCCGCTTTTTTCTCCCCCAGCAGCTTCTGCAGACTTTCCGCCGGCAGCTTTCGGATTTCGGAAACGTCTCCTGCCTTTTCCAGAAGCTTTCGAATGCTGACAGCGCCGATCCCTTCCACCCGGCAAAGGGCAAGTGCCAGAGTGCGCTCCTGCTCCATTTGACTTTTACAATTCTGTTGTTTTTCTATTCTATGCTCCCTTCTGCCCGCGGCGTTTCACTCCCGCAGCACATTCTGATTTCGGAAAAAGAGCGCCTGTCCCAGATGCTCTACACCAATCCGGTCTTTTCCTTCCAGATCTGCAATCGTCCTCGCCACACGGATAACGCGGTGGCATCCCCGCATGGAAAGCCCCGCCTGCTCGCTGGCCTGTTCCAGAAACTCCTGTTCCTCAAGTCCCAACGGACAGTATTTTAAAATTTCCCCCGGACTCAACCGACCGTTTTCCCGCATTGCTGCGCCACGGCATCGCATCTGCTGCCGCTCCCTTGCCTCCAGCACCTGTTCCCGCATCCATTTGCTTCCGTTTTTGTCGCTATCTATATAGGAAGCTTCTCTTTTTTCCCACAGCTTTCGAATCGGCGTCTGTTTGATCTGACAGCATAAATCCATCCGGTCGAGAAGCGGTCCCGAAAGTCTCGCCAAATACCGGTGCACCTCCCAGTCCTGACATCTGCAGCGGTTTCTGTCCGGATAATATCCGCAGGGGCATGGATTCGTCGCTCCTAACAGCATAAAATCCGCCGGATACACAAAGTTTCCCCGGCTCCGGGCAAGAAAAATCTTTCCCTCTCCCATCGGCTGCCGCAGAACGTCCAGCGTCTGTCGTTTAAATTCCGTCATTTCATCCAAAAACAACACGCCCCGGTGCGCCAACGTCACCATTCCCGGTTTTGGAACAGCGCCGCCTCCGGTCATTGCATAAACAGATACCGTATGATGCGGGCTGACAAACGGTCGCTCCTGAATCAGCGTTCCATCCTCCAGCTGCCCTGCCGCGCTGTAGATTGCAGACACCTCCTGCTTTTCTTCCTCGCTCATGGGCGGCAGGATTCCCGGCAGACACCTCGCAAGCATCGTCTTTCCGGTGCCGGGCGGTCCTGCCAAAAGCAGATTATGGGCTCCGGCAGCTGCAATCATTGCAGCGCGTTTTGCTTCCTCCATTCCGCACAGCAATGCAAAGTCCGGCGTTTTCTTTTCTTTTTCCATCCTGCCTTTTGCCTGACTCTGCCATCTGTCTTCCGCATCCCGCCGCATCCGTTCCTGTTCCTGCGCCGACGCGTTTACATACTCCATTGCTTCTTCCAGGCTGCAAACGCCCATGACCGGCAGTTTCCCAACCGCAAGCCCTTCGCCCAGATTTTCAAACGGAATCAAATAGCTTCGAAACGCGCGCTGATTTGCCGCATGCAGCATCGCCAGTACGCCTCGAACCTGCCTAATCCGCGCATCCAGCCCGACCTCACCCACCGCCCAGAGCTCCTTCAACCGCTCCGGCGGCACTTTTCCCTGCGCCGCAAGGATGACGAGTGCGGTCGGCAAATCGAACGACGTCCCGGATTTCACAATTCCTGCCGGAGAATAATTTACCGTAATTTTTTCCGCCGGAAGCGCTGCGTTGATGTGATGTAGGGAAACGCGCAGGCGTTCCCGCGCCTCCCGCACTTCACTGTCTAAAAGTCCTACCATATCAAAACAGGGCAGTCCTTTTGAAATATCGACTTCCACCTGCGCAACATAGCTCTGCAGGCCATAAAGTCCGCCTGCATTGATCTGACAATACATCTTTCCCCTTTCCGTCCCGGGAAATTCAGCCAACCAGAAAAAGGGCAGATTTTTCCTCTGCCCTCCAACTATCATAACTGTTTTAACCATACCGCACGCTGCGGCATGCTGTCAACCGTTTTTTGTGCATTCCGACTCACTGCTTTTTGCACTGCTGCTTTTCAAAAATCAGCCTTTCATCCCCACGCCGCATCCCGTAAGCGCAAGAGCGCTCGTTTTTCAATCCGGCTGACATAGCTTCGGGAAATCCCCAGCCGTTTTCCCACCTCTTTCTGCGTAAGTTCCGTTCCTCCGGGCAGTCCGTACCGAAGATACAGCACCTCCTTTTCCCGTAGGCTGAGCACGCTTTCCATCAGCTCATAGAGCTTTTGGTTCAGCCGCTGTTTTTCCATCTCTTCCACAATGTCCGGCTGTTTTTGTTCCATCACGTCCAGGAGGTTGATCTCGTTGCCCTCCCGGTCCGTTCCGATCGGCTCATATAACGATACTTCCCGCGCTGTCTTTTTTTTACTGCGCAGCATCATCAGAAGCTCGTTGTCGATGCATCGGGCGGCGTAGGCTGCCAGACGGCTGTTTTTCTGCGGGTCAAAGGTCTCCACCGCCTTGATCAGCCCGATTGTCCCGATTGAAATCAGGTCTTCCAGTTCTTCCTCGCTGCTGTATTTTTTTGCAATGTGCGCGACCAGCCTTAAATTACGTTCAATCAGGAGCCGTTTCGCCTCGCTTTTTCTTCCGGCATCTTCTGCCTGCAATGCCTGTATGCAAAGGCTTTCCTCTTCCTTTGACAGAGGTTTCTGAAAGGTTTTCACTCCTAGCCCCCAGCCGTTGCCAACGCCCCGGCCTCCTGCAGTTTACTTTATTTTATGAAAACCCTTTTCGTCCCGTGCCTTTCCATCTGTCCCTATTTTTGAGCGGTGTGCTCGATTTTGGCGCACAGCAGCGGCTGTCTATCGACGCAACCGTTTTTGACGCGCGGTATTCACGCGTCTTTGATCGGACAGTCTGCAAACAGCGCCGCAACTGCGGACTTGTATTCTGTCAGCTTCTGTGCCTTGCGGATTTTTTTGAGATATTTTTCGGAGCCTTCAAACAGCTGCCCCTGCCAGCTCCAGAGTTCCTTCATTTTAAATAGTACGTCCCGTTCTCCGGACAGCACCGCTGCGTAATCCTCCGCCAGCCGCCCATAGAAATCTCGAATGTCCGATACTCGCTTCGCCGCGTCCTCCCAGACTGTGCTTTTGTTTTCCAGACGCAGTTTCTTTGCAGCGTTTTTTCCCGCCGGATCAGCACTTTTGGCGCGCAGCCGCATCACCAGCGCCGGATCGATCAGCATTCCCCTGCCGAACATCAGGTCATCCGCATCCGGGTACTCCACCAAAAATCTCTCTGTATCGGAAACGCTGAATAAATCGCCGTTGTAGCAGACCGGAATGGTCCGTCCCACAGTTTCTACATCTGCTGAAGCTGCACTCAGCCTTTCTTTCGCCCGCACATAGGCTTCCCGGTGCACATTTCCTTTATAAAACTCTTTCAGCACGCGGGGATGCACGATCAGCTTCTGAATCGGATACTGGGATAAAATATCCAACAGGCGTTCAAATTCATCCGGGTTTTCCACGCCAATTCTCGTTTTGATCGAGATTTTCAGCAGGCTGTGTGCAAATATTTCCTCCAGAAACGCATCCAGCGCGTCTGGATCGGCTAAAAACCCGGCGCCTTTTTTCTTCGCCGTCACGGTGGCAGACGGACAGCCAAGATTTAAGTTCACTTCTTCATAGCCCTGTTCTTTGAGCATCCCGGCAACCTTGCAAAAGCCTTCCGCCTGATTCGTCAGGATCTGCGGAACAACCGCGATGTTCTGATTGTGCTCTGCTGCAATGTCGTTCCACTCCCGCGTCGTGAAGCTTTTCCCTTTTTTCGGCGTGATGAACGGTGTGTAATAGCGATCCATCGACGGAAAGCACGCATGATGCGCATTCCGGTAAATATATCCTGTAATCCCCTCCAGCGGGGCAAATTCATACTGCATGCGATTCTCCCGATGTAAAAATAGTTTGGCACGATGTCGCTTCCGCGTCTTTTGTACATCCGGCAAAAACTTCCGTGCCTACAACGATACGCTCCTATTGATCCAGCAAAAACTCTGCCAGCGCATAGTTGCTGACGTCCACGCCATAATCCGTCAGGCGCAGATTTTTTTTCGATTCATCCAGACAAAGTAACTGTTCGGAAAACAGCTTATCCGCTGCGTCCTGATAAACGTCCCAGAAGCTTTTTCCAAACTGGTGTTCAAATGCTTGCAGTTCAATGCCTTTTGTCAGGCGCAGCCCCAGAAACATAAACTCTTCCATTCGTTCCGACACACGAAGCGTCTGCACCTCTTCCCGAAGGTTTGCAAAATCTCCCTGATTTTTACCGCATTCCAGATAGTCCGATAAATCAGACGTCATCTTCCAGCGCATCGGGTCAATCAAAGACGACGCTCCAAGCCCGATCCCCAAATAATCCGTCCGGTTCCAGTAGCCGATGTTGTGGCGGCAGGCATACCCGTCCTTCGCATAATTCGAAATTTCATACCGATGGTAGCCATACTGTTCCAGAATTTCCCGCGTTCGGGCATACATCCGGCGTTCGTCCTCTTCCGACGGAAGCGGCAGCATTTCTTTCGGGCGCAGCGTCTGGTTTGCGTCCTCACCATACCAGTTCCAGAACGGCGTACCTTCTTCGATGATCAGGCTGTAGGCCGACAGATGCTCCGGCGCAAGCTCTGCAGCTTTCATGAGTGTCTGCTCCCAACTCTCCACCGTCTGCCCCGGCAGCGCAGACATCAGATCGACGTTGATGTTTTCAAACCCAGCCCTCCGCGCCTGCTTATAGTTTTGGACAAAGGTATCGAAATTGTGAATTCTGCCAAGCATAGCAAGCTCTTTGTCACACGCCGACTGCAGCCCCATGCTCAGCCGGTTGATTCCGGCACGCCGATATCCGGCGAGTTTTTCAAAATCCAGCGTGCCCGGGTTGCTTTCCAGCGTAATTTCTGCGTCGTCCGCAACGCAAAAATGCGCCCGGATCACATCCATCAGCCGTTCCATATCCATGACGCGCAAAAGGGACGGCGTACCGCCGCCCCAGAAAATCGTAGTGACTCTGCGCTCTTGATAAAACTGACTCTCCTGCACGATCTGCGTGATAAGGGCGTCGACGTAGGACTCCGGGACGTGCGCATCCGTAGCAGAAGCGCTCTGCTGTCCGCTCCCGGCATTCCGGATAATCTCTCGCCGCGCATCCATGCCGCGCACGTCTGCGTCACCCGGCATGCCCACTGCCAGCGGTGCCGACAAGAAATCGCAGTAGCGACATTTTTGCCTGCAGAACGGAATGTGCAGATATAATTCCAGATCTTTTTTCGGTGTCATAGGCTCAGTTCTCATCCAGCTTTAAGACGCTCATGAAAGCCTTCTGCGGGATTTCCACGTTGCCGACCTGACGCATCCGCTTCTTGCCTTCCTTCTGCTTTTCCAGAAGCTTTTTCTTACGGCTGATATCGCCGCCATAGCATTTTGCAAGCACGTCCTTGCGCATCGCCTTGACGGTTTCCCGGGCGATAATCTTGCCGCCGACTGCCGCCTGAATCGGAATTTCGAACAGATGGCGCGGGATTTCATCCTTTAACTTCTCGCACATTTTCCGACCACGCTCGTATGCGCTGTCCTTATGTACAATAAATGAAAGTGCATCCACTTCTTCCCGGTTAATCAAAATATCCAATTTTACAAGCTCTGACTGCTCATACCCCTTTAACTCATAGTCAAACGACGCATAACCCTTGGAACGGGACTTTAACGCATCGAAAAAGTCGTAAATGATTTCATTTAATGGCAGCTCGTATTTGAGCAATGCACGGGTTTCTTCCATATATTCCATGCCGAGATACTGACCCCGGCGCTCCTGGCACAGCTCCATAATGGAACCGATGTAGTCCGTCGTCACCATGATCTCTGCCGAAACCACAGGCTCTTCCATATATTCGATCATCGACGGGTCAGGCAGATTGGACGGATTGGTCAGCTCAATCACTTCCCCGTTGGTCTTATGCACCCGGTACACAACGCCCGGCGCCGTTGTCACCAGATCAAGGTTGTACTCTCTTTCCAGACGTTCCTGAATGATTTCCAGATGCAGCAGTCCCAGAAATCCGCAGCGGAATCCAAAGCCAAGGGCAATGGATGTCTCCGGCTCATAAAATAAGGACGCATCATTTAACTGCAGCTTTTCCAGCGCATCCCGCAGATCAGGATACTTCGCACCGTCTGCCGGATACAATCCACAGTACACCATCGGATTAACCTTTTTATAACCGGGAAGCGGTTTTGCACACGGATTGGCTGCATCTGTAATCGTATCGCCGACGCGGGTATCCTTGACATTTTTGATCGACGCCGTCAGATAGCCAACCATTCCTGCAGACAGCCCGTCCTCGCTGGGGATAAACTGACCTGCGCCAAAATAACCGACCTCCACAACATCAAACTCTGCACCTGTTGCCATCATACGGACTTTGGTACCTTTTTTTAACTGTCCTTCCATAATTCGGAAAAAGACAATCACGCCCTTGTAGGGATCGTAGAGGGAATCAAAAATCAGCGCCTGCAGCGGGTTTTCTAAGCTGCCGCTCGGCGCGGGAATTTTTTTCACAATCTGCTCCAGCACCTGTTCGATATTTAATCCGTTTTTAGCGGAAATCAAGGGTGCATCCTCCGCATCCAGCCCGATCACATCCTCGATTTCTTCTTTTACGCGCTCAGGCTCTGCGCTCGGCAGGTCGATTTTGTTGATGACCGGAAATACCTCCAGATCATGATCCAGCGCAAGATACACATTCGCCAGCGTCTGCGCCTCGATGCCCTGTGCTGCGTCCACGACCAGAACTGCGCCGTCGCACGCTGCCAGTGCACGGCTGACCTCATAGTTAAAGTCCACGTGTCCGGGAGTGTCGATCAGGTTAAAAATATATTCTTCCCCATTCTCTGCACGGTAAATCGTCCGCACCGCCTGGGATTTGATCGTAATACCGCGCTCCCGCTCCAGCTCCATGTTATCAAGCACCTGCTCCTGCATTTCTCTGCTCGTCAGAAGACCGGTCTTTTCGATAATTCGGTCTGCCAGCGTCGATTTGCCGTGATCGATATGCGCGATGATACAAAAATTTCTGATATTGCTCTGTTTTATTTTGGACATTCTTTCCTCACTCTGATTCCTGTCGTCAACCGCCGCATTTTAGAAAATGAAAACCGTTTGCTGCGCCGACGCCATACTCGCCATTTTTCAATCTGATTGCATTTAAGTATATCAAACTCACAGGCTGTGGGCAAGGAATTTTACACTGTCTTCTGCACACTCCCGGTCTCTAGTGTTCCAAAACCACCCGTTTTCCTTCTTCTTTTCCATTTTGTTCAAACCAGGAAAGCCAATTTTTCTTTTCTTCTTCCCCCGGAACCGGAAATTCCTGCTGAAGCTGCCCGATATTTCCTCCTTTGGAAATACCGAACGGATGATACGGCAAAAGCTGCGCCTGCTCTATCGAAGGGTATCGCCCAAGCAGATCACAGATTGCCTGTAAATGGACTGTATTATCGTTGACTCCAGGGATAATCGGACAGCGTAAAACTGTCCGTACCCCTTTTTTATCCGCCAGGGCAAGGTTATTCAAAATCGGGACAAGCGATCCGCCAATCCATTTTTTTGCGTCCTCCTCAGTGCTCACTTTCCAGTCAAAATATAGCAGATCGGTTTCCTGCAGCAGCTTTTCCATCGCGTCTGTAGTCCCAAACCCGCTCGTCTCCACACAGGTATGCAGATCCTCCTCTCTGCACAACGAAAGAAAGGAGGCTGCAAAATCCGCCTGCTGCAGCACTTCTCCGCCCGACAACGTAATTCCGCCGCCGGAATGCTCATAAAACGCCCGATCCAACAGTGCAATTTTCAAAAGCTCTTCTTCTGTATACGGTGTTCCGATAATTTTCAATGCCTTTGTCGGACACTGTTCCAAACACTTCCCGCAAAACTGACAATGTTCAAAATAAACCTGATGCCGAAACTGTTCTGTCCCGGTTTTCGTCAACCAATGTACATTACTGTGACATGCCGTTTCACAGCGCCCGCATCCAACACACTGCTCACGATGAAACGACAGCTGCTTTCCGGGATTTTGACTCTCCGGATTATGGCACCACCGACAGCGCAGCGGGCAGCCCTTAAAAAAGAATGTCGTCCGCACACCTGGTCCGTCATGCAGGCTTCCCCTCTGAATATCTACAAGCAACGCTTCCAAACTATATCCTTCCTTTCCGGCATCACAGCACTGCGCAGCGATACCGGACATATTTTGTTTTCCGACACTGCACAGCAGCAACGATGCCACTCGTTTTTTCTCTTAGCAGTATGCCGTCCTCGTCAGGACGTCCTGCTGTGTTTTTTTATCCAGATCGATAAACCTCGCTGTAAATCCGCCGACCCGCACCACCAGATTTTCATGGTTTTCCGGGTGCACCAGCGCATCCTCCAGATCTTTCTGGCAGACAACGCTCAAATTCACCTGCTGCCCTCCAAGATCGAAGAACGTTCCAAGCACGCTCTTAATCTGCGTCAGATCACCTTCAAACATGCTGCGCGCGAATTTCAGGTTCTGGTTTCCACCCGCATGAATCGAATTATCCAGTTTAGTCAACGACAGAATCAGCGCTGTCAGCCCCTCTTTATCCTGTCCGTTGTAAGGGCTGTTGCCGTTGGACAAAAACTTATGCGCATTTCTGCCGTCCGGCGTCGCGCCGACAAACTGCCCCAGCGTCACATTCATATTGTTGTTGATCAACACCGCCAGAAAAGAATCCAGCCGTGTCCGGTTTTTCTGGCTGCGGATCGTCTGACAGATGAACTCATGCAGCCGAACCGCAATTTCATCCGCCTCTTCCTTATCGTTTCCAAATTTCGGCGCGTCAAGAAGCGCCTGCTGCAGCATCTCTTTTCCCGAAAAATCACAGTCGAGCGCCTCTACAAGCTCCTGTAATGTGCAGCGCTTTTCCTCAAATACAACTTTTCGGATTGCTTCCATACTGTCTGAAAGCGTGATATTTCCATAGGTTTCCACCGTTCCGCCCAGATACCTGTAACCGCCGTTTAGCATACCGCGTCCACGCGTCATGCAGTCGTCCTGCAGACAGGAGAACTGTAAAAACTCTGCTTCTTTTCCATCCACGTCATACACCAGCTCTTCAAAACCGCCTGCAATCTCGATAAAAAACGTCAGATAAGTTTTTAACAACTCTTCCAGTTCCTCATAACATCTAATGTCCTGAAACTTTTTGCATTCCTGCCCAGCTGCCAGCGGTCCTGACAAAATTCCTGTCGCCGGATTGATTCCATCATGCAGTACAAGCTCCAGAACCTTTGCCACATTCAGGGCTGTATTTGGCGTTCCGATACTCTGTGCCGCCAGCATATATTCTCCGCAGCCAAAGAACGAATACTGCTCCGCTGCCTTTTTGGGCACATCCATCGCCCGCATCACTGCAGGCACATTCACATCATCGTTATACAGCATCGGAAAGGTCGAGCCGCTGCCAAGAATCCGCAGCGCGCGGTCATAAATATCCTGATTCATCTCTTTATAATAACGCAGGCTGATCTGCGGATAAAAATGTTCCCTGCGCACTTCCAATACATCCATCACCAGCATGGCAAATTCGTCCGCGCTCTTTTCATGCTCGCGCCCCATGCCGCCGATAATCACCCGCGTATCCCGTCCGCACTGGGTTTCGATGATTGTGAAAAAATTATCCAGCAAACGCACTGCCTGATCGTGTGTAATCCGTCCGGTCTTCAAATCTTTCCGGTAAAATTCCCCCAGATAATCGTCGATTCTTCCGATCTCTACTGCCCGCGCCGCAAGCATATAGAGGCATTGCAGCTGAATTGCCTCCTGCATACTCTCCGGTGGTGCAGTCTGAATGTGTTCCAGACACTCTGCCATCTGCAAAAGTTCCTGTTGTCGCACCCTGTCATTTTCCTGTCCAGCCAAACGCTTTGCCTCCGTTGTATACTGCCCCATTACCCGGCGGAGGGATTCCTGCACAGAAGCTACGCCCTCGTAAAAATTCTTTTTCTCCGGCTCCTGCGTTTCCTGCGACAGTCTGAGCGCTTCATCACGCAGACCGCATACGCCAAGCCGGAACAGCTTTTTAAAATCAAGATTTACGCCAGCCAGCCGGTAAAGCGGATGAATTGCCGCATTATCATGCGCATAATCGTCACCGCCCATCGAACCTGCCCAGCTTTTGGGGAACTGCTGCCGGATTTTTGTATTTGTATTTTCTGTTTTCCAGAATTGGATCATCTCTTCTGCCTGCATACAGTCCTCCCCGGAATAGGCGGCGTCTGCCTTCATCCGTGCCAGTTCCTTCTCGCAGTTTACCACATCTATACAATAACCGGTCTTGTCGATGCCGTCGCCTTCCATACACTGTGCAAACACCACATACGGACGGCTGATCCTTCCGGCAATCAGATCCTGCGGCTGAATCGTCACAAAGTACGTCGCCATCTGTGCTTCCATGCAGCGGCTCTCCCGCACCGCTTTAGGCTGCCCGATATTTTCCCGATAGATTTTTGTAAATTCCAGTTCCCGCTCTAAAATTCTGTTCGGATGATACATTTTTGTCCCTCCATATTTCTTTTTCCATAAATACAGTTGTTTTGATTTTAAATCAGCTCATTCCACAGCTTCTGTATTCAGTATAAAAAAAAACGGGAAACACCGCTAACACCTGTTCCCCGTTTCTGATACTATATTGACCTAATATATTTTTTTCTGTGAAAATATTCTGTTTTCTGGAAAGAGACTTCAAAATATCATCTGTCATTCAAAGAACCGCTTCTGACTCCGGTATTCTTTTGGCGTCTGGCCGTAACGAGCCCGAAACTGTCGGTTGAAATACGACAGATTCTCATACCCGCAGCTGTAAGCGATATCCAGAATTTTTTCTTCAGTGCTGCGGAGCAGGCGGCATGCCTCAGTCATTCGGCAGGAATTGATAAACGCCGTCGGCGTTTGCCCATAATACTTATAAAAAATACGATTCAGATACGCCTGACTTTTGCCCGCAAGTTCCAACATGCGTGTAAGTCCCTGCGTAAAATTTTCAGGCTCCTGCATTCTGTCATACAATTCAGACAGCCAGTCCGGCGCACTGTTTTCCCTGCCTTTTAATAAGATGTTTACCAGGACATCACAGCAAATGCTCTGGAGCAGAAATTCCTTTTCCCCTGAGGACTCCCAGAGTTGATGCAGCAGACGTATTTTCTCACGGAATCCTTCCAGGCTTTCCGAACCCAGGTCAAAAACAGGTGCATCTTTGCTCCCGTTCCCGCTGCCAAACAGCGGCGCTGTCAGCTGTTCATAACGATCTTTTCGCACCGCAATATTGTACAAAAGATTCTGCTCGCCAAAGGGATTTGACAGGGTATGCACATCGTCCGGTCCGAGCAGCTGTCCCATCCCCGGCTGCATCACCAGTTCCTGTCCGTTACATCGTTCCAGAAACGTGCCTTTCAACACGACAAAAAATTCATAATAATCATGACAGTGCGCCTCGATCTGCTCTCCCGGTTTCAAAATCAGATCGGCGATATAGAAAGTAACCTGTTTATCCGTCACATACTGCTTCCAGTAAAACCGCTGTGCCATAAATGCTCCATTCTACCGCGACACGATGTTTTGTTTTTTCTTTTACACCGCCGATTCTTCCCGGCTGCGGCACTGTTTCGCCAGATAATGAATCACGTCCCGTCTCGTAATGATCCCAATAAAGATCTTTTCATCATCAATAACCGGCACGAAGTTCTGGGCGCTGACCTTTTCCAGCAGTCCTTCCATATCCACATCCACATGAACCGGCTTATTGTCCCGGGAACGGTTCACCTGCATGACAGGAATCTCTTCCATCTGATACAGGCTGGGAAAATTCAGTTTTTTTAATCCCCAGAGCACATCCCCGTCCGTCAGCGTGCCAAGATATTTGCCCTCCGTAGATAAAAGCGGAACTGCAGCATAACCGTGATGCTCCATCTTTTCAAGCGCCTGACGCAGTGTGTCAGTTTCCTCCACATAAGCGACCTCGCTCTTTGGTGTCAAAAAGAATAAAATATTCATCTGTAAATTCTGTCTACCTTTCGTATACGATTCTCTCCGCCTGCGCTGCCGCCTCTTCTTCCGAAATCAGGCAGCCGATAATTTTCAGTGCAAAATCGATCGCACAGCCCATGCCGCGTCCGGTGATCACATTGCCATCCACCTCTGCTGCGCCGTGCGTCACAAAGGCGCCGTCCAGCTCCTTTTCCATGGAAGGGAAGCTCGTCGCCTTTCTCCCCTTCAAATATCCGCGATGTCCGAAAATCTGCGGGGCCGCGCAGATCGCTGCAACCCATTTTCCAGCGCTATAAAAACGATCCAGCTGTTCCATTAATCCATCACAGGCTTCCAGATGCAGGGTTCCAGGCATTCCCCCCGGAAGCACCAGCAGATCGAACGCATCAAAATCTGTCTCAGAAAGCAACTGATCCATCTGCACGGTAATCTGATGCGAACCGGTCACCGCCACCGTCTCATCCACGGAAACCATTGTCACCTCGATGCCCGCCCGTCTGCAGAGATCCACCACTGTCAACGCTTCTATTTCTTCATAACCAGCCGAAAAAAATACACCAATTTTCGCCATCTGTATGTCCCCTTTCTTCTTAAGTTCATTTTCTGATGTCTGGCAGCAGCCTGCCATTTGAACCATTCCTATCTTAGCAGAAATCTCTGTTCCATAAAAGGGAAAAAGTATGAATAATTTCTAAAGAATGTTAAAATTCAGGGTGCTTCCACAACAAAATTCACAAATCCTGCGTATGTGTGCTATACTAAGCCTATCGAGTATCTAAAACACACAAAGGAGTACCGCTATGCCCCCTATGGAAATCGAACGAAAATTCACAATCAAAGCTCTGCCGGAAAATCTGGACAGCTATCCGTTCCACCTCATCGAGCAGGCTTATTTAAACACCGACCCCGTCCTGCGCATCCGCAGACAGGATGATGAATATTATCTGACCTACAAAGGAAAAGGGCTGATGGCGCGGGAAGAATATAATCTTCCGCTCAATCAGTCCTCCTATGAGCATCTGCTTCCGAAAGCCGACGGCATCTGTATTTCCAAAAAACGATATCTGATCCCCTGGGATCCTTATACCATCGAGCTGGATGTTTTTGAGAAGTCTCTGGCGCCGCTTATCATCGCAGAAGTAGAATTTCCATCCATCGAGGAAGCAAACGCATTCACACCGCCGGACTGGTTCGACCAGGATGTGACGAAGGATCCGGCGTATCATAATTCGAATTTGATCTTGAAATAAGATCGTCTCCATACTATTATAGGATCAGGCAAAGGATATAAGTGTTCACGGTCAACACAAACGAAATCCCGGAGAGCTGCAGCTCTCCGGGATTTCTTGTTCATCAGGGCAAATCACCTGCAATAGGTCTCTGTCACGTCCTTCATATGTGCTGCCAGTGCATCCGTCAGCTGTCCGTCCGTCAGGCGCCATTTCCAGTTGTCTCCAAGGGTGGACGGGAAGTTCATGCGGGCTTCTCGTCCGAGTCCGAGCCAATCCTGCATCGGGATCACTGCGGTTCCTGCGGTTGAGGACATCGCTGTTGCGATCATCGCTTCCACCACATCTTTACCGCTTTTTACCCGCAGGTACTCACGAATGTATTTCTGCACCTTGCGGTTGTTTTCTTCGTACCAGCCGCGGGTCGTCTGATTGTCATGGGTTCCGGTGTAAACAATACAGTTCTTATCATAATTGTGCGGCAGGTATTCGCTGTCGTAGCTGTCAAATGCGAACTGCAATACCTTCATACCCGGATATCCGCATTTTTTGATCATTTTGCGGACAGGAGGTGTAATCACACCCAGATCCTCTGCGATCATCTCTTTTTTGCCCAGCTTCATCTTCATCGCTGCAAACAGCTCGAAGTCAGGTCCCTTTTCCCAGTGACCATTGACTGCAGTTTCGTCTCCGTAAGGAATCGAGAAATATGCCTCAAAGCCACGGAAATGATCTACGCGGACGATATCGTAGAGGCGATAGCTGTAACCGATTCTTAAGATCCACCAGTCATAGCCGGTCTTTTTGTGATATTCCCAGTCATAAAGAGGATTGCCCCACAGCTGACCGGTGGCAGAAAAGGCATCCGGCGGAACCCCTGCAACTGCCTTGGGCACACAGCCCTCAGAAAGCTGGAACAGCTCCGGATGAGACCAGGTATCTGCACTGTCAAGTGCAACGTAAATCGGGATATCTCCGATAATAGAGATCCCTTTTCCATTGGCATAGGCCTTGAGTGCCTGCCACTGTTTTGCAAATAAATACTGTAAAAACTGCCAGAAGCAGATTTCATCGGACAGCTCATGTCTGCAGCGTCTGATTGCTTCAGGCTCCCGCAGCTTTAAAGGTGCGTCCCATTCCAGGAAGCTTGCGCCGCCCTGACTGTCCTTGATCGCCATAAACAACGCATAATCAGAAAGCCACCAGTCATTTTCCTCACAGAATGCAATAAATTCAGCATTCTCTGCGATATGGCTGTTGTGGTATGCCTTGCGCAGCAGGGGAAAACGTCCCTGATACATTTTTTCATAATCCACATAGGACTTGCTGCCGCCCCAGTCTGTATTCTCACATTCTTCTTCTGTCAGCCATCCATTTTCGATCAGCTCTTCGAGATCGATCAGGTAGGGATTGCCAGCAAAGGTAGAAAATGCCTGATAGGGGGAATCCCCATATCCGGTGGGTCCCAAGGGCAGGATCTGCCACAGCTTCTGTCCCGCTTCCTTCAGAAAATCCACAAAAGCATAGGCTTCTTTGGAAAAGGTTCCGATGCCGAATCGGGATGGCAGGCTGGTAACAGGTAATAAAACACCGCTTCTTCTCATTCTTTTTTCCTCTCATCCTTTGAACGATATGTTTTGTCACGCCATGCAGGGCGAAAGATCAGAACCCCCGTGCAAGCACAGTCGGTCTTCTGACTTTTCGCCCTTTTCATCATTTGAAATCTCCGATCTCTCATGTCTGACAGGTCAAGAGGTCTTTCCCCCACCCAGGAGCAGGCTCCTGGGTGCTTAGACCTTTTTCCCCTGGTATCCTTATTTTAATTTCCAAATATCGCGGTTGTATTCTGCGATGGTACGATCGGAAGAGAAAAATCCGGCTTTGGCGATATTTACCACCATCATGCGTTTCCACTTTTCCTGATCCTCGTAGTCTGCAAACATACGGTCTTTGGTTGCAATATAGTCTTCCAGATCCAGCAGGGTCATGAACCAGTCCTTATTCAGCAGCTCGTTGTAGAGGCGCTCCAGATTCTCCTTATGACCAACTGCCAGCGCCTGATCGCTTACGATGAAGTCCACTGCTGCTTTGATCACAGGGCTCTTCTCATAGAAGCTTCTGGACACGTAGTCTGCCTTTGCATAGTGATCGATAACCTGCTCGCTGTTTTCGCCGAAGATATAGATGTTGTCATCACCAACAAGGTCGTGGATTTCAACGTTTGCACCGTCAGCTGTGCCCAGTGTCACCGCACCGTTTAACATCATCTTCATGTTGCCGGTACCGGATGCTTCCTTGGAAGCCAGAGAGATCTGCTCGGAAATATCGCAGGCAGGGATCAGCTTCTCTGCATAGCTTACGTTATAGTTTTCTACCATAACAACCTTCATGTAGTCCTTTACATCCGGATCGTTATTGATGATCTGCTGCAGGACTAAGAGCAGATGGATGATATCCCGTGCAATGACATAAGCCGGAGCTGCCTTCGCGCCAAAAATAAAGGTCAGCGGACGGGCAGGCTTTTTACCGCCTTTGATCTCCAGATATTTGTGGATGATATACAGTGCGTTCATCTGCTGTCTCTTGTACTCATGCAGACGTTTGATCTGAATATCGAAAATGGAATCGGGATTTAATTCCTCGCCTTCGTGCTCTTTGATATGAGCAACAAGTGCTTCTTTCTTCTCTCTTTTGATCTTTACCAGGTCGTTTAAGAATTCCTCGTCATCCTTAAATGCAAGCAGCTTTTCCAGCTCCATCGCATCCTTCTGGTAGCCGGTTCCGATCTTTTCGGTAATCAGGGCAGCCAGCTCACGGTTGCAGGAAAGCAGCCATCTGCGGAAGGTAATGCCGTTTGTCTTATTATTGAACTTTTCAGGATAAATCTCATAAAATGCATGCAGCTCGGTATCCTTTAAGATCTCGGTGTGGATCGCAGCAACGCCGTTTACGGAGAAGCCGTAGTGGATATCCATGTGAGCCATGTGCACGCGGTTCTGATCGTCGATGATCTGTACCTTCGGATCGCTGTATTTTGCAGCAACACGGGCGGACAGCTCCTTGATGATCGGAACGAGCTGAGGAACCACCTTTTCCAGATAGGACAGCGGCCATTTTTCCAGAGCCTCTGCCAGGATGGTGTGGTTGGTGTATGCGCAGGTCTTGCTGACAACCTCGATTGCCTCGTCCATTGTAAACGCTTTATCGTTTACCAGGATACGGATCAGCTCCGGAATAATCATGGACGGATGGGTATCGTTGATCTGGATGACTGCATAATCGTACATCTTTCTCAGATCGTACTGCTTTTCCTTCATCTCCATCAGGATCAGCTGTGCAGCGTTGCTGACCATGAAATACTGCTGATAAATGCGAAGCAGGTTGCCGGCTTCATCGGAATCATCGGGATATAAGAACAGGGTCAGGTTCTTTTCGATGGCTTCCTTATCAAATGTGATACCTTCTTTTACGATGCTTTCATCTACGCTCTCGATGTCGAACAGGCGCAGCTTATTGACACCATTGTTGTAGCCGACTACGTCAATATCATACAGACGGGAGGTTACCTTTCTGTCACCGAAAAAGACATCAAAGGAAACATCGGTTTTATTCAGCCAGGAATCCTTCTCGATCCAGTCGTTCTTTTCTGTGGTCTGAAGGCGATCCTTAAATACCTGCTTAAACAGACCGAAGTGATAGTTTAAGCCGATGCCTTCGCCGGGAAGACCCAGGGTTGCAATGGAATCCATAAAGCAGGCAGCCAGACGTCCCAGACCGCCGTTACCAAGAGACGGTTCCGGCTCAATCTCTTCGATTCTGGACAGCTCCTTGCCCTTGCTCTTTAATACACTTTCTACTTTTTCATAGATTCCCAAATTGATCAGATTGTTGGACAAAAGCTTACCGATCAGGAACTCGGCAGAAATATAGTAGATTTTCTTGTCACCGTCGTTGGGTACGGTTGCCTCTTCCAGTCCCTTTACCAGATACAGCAGTGCAACATAAACCTGCTCATCGCTTGCATCCTCCAGCTTTTTGCCGAAGAGCTTCTCAGACAGAGCTTCCAGCTCCCTGTCAATTCTCTGCTCCAGAATTTCTCTCCGGATCGTTTCTTCCTGTCTCATTCTTTCCTCCGTTTCTGCCGCCTGGCGGCAACTTTTGATTCATGACAATAGAATGCTCGCAGAGCATGCATTCTATTGTTTACTCTACAATGTCCTGGTAGCGCATCCGCACCAGTTCATATCCTAGCACTACGTTTCTTCCCTCTTCCAGATGCAGCAGGCGGTCAACCTCTTCCACCGCAGCAGCCGACACGCCATAAAAATCCTGACGCACCGTATTCATCTGCTTGCCCGCATAGCTCATGAGCGGGATTCCGTCAAAGCCGCAAACCGGATGGAACACATCCAGCTCCATCAATGCCCGCATCGCGCCGATGGCCATCAGATCCGATGCACAAACAAACACATCCATTCTGTCTGCATAAGAGAAGGTCAGCTCCCTCGCTTTTTTCTCACTGAAATCTCCGTATTCGATGGTCAGCTCCAGCGCAAGCTCCTCTGCCAGCTTCTTCATCCCTGCAATCCGTTCTCCGGTTACAAAGGACTTTTTATCCCCTGCGATATAAAGGACCTTTGTACAGCTTTCATTGCCGAGGATCGTCTTTTTTGCGATTTCGTACTGGGCATTTTTCTGGTCAATCCAGACCGAAGACGTATTCCTGTCATGATAGGGTGCGTCAACCAGCACGATTTTAAACGCACCAGACGCAATCAGCTCTCTTAGAAATTCATCTTCCTCATTCATCCCATATGCGATAATTCCTTCGACGCTCTGAGCTTTTAAATAGCTGGTCAGCTCATCCAGTCCCATATCCGCTACCATGGAAAAAAACAGCGTCACCACATCAAGCTTTAATTCCTTTGCCCGGTGGATCGCGCCGGAAAGATACTGCAGGTTGATCTCATCCACGCAGCCAACTGTTTCCTCCAGCTTTAACAACAGGGCAACCCGCCCAAACTGTTTGGAGGAAAGTGCTGCTGCAACCGCATTGGGCGTATAGTTCAACGCTTCGATCGCCGCATTTACCTTGTCTTTCGTGCTTTCACTGACGCCTTCATAGCCGTTTAGCACCTTCGACACAGTGGAGATCGCCACGCCTGCCTGTCTCGCCACATCTTTTATGGATGCCAAGCTTTCTCCTCCTCTCTGTTGGAAAACGTTTTCTAAATACACCCATATCATAGATCAGAAAACGTTTTCCGTCAATATCAATATTTTAAGAATCATGTCAATTTTTTGTAAAAAAAGGCGGCAGGAGCTTTCGCTCCTGCACTCCTCGAGCGGGCATGTCCTGTGTTGTATCTTCCTCCTTGTTCTCTTTTCGTGCATCCTTATGCCTTATGGAATAGTCCGCCGTATGCCTGGCTGTAAGCTGCAACAAGTTCTTTTGCAAGAGAGTAGGAATTGATCAGCGGATGCAGCATCAGCGCCTGGACCGCTTTTTCCTCGGACTGTTCCTGTACCGCCTCTACGGTTTCCTTTTCATACATCTTAATCAGACGCATCAGCAGATAGCAGTGCTCCGGAACTTCCTCCACCCTCACCGGATGAATCCCGGTTTCATCCACATGACAGGTAACTTCCACCACATCACGATCCTCAAGACCGGGGATGCTTCCCTGATTTTCTACGGAAAGCACCAGATCGCGTCCGTCCTTGCTCTGCAGCCCCTCGATGCAGTCAAGCATAACGCCTGCATATCCCATGCCATCAGGCACTTCCAGCTGCCCTTTTTCCAGAAGCGGGCGCTTTGCAAGACCGGATTCGATACTCATGTAGGAATTCTCACGAACCTGCATATAGTACAGGAAAATCTGCAGTGCGCCTTCGGGATCGGCGTCCATATCCATCGCCTTTAACTCTTCCATCATCTGCTTGTTGACCTGCTCGATCGTCTGACCTCTGGTCGCGCCGGATTTTAAGATATTGGCGAGCGCTTTTTCCCGATGATAATAGTAGTAGAGATATTCGTTCGGCAAAAATCCGATCATCCGCAACAAATCGGGATCGAACATGGAAAATTCCTGAATGCTCTTTAAAAATGCGTCGTCCGCAAGGAGCCTGGGCAGAATCTCCTCATCCTTGATCTTCACGCTGCGAATCCAGGAAAGATGATTTAATCCGAAGAATTCCACATACAGGTCTTTTTCATCCACGCCGAGCTTTGCTGCCATACGGAATTTTGTGCTGCTGGGCGCATCGCAGATGCCGATCACCTTTTCATAGCCTGCGCTCTTTAACGCCTGTGTCACCAGACCGGACGGGTTCGTGAAATTGAAAATCCATGCGTTCGGTGCAATTTCATTAATCAGCCTGCAGTACTCCAGCAAAATCGGAATCGTGCGCACTGCCATCGAAAATCCACCGACACCGGTCGTTTCCTGTCCGATTACGCCTGCGTTTAATGCGATTGTTTCATCCATAACACGGGAATGGTCGCCGCCGACGCGCAGCGTTGTTACCACATAATCCGCGTCCTGCAATACCTTACGCACATCCGCAGATTCCGTTACAATCAGATCCTTGTGATTTCTGTTTACCACATGGCGGCACAGCTTTGTGATGATCTACTGTTTCTCCTGATTGATGTCATAGAGCGCTACCTCGTCAATATGAAGTGCCTTGTATCTTGCCAGCAGGCCGTTGATAAAAATGACGGTTCTGACGCCTGCTCCCCCGATGACTGCGATTTTCATTTTGTTTCTTCCCCTTTCTTTTTTCCCATAAATTCCTTCAGTCCCTCTTTGTCTGGAAATCCGGTGTTGCCGCCGTACGCTGTCACGTTTAACGCGCCGCAGGCATTACCGCAGGCCAGACATTTTTCCAGACCTTTTCCGGTCAGAAATCCGTATACGAAGCCCGCATTAAACGAATCCCCTGCGCCAGTCGTATCCACAGCCTTTACCCGGTACGCCGGGAGAAAGACCTCTTTTCCGTTTTCAATCGCAAAGGAACCGCTGCTGCCAAGCTTGATGACCACCCTGTCGCAATCCTTCGCAAACTCCCGTGCCGCTTCCTGTGCGGTCTTCGTCCTGCCATAGTGAATCGCTTCCGTCTCGTTCATGAACAGCACGTCGATATACGGAAACAGCTCCTTGATCTGAGGATTCCATTCCCCGGTTGGATCCCAGCCCAGATCGAACGAGACAGTCGCTTCTGTCTCTGCTTTGACGCGTTTTAACAAAGAAAGATACGCCGCGTGGTTTTTGCTTCCCTCATAGCCTGTCATATGAATATGCGAAGCGTTTTTCACGCCCTCGATATCCACCTTGTCGATGGAAATTCCCGCGTTCGTGCCGCGATACGTCAGAAACGACCGATCCTTTTCATTGGTAAAACTGATCGAAATACCGGTTTTCTCCGTCCTGCTCGTTTCAAGTAAGCTGTCGTCGATATTTTTGCGGCAAATTCTTTGCGGATCAGCTCCCCGTAGCAATCGTCCCCGACCTCTCCCTGAAATTCCGGATGCAGACCGAGCTTTCCAATGCCAAGCGCAAACAGCGCCGCGCCGCCGCCTACATAGGTATCCATAACCGGCACTTCATCCTCCTGCCCGGGCTTTGGCAGACTGGAAACGCCCGGAACAACAAGGTCTATATTTACATCGCCGTAAACATAGACGTCCCATTTTTTCCCTTCATAGTCCCCTCCATCTCTATTTTTCATTCTTTTTCAGCATACCATAAAGCACCGGGAAAACCAAAAGCATCTCAGGGCAGACAATCCCTTGACTTTTCCAAAAATTCTCTATACGCTAAGGAAAAGAGATCAGAGTTCCATTGTATTGAAATGGGCTATCGAAGCATTTACAGGGAGGTTTTATAAAAAAGAATATGGTACAGAATCCTTATCAGAACGCGCTTTTGCCGGCTCCGGTCGGCGGCGGTTATTCCGACCCGGACTATTGGATCTGGTGCGGCTCCGTCGTACAGGGGGAAGACGGAGCCTATCACATGTTTGCGTCCCGTTGGCCGAAAGATCTCGGCTTTGGTGCAAACTGGCTGTTTAACTGCGAAATCGTCCGGGCTTCCAGCAAAAATCCGGAAGGTCCCTATACCTTTCAGGAGGTCGTGCTCGGACGCCGGGGACGCACTTTTTTTGACGGCATGAACGTGCACAATCCGTACATCCGTAAATGGAATCAAACCTACTACCTTTATTATATGGGAACGACCTTCGGCGGTCCGATTCCCGGTCCCGGTGACGAGGTGGACAGCTCGCGTTTTACCGAGGTCTGGAACCGCAAACGAATCGGTCTTGCAATCGCACCGTCTGTTTTTGGTCCATGGACGCGGTGCGATGAGCCGCTGATTTCTCCCAGAGACTGCTCCCACTGGGATTGCACTGCAACGACCAATCCTGCCGTCGCAATCCAGCCCGACGGAACGACCTACATGCTTTACAAATCGCGTTCCTTCGCAGACGGTCCGTTAAAAATCGGTGTCGCAAAAGCGCCCCGCCCGGATGGTCCCTTTGAACGGATTTTGGACGACCCGATCTTTAATTTCGAGGACCCGAACATCCATCTGGAAGATCCGTACCTGTGGTACGAGGACGGAAAATTCCGCCTGCTGATCAAAGACGACTTCAAAAACGGAGGTCCCGGCATCAGCGGCATCTGGGGTGCAGGCCTGTACGCTGAAAGCGCCGACTGCATTCACTGGGAATTCGCCGAAAATCCTGTCGTTTACTCCCGCCATGTTACCTGGTCCGATGGCAGACAGTCCGATCAGGCAAACTGCGAACGCCCTTACTTTTTGCTTGATGAAAATAACCATCCCACGCATCTGTTTCTGGCAACCGGGGAAGGTCCTGCACCCTACCAGTTTTCCAGAACCTGGAACATGGTGATTCCGCTGCGCTAAGCGCCGAGCTGACACGCTTCCGCATCTGTCTTGGAAGCGTCTGACTGCAACTATACCTTTTGGAGAGGAACGTATGACAACCGATCAGAATTATCAACAAATTTACCGCGTCGGCGGCATGCTGGACGCAGGCTTTGTAGGACAGATCACCTACACCATCAGCCTCGATCAGGTCTATGACGAGCTGGACATTCATTTTAGCTTTGACAAGCGTCTCTACAGTGAAAGTGACGTTACGCCTGAGCTCATTGACAGACTTCAGACGCTCTGCACTGCAAAATACAACGCCCCGACCTATCCCGCCGAGGAGTTCAGGCAGACCATTCTGCACGAAATGAAAACAGAAATTCACACAATGGCGGAATTAAACGACAATTTCATCGGCTGCATCCACCGCCAGCTGACGGACCGCCACATGTTATACACAAAAGAATTCACAAGCGACGGCTGTCTGGCACAGGACACCTTTTCCGGCGTTTTAAAAGTGACCGTCCTTGTTTTTAACGTGCTGCTGGACAACACGCAGTACACGCTGACCGTTTCCGGACATCCGGTCGGACAGGGTGTAATCGCACCGAACTTTAATCTAATGGATACGGTAAAGACTGCAGCGGGAAATGCGGGGGCTCCGAATGCTGCCGGGAGCGCTGACAACTCGTGCGAAGCTGAGAGTGCTCCTGCCTCCGCTGTTGCCACGGCTGGCAGTTCGGGCGTCTCCGGCGCTGGCTCTGCTGCCACGGCTGGCGATTCGAGCACCACCGGCAGTTCTTCTGCTGGTAATACCGTCACTGCATCCACCCGCTTCAAACGCCTTGAGCTGCACAACCACACGGTCGAATCCGACGGCAGCTTAACCTGTCAGGAGCTGACGGAATATCTGGCAGCCGACCATGTCGATGCGTTCGCCATCACCGACCACAACACCACCTCCGGTCAGAAAAAGATCGAACAGCTGCTGGAAGAAAAGCATTATCCGATCAGCCTGATCCGCGGCATGGAATATACGACTTATTTCGGGCATATCCTCTGCTTAAACCTCGCAAAATATGTTCCCTGGAACTCGATCGACCAGCACCGTCCCGAGCTGTTGTTCGAAGCTGCCCGCGAAAAAGGCGCGCTCGTCGGCATCGCGCATCCGTTTTCCTATGGCGATCCTTTTGCCCGCGGCTGCCGCTTTGAAATGACCATCTCGGACTACTCAAAGGTTGACTTTATCGAGATTTTCAACAATCCGGAACCGCTCCACGAAGTAAATGAACGCGGCACGAATCTCTGGATGTCCCTGATTTTTTCAGGCTATCAAATCACCGCAACCAGCGGCATGGACTTACACAACCGTGCGAAGCTGGCAGGCTGCTATGCAACCTACATCGAAGGCAAAAGCGGCGACAACATCGCTTCCGAGCTCGATACCGCCATTCACACGCACCGCACCTGGGTTTCCAAAGGCGCTCTGCTGCTGACGGAGGTTCTCCCGGAAACAAACGAATTGCTTCTGACGTTTACAGATGCCCACAAGACCGGATTTGCTGTTCCAAAAACAGCTCAGGTCGTTTTAAAAGGAAAAGACAAAACATTCACAACGAGCGTTTCCCTCGACAAACCGGTACGCGTTTCCCTCAACCAGCTCTCCGGAACCGATCCGATCATTCCGCTGCTGTATGAAGCTGCCTCGGATTCCTGCGTCAACGCTGCCGCAGCTTCGACATCCTGCAGCAATACTGCGGATGCCAGCTCTGCTGCCGGGCAGCTGAAAGAAATCGACGCGCTTCCTGCAATCGAAGGACTGCTCTGCGTCAGCCCGGTTCTTTACAGGGATTGAGGTTCTTTGGAAAACAGCTTTTTAAACGCTGCCTTACGCTGCGACAGCGACATTTCAAAAACGCCCGCTTATTCTGTGAAAAACACAGCGTAAGCGGGCGCTCTCTATTTTCGTCTGATTTTCACCGGATCGGACGGTTTTAGGATCTAACAATTCGCCCCTCATTGCGCAGGTATGCATCGTATCGGCGGTCATGTATTTGAGCCATCGCTTTCCTGCAGGCGCTGTCAATTACGAATTCCGTTCCAGAATTCTTTTATAGCTTCGATACATCAGATAAACCCCTGCCGTACAGTCCAAAACAAGCATCACAATCCCAAAGCCTAACGAAATCAGGCAGCAGATTCCGGAAAGCATAAATGCGAACGCGCACTTTTGATACAGCATCCCCATTTCCAGATTGTAAGCCGTGACATCTTTTACCTTCGATTTTAACGTTTTATCTCCGCTCCAGAAAGTGATGGGCTCTTTGCTGTTTTTTTCAAAGATCCCGATAATCAAAAACGGAACCGCGCATAAAAGACACGATATCAGTCCGACGATTTTTTCTGCCATAATAATGCCTCCGATTATTTTGCATTTCTATCAAATTTTACTGCGCCCGGCTCTGCAAAATCCTTTTATCTTTTCCTCTCATTTCTATTTCTACGCACGCTTTTTGCGCATAACGAGTTTATGTCAAGTGCTACGCACGGAGCAATCCGGTATCAAAGGGGTCAAAATACTTTTTGACCCCAACAACATCTTTACTCCACTTCCACACAAACCGGATAATGATCGGACAGCCATACGTTGCCCTCTTTGTCTGTCCACTTCACAGGCTCGCCGGTCTTGATGTCGCCCTTCACCAGCAGAAAATCAATGCTGCAGGGATGATCTTCTTCCGTGAAGCCGTGATAGGTGATGCCGATATGCTCGGTTACATTGGTGTATTCCGGATACTCTTTTAAAATTTCGAATTCCGGGTCCTGCGGCTCTGCATTGAAATCACCGGTGATCATCGTAGGTGCATCGGGATAAAGCTGCTCGGTTTTTAATTTTTCCAGAATCTGACGAAGCCCCAGGATTCTCGCCTGTGCGCCGATATGGTCCAGATGGGTGTTTACAATACGGAATACCTTGCCGGTTTCCAGATCCTCAAACAGCGCTTCGTTGCAGATTCTCGGGCAAATGCTCTGCTCTGCGTAGCGGGATGCAGGCACATAAGGCGTCTCAGACAGCCAGTAAGACTGCATCTCCATCAGGTTTAAGCGATCCTTGCGGTATGCGATGCTGACCTGCTCGTCTCTCAGCTCCGGGCTGCGTCCGCAGCCGATTACATAATACTCTGTCAGGTTTTCTTTCAGCCATTTTGCGATATGCGGCAGCACTTCCTGAAAGCAGATCATATCAGGCTTCTCCTGCGCGATTTTCTTTAAAATCAAATCCTTGCGGTATTCAAAATTGTTCTCCCCGTCCTGCCCAAAATCACAGCGGATATTAAATGTTACCAGTTTCATGATAACCCCTCCCTTTTCCCCTTTTTCAGGTATTATTTCATTGTCCTGATTATAGCCCTGTCCCTTCGGAAATACAATGCAGATAAAAGAACAAAAAATCTCCAAAAATTACATTTTTCTAATTGACACAATGCTTATTTTATGATAGAATTTTATTCGCTGTGAAACACAAGGTGTATCACACTTCATAAGCTGCTGTGGCTCAGTCGGTAGAGCGTCGCATTGGTAGTGCGGAGGTCACGGGTC